>Ga0307378_10008971_pt1 | contig 13193 bp, 8 predicted proteins | sample UN1MG_FD_202238 | JGI IMG/M metagenome (GOLD analysis project Ga0307378, IMG submission 202238) | Soil microbial communities from Risofladan, Vaasa, Finland - UN-1 | ecosystem: Environmental > Terrestrial > Soil > Coastal area > Acid sulfate soil | place: Finland: Risofladan, Vaasa | collected... | reverse complement strand
ATACGAGATTGTCCGCCATCCCCGTTCCCCAACGATTGACTTATGGGTTAGGCCGGCAGCCTGGGTCACCCCTACCAGAAATTTCGGCCAGTGACCTGGTCTATGGAACCCACCGGACGCACTTCTCTCTGTTGCTGCCACAGACAGCGCCGTTGCCAGTCACAGCTTCCTTGGTTGGGAGCTTCAACGTCTACAACATGTTGGCTGCCGCAGGGGCTGCCTTTGCCCTGGCAATCGATCCCCAACTGATTAGGGTAGGCCTGGAAAGCGTCCAACAATTGGATGGCCGGATGCAACAGGTCCAACAAGGCCAATCGTTCCAGGTGGTGGTAGATTTCGCTCACACTCCGAATGCTCTGGCCCAGGCTATCGCCGCCGGTCGGCGCATTTGTTCGAGCCGACTGATAACCGTATTCGGTAGCGCCGGCAAGAGAGATGTGGATAAACGGCGCTTGATGGCTGAGCTTTCTGCCCGAGAAGCCGATTTGACCATCCTGACGGCCGAAGACCCACGCACTGAATCCCTGGCCGACATTCTCGAGATGATGGCGACCGGCTGTCGCAGCCAGGGCGGCCGAGAAGGTCACTCTTTCTGGCGTGTGCCAGATCGAGGCCAGGCCATTTATTTTGCCGTTAGCCTGGCTCAACCCGGGGACCTGGTCTTAATTTGTGGAAAAGGACACGAGCAATCGATGTGTTTTGGTGTGGTCGAGCATCCCTGGGATGATGTCCGAGCGGCCGAAACTGCCTTGGAAAGTTTTCTGGCCGGAAAGAGTATGCCGGACCTGGGTTTGCCGACTTATGGGCAAGAACCCAGGCTATAGGATTTCATATATAATGGAGCCGGTTCGGATATGCTCCTGAAAACTGTTGAAGAGCAACAGGATCCATCGTCCGGGTATAAATGGATGAATGATGCATTTTAAATTTGATCTGGGCATCAACCATGTTATGATGGGCCGAGTTGTGGTGAAGCCGGACCAGAGCAGATTATTGGCTGGATATCTCCACCTAAAGTTGGATTCGTCCATCACTTTCAGTTCCTTTGCTGATGGCAAATTATGGAGTAGCTATTTATGACCGCTGAGATAGTTAGCCGAGTTATTCGCAATCATGCTCTTGAACATGCGACCATGAACGTTCTGAGCGAAAAACATACAAAGTTCAGTGCCCAGGGAAATTCGACCCCCTGGGGCTTCCATTTAAATATCTATGGTCCGGTTACCGATGAGGTAGTGGCTGGGGCTGTTGATGAGGCCTACACCAGGTTGCAGCAGGGTGAGCGAAAGCTGGCCCTACACCCCAACTGTGGCACGGTCCTTCTGACATCGGCAACTATGGCCACATTGGCCGCCCAGAGTACTTTCTCATTGGAGCGGCGCCGACAACAAAATTCGACCATTACCTTAGGTGTCTTGTTAAATGCCTTACCGGCCGCAATCTTGGCCGTTGTGGTGGCTTTGATCATCTCTCGCCCTGTGGGTATGGCTATCCAGGAACGCTTTACGGTTGATCCAGAGTTGGGCGGCCTCCAGGTTGTCCAAGTCAAGCGGGTCTCGCCTTCCCCAATCACCCGTTTATTCCAATTATTATTAGGCCAATCGAAGAATCAGGATGTAAATGCCTTCAAGGTATTGACCCAAGGTTGATTACCAATCTGAATATTGGCCTTTAAAAGGATCAACCAACCGCCGGTAGGTCGCCAGACGAAGCGGTACATGTCATGTTCTATATATTGCACGGGGACGATGTTCACTCTCAAAGAGAGACCCTGGCCAGCCTGCAACGCCAATTAGGCGATCCGGACATGTTGGCTCTCAATACGACCCGTTATGATGGCCGCAAAGTTTCCCTCTCCGAACTTCAACATGTCTGCGATTCTATGCCATTTTTATCAAAAAGAAGGCTGGTTATCGTTGATGATTTAATCAAGAATAAACCGGCGTTCCTGGATGAGTTGGTGGAATATCTGGTCCATTTTCCCAAATCAACCGGTCTGGTATTTCTTGAATCTGACATCATCCCGGCCAATAACAGAATTCTTCAGTTGGCTCAGTCAAGCGAATTGGGCTATGTCAAACTCCACATGCTGCCCGAAGGCAACCAACTTGAACGTTGGGTGCGGCAGCGTGTGAAGGGAGAGGGTGGCCAGATCTCGCCTCGCGCTGCCCATTTGCTGGCGGCAAATGTGGGCAGCAATCTGGCGCTGATGGCCAACGAAATTGAAAAACTGTTGCTCTACAAAGGTGCAGCGGTCATTGAGCCTGAGGATGTGGAGAAGCTCTGCCCATATGTTGCCGAAGCCAGCTTATTTGACATGGTCGATGCCGTGGGTAACCGCCATGGTAAAACTGCTGCTCGCTTGCTGCACAATAAGCTTGCTGAAGGTGCTGACCCATCTCGCCTATTTTCAATGATCGTGCGTCAATTCCGGTTGCTTATCCAGGTCAAAGAGCTGGCTGTTGCCGGGTGTAAACCCCCGGAAATCGCCCAAAAATTGCACCTTCATACTTTCGTTACCGGCAAGGTCTATCAGCAAAGCACGAATTTTAGCCAGACGCAACTTGAGCAGATTTACGCTCATTTGCTGGAGGTGGATATAGGTGTTAAGACCGGCCGGCGCGATATTTTGACGGCTCTAGACCTCTTCATCGCTGGTGTGGCCCTATAATCTTTCCAAAATGCAACGAACATGGCCGGTATTTTTGGGTGGTCAGATATAGCTATTCTTATTCCGGCGGGGATTTTACGGGTAGCCGGACTTTCCTGGCGCCGAAATCGGAGGTGAGTGAATGAGGATGTTTGTTAGAAGTATCGCGACCGGTTTGCTCTTTGTTCTGCTACTGGTGGCCTGTGGTAAGGACAATTCCGCTCCAACGCCAATTCCCGGCCAAAAGAATATTAATCAACCAACCGATACGGCCGTTCCGGTCCCAACCACTGCACCTACTCCAGAACCGGCGACGGTCAAGGCGACGCCCGATTCATCCACGGAGACAGGCTATAACTCGCAAGAGGATAACGGGCCAGAACATACAGAATCTGAAGATCTAGCTCCTGGCGATTTCCCACTGGCAACTATCCGTTCAGACGAAGGTGGACCGGTAAGCATAACGGGAGTCGTTACCTATACCAGTCCGTTCTTCACCGCTGGTGTAGCCGAGCCCGTTGTTATCCTGGAAGACCAGGCCGGATTCGTCGACCGAAACCGGGGTTTCATCATGCCGCCAGCCTCGCAAACATTGGGCCAGATCACTTCTGACTTTTTCCAATCACCTTTTTCCTATCAGATCGCTTTGCCCATTGAACCCCAGGGAACACCCAATGATGTTGACCATGATGGCCAGGAAGACGACGGCGTCCAAATCTTCGCTATCGCCCACTGGACTAATAAATTTGGCGATCCCTTCCTCGAGGAGCGAGACCTCGACGGCGGTGGCTGGTCGACGGCTTATGCTTCAACCCTGGTGAGTGATGATGCCGATACCGAGCGGGAAGTAATCGGCGGCAAGTTGCTTATTTTTTCCCCCGATGACAAGCAAGGTTTTCCGGCCGGATTTGGCGCTGACGGTTTGCTCTTTACGCAAGATGATCCCATTGTGCTCGTGCCTCAAGGATATTCACTGGTTGATTTGGATTCTGACCCCTTTATCTTTGATCGCTCCCGCACTCCAATCGTTGATCTTATCGAACCCGATTCTACCGCCCTGGTGGATAATTCGGCCTTGGGCTATGCCGAGGCCTTCGATGCCCTGGTCGAACAGCTAAGCCGGGAATATGCCTTTACCGAGTACAAGGGAGTGGATTGGGCTTCGCTTCACGAGCAGTTCCGGCCGTTATTTGAAGTAGCCGATGCGGCCGGTGATGCCTTGGCCTATCGGCGCGCGCTGCGGGACTTTTCCTGGGCGATACCCGACGGTCATGTCAGCGGCCCATTCGTTATTGAGGATTACCGAGAGGCGACGAGCGGTGGCCTGGGTCTGGCCCTTCAGGATTTAACGGACGAAAGAACAATCGTTAGCTTTCTAACCCCAGGCGGACCGGCCGATGAAGCGGGCATTGAATTGGCATCGCAGATATTCACTTTGAATGGAAGTGAAATCGACGATGCCGTTGACAACGCCATTGCTTATTCCGCGCCTTTTAGCACCGAGCATGACGAGCGATTACAAAAACTACGCTACGTCACCAGGTATCCTTTGGGTTCAGAGGTTGACATAACCTGGACCAATCCCGGGGAGCAAGAGATCCATGGTGCTACCCTTACTGCGGCTAATGAGTCGGCCAGCTTTCAATTTACCAGTATTAGGAACAATGTGACCGGCTTTGAATTACCATTGGACTATGAATATTTAGGCCAGTCTGGTTTGGGCTATGTGCAGATATTTAGCTTTTTCGACAATGAATTATTGACTATCCAGCTCTGGGAACGGCTGATGGATGCTTTGAATGAGAAAGGCGTTCCTGGATTAATCATCGATCTTCGGCAAAATGCTGGCGGAAATGGTTTTTTGGCAAATCAGATGGCCGCCTACTTTTTTGATAAGCCGCTGATCTTAGGTAATTCAGGTCGGTACGACGACGATATTCAGGATTTTTATTTTGATTCTCGCACAGAACAGCGGTTTTACTTACCGTCCGAAGAGTTGCGCTACAAAGGGGATGTTGCCGTACTTGTCGGCCCCAATTGCACCAGTGCCTGCGAGTTCTTTGCCTATGATCTTTCCCTGGAGGATCGCTCAGCTATCATTGGTCACTATCCGACCGGAGGCCTGGGCGGCAGTATAGAACGAGTCCTCATGCCAGAAGGGGAGTTTTTTACCTTTACCCAAGGCCGCTTTGTTGACGCGGATGGAATTATTCATATCGAGGGTATCGGAGTGCCGCCAACGATTGTGGTTCCAGTTGACGAAAGGACGGTCTTTGGGCAAGGCGACATATTGCTTGATTCGGCGATTGCCCACTTGAGTAATGACTCTGATGCTGAAATTATCGATGGCGGCGGGATTATTCTAGGGGAGCAAGCCACCGGGACGCTTGTACCAGGCACTCGCGTTCGCTACGAACTTGCCTTGAAACAGGGCGATATCTTCACCCTGTCTTTAAAGAGCGACGAATTCGAGGTGGTTCTAGGAACATATGATGAATTAGGCAACGAACTGGGCAGTACAGCTGGGGCGCCGGAGGCTGTCGTCGAGGAGCTTGAAGCGCCTTTTGATCTGGTTTTGATCATAGAGGTGGCCGCGCTGGATAATGGCGGTGGTGATTACACATTGTTTGTGGAAAAAGGCGGTCAATAAGCACCAATTTTAAGGAATTATTTATAGACTGTATTTATTTTCATTTGAATTACTCTGTATTATTGAGTTAGGGAGAAGCGGTCAGTGTTGACATACCAGCCGCCACCCCAATTACTCCTCTTTCCATAGGCCTTGCCTGCTCCGGCAAGGCCTTTTTTTATTCTTCCTCTAGAAGCAAGCATACCATGGTGCTACCTGGCCAATCCTTTGGCAAAGAGTTTTATTCGCAGTTACCAGAGTATTAAGGGAAGCTTAATGGGGGATGGACTGCCCGATGGAGCTGATGGCTATCAACAATCGTTGATATGAAGTGCCGGCGGCTAAAGTCGGGCAAGAGAAATTTCCAAAAAAAAAGATCCTGTTCTGGGACCGTTCATTAAAGGTAAAAAAAAGCTATTCCAATAGCATTGCACCAAAAAAAGATGCCCATCATTAAATGATGCCAGCGGAGTGGGTGGGATTCGAACCCACGACCGGCTGTTACACCGGTACGCGATTTCCAATCGCGCGCACTAGGCCAAACTATGCGACCACTCCGATTAGATACCCGTAAATTATAACAACGGGCTACCGCTTTGACCAATCCGATAACCATCAAAATCATCCTTGGCAAGCAAATGTAAACAATACTTGACATGGAACACTTGTTCTTGTTATAATATCGAACAAATGAGCGCATTTTTCGGCATCAACCTGATAAACCTGGTTCAAATCATATATTTGAAACTAATTCCCGGCCGGTGTCCATGGGTTTGATTAATACGTTAGATCCATTAAAGGTCAGTCATTTGACTTTCCAGTGACGTCCACGAAATATCGCTTGATTGCTGGTAACCTGAATATCACGGCAGGAGATAGGCTATGAGACAGTTAGAAAAACTTTCAGAACGGCAGAAAAAAATGCTCGATTATATCTGGAGTTACATCCAGAAATCGGGTCGCCCACCAACTATTCGAGAAATTGGTGAGGAGGTGAAAATTAGCTCAACGTCGGTGGTCAATTACAATCTGACCAAGCTGATGGAAAAAGGATTTCTTGATCGGGACGCGGAAGTTTCCCGTGGTCTACGGCTTACAGAAAAAGGCCGGGTTATCTACGAAACGGCCGGCGCCATCGTCGACCATTTTATTCGGATTCCTTTATTGGGTGATATTGTTGCCAGTGAACCTCTAGAAGTTGGTCACGAGAGTTTTGGATCCTACGATGTTGAAGATGCAGTCGAATTAAGCCGCAGTATGCTTGATACGAAGAATACCGAGGATCTTTTTGCCTTGAGGGTGAGCGGTGATTCGATGATCGATGCGATGGTCAATGATGGCGATATCGTCATTATGCGCCATCAGGAGCTAGCCAAGAATGGCGAAATGGTTGCTGTCTGGATAGACCCGGACGGAACAACGACTCTTAAATACTTCTTCCACGAAGGCGACAAGATCCGCTTGCAGCCGGCCAATCCAACCATGAACCCGATCTATGTGGATCCGGCCAATGTACGCGTTCAAGGGAAGGTCATGATGGTACTAAGGAACACGGCCTGATCTTCGTCCCAGGCTCCAGGCGCCTGGCTTGAAATATCGCCGGTTTTACAGGGCGGCAAATTAGCTGCCCTTCTTTTTTAACTAGAAATAGAACATTCGTTCTTTTTGACAGCTTTAGGAGGCGACATATGGCGATCACAAATTTTGATCAATCTTACATTGGTGGGGATGACCAATTCAGCGCCGACGCATATGAGAAAGACCGCCGGCTGCGCCATCGATTGGAGTTACAAACAAGCCAAATAGAAAAGGTATTCGCCCATAACCAGCTGCCGGTCAAAGTTACCGGCGGGGAAATCCGGCCGGAAGCGCTACGCTTCGAGATGAAAGTCCATCTCCAGGATGGTCTGGATCGGCTGCGGATCATCAAAAATGATCTGATTGCCGCGCTGGGGGTTGCCGATGTTCGATTGAACCGTGAGGACGGGCGGGTAAGACTCAGCGTCGGAAGAAGCCATCCACACGCTGTTGACTTGCTTGACCTGCATGCCATCGCCCCGGCAGAAGATGGGGTAACTGTCATCTTGGGCCTGGATGGCGAGGGCAAGATGATCTTAATCAATCTGGCCGATAAAGGTATGGGAAATATCCTGATCTCGGGGACGAACGCAGCGGGCAAGAGTGGTCTATTGCGAACGTTTGCCGTGTCCCTGGCCCTGGCGAACCGCCAATCTCAAGCGCAGCTGGGCATTATTGCTGCGCCTTCCGGACACAGTGGTTTAATCACCCGCCCTAACCTGGTCCATCCGCTTAATTATTTACCCCATGTATTGTTTCCAGTCGTTTCCTCAACAGAAGAATCAGTGGAGGCATTGCAGTTTCTGACCGACGAATTGACCTACCGTGAGGAGACAGGCTTGGACTGGCCGCTTTTGGTTATTCTTATTGATAACGCGGACGTCCTTTTGGAGCGTGGTGATTATGCTGTACGGTCGTTGCTAACCAGATTAGCAGGTGCATCGCCGGATGCCGGGATACGACTTGTTCTTAGTGCGACCCATCCTGATTCCGGTGAATTAGGTCGTATCTTAAAGCATAATGTATCTCTGCGTCTGACCGGCCGAACTGCTCGGCAAAGGGAGCAAAGGCGCGTTGACGATAGCACCTTTCTCAATGGTCAGGGTGACTTTCTGGCTGAGTCTTATGGCGCCAAGATTCGTTTTCAAGCAGCCTTCATTGACGATTATGATCTGCATATGACCCTCGAAGAACTGCATCGCCGGCACAATAATATTCTCCTGGCCCAGTCACAAAGCCAGATGGCAGAAGGTAGGGAAGTAGGTGAACGGGAAAGTGAGCGCGCATTTGTCTTTGACAATGTCAAAGGCACGATCACGCTGGACCAGGGACAGGCTGAGGTGGAACAAGTTATTGACCTGTTTGAAGATGAGAGCGACCCCGCAGATTGGTTGGAGGAAATTGAGCTGGATAAACAACCCGAGTTATTAATGTCTGGTGAGAGAGATCTGGTCGAGTCAGAACCTGAGAATAGCAACATTTTCCGCCTCAATAGCAGCGGCAGTGTCGGCGGGGTAAATGTTATTAAAGTCCGCTCATTAGAAACAGAGTATAGCGAGTTCGATGATGATTGGCGTTGGAAGAACGAAGATGATGGAAATGAACAATTCCGTCACTACCACTAGGAGAGGGATCGATCCATGAATATGGGCATGTTGTGGTTGGACGATGACAAACACACTTCATTTGAAGAGAAGATTCGCCGGGCAGCCGGTTACTACAGTGAGAAATATGGCCAGACACCTGATCTTTGCCTCGTTAACCAAAAGATGTTGGCGGAGGAAAAGCGGATCGACAAAATCCAGGTTCGGCCGGTCAATCATGTATTGATTAATCATTTTTGGGTCGGCGTAAAAGGCAGTTAAGTCGCTTTGTTTTTGGCGCATTCGCTTTTGGGTTATAGTTGGCTTTCATGGGACGGCGCAGCTTCGCTCGGCGGGATTTTATTATCGGTTTTTTTGGTTTTCTGATTGGTCTTTTCGCCCTGGTACTTTGGCTTATGCCCAGGGTTGTACGGCAAGATTTCGAAGACCTGGCCGTTTCGGCGGTTGGACCGCTTTCTGTTACATTCAATCAGCCCATTACCCTAGATAGCCTGCCGGCCAACTTTTTTATTGCACCCCATGTCACCGGCACTCTTGATGTGTCCGGCCGTCAGCTAATATTCCAGCCCAACCAGCCATGGGAATATGACCAGAGTTACACGGTCTCTCTACGCCCGGGAATCAGGGGTAGTAACGGCTTGCCAGGCCTGGTGGGATCAACCCTTACTTTTTCGGTGGAAGAGCCCAGACTGTTATTCCTGCGGGAGATCGACGGCCGCAGTAATATCTGGCGCCAGGAGGAAGCCGGTCCTCCATTTCAGCTTACCGATGAGCCGGTCGGGGTCTGGGATTTTCAGGCGACCCCCGATGGTCAAGGTATCCTCTATTCCGCTCTGGAAGCTGATAGTAGCAGCGATCTGATCCTTCGGGCCAACGATGGTAGCAGAGTTGTTCTGCTTGATTGCCCAGCTGAACGCTGTATTTTCGGACATTGGCAGCCCGGAGGACCGCTCATTGCCTTTGAGCGGAAACCACTAACAGCTTCTGCTGGTAAGCCGGGTGAGGTGTGGTTATTGGATCCCACCGATGGCGCACTTGAGCCGGCCGCTAATTCCAATCTGCTCGCGGAATTCGGGCTACAGGACCAGGACAGTAACTCACCTCGCTGGTCGGCTGACGGCCGCTACCTGGCTTTATACCTGCCTAATGCCCGGCTTGTTCTGATCAAGGATCTGGTTAGCCAATCGTCGACTCTTGTTCCAGCTAACCTGGAAATCATGGGTGATTGGTCGCCAGTTTCCGCACAGCTCGCCTATAGCGAATTGGCCATTGGACAGCCCAATCCGGATGACTCGCTTGTTCCTACAGAGGCCAATTCATCTGAGTTGATACCGGCTTTGTATAACCATATCACGATGGTGGACGTCGCTGGAGAAGCAGCCACAGATCTGAGCGCCGGGCAGGTAATGGATTACGGCAAGCCGGTCTGGCACCCTGATGGCAAGACTCTGGCCGCACCGGCCGGTGCCAGGGGTGGCGCCTGGCAAATCTGGACACTTGGCCTAAGCGGAGAAGAGCCGCAGGTTTATACAAACAATCCATCCTTGAACCACAGCTCCCTCGCCTGGTCCCCTGATGGCCGGCTTCTGGCTTTTATGGGGAATGATCGTGGTTCTAGCGAAAGCGGTCCGGCCGTCTGGTTGTTGGATTCAGAAACAGGGGACTCGGAACTGATCGTCGCGGGCGCCTACCTGCCGGCCTGGCAGCCGTAATAGGGCCGGGGACGTGAAACAGTTTGACATTTAACTGGCTGTATGGCAGAATTTGCCAGCTTCGGTAATGTGTGGACTTGCCCCCGTAGCTCAGAGGATAGAGCGTCGGCCTCCGAAGCCGAAGGCCCGTGTTCGAGTCACGGCGGGGGCATTATAAGATTCAAAACCTATCATCCATCTTTACTCACTTTCTTCTCGGCAACGAATCTTGGCCATTTCTGTTTGCAGAGAAATCTCTCCCAGTTTCTGCGTGATACAAGACAATTTTCCCCTTAAGCCTCGAGTCATGTCTGTCACCGGAAAGAACAATTGCCGGCCATTATGTAATCGACCGTTCGCTTTGCTTTTGCCCTTTCTCGGTTGAGATTCAGAAAATGATGGGAAATGGTTCTCATGCCTAAAGGCTGACATTTTACCGAGCAAAATGGGACTAACATACTGAAGTAGCCAACCTGTCAGCAATCTCCGAAATAATGAAACCATAGTACTATTGTATTCTCTGTTAATTCTGCGCTAATTAACATAAAGATACCTGCAAGCCAGATAATTAGCAGTGAGGTCTCTTGTATAAGTTGAGCCCAACATAATCCGTGAAAAGTACATTCAAATACTGGGCCAAGCGAGCGGAATAGACGTCTACTTTTGCGAGCCAATCCTTTATCCGCATCTATAAAAACTACTTTTATTTGATTTCTGCGGGGGAAAGGTAGGGGAATACCGCCAAGATGCCCACATAAAAAGTGAGGTTTTCCATGCCTAAAAATAAGCGGGTTGGTACGATTCTATTCGGTTTTATTACCCCAATTTTCGCATTACTGCTCTTGTTTCTTGCCGCATCACCGGCGGCGGCCTGGCCGATTGAAGGCGAAGTGCCCGCTTCCGAGATTCTTGAGGTGCAAAGTAATAGTGCGGCTGTTGCTCCTACGCTAACGGTTAGCATCATCAGTCCCAGGTATGTGATCCTGGATAATAACAACCCCGCCGGTGCGGATGGTAGCGCGCCTCGCGTTTATGTCGTCGAAGCGGTGATCACCAATACCAGCGGAATCTTGGCCGAGGATCTTTTGATTACCTTGGATTATAATGACGATCCCCAGGTAGGTTGGGTATTGCAGACGGGTGCAGATCCCCAGCGAACCGAGGATTCATTGGGGCCGGGTGAGACCTATAACGCTTATTGGTTTGCCAGCTACCCCTCAACACCTGGTTTAACCCATGTCTATACGGTGACGGCTCAGGCAACGGGCTTTGATCCGTCATCGACCTCGGAGAATTATTACGGCCCTCCGGACAATGGTGGTACGGTTCAGACTAGAACCTATCTCGGCACCGGTAATTCCGGGATTGTGCAGGTTGGGGCCGAGATCGTGGTTGGTGTAGCTTACACTATCACGATCGATTATGACCTGGGTACAAACCCGAGAAGCTTGTCCTTAGGTCCGGCCGGGAACAACGATTTTGATGCCAGCACGAGTCGTCTAATAGCCTCTTCTGTCCGTTTTCACAGCGATGGCGTGGCCCAATCCACGGTGGTAGACAACCGTCTATATTTCCCGGTAATACCTGAATTGGCAAACGGGAATCTTCCAGCACTGGCTGAAGCGACATACACATTATTGCCATTAAGGCCGGCGAAAACGCGATTGTGCCCTTATGGAGGTGTTGGATACAACAGCAACTCTAAATACGACAACCGCTTTTGCGATCTGTTAAGTGGGACAATTGTCACCATCGACGGCAGCCTTTCCATTACCATGACCAAAACGGTGGATCAACTAACCGTCGAGCAAGGCGAGTTGCTCCAATACACTTTGGAGTATACCAACGATGGCAGCCTGTCCTTAGGCCAGGCGTGGATTTGGGATGAGATCGATCCGGCTATCGGCCGGATCATTGCCAGCACCACAGTACCCATACCTGACATTAATGAAAGCTCTAATACCCTGGTGGCCTGGGATCTGGAAACCGTCGCCGCCGGTGAGAGTGGTACGTTTACTGTGACAGTCTTGGTAGACGGCAACGGTCTTGATCTCGCGAACGGTTATCCAGTGGTAAACAACGGCTTCTTTGGCGTCAATCCAGGAAGTTTGCCCCAGATACCTGCTTTGACAGCTACAACCACAAGCCTGATTCAGGCACCCGTTGTGACCATATCCAAGAGTGATGGTCTCGAAACGGTTGGCAATGGCGAGCCATTGGTTTATACCGTGACTGTTACCAATGACGGCCCTGTGTCAGCGTCGGGCCTGGTTATTACCGATGTTTTGCCGGTGGGCATCAATTATGGGGGTGGAGCCAGCGGATCGCCGGATTTCGACGGTAATCAGATCCTGAATTGGCCATTTGGCGCTTTGCCGGATATTGGACCAGGTGGCAATAGTATCACGCTCACCATCCCGGTTAGCACCGAGCAATTTCTACCCTCATTTACTGTCTTGACGAATACGGCTGAGGTTTCCTATGATAATCCAGCCGGTTACCGCTATCAGGCGAAAGACGCCACTGATATGACCACTGTCCAGCGCAACGCAGGCTTTGTTGAAGGTTATGCCTTCATAGACAGTGACGGGGACGGCATTTTTGACGATGGCGAGAACGGTTTGGCCGGCGTTACGATTACCCTGACTGAGGCGCTGGCTCCGGTTGCAACAACAGACGCCAACGGCTATTACAAATTCCAGGTAGAGCTCCCTGATCTAGTATGGGTTGAATCTGGCCTGCTAACCGGTTTCTTCCGCACAACTCCGGGGGCTATCCCGTTGAACAATATTTTTCAATTGACTCAACGGGTAGATTTTGGTTACGCCCAGATCGCCGGCGCCCAATTTGGCACGATTTTTGGTCTTGTCTTCGAAGACGCCAACCACAACGGTTTTCTCGATAGTGGTGAAAATGGACTTTTTGGCGTAAATATTACCTCGGCCGAAGCAACCACAACCACGGTCCAAACCCACGATCAGGGACAATTTACATTACGTTTTGACAGCAGCGGAATCGTCACCGTTACGGAGACGAATCCG
>Ga0307378_10008970_pt1 | contig 13194 bp, 10 predicted proteins | sample UN1MG_FD_202238 | JGI IMG/M metagenome (GOLD analysis project Ga0307378, IMG submission 202238) | Soil microbial communities from Risofladan, Vaasa, Finland - UN-1 | ecosystem: Environmental > Terrestrial > Soil > Coastal area > Acid sulfate soil | place: Finland: Risofladan, Vaasa | collected... | reverse complement strand
GCCAGCGAGGGACAAACACGCGAAAGCGCCGGCCCTCGCTTGCGATTCGGGTTAGCGTGGACTACCGGCATTCGTTGCAGTTTTTCTGGAACGGGCCATACGCATCGTTCACGAGGCCGCCAGGGCGACGGCCGACACGCCGGTGGGTACTGTCATCGGAGGCGACTTCATCTACGAGCAGATCGCCCAGGACCTGCTCCAGTCCAACGTCCTTTTACGCGAAATCCATGAGGCCATCGAGGAACACCGCAAGGGCGGCGGCGTGGACGGTGAACTCCGGGCCCGCCTCTGTTCGTTGAGCTACCTCATCGGCCGGCTTCCCCGCGAGCAGGGCGCCGACATCGGGCTTCGTGCCAGCGCCGAGGCCCTGGCCGACCTCTTGGTCGAGGATCTCCAGGCCGGCAGTGCCCTGCTTCGCAACCAGGTTAGCGCCAGCCTGGAGCAGATGGCCGAGACCGGCAAGCTGATGAAGATCGGCGACGAGTACCGCTTGCAGACCAAGCAGTCGAGTGTCTGGGAGGGCGACTTCCAGGAGCGCCGCAGCCGGCTTTTGCAGGACGGCCAACAGCAGATCGCCAGCCTGCGGAGCGACCGGCTCAAAACGGAATGCGAGGGACGCCTCAAGGAGATCCGGCTGGCCGACAGCATCGGCAGCTCTGGCTGGGACCTCAACGACCAGGCACGCCGCTACGTGGCCTGGTGGCGTGAGAGGGGCCATCGCCGATTGGATGCCAGAACGTACCAGACCAAATGCGTGACCTGCATCCGGGGCTGCCGGATGCCGGTCGAGATGATCGTAGACCAGTGGAATCCGAGCCAGAAACGATACCGATTCGAGACCTTTTGCTACGGCCCGAAGTCTCGCTCGTCGTACAGGGCAGGCGCAACCAGGGAGGTTCCCGGCCGTCGCGGGATGGTTTGGGAGGAGGAAGACTGGGTCGATGAGGACGCCGCGGCCCACCGCGGCGAGGACGAATAGGAGGACCTAGGAGTCGGGACACGGGAGTAGAGGAATTCAGTGAGCAGGCAGGCCGACGTGCCCCCGGACCCGTCCGGGCAACAAGTAGGGGGGGGTCGCCACATTGGCTCCGTTTCTCGGTCTCCACTCGGCCGCATCCGGTAAGCTGGCCGTGCCGAGGTCCCGTGCGGCCGACCCCGGAGGCGGTCCAGCCCCGGTTGCCGCTTCCGCTACGCTCAGCTCTCCGGCCGAGGCCTGAAAACCCAAGAGACTGACATTCCAACCGGACCAAACCTGGGCCCGGCAGTCCCCTCCTACGTCCAGGACGCTATCCCGGGGGGTCTGCGGAGGAATCTTGCCGCGCGGCAAGATTTCCCCCGTCACAGAGTTGAATGGCTGAAGACCGCCGTCCCGCCCGCTTTGTTTGGTCCCGGCCGCAGAAATAGCGCCTGGCAAGTGGGGCAGAATTTCCGGACGTTCGGAAAACTTCCACCGCCCCGGCGCCAGCGGCCCCTCCCACACAAGGGGCTTCCCATGGGAGTAACGGGGGTGGTCACGCTCGGGCAGCTACCGACTTTCGCGACGGTCCGTCGCCAGCTTAGAATAGTCGGCGACACGGAGGCTTTGACCGACGTAGTCGAAACGGAGTGAATCGAACATCTACCGAGGAGGTTGCCATGCGTCTGACATTGTGTTGCATCTTCATGTGTGCGGTTCTTGGCTTTGGGGCGACGCCGCTCTCTGTTGCCGCTGAGGGAGGCGAAGGATTCAAGCCGTTGTTCGACGGCGAGACGCTCGACGGGTGGCACGTGCTGCCCGGGGGCAGTTGGCAAGTCAAGGATGGAATCATTGTGGGGACCAGCGACAAATCGGAACCTCGCCACGGTCTGCTGGTAAGCGACAAGACCTACGCGGACTTCTCGGTCCGCTTCCAGTTCCGAGTGGTCACCGGCAACAGCGGTTTCTACTTCCGCAGCGAGAAGGTGGGGCAAGGGGTCGGCGTGCACGGCTTTCAGGCGGAAGTGGACAACTCCCAAAACGTCGGCGGGCTGTACGAAACCGGAGGACGGGCCTGGGTGGTGGGGCCTGATCCCGAACTGATCAAGGAGATCTACAAGCCCGGCGAGTGGAACGAGATGTCCGTGACGGCCAGCGGCCGAAACGTCGTCGTATGCCTCAACGGAAAGAAGACTGTGGAACTCAAGGATGATCCCGGGCGTCTGGAAGGCCACCTCGCACTGCAATTGCACGGCGGCATGGACATGGAGGTGATGTTCAAGGACATTGAGATTCGTTGCCAGCCGTCGCAGCCTGAGAAGGCCAGAGACGACGGCCTTGTGCCGATGTTTAACGGGAAGGATTTGACGGGCTGGAGAACCACAGGCAACTGGATCATCGAGGAGTGCGGGGCCGTCGCCTTGCATCCGCGGCCCGGTGAGCGAGGCTGGCAGCGGTACGACGCTTACCTGACTACCGAGCGCAAATACCGCGATTTCATCCTCGACCTGGAGTTCAAGATCGACAAAGGGGGCAACTCAGGAGTCTTCCTGAGGGTCGGTGACCCCAACAGTCAGGTCGCCAGTGGCTTCGAAGTGCAGATCCTTGACACGCACGGTAAGGAAGAGATCACCGCACACGACTGCGGTGGCGTCATCGGCACGGCGGTGCCGTCGAAGAACATGGTCAGACCTGCTGGCCAGTGGAACCGGTATGTCATCACGTGCTTGGGCAACGACCTAAAGGTCGAGTTCAACGGCGAAGAGGTGATTGACCTGGATCTGAGCAAGTCCCCTCTGAAGGATCGTCCTGCGGAAGGCTACATCGGATTCCAGGACGAAGCCAAGCCGGTCTGGTACCGCAACGTGCGAATCAAAGAGCTGAGTCCGGCTGCGACACGCCCGGAGTGACCGGATCGACACAAGGCTCCGGCCAGGTGTGAGGGCCTTGGCTGGGCCCCGAGTCCGGCGCACCGGCTCCTGTTGCTCGGCCATATAGACCACTCCGAACCCGCCTTCCCCGATCTCCTCCAGGAGCTTGTAGCGGCCAATGATCTCGCCCGGCCGCTCGGCCACGAGAGGATGACTCTGGGGCACCGCCAGCGATTCGTAAGCGGATTCAAGGTAGTCTCCCATCTCCGCGTGATGCCTCAGCAGCTCCTCCACCTCGCAACGGAGCGCGTCGTCGCCGCTACACTGGGCGTCGAGATAGCGTCGGCGCTCCTCCGCGGAGGCTATCTCCAGGGCGTTGAGGAAGACCGATTTTGCCTTGTCGGGCGTCCCGGACATGTGCACCTCCCACGACCGCCACGTAAGAATGCGAAGAAGACTGCCCAAACCCGCCAAAAACGGACGGATTCTTGGAAATAGTCCTGGCTAGTCGCGGGCCTCCCCGTCCGGGTGGGAAATCGCCCGATGCAGCCAGGTACGCGCGTAAGTCCAATTCCGCTCGGCAGTTCGCAGCGATATCCCTCGCGCCTCGGCAGCCTCTGCCATGCTGAAGCCGACGAAGTACCGGAGCTTGACCAGCTCAGCAGAGATTGCGTCGTGTTGTTCCGGGGAAGCGAGGGCCCCGTCCAGCGCGACCAAATCGTCCGAGGGTGGGCCGGCCAGGATACCGTCTTCCTCGAGCGGGACACGATGCCAGTCGCCGCCGCGACGGGCCTGCTTCTTTCGCCGCGCGCTCTCGACGAGAATCCGCCGCATGGCCTCGGCGGCGGCAGCGAAGAAGTGACGGCTGCCGTCCCACTGCTGCGGCCTCGTCTGGTCGACGAGCCGGATGTACGCCTCGTGGACCAGCGCCGTGGCCTGGAGCGTCTGGCCGGGCTTCTCCTGGGCCAGTTTCTAGGCGGCCAGCTTCCGTAATTCGTCATAAACCAGCGGCAGGAGCTGCTCGGCGGCCGAGGGGTCGCCTTGCTCGATGGCAGAGAGGATACGGGTGACTTCGGTCATTGGCGTCGCCTTCAAACAGATGCCGAGGCCCACGATTACGGCGGCTCAGCGTCGCAACAGGCTGCTCCCCCAGGACGTAAGTCGAAGCCAGCCCGGGACCGCCGCCAGACCGCGCGTCAGAAAGAAGCTCGCTAGATCGGGCGCGTTGAGAAGCCCTTACCAGAGGCTTCCCGACGATGGCGGAGGCCATCACTGCCACCACCCGTAAGAAGGGTGTGCAGGGCGAACTTCGGCGTCATCCGCGGCAAGACCGCACCCTCCGCAGGAGCGTACCACGCAGCGTGGTTTGGTGGGAATGTGGCAGCGATGCGGAGATGGGCGGGCTACAACTCCCACCCCTTCCGGTATTCGCGACGCAGGTACTTGTCCGCGCCGGCCACGTTGGTGATCTTCATGCTCTCGCTGTCGAACAGCACCTTCTCGCGAGCGCGGAGCGCGACGGTCCCCAGGTTGACGGCGTCGGTGATCGGTCCCGCGTTGAGGAAGCTGCCCGGCGACGGCGGGCCGCATCGGACGGCCTCCAGCCACGAGCCGTGACGCCCGCCGCTCCGCGATTCCGCCTCTTCCAGCGAGAGCGGTTCACGCTTGCCTTGGGCGAACAACTGCGAGTCCTGCCCGTGGAAACCGGCCATGATCGCTCCCTGGTCGCCGACGAACAGGATGCCCTCCCTCGACGTCTCGACGTCGAGGACTTCCACTTCGTCGGGCAGCCGAGGTTTCATGCCGCCGTCGTACCAGAACAGGTCGATCGCCGGCCTGTCGTTGCGCGCGGCAAATTGAAGGCGGATGGTGCAGGCGGTCGGGTAGGAGAAATCGTTCGTGGCGGTCCGGCTGACGCCGTCGACGATCGAACAGGTGTGGGTCGCCCAGGCTTCGGCACGGACCGGGGCGTCGAGCTCCAGCGCGGTGAATACGGGCCAGAGGCTGTAGATGCCCATGTCGGCCATGGAACCGCCGCCGAAATCGTACCAGCCGCGGAACACCGTGTGCGTGTAGTGCGGATGATAGGGGCGGTCGACCGCGGGCCCCAGCCACAGATCCCAGTCGAGCCCCTTGGGGACCGGCGGCCGGTCGGTGGGGATCTCGGTGTACTGAGGCCATACCGGCCGGTTCGTCCAGTTGTGCACTTCCCGCAGCCGGCCGATGACTCCCTGCTTGATCCGCTCGGCGATCAGCCCATTGGCGGCTCCACCGCCGTAGGCCAGAAGGTGGGTGGCGACCTGCGTCTTGCGGGCCGTTTCGACGACCCGTCTTCCCTCGACCAGGCGATTGGCGATCGGCTTGTGCATCGCGACGTGCTTGCCCGCGTTCATCGCCGCGATGGAGACGGTGGCGTGAAGATGATCGGGCGTCATGACCTTGACGGCGTCGAGGTCCTTCTCTTCGGCCAGCAGTTCCCGGAAGTCGGCATAGGCGGAGCACGCCTTGAAGCGATCGGAACTCCTCTGGTTGGCGTAGTAGGCGTCGACGACTTCGCGGCCCACTTCCCGGCCGCCCGGGCAGCCGTCGTCGTTTTCTCTCCAGTCGGGCTTGCCCAGGTAGTTTCGGATCGTGTTGCGGATGCTGTTCTTGCCCCACTCCACGTAGTCGTTGCTGTCGGCGTTCGGGTCGCAGACCGCGACGATCTGCACCTCCGGCGCGGCCAGCAGGTCCCCCAGTTCGCGGAAGCCCTGGGTGCCCATGCCGACGTGCGCCAGCGTGATCTTGTCGTTCGGAGCGACGTAACCGGCTCCCCCCAAGACGTGTCTCGGAACGATCGTAATCACGCCGGATGCGACCGCGGACCCCACGAACGTGCGGCGATTCATATGGGTTGTCATGGAACGACTCCTGGACTGGATTGAGCAGTTCTGCATTCAAAGCCTCCCCGATAGCCGCCCATCGTACCGCGAGAGTGGAGTGTAGTCCAGAATCCGCAGTGTCTGGACGGCCGAGCAGCTTCTCTGAGTGGAATCGGAGACGCGTGCCGAATTGCTCAGACCGGGCGGACTCCGGCGTCATCCGGCGCAACAGCCAGACCGAAGACCACGGCAAGGACGCGCCCCCAAAGGAGTGTACCAAGCACGGTGGATTGATGGGACAATCACAGGAACCGCTCGCGGCGCGGTGTCGGCAAGGCGGAGCACTTACGCAAGGGCGCCAATCCGCGATTCGTGGTAACCAGTCTTTCGGCCAAAAAGTTCGACGCCCGCACGCTCTACGAAGATGAGTATTGTGCTCGGGGCGAGATGGAAAACCGCATCAAAGAACAACAACTCTACCTCTTCGCCGATCGGACCAGCACCCATTCGATGCGTTCCAACCAATTGCGACTCTGGTTCTCGTCCGTGGCCTACACGTTGCTACAGGTGATTCGGCAATTCGGCTTGCAGGGCACGAAGCTTGCTCGCGCCCGCTGCGACACGATCCGATTGAAGCTGTTGAAAATCGGGGCCTCGGTGCACGTGACGGTTCGACGTGTCTGGCTTTCGCTGGCCGAGAGCTGTCCCTACCGGGAGTTGTTTGCCACGGTCCACGCGAACCTGACGCGTCGGCTCCCCCGGTTTGCTCCCGGCTGACGCCTCGCCCGGGCAGAAACTTGCTGAAAAATACCCACGCAGCGCCGGCGGTGCGCGCGGCTCAACCGCTTTAGACCTTCCCTCGCTCGGAAAAGCGCAAAATCCACCTCGAAAAACGTCCCGCCGACCTCAAACCACTCCCCGCCGCCCCACCATCACTCCTCGCCTCTCGATCGAACTGGAAAATCACCCCAAAGCCAATCGCGGTGAGACATGCGGGCCAGGCAGCCCGTGGCAAGGCCTCGGCGAACATGCCGCTCGGCACGTGTCGAGGGTATCGCAAAACGTTCCCGCGTTGCGCAATCCGATATTGTTTCGCGCGGCCCCGGGCGTCATACTATTCGAATAGCTTCCCGCCCGAAACGCTTGCGTTTCTGTTCGAACGATGCAAGACCCCGGTTTGCAGGCTGTCACTGCTATGTCGCCATCCAGAGTACTTTCCGTGTGTTTGATTGTTGTGAGCCTTGCGGCGGCTGCCGGTTCGCCGGTCACGGCTCAACGGATTGCGAACGGTGATTTTGAAGCGGTCACCGCGGGAGCCTTTGATTCGTGGACGACCACTCCTGGTTCGGGGGTCGCTTCCGCGTCGGCGGCACCGACCGTTCTTGGAGGGACCTCCAGTGCCAGGTTGGCGGCTGGCGGCGGCTTCTTGTTGCAGACGGTAGGTACCGACGGCATTCGTCACTTCGCGATGGAGATGGACTTTGCCGTCTTGGACGCCGCTTCGACCGGCGTCAGGTCGCTGGGGATCGTTACCTATTCGACGGAGGGTGTCGCACACGACGGCTCCGACAATATCGACAGCATTCGTGTCTATACGACCGCAGCCAACAGGCACGAAATCCAGGTTTACGACAAGGGCGGTTTTCAGAACACCGGTTTGTTCGTCAAGGCAACGGACGACATCGGTGGCGACCTCCGCTTTGACGACGGCGAGACCCCGGTCGTCAACCACCTGAGGATCGTCGGCACGCGATACGGTACCGCCGGCCAGGCCGTGACAATCACGCTTACCGGCGGGGAGACGTCGGGAGCCTACACGCGCCGCCTTTGCTACGTGGGTACCAACGCGGCGGTGAAGCAGATCGGTCTTTACTCCGCAGCGTCCGCCGCCGACTATCTGGTCGATAACCTATCCTTGGAGCCCCGGCCCGCACCGCCTCCAGAGCCCGACCTGGTCGAGAAGGCCCTCGGCTTGATGGGCGGCGCCGAGGAGATTGTTTTCGCCGAGCGCGCGCTCTATTCCGATAGCCACTACTACGTCAATTTCGGCGGCTGGTCGGACGACCCGAACAAGTACACGTATCCCCCGGACGGCTCCCGGCTCTCGAAGCTCAACCTGCGTACCCGACGGGTTGCCGTGTTGCTCGATGACCCCAAGGGCAACATCCGCGACCCGCGCGTGCATTACGACGGCAACAGAATCCTGTTCGCGTACCGCAAGGGCGGCACAAGACATTACAACCTGTACGAGATCAACACCGACGGGAGCGGGCTCAGGCAACTGACTTTCGGCGAGTGGGACGACATGGATCCGGCCTACCTGCCCGACGGCGGCATCGTCTTCGTTTCGAGCCGGGGCCGTCGGTTCATCCCCTGCAATAACACGCCCGGCGCACAGCTTTTCCGGATGGACTCCGACGGCGGCAACATCCTCTGCCTTTCCGCGAACAACGTCCGCGACGACCGGCCGGCCGTGTTGCCGAACGGGCAGGTGATCTACACGCGATGGGAATACGTGGACAGCGCAATCGTGTATTACCGCGATCTGTGGGTCATGAACCCCGACGGCACCGGACAGATGGTTCTCTTCGGCGGCACGGTGCAACCACCGGAACTGCCCTTCGCGAAGTGCGATGCCCTGCCGATCCCCGGCACGGACGCTAAAGTCGTGTCGGTCTTCTCGTCGCCGACCGGCAAGCGTGAGAACGCGGGAAACGTGATGATCGTCGACCTCAAGGCCGGGCCGGACGACCCCGCCGCGGCCCGGCAGATCAGCCCCGAAATCGACTTGGGGTATTACTACTTTCCAAGCTACAGTCTCGGTGGTGGGCGCACTGGGTTCCGGGACCCATTTCCCCTGGCCGAGGATTGCTTCCTCGTGGCGCAAGACAAGAGCCTGCTGGTGTTGGACGGAACAGGTCGGATCGAGGAGTTCTTCCACGCGGAAAAGATGGTCCACGATCCCCAGGTGATCCGCGCGCGGCCGCGCGAACGGGTTGTCCCTCCTCGCATCGACCTGCGACAAACCACCGGGCGGCTGGTTCTGGCCGATGTCTACCGAGGGCGCAATACGGAGATGGCGGGAGTCAAGCCCGGCACGATCAAGAAGCTCCTGGTGCTCGAGGACCTGCCCAAGCCGATCAGCTACTACTCCCTGCCGGGGATGATCAGCATGGACGGCACCCACACGCTTCGCCGGGTTTTGGGCACGGTGCCGGTGGAAGCCGACGGTTCCGCCTCGTTCGAGGCTCCTCCCTTGCGCGCCCTCTACTTCGTGGCGCTCGACGAGAAGGGCCTGGCCGTCAAGCGGATGCAGAGCTACACGATGGTGATGCCCGGCGAGACCCAGGGGTGCGTGGGCTGCCACGAGCCCCGATCGCGGAACATCAACCTGAATAGCGGCTACAACACCCTTATGGCCACGGCACGCCCGCCCAGCCGGATCGAGCCGGTCCCCGGCGTACCCGACGTGTTCGACTACCCACGCGACATCCAGCCGATCTGGGACAAGCACTGTGTCTCTTGCCACAGCGCCGAGAAACCGTCGGGGCGCGTGGTGCTTACGGGCGACTATAATGAATGGTTCACGCAGAGCTACTACGCGCTTTTCGCCTATAACCAGATCAGCGACATGTACGGACGCTATCTTACTGAGTTCCGGAGCCACCGACCCTACGGTTTTGGCACCGGATCCAGTCGGCTGATGCAGACAATCGATGGCAGCCACTACGATGTGAAACTGACCAGGCGTGAATACGACACGGTGCGTCTGTGGGTCGAGGCAAGCGCCTACTTCGCGGGGACGTACGCGGTGTACAACCACAGCGAAAACGCGGTCGCCGGGGCATTGGCAAACAATGCCAGGGTCGAAATCGGAAAGCCCCTTGACGGGCTCGTCCATAACCGTTGTCTCTGGTGCCACGACTCGGCCGCGTCGATGGGCCGGCGCGTCCGGAAGGGAAAGATGAACGAGCCCAAACACTGCTGGAACCTGTACAACCTCTCCTATCCCGAGAAATCGATGATCCTCCTGGCGCCACTGGCCAAGGAGGCGGGAGGGTACGGATGGTGCAAGGATGGGTACGGCCAGCCCGTCGTCTTCCGCGACACCAGCGACCCCGACTACCAGACGATCCTTGCGGCCATCCGGGCGGCCAAGGCGCGGCAGGAGAAGGCCGGGCGGTACGATATGCCGGGCACGCCCCCCAACGAGCACTATGTCCGCTGGATGAAACGCTTCGGCGTACTGCCCGAGAGTTTCGACCCGGCCAAGGACGCCCTCGATCCCTACGAGACGGACCGGGCCTACTGGCGTTCGCTGTGGCATCGTCCACCGGTGGACGGAACCGCCTCTGCAGTTATTGGCGGAACCGGCGAAGAATGACGCCGATCGTCTCAGCGTGCCTTGAAGTGGAAGATGCGGCTGCCGACCGAAGGGAACTCCAACTGTGTCTCAGGGACAGCGTCACTGTCTGGCCAATGTGATGGTCCACCTAGTTTGGGCTTTTCGGATGGTGGATCGGCGCGATCACGGACCATTACTCGCGACGGCTCATGGGCACCAGCCTGCACCAGCGAGAACCGGCCTCCGACGCGGTGCTCGCGTTCCTGGGCCGCGTGATCTCCACAGCAGGTGCAAAGCCCAAGCATCTGGTTTGTGACCAGGGCCCCCAGTTCTCGTCCAAGAACTTCAAACCATGGTGTCTGCGGAAGGGCATCCGTCCGCGGTTCGGCGCAATCGGAGAGCACGGCAGCATTGCCGTGATTGAGCGACTGATCTTGACGCTCAAGCAGAGTATCGCATGGTTGACGCTGGTGCCGCTCCGCCGACCAGCGTTTCTGCGCGAGCTTCGATATCTTGCCGCGTGGTACAACAGCCATCGCCCCGACATGACACTGGGCGGCAGAATGCCCGATGAGGTCTACCATCGCCTACGTCTGCCTGGAGGGTCTGGCCCGGCTTCTCCTGGGCCATCTTCTGGGCCGCCAGCTTCCGCAACTCCTCGTAGACCAGCGGGAGGAGTTGCTCGGCGGCCGATGGGTCGCCCTGCTCGATGGCGGACAGGATGCGGGTGACATCGGTCATGGACGTGGCCTTCCGAGAAGGGCCGCCGCCCACGATTATAGCGGCTCAGTGACGCAGTAGGCTCCACCCCCAGGGCGAAGGTCGAAGCCAGACCGTAGCGCCGCCAAGTCGCGCCCGAGAAAAGGTTCGGATAGCGGCGTGTCCGAAGAACCCCGGACCGACCGTTTTCTGCGACAGCGTCGATTCCCGGTTGCTCACCACCCGAGTAGGGGGATTCGGCGGTCACCGCCGCGCGCTCCAAAATCGGTCCTTTTGCGGGACGCCGGTAGATCAGGTGTGCCGCAGCGCGGGAACGATCTCGGTTCTCGCTGCCTGCCATGCCGGTGCCATGCCGGCGAGCAGCCCCGCAGAGAGCGATACGGCCAGGCCGTTGATCACCAGCGTTAGTGAAGGTTGAAACGCCATCATCACCCCTTCGGCTCCCACGGCGAGGCCGCTGAATTCCAGCACGATCCAAGCCAACGCCACGCCGACGGTGCCGCCGACGAGGCTCAGCAAGACGCTCTCGGCCAGGATTAGGCAGAACACCCGCTGGCCGGAGAACCCGACGGTCTGGAGCACGGCATGTTCCTTGACCCGATCCTGAACCGACATGACGGTGGTCGTGGCGACGAGAATCAGGACCAGGCCGACACAGGCGTAGCCGAGGTAGTGGGTAATGTTTATCATCTGAGCAAGATCACAGAGAGCCTTCGCCTCAAATGCGCCTTTGGGACGAGTGGTCGTTTGCACCGGCCCGCTGCGAAACGCCTCGTCGACCTGTTGGCAGACGGCGAGTGCATCGGCGTCCTCCTCCAGCACGACTTCAAACTGGGTCACCGTGCCGACTCGATTCGCGCCGTTTCCTCGTTGCAGGAAATCCAGGCCGGTGTAGACGTAGTTCTCTTCGGCGGAATCGTCACACGAGTAAACGCCGGCGATCGATACGGTGATGCCGCCGATCGAGAACTTGTCGCCCACCTCGAGTCGACGACGCTCGGCCACGGCCGAACCGGCCATGGCCGCGTCTTGACGTTGCGCGAAGTCGGACCAGTCTCCCTGGAGAAGCTCAAAATCCCGGACCGCTCGCAGCTTCTCGGACGGCAGGCCGCAGAACACCACGACGTCCAGGCTTGCCCGGCAATTGTTCGTAAAAACCTGGATCGGCACGACGTCCCGCACGCCGGCGACGCGACGAATGCGCCGCTGGTAATCCTGCGGCAAATGGCTGGTGGCGGGGCAGAACTTGTTCGCCTGAAAAACGATCAACGCCCCTTGGGCTTCTTGCCTTCGCCGCAAGCCGTTCATTCCCTCTTGCACGGCTCCGACGAAGCAGAAGACGAACAGGGCAACCGCCGACCCACTCAGCGTCAGGACGGTTCGCGATCGGTGCCGCCAGAGGGTCTTCAGCACGTAGGGGGCAAAGCGAAACATCATTTCACCGCTTACGAAGCAGCCGGATTCCCGGCCTGATCCTCAACAAGTCTTCCGTGATGCAGATGAAGTTGCCGGCCGGCGATCGCCGCCGCATCGGGATCGTGCGTGACCATCAGGAGCGTCACGCCAAGTTCCCTATTCAGGCGCCCGAGCAAGCCCAGGATTTGCTCCGACGTATCGGGATCCAGGTCGCCGGTTGGTTCGTCGGCCACCACGACCTTGGGATGGGCGACAATGGCTCGACCGATGCCGACTCGTTGCTCTTGCCCGCCCGAAAGCTGTCGGGGGTAGTGGTCGGCCCGATCGAGGAGTCCGACCGCCCCGAGGGCGACTTCGACCCGTTTGCGCCGCTCCGACCGGGAAATGGGCATCAGCAGCAAGGGCAACTCGATATTCTCGTAGGCCGTGAGGACCGGGATCAGGTTGTGCGTCTGGAAGATGTAGCCGATGTTCTCCGCTCTCCAGGCGGCCAATCGCGATCGCCCGAGGCGGGCGATGTCCGTCCCGTCCAGGACGATGCTTCCCGAGTCGGGCCGGTCGATGCCGGCAATCAGATTCAGAAGCGTCGATTTGCCCGTCCCGCTGGCTCCCATCAGCGACGCGAACTCGCCCTCGCCGATGTCCAAAGAGACGTCCGAGAGTGGCGTGATCGTTTCCCCGCCCTTGTGGTAGTGCTTGGTCACGTTGCGCAGTTCGACGAGTGCCATGGACTACTGCCTCCCCTCGGCGACGGACGCCGGATCGGTTGCTTCTCCCGTAATGCGCATTCGCTGCCCGTCTCGAAGATCGTCGTGGTCGGAAGCGATGACGCGGCTGGCAACGTTCAGTCCCCGGGTGACTTTCACCAGGCCGTGCGGTCCTGCCGCGCCGAGTTCGACCGGCGTGCGACGGGCAACGCCTGCCGACTGGTCGGCGGCCCAGACGAAGGATTCACCACCTTCGGTAAGAACGACCCGTTCCGGAATGAATAGTCGCAGGCGGTCGGAAGGAGTCGAATCGCGCCTT
>Ga0307378_10008969_pt1 | contig 13194 bp, 12 predicted proteins | sample UN1MG_FD_202238 | JGI IMG/M metagenome (GOLD analysis project Ga0307378, IMG submission 202238) | Soil microbial communities from Risofladan, Vaasa, Finland - UN-1 | ecosystem: Environmental > Terrestrial > Soil > Coastal area > Acid sulfate soil | place: Finland: Risofladan, Vaasa | collected... | reverse complement strand
ATCAGTGTTTTTAGCCATGTCATCCAAACGCAAGTCGACTCTCCTTACAGAGACCTATTTATAGAGTCTCTCTGCTGTGTCATACGCTTCTTGCTGCTCTGCTAACCTCCACATGCCCCAGAGCTTGCGATATTCGTCGAAGGCATAATAAGACCAAACCAGGCTTAACAATATCCCAAGCCAACCATCTCGGTAACCCTGTTTGATAAATAACTGGTCTACAAAGGTGAGAAGAGGTGCAGCAAAAAAGTGATAAGTAGGTCTGAGTCCATTTTCAAGATGGATTTCGGCCAGCAAAGTAGCGTATCTTGCTTTGGCTTCTGCTAGATCGTGTAGGTTCTGATAAGCAATATGTATAAGCGGGTTCGATAAGTAACCTGCCCTCTCGATTGGATTGGGACGTTCATGCACCTTTTGCCGGGGATCATAGTGCAGTTTTTCCTTTCGACCCAGGCGGAGATGATGATCAGGCCAGAATCCGCCGTAGCGCAACCATTGGCCAAGAAAGAGATTTCTCGTTGGAACCCAATACCCGTCGACCTCAGGATTCTGAATGGCCAACTTAACCTCATACGCCAGTTCGGCCGAGACGCGCTCATCTGCATCCACAAAAAACACCCAATCCGTCTCAAGAAGATGAAGAGGCGCGTTCCGCTGGTCCGCGAAATTGCTGAAGGGACGCGATATCACTTCCGCTCCATGCTGGCGAGCGATCTCCACGGTGCGATCGGCACTGAGCGAGTCAAGGACCATAACCTTGTCGCACCATTTCAGGCTGTCCAGGCAGGCAGCGATGTGGGCCTCTTCGTTCTTTGTCAAGACAACGGCAGTCAGGTCACTCACCTTCATCGCATCCTATCCTGACTTGCTAAGGGCAGCATTCACGGAGCAATTCCGATACGGTCCGGCCAGCAGTACCCCAGTTCAGTCTTTCCTCGTATTCGTGGAATGAGGACAGGGCCAACTGCGCATATTCTTGCTTTGACGACCAGAGTCTTTCAATGTAGTCACAATACGCTTCGGGCATTTCATTCACTGCAAAAGTCTGGCCGTTTACTCCATCGCGGATGACCGTGGGAATCCCGCCCGCCCGCGAAGCGAGACTGGGCAGCCCAAACGAACCCGCCTCTGGAAATACGACCGGGGTGCAGTCGGCCCGGGACGGCAGAATCAGGAAGTGGGACTGGGAAAAGAGATCGTCCAGGATCTGCCTGCCAGCCTGGGATGTCTTGGAAACAAACCCATGCGCTTTTACAAAACCAGGCATTTCGCCAGGTGGATCGCAGCCCACAATGTGCAGCTCGGTTCGAATTCCCCGTCGGTTGAGTTCGCCGGCAACTTCCAGGGCAATATCGCCGCCCTTTCTGAGCCAATCTACACCGACAAAGAGCAACCTGCAGACTTCAAACCGCTTGTTTTGGAGAATTGTGTGAATATGTTGGATATCGCGGTTGGCGCTGATATTCGCGCCGAACGGAACCACTTTGACCTTTGCGGGATCGACATCATAGTGCTGGATCGCAGTGGTTGCAGCCCATTCGGAGCTATAGATGGCGAGCCGGCATTTTGCCAGGGCCAACTGCTCCGCCCTGTTCCCACCTCTGATCGTTTCTGCACAGAGATTGCTATAGTGGGGGTAGAAGTCCATCAGGCCTGCAAACGTGGCATCTCCCCAAAAGGCGATGGGTTTTTCAATTTGCAGGTACGCGATTGGATTTGTCCAGATGCTAAACACCATGTCATACTCGGTGGCCGCCAGGGCTCGTTCGACTTGGCGGGCAAAGCTTTTCAGGAGGATTGGGTCCCAAAGCATAAGATAGGCCTTGGAGAATATCCTGGGATACAGGATCTCTTTCGCTTTGTAGATGAAATCGCACTGATACTTGAGATCCCCAACAGTCTCAGGTTGACAACCAGCACTCTCCAATGCACTGAGAACATAGACACCCAACCCCGACCAAGCATGTATGTCAGATGGGCCGAACACAGTGACATAGGCTAGTTTCATTCTTTCGATCCAATCCTTGCAGATGCACCATAATGGCACTATGGTCAGATTCGTCGCCATAATCGGAACTCGCAGAATGCAAGGCAGCCTGAAGCATTATTCCTGCTCACGGAGCGAATCGGTAAGCCTAGCGGCTATGGAGTTATGGTTTTGTTCCTTCGAGTACTAACGATGCAAGCCTAAGAAAGCCTGGAGGCCGGCCGGCTTCATTTTCCAGCTCGGTGAATTCTTCGTGGGCGCTTTCCCCGACAGTGCATTTTGTGATGTTAACGAATCCTGCTTTGCCAAAGGACTCCCGTAGAGTTTGTTCATCATAGATGAACTGGTGTCCAAAGAGCCTCATATGGAAATTGATGACAAACGGTTCTTTGTGGAGCGTTGGAATTCCTATGAAGTTATCGTGAAACCATTGAATATATCCGTTCTGCAATTCAGATTTTTCGTTCTGATACAGACCGACTAGGAATGCGAGATCAGGAGTCGCTACTCTCACTTTGCCGTTTGGCTTTAGGACCCGGAAGCACTCGGATAGCATATGCTGGCCCTGTAAATAGGTGATATGTTCTATCATGTGTTCACTGAACACGAGGTCAACCGAGTCGTCATTGAAGGGAAACTGCCAGGTGGCATTCAGATGCAAGATTTCTCTTGATCTGGTACCCAAATCGGAGTTTAGCCAGCCGTCAAGAATATGCTCACCACAACCAATATGCAGCTTCAAAGTCCCATGTCGATTCTGGTAATTGGTCAATATCCTTTCATCCGTCCGCAGGATCTTCCTTATCGTCAAACTGAGCAATATTGACAAGGACGTCATCATTGGGCGAATTAGATTCGGCGACGTTTCCGAGCAGATCTTTCTTAGCATTTCTCGCTGCCCATAGTACTGCAATGACGGATTATTAAGGTAGGATAGCCTCCACGACAACATCACCGTCGGTGTGGAGGACAAGCCGTGAACCTGGAGCTATGGAGCTGGCTGCACAATACCCAACGTAGCAACGAGCGAGCCAAACAGGTCCATGCCGCTCGGCTGACCAATCACCGGCTCTCCAATTGACCTGGAGTGAGGCATCCCGCTGAGAACATAGACACCCAGCGCCGACCAGGCATGGCCGTCTGATGGATCAAAGATGGTAACATAAGCAGTTTTCAATTCATCTCCCTCTCTCGGGCGGCTTGGTGTCTACAGGCTCTTGCCATCTGCCAGGAAGAAGCCCATCATTTTGAGGCTGATTCGCGAAAATCGGTTCCAGGTGTTGTGTAGAATCGAGAATCTCTTGATCTCTGTAGCATTCTGACAGGAGAGAATCTTCCTTCTTTCAGAATCCATTTGACCAATCGATACAGACGAGGGCAATGCAGTCTACCCAACATCACCACCTGATCGATGCATGGTCCCCGCAAAGAAAAACAGCTTTGAATGCTCCTGTTTAAGCTAATCTTGGCATTGGCTACATCGCCGAGGTCGGCATATATCGAAGACAGAATAACGTGATCTCTTGATAAGCCAAGGTTTATAGCCCTGGAATATCGTTGCCCAAAGTACTCAGTCAAACAGTTGTAGCTATCAACCATGACAAGCTGCTTGTCCAGATTATTCCGGGAGGACCATGCCCCACCTGGCTGAACTCGATATACCCCCATAACTTCATCTAGGTAACCTATCTTCCCATGTTCTGCGAGTAGCAAGAATAGCGGCCAATCGCCCAGGCTCATCCTGAAATACCAGTCGGGAAATTCGGATACGAGACCATTACGAAACATGACAGAACTGGTTTGCATGTAATTGGCGCCCAATAGTTCCTCAACCGTGGATATACTCCTCCGATGAAGTACTTGCGGCTGGGTATGAACGCCATTCTCATAATTCGAGGCAATGTGAAAGCAAATCGCACATTCCGGATGCGCCTCCAAGAACTCCACCTGCTTCTGTAGCTTGTGTGGGTTGGTCCAGTAGTCGTCGCCATCTAGCAGGGCGATGTAGTCGCCGCGGGCCGCTTTCAGGTTCTCAGTAAAGTTGAACCGCCCCGTTGGCCCGCCATCGATGTAGATGACATCCTTTCTCGAACGAAGAAACAGGCGGATACGGTCGGGATATCGCCTGGCATACTCGATGCAAATCTCGCGCGTCCCATCCTCGCTTTCGTCTTCACCCAAGATGATCTCATAGTCAAAGTCCGTCTCTTGCATCAGGACAGTGTCCAATGCCTGGGCGATAAAGGGTTCGTGATTGTAGGTCTGGATGCAGACGCTGACCTTTACCACGACCGCTCCTCCTCGTTGCCCAGTGCAGCAACGACCTCAGCGCTGCGTGTGACGGCAAGGTGGATAAGTGCACAGATCTGCTCGACTTCCGGCTCCCCGACGGCCGTCCCGGTGGGCAGGCTCATGACCCTCTCGACTAACTTTTCTGTCTCTGGCAGCAGCAAGCCGGCGTTGGGGTAGTACGATCGATAGGGCTCCATGCGGTGGCATCCCGGATAGAAGTAACGCCGGGCGCGCACATTCTCGGCGTGGAGGATCCTGACCAACAGGTCGCGGCTGATACCGGTAGTGGCCTCATCCAGTTCGACAACAATGTATTGATAGTTGTTGGATTCAGATTCGTCGTACGCGATCAGGCTACATCCCGGGATGCCTTCAAGGTGCTTCTGATAAGCGTGGTAGTTGCGCCGGTTTGTCTCTATGATCGCCTCCAGGCTTTCCAGGGAGGTCAACCCCATGGCTGCAGAGATCTCACTCATCTTGCCGTTGGTGCCGATGTAGATCACATTGTCCATCCCGGCAAAGCCAAAGTTCTTCATCAACATGATCCTGGCAGCGAGGTCGTCGTCGTTGGTAGTCACCGCCCCGCCCTCGAAGGTGTTGAAGAACTTGGTGGCGTGGAAGCTAAAGACCTCCGCGTTGCCGAAATTGCCGATCCTGAGCCCGCGATGAGAGCAGCCAAAGGCGTGGGCAGCGTCGAACAGCAGCTTCAGCCGGTGCTCCTCGGCAATCTCCTGCAGGGCCGCGATATCACAGGCGCGGCCCCAGACATGGACGCCAATGATGCCAGACGTGCGCGGCGTGATCAGCGACTCAGTCTGTTTCGGGTCGATGTTGTGGGTCTGGGGATCAATGTCACAAAAAACAGGCGTGATCTCCTGCCACTGTAAGGCATGGGGGGTAGCGATGAAGGTGAACGAGGGCACGATGACCTCGCCAGTAAGACCGGCTGCGCGGATGGCGATCTCCAGTCCCACGGTAGCATTGCACATGCTGATGCAATGCCGGACGCCCAGGAATTCGGCCAGCCGGCGCTCGAACTCCTGCACGAAGGGACCGTTGTTCGTCAGCCACCGGCGATCCAAGATATCCTCAAGGCGCTGGACCAACCTGTGGCGATCGCCGACGTTGGGCCGGCCTACGTGGAGTGTTTCCGTGAAAAGCGGCTGGCCGCCCAATATGGCTAGATCAATAGCATGTTGCTTTGAAGCGGTCATCGGTCCGAACCTAATACTCTTTCACCGTCTTGAGATCATGGAGCAAGCAACAGAAGGGACCGACTTGAGTTTTGACTTGTGGTGACTACTGGAATGGCCCATTATAGCTAGTTCCTATCTGTGAGTCGAGCCACATGACATTGCGTCAGACTGCAGGCAAAACCAAAACCCGATTCACGCATTGCATTCATAGCCATACCTTACCAACAGGGGCCTGGCATGTGTCTCGAATAGTTCGACCTCTTCATCGGTCAATTCACGTCGGAACTTGCCAATTTCAGATGTATTGGGTTTCTCGAGCGTCTTGCTCTTCCAAGCAAGAAACTCTATGGGTTCTTGCCGTTCTTCCCTATTGTGCACGTAATAGCGAAGCATACGATCGTCATAAGGCTCATCCAAGAAATCGCAGACTCGTCTCAGTAGACTCTGGCTGTTTTCTACCAGATCTTCGTAACGCACTTCGCACACTCTATCCCAGCCAATAGCTACAAAGGATGAAATAGCCTTTTCGACGTTCCCAGCCCACTCAGCCGCGATAGCAACAATATCAGTAGGCAAACGGGGAGCATACTTCGAGCCGGTCTCCATTCTAGCGAGATTCTTGTAGGAACAAGCCACATCCCTGCCATCCCGGGTGATGTGGATGAAGGATGCGCTCGGGAACATTTCATTCAGCAACTCTATCCAATCGATATGGAAATTGTTCTTGTCTCCCCATCGGTGAAAAGCCCTTCCGAGCGAATTGCCGAAAAAGACATAAACACACGAAACAAGTTCAGCATAGTTAGATGGTTCCTCTGACCAGATGAACTTTCCTAGAGCTCCAAAGTCAAGATTCCAGGTTTCGATCTTCCTTGAAGTGCTTAGATCCTGGAGAAACCGACTCACTACCTGCGGGTTGTGATTGGATTCCTTAGACCAGTCTTTGTGCCTCTCATACCACCAGACCGCAAAACCGCACTCAGGAGGTACCACGATGTGTCTATGGTTGTTGAGCATCAATCGCAACAAGGTCGTGCCAGATCTAGGATTTCCAATTATGAAGATAGGCGGTTTCACCCTGTACCCCTTTTCATCATCCATCCGCGAGTCAGCTTCGATATAACCGCTACCGCGAGCCTGGCCGGTTTTCCCATCAAGCGGCGGCGCCCGGCTTCGATCGCCGCTTCCTTCACATGACCCGCCCTCTCGATCATTGCCCAGTCCGAGGGCTGGAAGCCCAGAGAAAGGAGTTGATCTTCCGGCATCTTGACAGCGCATGCGAAAAAGAACGGCGTAGGATACCACGGATCGTGGGGAGCGTCAGCGACTGCGATCTTGAATCCAGTCTCCCCCAAACGATTGCAGGTGTCTTTGCGAATGCCGTAGGAAAAGTGGTGCCAATTGGACAGGGCGATTACTATCCTCAGCTCTGGACAAGACCGGAGGATGCCGTCTGCTCCTTCCAGGATCTCGGGTTCAGCGCCGTTTGCAGTCAGGCTCAAGTAGGTGACATGTCGGTCAGGCAGATGTTCCGCCACCAGCGAATCGATTGTGACCGCCTGCACCAGTTGTCTGGTGGATCCTTTGCCAGGATGGTAATCGCTTGGATCACTCAGGACATTTGTCGCAGTGCTCATGGGAGACCACTCTCCGTCGAAAATGAATTCCAGTGTGGATGGCTTATTCCAGGCCGCACCTTGGTCCACTTTCATGTTCCCTATGTCCGACCGCCGCGCATAGTCGCGCAATGCGTCCGTGTTCCTGCTATCGGGGTCAATTGCCATAACGCACCCCCTGGCTCCGACAAGGGAGGAGAGAATCAACGGGTGGGACTGCCCCTTGTCAAGATATACCCGATCAAAACCCACGTGGATCACCGTATCGCCCGCACGGACGAACTGGAAGGGGTGCAAGCGCCGGTGCACTTCCTTCATCAGCAAGTACTTCCCAAGGTATTCCGGCAACTCTCCCTTCACACCCAAGAAACTCGCATTGGGTGATGACTTGAGGCGTACACCGTAGTAGTAGGCCTGCAACGCGTTTCGCGGCTGGAAGTAGAGAAAGGGCTTCATCAGAACCCTCCCTATAGATCTGTCTTTGGCATATCTAACCTGTCTATGCCGGTCTGAACGAGAGAATCCTGCGTCGAACGATATACCACGCATCCATAAAGACGGGTAGCCGGAAGCCGCGAGACAACAAGCCATAGATCAGGCCGCCAGCCACCACCTGCATCAACAACAAGACCGCCGGCTGGGCCAGGGGCAGCCAGTTGAGCATCAGAACAACCCCTCCCATCACGCCTGCGGCGCCCAGGTACGGCAGCAGGTCACGGACCTGCGCCGCGAGGCCATAACCCACGATCCGGCCGTTATAGTAGCTATTCAGATAGTAGGCGACCATAGAGAGAGCGATTTGGCCCGCGATGATCGCCACGATGCCCCAGCGCCAGGTCACAGCCACAACGATCACGACCAGCACCTTCTTGATGACCTCCAGACGAAAGAACAGGTCGGAACGGCCCTGTGCCAGCAGTACGTTGAGGTTGAGCATCTGCAGAGGATAGAGAAGGCCCACGATGCACAGCAATTGCAGATAGGGAATCGCGGGAGCCCACTTGTCCGTCAGCAGCGTGAGCACCAGGGGCCGGGCGCAGACCAAGAGCCCGATCATCAGCGGAAAATTGACGAGGGCCAGAGCCCGGAGCACCTTTCGAAACGCGTTCCTCACCCTGGCTGGATCCCCCTGGATCTCCGCAAAGAGGGGCAGCGTCACCCGGCCGACGATCCCGCCGAGCGTCTGGGAGGGAAGTTGTTGCAGAGTGTACGCCCGCGTGTAGTACCCCAGGTCGGCGGGGGAAAACAGCTTGCCGATGACGACGTTATAGATATTGCTGAACACAGTATCAAGAAGGCTGGATCCAAGCACGCGGGAGCCAAACCCGAAGAGCTCTCGCAGGGCCGCCAGGCTAAAGACCTTCTGCGGGCGCCAGGTGTTGAACGCCCACAAGAGGAGGGTGTTGAACAAGGTCAGGGTTACGCTCTGGGCCACCAGGCTCCAGACACCAAAGTCCAGTACGGCCATGGCGATGCCGACGACGCCGGAGGCAAGGGATGCGATCAGGCTGACTTTTGTCTGGGTCTTGAAATCCAGCCTTTTGGTCATCAAGAACACCTGGATCAGGCCGAAGGCGCTCAGGATGAAGTTGATGGACAGGACCCGGGTCAGCGGTGCCAACAGTGGCTGCTGGAAAAACTGCGCGATCCAGGGCGCCGCCAGGCACAGCGCCCCCGCCGCGACGAGGCTCAGCAGGACGTTGGTGTAGAACACCGAGCTATAGTGAACCTCCGTGGCATTCTGTTTTTGAATGAGCGCCGAACCGAAACCGCTATCCAGGAACACGCGGCCCAGCCCCAGGAAAACGAGGAGCATGCCGATCAGGCCGAACTGCTCGGGCAGCAACAGCCGCGCCAGGACGATCGACACGGCGAGCTGGACCGCTTGCGGCCCCAGCCGTTCCGTCGCGCTCCAGAATACGCCCCGGATGGCTCTGCTCTCTAAACTCGACAAGGGTGGCGCGCTCATCGTTCCTCAGCACCTGGACACGCTCGGCTGGTTTGCCTTGGACCCTTGTAGAGAGGATGCGCGCTCTGGGGCGTAAGCAAGGCCACGATGGACGCCGGAATGGTCAGCAAGAGGTTCAGCGCTGGCATCCAGGCGCGAGACACCCACCGCCAGTCGCCCGTATAAGCCGCCACTTCACCTGCCACTGCGGCTTGCCGGCCGCCGAGCCACACGGCCCCCAGAGCGAAGAGCATCAGAATCCCGGAACGCCACGCAGGTCGGGCCACCATTCCCACGAGCCCTGCCAGGGTGGAGAGGCCCACGACGATGCTGAGCAGATAGCCATACACCTGCCTGAACAGGTCCGCCGGTTGTTTCAGCAACGCATGCCAGTGCTCCCACAGCCCCGTGAGGTGCGTCCTGCGCCAGCGCACCTGGTGCTCCCAGGACTCTTTCACCGTCGATGGGCGGTCCGTGGTGAGCCGGGCGCCTTTGGCGAACTCGACCCGTTCGCCTGTCTGGCCCAGCCTGGCCCAGATGTCCCAGTCCTCGCGGGCGTAGGTGTGCACCGGGAGCCCGCCGATTCGCTCCAGCAGTTCCCGCCGGATGGCGATGGAGCGGTCGCCCTGGATCCAGGAGAGCTTCTGGATCTGATAGGCGTGGATGTTCCACATGCTCTCTTCCAGCGTGACCGGGGTGATCTGGTTCGGGAAGCTGTCGCCAACGCTAACCGATGCCCCCTTGGCGATGGGCCCCATCAGCGCCGCCAGCCAGCCCGGCTCCACGATGTTATCGCAGTCCAGGAGGACCACGATGTCGTATTGGGCGGCCTGGACGCCCCGGTTGAGGGCGGCGTTCTTGGGCTCTGGCCCCCGCTCCAGCACCCGAAAGCGATCGCTACGCGCCGCAGCCTCGGTCGCAGCTTGGTAGGTTCCATCGTCGCCCCCGGCCAGGATGATCGCTTCCCAGCGAGGGTAGTCCACCCGCCGCAAGGCGGCGATGTTCCCCTCAATCCTCCCTTCTTCGTTCCACGCCGGCACGAGTACCGACACAGGGGGCAGCTGCTCAGGCGGCGGCTGCCCTGGCGGCACCTCGTTCTGGCGGGCTACCCAGCCGCGCCGCATGGCCAGCCCCCACGTGAGCCCAATGTGCGCCAGACCCAGAATCCAAAGCACTCGAAGGATCACAGCCAGTGTTCTCCTCCAGCAGATATTTGTGGCCGTCCACACTCACTCCCCCGGGCGGTCATCTGATGACCAATCGCTGGCGGGATCGGTCGATCTTGTCGCGCAGGCCTTGGTGCCTCCATCCTCGGTCCATTGGAATCCGCGGCAATGTCGTTTCTGACCACAATGGCATTATTGAGATACAAGGCTCTGCTCTCAGGCAGCAATCTCGACAAAACGATTCCAAGGATCGTCACAGGGGAGATGATCAAGGGAATCAGCAGAAACCTAAGGTAGTTGTTGCTAGGAAGAATGTGTTGGCTGACGTACGCGTTCCAGACTTGAAAACAGGTTTCTACATAGTTCGTTGTCTTGTTAACCTGGAGTACCTGAAACCCTTGCTTTCTCAGTCGCATTGCTATTCCATAGGATGTGAACCGGATGTAGTCGTGGGGGGTCTCGTGTTCTTCCCAGCCAAAAGGCATGGTGACTATCATGTGAGCATTGGGTTTCATGACTCTACGCAACTCAGAGAGTACCTCATCAAGATCGGAGATGTGCTCGAAGACTTCTGCAGCCAAGACAGAGTCAAAAACGTTATCGCAGAATGGCATTCTCCTTCCATCATAGAGCACATCGATCTGCGAATCGCGGTGATCATGGCCACTTGCCTCCACGTCCAACCCCACATAGCTGTCAACCTTGAACAGGTCCTTGTAGGGCTTGGATCCACATCCCAAATCCAACATGACACGCTTCATGTAACACGCGTTGGCTCTGATGCGGGCGTATACGCCTCTCTTGATAAAGAAGAATGGGTTTGTGAAAACGCCTATCAATGAAGGATTGAAGAATTCTTTACGATTCAACTCCCTGAGCAGTTGAGGCATCGTCCTTCACTCTTCATAATCTTGCGAGAGACCGAAATCGGCGACTCTCGGAACTTGGTCCAGTGCCTGACTTCTCGCTCAGTGTCTGGCACTGCCTGCTTCCACTCACAATGGTGCTCATCGGCGCTCCAGATGCTCGCGCCACCAGTTGACCGTGTCGCGCAGGCCGGCCTCCAGATCAAACCGGGGCTTCCATCCGGTGGCGTTTCTGAGCAACTGGGTGTTGGCGCAGACAAACATCGGGTCTCCCTCCCGGTAGGGCAGATCGCCCAGGCGGATCAGGTCCGGGCGCCCGAGGATGGCCCCTATGCGGGTGGCCAGCTCGCGGATGGCCACCGGCTGGCCCGAGCCGATGTTCACCGGCCCGGTTAGGTCGCTCTGCACCGCGGCCCACACCGCCCCGGCCACGTCGGCCACGTGCAGATAGTCTCGCAGTTGCTCGCCCGGCGTCAAGCGGGTGGCCTCGCCGCGCAGCGCCGCCGTGATCACCGCCGGAACGAACCGCTTCTCGTGCTCCCCCGGGCCGTAGACGCTGAACAGGCGCGGCCAGAGCAGATCGATTCCCGCACTGGGCGCCCATAGCGCGAGGCCCTGGTAGAGGGCCGACTTGGCCGATCCATAGATGGTGTTGGGCCGGATGGCCGAATCCTCCGCTAGGTAGCCCAGGCTCTGATCGTACTCGGAAAAGCTGCCGGGCACCACCAGCTTGCGGCAGCCGGCCTCGGCCAGGCGCATGGCCAGCGGCACGCTGGCCACGAGGTACTGCAGGTTCAGCGCGCTCTGCAGGAATACCCCCGGCTCGGTGTACCAGGCAAAATGGAAACAGGCCTCGGGGCGGATCGCGTCCAGGGGCTCCGACCAGGCCTTCTCCGGGTTCAGCAGGTCGCCCTCCACCACCTGCAGGGCGGGCAGCAGGTCGCGGATGCGCCAGGGGTCGCTCTCGGGGCGCAGGAGCGCATATACCTCACACCCCTCCTGCACCAGCAGCCGGGCCAGCTGGGAGCCGATGAAACCGGTCGCGCCAGTGATCAATACTCGCATCGTCAACTTGCCTCCTTCATTGCTGGCTGGCAAAGAACGCCCTGTACCAATCGATGGTAGACTGCAATCCTTGGTCTACTGTGTACAGGGGATGCCAGCCCACGGTTTCGCGCGCCTTCTGGGCGCTCAGGTACTGGTTCAGGATCTCATGTTTGACCTTGTTCTCCACCAAGGGCTCCAGGTCCGAACCCATCAGCCGGGCGATCTTTTCCACGAGCTCCAGGACGGTCAAGGGCGTCTCACTGGAGACGTTAAACGCCTGGCCGCGCAGCTGGGGGTTATCCGCCAGCCGCTCCGCCAGGAACATGTGCGCCGCGACGGCATCCTCCACGTACAGGTAATCTCGGATGAACATGCCATTGGAGTGGATGACCGGCCGCTCGCCCCTGAACACCGAGCGGATCGTGCCCGGCACAATCCGGCTCCAGCTCAGGTCGCCGCCGCCATAGATATTCGGCAGCCGGGTGACTGCCACCTGCACGTCGTAGGTCTCGGCATAGCACCTGGCGATCATCTCCGCGCAGGCTTTGCTGACATCGTACGGGTAACGGGCCAGGAAGGGCATCTCTTCGGTGTAGGGGAGCTCGTCGACGTCGCCATAGACCTTATCAGTGGAGGCCATCACGACTTGCTGGACCGTCGGGCTGAGTCGGCAGGCTTCCAGCAGGGTCCAGGTGCCACGTATATTGGTGTCGAAGGTTGTGAGCGGGTCCTGGTTCGCCGTTCCCACGATGCTCTGGGCCGCCAAGTGGATCACGGTATTCATCTCGTATTCCCCCAGAGTACGCCGCAACAGCTGCGAATCGCGTAGCTCCCCGCGCACGACCGTGACCCGGTCAAGCAGCCCTGTGCGCACCAGCTCGCACCGGGGCAGCCAATCGCGCACCAGGCACACCACGTCGGCCCCTGCGTTCAGCAGGTGCTTGACCAACCAGCCCCCCACGTGTCCGGTGGCCCCGGTGACAAATGTAGGGCGATCAATCCAGAATGACTGTTCCATCGCTCTTGGTTTCTCCTTCGGGTCAGCCCTGCGTGGGGTAGATTACTCGGGCTTTCCA
>Ga0307378_10008968_pt1 | contig 13194 bp, 11 predicted proteins | sample UN1MG_FD_202238 | JGI IMG/M metagenome (GOLD analysis project Ga0307378, IMG submission 202238) | Soil microbial communities from Risofladan, Vaasa, Finland - UN-1 | ecosystem: Environmental > Terrestrial > Soil > Coastal area > Acid sulfate soil | place: Finland: Risofladan, Vaasa | collected... | reverse complement strand
AGAACTATGATCCCGGTAAACTGGACTGGGAGGCCACGTATTACTGGCGAGTTGATGAGATCAATACCGGTAATCCGGACAGTCCATGGGTGGGTAACGTCTGGAGCTTTACGACAGCCGGCTTCCTGATCATAGACAATTTCGAAATCTACGATGCCGGCGAAAACCAGATATGGTATTCATGGCACGATGGGCTTGGCTATGGCACGCCCGGCACTGTGGATTACTTTGCCGGCAACAGCACAGGAGCGGCCGTAGGTGACGAAACAACTCCTTCCTATACCGAGGAAACCATTGTTCATGGCGGCAGTCAGTCGATGCCGATGACCTTTGACAACAATAAGCAGGGTTACTCGAGGTATTCAGAGACAGAATTGACGTTGACTGACCCCCGTGACTGGACCGAAGGCGGTGTCAGCCAGCTTTCGCTGTGGTTCCAGGGCTTCCCGGGATCCGTCGGCAGCTTCGTAGAGGGCCCGGCAGGCACATTTACGATGACCGCCTCCGGCGGCGATATCTGGGCGGTGAACGGCGTGGAAGCCGATGAGTTCCATTTTGCTTATAAGATGCTAACCGGTGCCGGCTCGATGGTCGCAAAGGTCGAGAGCATTGAGAATACGAACACCTGGGCCAAAGCCGGTGTGATGATTCGTGAAACGCTTAATCCCGATTCAGCGCACGCGATGACTGTCGTTACGCCTTCAGAGGGTGTTGCGTTCCAGCGACGTCCGGCAACCGGCGATGTCAGTGTTGGCGATACCGTAACCGGCATATCCGCTCCGCACTGGGTGAAGATAGAACGATCCATATCCGGCCTCTTCACCGCGTCCCATTCCACTGATGGAACTACATGGCAGGCGCTGGGAATCCCGCAGAGTATCCAGATGAGTGCGAACGTCTATATCGGCCTGGCCTTAACATCGCACGATGCAGCTCTAACGTGTCAGGCGGTGCTCTCTAATGTCACAACTACCGGTTCGATCAGTGGGCAATGGACGAACCAGGACATCGGCATCGCCAGCAATGCTGCTGAGCCGTTATACGTGGCCGTGTCCAACAGCGCCGGCCAGCCGGCTGTGGTGGTCAACGGTAATCCCAACGCGGCCCAGCTCAACGCCTGGACCAAATGGGTGATTCCGCTGCAGGACATTGCGGATCAGGGCATCAACCTGACAAATGTTGACAGGATTGCTATCGGCCTGGGCACCAGAGGCAATACGACGATTCCGGGCGGTTCCGGCAAGATGTTCTTCGATGACATCCGGCTCGAACGTGCTGCACCGGTAGTAATCTCCCTTGACCCCAATCACCTGGTTGTTCCAAAGACCTCCGTCGCGCCGATCATCGATGGCCAGTGGGACGGCGTCTGGAATGACATCAACGAGACCAGATGCCTGATCACCGATATGATCAATACCGACAGTGCCACCCCCGAGGACTCGAACGACCTGTCTGCCACTTTCAAGGCTATGTTCGATGACAACAACTTCTACATCTTCGTGGAAGTTCAAGACAGTGTCATTGACTACGAGTTCTCAGACTGGCAGGGTGATGGCGTCGAGATCTACTTCGACGGCGACAATAGCCACGGCGACAGCTACGACGGCGTCAACGACAACCAGATTCGTATCACTGTCGACGACGTCGAACTGGCGAATATCGATAGCAGTGTACCCGTCAATGGGACGGTATTCAAGGTATTGCTAACCGATTCGGGCTATAACATCGAAGCATCCTTCCCGCTGGAAGCGCTGCAGATTTACCCGTCGGAGGACCCGGAGCCGCTCCTCGACGCCGATGGCGTTGAAATCCCCAACAGTGGAATTGCACCCAACAACATCATCGGATTCGAAATGCAGATCAATGACAATGACTCTGCCGGCGGTCGCCAAACCATGATGCGTTGGCATAGCGATGACAATGATTCGTGGGGTAATCCCAGCCTGTTTGGGCAAGCACGGCTGGTCAGCAGCACGGTCGGCAACTGAGTAAGGTTTGCGTTAGTTCGTAATTCGGGGCCTATGCCGAATCGATTGGCATAGGCCCCTTTTGCATTCTATATTTTTATGCCGGAGCCCGATTAGGATACGCTTGCCCACCATGAAATTCACCTCCGCCGGATTTAGATTGACCGAAAAGAGCGAATCTGCGATTATGTTTCGGGGTATAGCTTCATTATTGCTGTGCTTTCTATAGGAACTTTTTGTGGTTATATTGGTCTAATACAGGAGAAAAGCTGTGACGGAAGCGGCGAATCCGGATATCCGCAGCCGGCAGGTTTCTAATATGCATGTTAACATTGACGATGCCGTACTGATTAAGCAGTACCGAAACGGCGATTCTGCGTCTATGGAGCAGCTTGTGCTCAAGTATCAGAATCGCATTTACAACGTTATTCTGAAAATATGCGCAGATCCCGACGATGCTGCGGAACTAACGCAGGAAACGTTTGTCAAAGTAATAGAGAATCTGGATAAGTTCGAAGGCAGAAGCGGCTTTTATACATGGACATTCAGAATAGCCGTTAACCTGACCTTGAATTACTGCCAAAGGAATTCGAGGCTGGCGTTTAGATCGCTCGATGCCGAGCAGGATCAACAAGACGACAGCAAGGTTAAGCAGGTATTGAAAGATTTTCTCAGCGATGACAGCTCGCCGGATCCTGCGGCCGAAGTACAGAACAAGGAGCTGTACAGAATAGCGGCCAGAACCCTGATGGGATTGGACGAAGAACATAGAGCCGTAATTGTTTTACGGGACATTGAAGGGATGAGTTATGCCCGGATTGCAGAAGTTCTGGATATCGAGTTGGGAACCGTAAGGAGCAGATTGAGTCGAGCCAGAAGCAAGATGAGGGATATTTTGGAGGCCATTTTGCGATGAAAGAAAATCCGGATATGGATACAAACGCTTCTAATGAGCGTATTGACGAATTGCTCAATAGTTACATAGATGATGAGTTGACGGCTGAGCAGAAGGCTGAAGTTGAACGCCTCATCGATCAAGATGCGAAAATAGCACAACGCCTGCGACAACTCCAGAAATGCCGGATATTGATCGGTTCCATGCCTTATGCCGAAGCCCCGTCCAGTGTTTTGGAGGGCGTAAGAGCTTCGCTGGCCGGTAGAGTACTGCCGAGCGAGGAGCAACCGGCTTATGAAGAACAAGCAGGAAAGAAATATGTGCTCCTTCGCAAAGTTTTAGCCGCCGCCGCCATGGTCGGTCTGGCAGCCGTCTTATCAGTAGTTATTCACAGGATCGTACCTATCCAGACTGCTCCGGAAAAACCCGTAGCTGTCGAGGATCGAACCGCCGAGTCTATCAAACCCGCAGCCCGCATGGTCGCTGCATCGGGATTCAGCGGCAGGCTTGAACTGAAGACAAGCGCCCTGAATGCCGTTGATGCTTTCATCAAAAGTGCGATTGACGATAACGGCCTGTCCGCTTCCATCAATCCGGAACGCCGGCAGGGGCGACGCATCTATTCGCTCAGTTGCACCAGGGATGGCTTAAACTCACTTTTAGCCGACCTCGATAATATATGGTCCGAGCTTGATTCCGCAACGTTATTCGTTAATACGGAAGTCTTCGGCACTCAGACAGTAATTGACGCTGTGACGACCAAACAAATAGCGGAGATTGCCGGCCAGGATAGTCCCGAACGACGTATCGAGCTGGCAAAGGATTTCGCCGTTTTGAACAATATGGCCGAGAATTTGCCGGACAAGGAAATTCGAGTCGCCATCGAAGCCGGAGACTCGAGCCTGACTCAGCAATGGCGGATATTAAAGCCGGTCTTAACCAGTAACCAAAAGGCAGTTAAAAAACCGGCGGATCAGGCACAAGAGAAGCAAACGGTTCGTCTGACGATAATATTAGATTGGTAGGGATGCTTGATATACGACAGTGCTGTCTGACGGTAGTTGACGTTCAGGGCAAGCTGGCGCAGTTGATGCACGGCAGGGAAGCTTTATTTAAGAACGTTCAAATCCTCGTCCGGGCCGCTAAAATCCTTGAGATTCCAATTCTATGGTGCCAGCAGTGCCCTGATGCTCTGGGGCCGACGGTTCCTGAAATAGCACAGCATCTTGCCGACAATGAGCCGATCAATAAGTCCGCTTTCAGTTGCTGCGGCGACGAGCAATTCAACGCCAGGCTCAAAGAGTTGGCACGAAATCAGATTCTGCTGTGCGGCATCGAAACGCATGTCTGCATCTATCAAACAGCCGTTGATTTGCTCCGGCAAGGTTTCAACGTCAACGTCATAGCGGACGCAGTTTCTTCAAGAACTCAGGAAAATAAACAGATAGCACTAAATCGCCTGGCCGCCGAAGGAGCAAATATCACTAGCACCGAGATGGCCCTGTTCGAGCTGCTAAAGACCGCCGAACATCCCAAATTCAGACAAATCGCCAAACTGATAAAGTAAGCTGTGTTCTCTTTTTCACATTATTTCAATCTTTTTTATGCTTTTTTCACGTCTAAAAACAGGTTATCAAAAAAAATGTTGAACTTCCCGAATATTTTTATTGACAGATTCGACATGTGTCGAATATATTCTATGTATATAGAATAAGGAGTCAAAGAGATGTCAAAGCCGAGAAAAATCACCGGATTAAATTCAGAAAATAACGCCGTGGAACTCACCGAAGCCGAATGGGACATTATGAAGGTCGTATGGGAGAAGGAGCCCTGTGCAGCAGGCACTGTCCAGGAAACGCTGGCCCAAAGCAGGGACCGCGCTTACAGCACGGTAAAGACCACGATGGACAGGATGGTTGATAAAGGATTTTTGGAAATCGAGAGAATCCGTAACTTGCAGCTTTTCAAATCCTGTATAAGCGAAGTTGACGCCAGGCGGGGCGAATTTCGCAAAATGCTCAAGCGAGCCTTTGACGGGGCATTAACTCCTATGATGCAATTTCTGATCGAGCATGAAGGTCTTTCAAAAGAAGAAGCGTCCCAGCTTCGCAAACTTGTAAACATGGCAGAAACGAAAAAGACCAACCGTAAATAAATGCATAAGTATTGTGGGAGGTCAAAAAATGAACCAGGCAATTAACACGTTTATAACAGGTTTGAACAATATCAGCCAGGGATTTTGGGATTACGCGGCGGGCGTATTTATCCAGGCCAGTGTGCTGATTATTTTGTTGCTGATTCTTGATTTTATGCTGCGAAAGCGGGTACGAGCGGTGTTCCGCTATTGTCTGTGGATGCTGCTATTTGTAAAACTTGTTCTGCCGGCTTCTTTCACATTACCTACAGGAATTGGATACTGGCTGGGAGATTATTTTCCAAGTGATGTTTCGATAGCGAAGTTCTTGCCGCAGATAGAAGAGGCTGTGCCAATGGCTATTGATATACCACAATGGTATATTTTAGAGACGCCCACCATAAACGAAACGGTGCCTGCAGGAGTTGAACTTGAATCTATCAGTTGGCAGGGCCTGGTGTTTTCAGGCTGGCTGGTGGGGATGTTAGTTCTTTTAGTATTACTCGTTAAGCGGGTATGTTTTGTCAGAGGTCTGATTGCTAAAAGCAGACCTGCAAATGAGAGATCGCTTGAGATGCTGGAGGAATGTCGCTGCCAGATTGGTATTCGCCGAAATATTGAATTGAGATTGTCCGGTAATACGCACAGTCCCGCTGTTTGCGGGTTATTTAAGCCAATTATTTTAATACCAGCCGCCTTGCTTAAAAAGTTATCGCGAGAGAAACTAAAGGCCGTTTTGATTCACGAACTTGCTCATATTAAGCGGGGCGATGTTTGGGTAAACCTGCTGCAGACCATGTTACAAATTGTGTACTTTTACAATCCGTTTGTATGGTTTGCAAGCGCGATGGTTCGCAGGGTCAGAGAACAAGCGGTTGACGAAATGGTACTCGTTACGCTCAGGCCGGAAACTAAAAATTACAGTAATATGCTGCTTGATATAGCAGAAATGGCGTTTTGGAGGCCGAAATTCGGTTTACGTCTTATTGGCGTAGTAGAATCAAAGAAGGCTTTAGAAAGGAGAATTAAGCATATGTTAAACAGACCTGTACCAAAAAGTTCAAAACTCGGATGTCTTGGATTAATCGCAATTGTTGTTATTGGCGCGATATTATTGCCGATGGGCAGAAGTTCCATTGCCGAAGCTGCCAACACCCAGGAAAATTCTCGTAGGAATTCCGAGACTAAGACAATCGTGCCTGGGGTGCGGGTTGGTGACTATACGCTTGACATGAGCAAAGACGATGTGTTGAAAAAGCTGGGAGAACCAGAGGCCATTCAACTCGGGGAAGACGAGGTTGTTCGTCGCGGGGAAGAAAAGTACAGCCTTGACAATCTTCCGAGTGACTGTGTTTTGTCCTTTGGTGACGTTTCCTTTTGGATCAGTGACAATTCAATCGAAGCGATTAGCGTGCATAATCCTCTCTATAAACTCAGCAACGGGTTGGGAGTGGGTGACTCGGAGCAGAAAATCAAACAAGCCTTTGGTGAGGACTTCCATCTCAGAGAGGCCCTGGGGAAGGATTTTCTCTGTTACGACGCTAAGGGGCTTGGATTCGAAATCCACAAGAAGAACCAGACCGTCGCCGAGATCGTTGTTTATGAGCCAGAAGGTGAACGTGATGCACCAGATCAACAAGAGCAATCGGAGCGTACCAAGCTCGTTCGTCAAGCGGCTGCGCAGGGCCGTATTTCCTTTAAGCTCACAACACCTGATGAGTTTAAGGCCATTGCCGGGCAGCCGACCAAGGAGTGGACAGACGACGAGGGCGAAGTCATATATATGGAGTATCCGGGTGTTCAGGTCAAGTTTTTCGGCAAACCGGAGTCTAACATTCCACATACCGTGGTGTATGTACTGTGCGAAAGGAGGGGGATTGATATCGGTCAAAACCGTCCCGTTGTCCTGCGAAATGAAGGAGATCTCGATAAGTTTGGAACATTTTGGGGCTATAGCAGCGTGGATCTAAGCCGGCTTGATCTGTCCCAAAAGGGCGAACTCCTGAAAGCAATGCCGTTTGACAGTCGCACTGTATGGCCGGAATCCGGTCGTTTGCCACCTGATTTTGATCCTAAGGCTGTCATGGAATGGGGTAAGTATCCTGGATTAGGAGTGAAGCAACTACATGATCGAGGTGTCACCGGCAAGGGCGTGCACGTGGCCATTATTGATCAGCCCTTATTGTTAGGTCATATAGAGTATATAGATCAATTAGTAAGTTATAAAGAAATACAGACCGGAAATGCGGACCCACAGATGCATGGCCCTCCAGTTGCGAGTATACTTGTCGGTAAAACATGTGGCGTAGCACCAGGGGCAATTTTACATTACTGGGCCGAGCCATCCTGGAAGGGAGATTACAAGTATAGATGCATAGCGCTTGAGCAAATCATCCAATTTAACAAGGGAAAAGAAAAATCAGAACAAATCCGAGTCGTCTCAGTATCGAAAGGATTCTCCCAAAGTGAGCCGAACCTTGACCGTTGGAAAACACTCTTAGAGAAGGCACGTCAATCAGGTATATACGTCGTTCACTGCGGGAGTATGGGATTCGGCGCAGGTTGCCGGTTCTTGAAGGATTCGGACAATCCTGCCAACTATCGGCTCTGCGCATTCTACCAAGGGGGGCCCGTTTTTCATGAGTCAGGCACCTTCTTCACTCCCATCGACCATCGAACCACAGCAAGCGAGAAGGCAAAAGACGCCTATACCTTCTGGACTCGCGGCGGATTGAGCTGGGGAGCACCCTATTATGCCGGCGTGGTAGCCCTGGGCATACAGGTCAATCCTAATCTACGCCCCGACCAGATAGACAAGCTTCTTTATGACTCAGGCTGGGATTTCCAGAAAGGCAGATTGATCAATCCAGTTGGTTTTGTTGAAGCTGCTAGACATGCTATTGACTAGGCAGACTACCGAGATGTCTGAGAGAATAGAGAAAAGCCGGGAAAAGTAAAAAAGTAGGAAAAGGGATATCTTGGCCTTGAGCTTAATGACAAGCTCCTTCATGTCGATGGATGGCTCGGGGGTAAGGCAATTGATGAGTACAAACGCTTCTGCCATGAGGTAGACAAGCATTTTGTGAATGACGGCTTATCATTTCATGTGCGACAGAGTACTACTTTCGTGGGCAAAGACGAGTAGGCGATGACAACTTTACGCTGATTTCTTTTTGTCTTTTGTTGTGGGTTTGGATTTTTCGCTGGGTTTCGAATCTTTGGCTTTGGTTTCGGTTTTCGTTGTATCTTTGTCGGTGCTGCTCTTTTTCTCACTCTCGGCGGCTTTTTTGTAGCCTTCGCTTCTGTAGTCGGTTTGATAGAATCCGGAGCCTTTGAAGATTATGCCGGCACCGGCGCCGATTAGCCGCTGCACGCCGAGCTTGCCGCACTCCGGGCATTTACGAATGGGCCTGGCTTTCATGCTCTGGAATCGCTCGAACTCATGTTGACAATTATCACATATATACTCGTAAGTCGGCATAGCAATTACTCCGTATCGGTACTTTCACGCTCGCCGGCCGCATCATATTCATCTTCAGGCTGCTCCGGCTGCTCAGCTTCCCGTCCATCGCCCGGTTTTTCTTCCGGCAATTTATTGACAATCACCATGCTTGGCCGAATGACCCGGCCGTTGAGCCTGTATCCCTTCTGGAATTCTTCCAGCACAGTGTTTTCTTCTTTCTCAGGATCGCTCTGCTGTGTCATCGCCTGGTGCATCGCGGGATCGAATTTCTCGCCCAATGCCTCTATTTGTTCGACGTTGTGAGATTTCAGGATGTCGAGCAGTTGGTCGTAAATAATCCGAATGCCTTTGACAAGCACGTCAAAATTCTCCGCCGAGTGTGCATTTTGCAGCGTATGCTCAAAGTTATCCAGGGCCGGCAGCAGCGTCTTGATGATTCTTTCCTTTTCATAGCCGATCGTATCGCTGATTTGTTTGGGCACACGCTTTTGGAAATTCGCATAGTCGGCGCTGACCCGCTGGAGCTTGGCAAAAAGCTCATCCTTCTCTTTCTGAAGAGATTCTATTGTATCGTGCTGACCTTCCAATTCGCTTTCCTGCGTATTACGCTCCTGTTGATCCGCTTGATGCAAATCTTCAGACTTTGATTTTTCTTTTCTTCTATGCTTCATCATTGATTACCAAAGTGTTTTTTCAGTGTCTCGAAGAAGCCTACTGATTTCGGAGAAACACGTTTATTCTCGGTCTTGGCGAATTCTCGAAGAAGTTCCTGTTGTTCCTTATTCAGTCTCGCTGGTGTTTCAACCGTAATCTGGACAAGCTGGTCGCCGGTTCGGTGTGTTCGAATGTCCGGCAGGCCCTGGCCCTTTATCCTGAAGATGCTGCCGTACTGGGTCCCGGGCGGAATTTTCAAACCCTTGGTCCCGTTGATGCTCGGCACGTCAATTGTTGTTCCCAGGGCGGCCTGCGTAAAGCTGATGGGGACCACGGCAATCAGGTCATTGCCGTCGCGCTGCAGAAATTCGTGCGGTTTAACTCTTACATAGCAATACAAATCGCCTCTCGGTCCTCCGCTTCGGCCTGGCTCACCTTCACTTGCAACTCGAATACCCTGTCCTTCGTGAACGCCGGCCGGAATTTTGATATTGACGGTTCTCTTTTTCGGCACTCTGCCGGCGCCTTTGCATTTCTTGCAGGGATTGGTAATAATCTGCCCGCTGCCGCCGCATTGCCCGCAGGTCGAGACCATCTGGAAGAAACCACCGCCCCTTGCGACCTGGCCGGACCCTTTGCAGGCCGGACATTTGCCGGGTGTGCTTCCCTTTGCGCAGCCGGAGCCGCTGCATTCACCGCATAAATCCTGCCGGGTGAATTCAATGGTTTTCTCGGCCCCTTTTGCGATGTCGCTCAATGTCAGCTCGACAGCGGTTTCCAGGTCGTACCCTCGCGCCGGCCCGGCCCGGCGGCCTGAGCGCCTGCCCCGGCCGCCCCCGAAAATGCCGCCGAAGAAATCGTCGAAGCCGAACATGCTGAAAATATCTTCGACGTTCATCCGGGAGAAGTCATGCATGCCGGAACCGCGAAGACCGTCGTGTCCGAACTGGTCGTAGCGCTGGCGCTTGGTGGCGTCGCTCAAGACTTCGTAGGCCTCGGCGCACTCTTTGAATTTGGCTTCTGCTTCTTTATCATTCGGGTTCTTGTCCGGATGATACTTCATCGCCATACGCCGGTAAGAACGCTTTATATCATCGGCGGAAGCCGTCTTGCCCACGCCCAAAACTTCATAATAATCCCGTTTGGCCATAATTTTTTGAAGTGAGCTAAAGTGACTAAAGTGAGCTAAAGTGAACTAAAGTGAATTGCAGCTTACCGCTACCGCTCTCAACTTTAGGCATTTTAGTCACTTTAAACTTTAGGCACTCAGACTTCTTATCTTACCGATCCTGCTATCGGCTCCTGGTCTTTATCCTTGTCTTTCAACTCTGTCACCAACACATTGGTCGTCAGCATCAGTCCCGCCACCGAGGCGGCCATTTCCAGCGCGGTTCGGGCAACTTTTGCCGGGTCGATAATTCCGGCTTTGAACATATCGACGAACTGGCCAGTATTGGCATCATAGCCGATTTTCTTGCCCTTTTCCAGAAGCTGAGCGACAATCACATCGCCCTTCTCACCGCAGTTTTCAACGATTTGCATTGTGGGCGCTTTAAGAGCTTCTATAACAATGTCAAAGCCGATTTTTTCATCGCCTCTGGCTTTGGTTCTGGCCTTTTCCACATCGGCAATCGCACGCAGGAAAACGACGCCGCCACCTGCGACAACTCCCTGCTCGGCTGCGGCTCTCGTGGCGTGCAGCGCATCGTCCAGCAGGTCCTTGCGTTCCTTCATTTCCGCTTCGGTTGCGGCACCGGCTTTGATAACGGCAACGCCGCCGGTAAGCTTTGCCAGACGCTCCTGCAATTTTTCGCGGTCGTAGTCACTGGTTGTCTTTTCGATCTGATTGCGGATTTGATCACAGCGGGCTGTAACGTCTTTTTTCTTGCCGGCCCCTTCGATGATCGTAGTCGCTTCCTTGTCCACGACGATTTTCTTCGCCTGGCCCAACTGAGACAGTTCGACTTTTTCGAGCTTGATGCCAAGGTCTTCGGTGATGACCTGTCCGCCGGTCGAGATGCCAATATCAGCTAACATCGCTTTCCTGCGGTCGCCAAAGCCCGGAGCCTTGACCGCGCAGACTCTTAATATGCCCTGCAGACGGTTAATAACAAGGGCAGCCAATGCCTCGCCCTCGACGTCTTCCGCGATAATCAAGAGCGGCTTGCCTACCTGGGCCACTTTTTCAAGCAGCGGAATAATCTCGCGGACGTTCGATATTTTCTTTTCCTGCAGCAGAATATAGACATCTTCGAGAACCGTTTCGAGCGTATCGGGGTTGGTCATAAAGTACGGGGATATATAACCCTTCTCGAACTGCATACCTTCGACGACGCTCAACTCGGTCTCCATCCCTTTGCCCTCTTCGACCTCGATGACGCCTTCTCTGCCGACCGCGTCCATGGCGTCAGCCAGCTTTTCCCCGACTTCGGAGTCGTTGTTTGCACTGATTGTCGCCACCTTTGCAATGTCGTCATGGCCTTTTACAGGAACGCTGACCGACTGGATGAAATTTGACGCTGCTTCCGTCGCTTTGGTGATTCCGCGCTGAATGGCCATCGGGTTTGCGCCGGCAGTGACGTGCCTCAAGCCGCCTGTGTAGATTGCTTCGGCCAGAACGGTTGAAGTTGTCGTACCGTCACCGACGACATCCGAGGTCTTGCTGGCGACCTCATTGACCATCTTTGCGCCCATGTTCTTGAACGGTTCGGGCAGCTCGATTTCCTTACTGACGGAAACGCCGTCCTTTGTCACCTTCGGAGAGCCCCAGCTCTTTTGGAGGATAACGTTCTTGCCGGTCGGTCCGAGTGTAATCTTAACTGCTTCAGCTAATTGCGACAGGCCGTCTTTGAGCTGTGCTCGTGCCGCGTCGTTAAACATTAATTGTTTTGCCATTTTTATTTCCTCTTATCAATTATTGGCTATTATCGTTTTGCCCTGTCCTTTGTGCATCCGATTCTAACTGAATCTTTTATTTTTCGACAATTCCGAGAACGTCACTTTCTCTGAGAATGACATATTTTTCCCTGTCAATCTCGATGTCGCTGCCGACGTATTTCCCGTAGATCACTTCGTCCTTTTTCTTCACCGACATTTTGGCTCGCTTGCCGTCATCGAGCAGCTTGCCCGGACCGACAGCAACGACCTTGCCGATCAGCGGTTTTTCCTTGGCTGAATCCGGCAGAATAATCCCGCCGGCGGTTTTCTCTTCAGCTTCTGACTGCTTGATTACAATTCTATCATCCAGAGGTTTAAGGTTCATAACTCACTCCTTATCTTTTCAGTTCCATTTATTGATTATTTATTTGTTTTCGATTTCCAGCACGATAACTGTATTAACCGGATCCGCCGCCTTAGACGTCACCGTAATAACAACCTTTTCCCTGCCTGCACGCGTCACGAGCAGCTCGGAGCGCTTCTTATCAGCCAGCAGGTAAGCCTTTTTGACCTTGTTTTTAAGGCCGGGTACTTCAAGCTTGCCGTTTGCCGGCCAATCGAAGACGTGCAGATACAGCGTGCCGGGCTTTGCAGTGCACCGGCCCCAGGGGACCTCGCCGAGCGGGCTCGCCGTGGTTCCATAAATGCTCTCTGCGTTTAATTTCATCCATTCACCAATGGCGGCCAGACGTTCCACGCTGGGACCGGGAATAAGTCCCTCTGCCGTCGGTCCGACGTTCAGCAAAAAGTTGCCGCCTTTGCTGGCAATATCTACCAGCTTGTGAAGCAAATCCTCGCGTGACTTCCAATTATTATCGTAAGACTTGTATCCCCACGTATCGTTCATGGTCATACAGGTTTCCCAGTCGACACCCGGTAAACCGGTCGCGGGAATCTCCTGTTCTGGAGTCCCGTAGTCTCCGGCAAATTCGTCGCTCTTGCTGAGACCCCGCATTCCCTGACGGCCGTTACCTACGCGGTTGTTAACGATAATATCCGGCTGTAGGCTGAGGCAGTACTCAAACATGTCCCAGCCATTTTCCCGGGTCCAGTCTTTGACCCATTCGCCGTCGAACCAGAGTATTCCAAGCGGCCCATAATTCCGGACCAATTCTTTTAGCTGGCCCTTCAGATAGTACTCGAC
>Ga0307378_10008967_pt1 | contig 13195 bp, 9 predicted proteins | sample UN1MG_FD_202238 | JGI IMG/M metagenome (GOLD analysis project Ga0307378, IMG submission 202238) | Soil microbial communities from Risofladan, Vaasa, Finland - UN-1 | ecosystem: Environmental > Terrestrial > Soil > Coastal area > Acid sulfate soil | place: Finland: Risofladan, Vaasa | collected... | reverse complement strand
CCTGTCGAAGGGACAGGCCCCAAAGCCTACGGCTTTGAGGCTGCCACCCGGTCTATGCAAAACTCCCCATCCCTGCGGGATGAGGCTGCCACCACGCCGGCAGAGAAAGAAGGCGATTTGAAAAAACAAACCCAATTTGCGCCGGACGAAATTGGCGCAAAGTCTTTTCTGAAAGGAGATTATGAAAATAAACCGGCCGGCGGAGTCGAAGAAAACAAAGCCAATCAAAGCCAATTTCACACTCCAACGCTGACTGAAGGAGCGGGAAAAAGAAAAAAATCGCTCGCAACAGCTAATTCATTAACCGGATGAAGCAAAAAAAATATCTTTGCTAATAAACATATCCGGCTTTGTTAGCCTTTTCATCGCGATCTTATAGGCCGTGCAGCTAAGCTCGTATCATAAGATATGCCAAAAATATTATCAGGATACTAACACTTTACTTTTTTATGACGAATTGCTATAATATAGGTAAGATGGTATTTCGCTTTTTATGTTAACTTAGCTAATTCATGTACCGATATAACACTTGAAATTCACGAAAGTTGTACCTAATGAAAGGGGACAGCAAAGGAGAGGATTGAGAATCTTTAGGACAATCATCTTGCTCTGTTTTGCGGAAAGATACAATGAGGAGATATAAAATGAAAAAACTCCTGAATATCTCGCTTCTTTTACTGGTGTTTTGCCTGTCTGGTTCCTTAAGCTGTAGAAGCTTGTTCCGACCCAAGCAGGAGGCTAAGAGGGCGGCCGAACCAGGCCTCAGTGCCAGTGATTTTTTCAGGACCGAGACGCGAAAAGCTGTAGCTATGGCTCAGGCACAACCAATACCTACACCTACGAGAACAGTGCCAGGTCCTGCAACTACGGGACTCGTAGCAGTAAGTGCGCCGGGATCTTCTGTCATCTCAAGGACATATCCGTGGCCTGAATGCGGGATTGTACAGTTGGACAAAATCATGCCGAACGAAGTCGGCCTGAACAGATCGTTCAACTACACAATCAAAATCACAAACCTGACGGAATCGACGCTTACCGATATCATTATCACCGAACATCTACCGGAAAATTTCAAATACATGAGCACCAATCCGGCGGCAAAACACGAGGAAAACAGGCTTATCTGGGATATACCGACACTTGGGCCGAAGGCACGCTTACAATTTACAGTTTCCGGTATGGCCACATACACAGCGGCTCTTAAACACTGTACAACTGTCATCACACCCGTAATTCCAGCCTGTGCCGTTATAGAAGTTATCCAGCCCGAGTTGAAGCTGGCAAAGACCGCGCCGGCCGAGGTCCTGCTATGTGATCTTATTCCTGTAAGATATGTGGCGACCAACTCCGGAACGGGATCGATACAGAATGTCAAAATCGTAGAAAATCTTCCTGCGGGCCTGCGAACAACCGACGGCAAGAGCCAACTGGTATTCGATGCCGGCACCCTGGGAGCCGGCCAATCCCGGCAATTCACATCCGAACTGCGGGCCACTCAAACAGGTACATTCGTAAGCAGTGCAGTGGCAAGTTCGACAACCGGCCTGAGGGTCGAATCGGCTGCAACTACGACATCCGTAGGTATGCCTGTACTAACAATCAACAAGACCGGCCCTGAACGCCTGTATATCGGTCGTCCGGCTTCCTATGAAATAACGATTAGAAACAATTCAGACGTATCTGCGAAAAACGCCATCCTGGAAGACTCTATCCCCGACGGAGTATCCGGAGTGAAAGCCACCGCCGGCGCAAAGCTTTCAGGATCAAAATTAATCTGGGAGTTCGGCACTCTGGAAGCCAATAGTTCCAAGAACGTACGCGTAACTTACACTCCAACTAAAGCGGGCACGTTGATAAACAGCGCAACCGCATCGGCTTACTGCGCAGAGGCTGTGACTTCGACAATGAGAACGTCGGTGACCGGAATTCCCGCGCTGTCGCTGGAAGTCGTCGATGTCGAAGACCCGGTCAGAATCGGGGCTCGTGCGACATATGTGATCCGGGTTGAGAATCAAGGCTCAGCTACCGCCACTAACATTCGGATTGCCTGCATTTTGGAAAACAACGTTCAATACATTTCTTCAGCCGGTGCAACCGCCGGCTCAAAAGAGGGCCAGACTGTGAGGTTCTTCCCGCTGGGTAGTCTTGCTCCAAAAGCCACGGCGGCCTGGCGCGTGGTCGTCGAGGCTGTAAGGCCGGGAGATGTACGCTTCAAAGCAAGTATGAATGCAGATCAGCTTAGCCGGCCGGTGGAAGAAACAGAGTCAACACATATTTACGATTAGTTATAAGGGTAGTAAAATACGGCACCACAATGCAGCTTGCGTTGTGGTGCCTTCATAATAGTCCGGACTGTCTGATTAACAACTATGATGACCGCTTTTTCTCATGCTCTTTGAATACCCCCGGGCCGATGTAAAAAGAAATATTATAAAGTTATTTTACTTGACAAGCATCACAGTTTAATCTTATAATATATATGTTGCGAGTGCAGTTCAGCGGTTTCGCTATAGCGCTACCCGCGGTAATGCGCAAAAAGGCACATCGCAGCAGGGAGGCAGGCCCAAAATTAGTTTTTCACAATTGCCTGTGCCTCCCTTTTTCTGTATAATTCCTGCCGATACTTTTTAGGAGGCTCGATATGCGAGTAACGGAATTTCTGGACAAGTCGGCAGTTCACTACGAGGTGAGCGAACATGCGCCCGCTTTCACAGCGCAGCAGATGGCTGCAGTTGAGCACGAGCAGGGCAAATACGTTGCCAAGCCGGTAATAATCAAGGCCGACGGCAAATACATAATGTGCGTGCTTTCCGCGTGCTACAAGATTGACCTTGGCGCGTTGAAAAGCCAGCTCGGCGCCAGGTCTGTCGATTTAGCAACGGAAAAGGAAATCGGAAACATCTTTGAAGATTGCGATCTCGGGGCCGAGCCGCCTTTCGGCAACTTATATGATTTGCCGGTTGTTATGGACAAGGCCATGGAGAAGGACGACCATATCACGTTCCAGGCCGGCACGCACGAAAAAGCGATTCGGATGGGCATGGAAGACTACCGAAAGCTGGTTGAGCCGAAAGTGCTCGAATTCAGCTACCACATGACCTCTTGATCCTTCAGTCTATTGCATGGGTATAAAAAACCCCCAGGAGAACCTGGGGGCTGAATATGAGTTTCTTCGGCGCGATTGGAATGATCGTTACGATTTTTAGCTAACTTCGTCGTCGATCCAGGCGAGCAGCTCTTTCAGGTCATCGAGAGTAATGTCACCCATGTGGGCGATTCGGAAAGTTTCTTCTTTCAGCTTGCCGTAGCCGTTTCCGAAAATGGTATTGTGCTTGGCCTGAACCGCTTTGATAACTTCGGCGACATTGATGCCGCGGGTGTTCTTGACCGTTGTTAGAGTATTCGAGGCATATTTTTCCTCGCAGAAGAGGCCGAATTTTTCCTTTGCCCAGGCCCTTACGAAATCGCCCATTTCCTTGTGGCGTTTCCATACGTTCTCCATGCCCTCTGCCACGAGCTTTTCGCATTGATAGTTCAGGGCCATAATATGAGGAATAGCCGGAGTTGTCGGTGTCTGACTTTTTTCAGCCTGTTTTGCAAATTGCTGGAAATCGAAGTAATAACCCCGGCCGGGGACGGTCTTGCTCTTTTCCAGTGCCCTGTTGCTAACGGCAGCCACAGCCAATCCCGGCGGAATTGCAAAGGCCTTCTGAACCGAGGCGAACGCCACATCCCAGCCAAGATCGTCAAAGTGCATTGGCAGACCTACCATTGCGCTGACCGTATCCATAAAGACGAGCACATCGGGATATTTGTCCTTCATCATCTCGCTGACCTGGTAAACCGGATTCGTCAGGCCGGTACTCGTCTCATTATATACAAGAGTCACGGCAGCGTATTTGCCTGTAGCGAGTTTTTCGTCAATCATATCAACGGTAATCGGCTTGCCCCAATCGACCTTCAGCTCTTCGACGTTTCTGCCGCAGCTTGTGGCCACGCCGGCCCATTTGTCGCTGAAAGCACCACAGCAGGTGCACAGCACAACCTCGTCCAAGCCGACACAATTGCGAATCGCAGCTTCCCAAATCCCTGAAGCTGAAGATGTCGAGAGAAAAACGTTCTGGTCTGTGAAAAGGATCTGTTTGAGCATATTGACCGTATTGCCGTGCAGTTGAGCATATTCCTTGCCGCGATGTCCCAACGTCGGGCGCGCGAGCTGCTGCAAGACGTCTTCATTAACCTTGACCGGCCCAGGAATAAATAATCTGGGGGGATCTTTCCAATCTACCATGTATGGTCTCCAACAATTTCTTAGTTCTGTGTTCTGCGTTCTGCGTTCAGCGAACCACACGGCACGCAGCACTCAGCACGCGGAACGAGCTATAATTTGTTAATCGTCAAACCTGTATAGACCTTTGGATAAAAATAGGTCGATTTTTGCGGCATTCTTTCGCCGGCTTGGGTTACCATTTTTAGCTGCTGCATTTTGACCGGATTCATGAAGAACGCGGCTTGTTTTTGCCCCGCATCAATCTGAGCAATTGAATCGGTGATCGCATTGGGAGTGTCTTTCACATATTGCAGATTTTCGCCCTCAGCCAACCTTTCCTGATCGATGCCCAATAATTCTTCCAGAATAAGTTTGTGCAGGATTGAAACGTCCAGTGTCTTCCATGCCTGACTCATATCCGGCACAATGGAATCCATCATAAGTTTATCTTTTAAGACAGCAACGTAAAAGGCATTGTCGGATCCGTATATCCCGAATGCACTTTCATCCTTATCGTGCTCGGCACGCATTCGCTCAAGCATGTCTTGCTTCGCACGTTTTTTAGTCTGCGCCGAGCTGAATTCAAACCTGGTAATCCGGAATCTCTCTCCGAGCTGCCCAATCAGTTTCTTCATGCTGAAGTTTTCGAGGTTGCCCACGAGCCGATGGGTCGCCAGGACGATCAGGCCTTCCTGATGAATATTGGCAAAGGCGAGCATTTGATACTTCGCGGCAGGATTCCTGCTTTCTTTGGAGTAGGTCAGGCCGGTCGTATAGCGGTGATGGCCGTCCGCGATGATGCAGCTTTTTGTGCTCATCATTTTCACGATTTGCTTTATATCTTGTTTGTCGGTAATCGCGAAGAGACGGTGCCGCACATCCTGCTCATCCACAAAGTCGATAAGCGGTTCCTGCCCGGCGGCTTGTTCTATGATTCCTTCCGAAAGCTTTTTCTCATCATCATAGAGCATAAACACCAGACCGAAGTCGGCGGACGTTGCCCGCTTGAGACTAAGCCTGTCAATCATCGGCTTGTGGAGAACTTGTTCGTGTGGTTTGACGATTTCTCCGAAATCTTCAAGTTTGGCTAAAGCGATGAAGCTGCTACGCTGGTATCGCGTGCCAGCCACCTCAAAATCCTGCACATAAGCGTAGATAGCCTCGTCAGAATCCTGTTTCAAGGCTCCCTCCTGTATCCAGCGGGCCAAATAATCGGCGGCTCTTGTGTACTGGTTGTTTTCGCCGTTATCAGAGGCTTTTGTCTCTCCTTTGATAATGCGGACGAGATTATGCCTGTTCTTTTTATAGAGCTGTTCCTGCTGGGTGCTGTTAATTACATCATATGGAGGAGCAATACAGCTACCTACATTACCAACTACGCCGGCATCGAACCTAAATGCTTTGAAAGGCTCTATTTGCATACTCTTGCTCAAATTTGACAATTACTTATGAATCAAAATAATTAACTTAAATTAAGAAAGCGGAAATATACCAAAGAAAGGGCAAATTGTCAAATATGAACAGGGTATTTCTGACAAATAGACAAATCCGGCCGGATAAATCCCTTTGGAACAAGGATCTTCTTAAAAACGAAATGCTAACGCCATCCCGGCACCTTTTCTGACCGGGAAAATGACAAAATCAACATTGCCGTCCTCCGGAAGGTTCATAAAAGCATCATGAATAAAAGCGGTCAGGAAATGCCCCAAAGCAGCCCCTGCGAGTACATCGGAAGGATAATGTCGCTGCCCCTCCACTCGCGCCCAGGCAACACCCGAAGCCAACAGAAAGTTTCCGATTTTCAGCGGTGGTTTCAGTGCCTGGGGCATGTCAATCGAGTTAATATTCCGATTAGCAAACGTCATATAAGAAAAGGTGCCCGAGGCGTGGCCCGATGGAAAGCTTCTGTCGCCGCTTTTATCAGGCCGGGTGCGGTCAGTGGAAACCTTGAGCAAGTCGGTCACACCGCTCGTCGCGCCGATTGCCGCCAGTTCGACTCCAAGCCCTTTTGCCTTCGAAACCATCCATTGCTCCGGAACATCGCCGCTCGGAGTGGCAATAGCTGTAATGATGGCTTCGGCCCGAAGCGTGGTCCTCAGATAGTCACTGGCATCTCGCGCGTTAGCTTCGGAACCAAAAACAGGGTTGTGTTTGACGGCCCAGTCAGAGACTCTTTCATCGAAGTCGTCTATACTAAGTACCAGCGCCGAAGCCAACGGAACCAGGGTGTTTGAACTAAAGAAGGCATCATGTGCGGCACGAGATACTCTGTCGGCATCGACGGGAAAAAAGGCATCCTGCCCCCAACGTCTGCCATTTGGCAGTGTTCCGCAACCTGCAACGAAAAATAAGATCAAAATCACCACCGAGGTGAGTATTGCGAATGCATCTACCGGACTACAGGCAATCCAATAATTCGTTTTATGCAGCACTGCGCTCATACACTACTACACTTGGGAGACTCGTTCATTTTCCCTTTTCTGCAAGATACCGGTCGATTGCCCCGGCTGCGATTCGGCCCTGGCCCATTGCGAGGATGACGGTTGCGGCGCCTGAGACTATGTCGCCGCCGGCAAAAACACCCGGAACCGAAGTCTGCATAGTGTTATCATCGACAACGATGGTGCCCCATTTCGTCATTTCGAGTTCCGGCATCGTTTGCGGTATGAGCGGATTGGGCTTGTTGCCAATGGCGACAATAACCGTGTCAAGTTCCATTGTAAACTCCGAGCCTTCTATAGGAACAGGCCTTCGCCGGCCGGAATCATCCGGCTCGCCAAGCTCCATCTTGATGCATTCCATGGCCACAACCCGATGACGGTCATCTCCGATAATACGAACGGGATTATTGAGCAGCTTGAGCTTGACGCCTTCCTCTTCGGCGTGGTGGATCTCTTCAGCGCGGCCCGGCATCTGCTCTCGCGCCCGGCGGTAGACAATAGTGACATCGCCCCCCAGTCGCAGCGCCGTTCGCGCCGAGTCCATCGCCACATTGCCGCCCCCGATTACGGCGACACGCTCCCGCTTTATCGGCGGCGTATCGTATTTCGGAAAAAGATACGCCTTCATCAGGTTGGAACGGGTCAGATACTCGTTGGCCGAATAAACGCCGACCAGGTTCTCGCCCGGGATTCTCATAAACGACGGCAGGCCGGCTCCGCTGCCGATGAAAACTGCATCGTAACCCTCGTCATCCAACAGTTCGCGGATGGTGCTGTTCCGGCCGACAACGAAGTCCATCACAAACTCGACCCCGAGCTTCTTGAGGTAATCCACTTCCGCCTTAACGACAACTTTGGGCAGGCGGAACTCAGGGATCCCGTAAGTCAGCACACCCCCCGGCTGTTGCAGGGCCTCAAAGACAGTCACTTCGTGTCCGAGCTTAATCAGGTCACCCGCAACAGTCAGACCCGCCGGCCCGGCACCAACCACGGCCGCTCGTTTACCCGTTTTGGGCACCATTTGCGGCACCTTAATTTTACCACTGTTGCGTTCATAATCCGCCACGAACCGTTCCAGTCTTCCGACAGCCACCGGCTCACCCTTGACTCCCAGCACGCACAGCTTCTCACACTGTTCTTCCTGCGGACAGACCCGACCGCATACCGCCGGCAGTGTATTTTGTTCCTTAAGCTTCCAGGCCGCCTCGATGAACTTGCCCTCCTGCACAAGAGCAATGAAGCCGGGAATATCGACATTAACCGGGCACCCCGCCACGCACCGCGGCTTCTTACACTTCAGACACCGGCCCGCTTCCAGGATAGCAGTCTCGTCCGGATAGCCGTACGGGACCTCCTCGAAGTTCCTGGCGCGGTCTTCCGGAGCCTGCTCCGGCATTGGTTGTCGGGGAATCTTTTCCTTAGCCATTTGCTAATCTCTATTCTCGGTCAATGTGGACACCTGCACTTGCGCTGCCCGCTTTGGCCGGAAGTTACAGATTCGGTCCGGCCCAGCGAATGGATCTCTTCGGCGCTATATGCCGCCCGCCGGTCTCTAAGCTCATCCCAATCGATCAGATGCGCATCGAAGAACGGGCCATCCACACAGGCAAATTTCATCTGGTCGCCGACGGTAACGCGGCAGGCCCCGCACATGCCGGTTCCATCCAGCATAATCGGATTCAGCGCCGCTAATGTTTTTACGCCGAACGGTTTGGTTTCCTGAGCTGTCACCTTCATCATAAAGGGACATCCAACCGCGATAACGCGATCGATTTTCTCGCCGGCATTCAATTTTTGCGTAAGAGCATCGATCGCGTGTCCCCTGGTGCCAAGAGAGCCGTCAATCGTTGTCTGAACGAACTCGTCGCAAACGTCTTGAAGCTTTTCCTGGTAGTAATGCAGGTAATGGCTCCGGGCCTCGCTAATCGCTATGACCCGATTTCCGGCTTTTTTCATCGCTTCGGCGATAGGCGCAATCGCAGCAATCCCATAGCATCCGGCCGCCAGTACGACCGTGCCGTAATTCTCGATCTCCAGCGGAACACCGAGCGGTCCAACGACGTGCGCAAGTTTGTCGTTTACATTCAACAAAACAAGCTTTCTGCTCGATTGGCCCTTTTCCAGCACGACCAGGGTAATCGTCCCTTTTTCAGCGTCCCAGCCGCTCAGGGTATAGGGCACACGCTCGGATTGTTCATCCACCATTAAAATAATGAACTGGCCGGGCAAGGCCTTTTTCGCAACCTCCGGCGCAGAAATGACAATTTCGTGAACGTTCGGTGCAATCTCACGTTTATCCAGAATTTGAAATGCCCCTTCGCGTTTTTCTTCCTTCACATCAAGAGCACAACTATCATCTACAGGCAGTTCCCGCAATCCACGCACCTTCTCGTCAATAAGATGCCCTCGGAAGTACGTTCGTCGGAGTTTCAGATTCGTAGCAGCAGCGGGAGCATCCGGACGCTCAATCCACAACTCGGCATTCAGGATTCCCGCCTCGCGTGCTATCGCATCGGCGGATTCATACTCGAAATCTTTGGCTCCCATTGCTTCAGCGATCCGGCAGATAATCCACCATTCCGGTTTTGCCCGGCCCGGCGGCTCGCACGCTTTGCGCAGAGGGCGTTTTTGCCCGGAGCGGTCGAGAATCGTGCCGTCAATCTCGGCGAAGATTGCTACCGGCAGCACAACGTCGGCGCGCCCGCTCGCTGGCGTCGGGTAACAGTCCTGCACGATCAGAAGCTCAAGCCGCTCCAGATCAGCAGTATCGACAAAGTTGCCTGTCAGCAGCGCTGCTTTAGTACCCTTCGGCAATGAGCCGCGTGAAACACCCCGTGCATCAGGTTCGATCTCAATATAGTTTTTCGATTTCATTACCTCGCTGGTGAACTTCTTAAAGACGTGACGGTCTTCGAGGCTGCTCGTTGTGTCACAAATCAGTGCGAAACTATCGCCGACAAATTCGCTTAGTTTCGGGACTGTAGTCTCAATGGCTTCTTCCCATTCGACCTGTCGTAAAATCTCACCCACACGCACCAACGGTATAGACAATCGGTCATTACCGTTCAGAAATTCAGGAATTGCAAATCTACCCAGCACACACACAGGGACACTTTCATTCACAGCCTGCGCAGCTACCAGTTTCTCATTCCCGGCTCCGAGCGCCAACGCGCACGCCTCATTACAGAAAATACAGGTTGATTCGGTGACGCCTTCCGGCTTACCGTGCCACTTGGCGTACCGGTCGGCCAGGCTGCCGGTCGGACATACATCAACACAGGAACCGCAGAACTGACAACCCGCTTCGAGCAGCGAGTGCCCGAAGGCCTGGCCGATACGCGTTTCACTGCCGCGATTGATAAAATCAATAACCGCTTTGCCCTGGTGATATTTGCAGATGCGCACGCAGCGGCCGCAAAGTATACAAAGATTAAGGTCGCGATCCATGAAGGGTTCGGAACGTTCCACCGGCCGCTCGTGATATGTGGGCGGTACCGGCAGTTCTGTAAAGCCCAGCTCTTCCGCTAAAACACGCACCTCACAGACTTCCTTGTTGTTACAGGTATGACACCCGGTGGTGCTCCCCGCCTTTTCCGCTTCGGGCCGGTATTGTTCGCATTGCTCACGCCGGCCGCACACAAGGCACGCACTGGGGTGTTCGAGCATCATGAGCGCCAGAATATTCCGGCGCAGAGTCTGCAGCGCTTCGGTATCGGTCCGAACCACCATTGCCTCGGCTGTGGGGGTTGTACACGAAGTCGGGTATCCGCGCATTCCTTCTATTTCGACTACACACAGCCGGCATGCGCCGAACGGCGACAAACTCGAGTGCATACAAAGATGGGGAATGGAAATATCATTCTCCAATGCGCATTCAAGGACCGTTTGGCCTTTTTCAGCGGTCACAGATTGTCCATCTATTGTCAGTTTCACTTCAACTGATCCTTATTGTTTAATCGGTCTTTTTTGTCTTACGTTGCTCGTACCTGGTTAGTTCGCCGCTCCGGCGATATACCGCGGCATAGCGTGAGGGACATGCCCCCAGGCACGCTCCGCACCGGATGCAGGTTTCCTGGTCGATGACGTGCGCTTTTTTCTTCTCGCCGCTGATTGCCTCGACCGGGCAGACCCGCGCGCATGCACCGCAGCCGGTGCATCTGTCACGGTCGATGTGATAGCTTATCATCCGGCTGCAGACAAACGCGGAACACTGGCCTTTTTCGATATGCTCTTCATATTCGGTTCGGAAATAACGCAGCGTTGTTAATACGGGATTCGGAGCGGTTTGGCCCAGCCCGCACAGCGAGCCGTCTTTGACTGTCTGGGCGATTTGTTCGAGCTTCTCGAGGTCGGCCATTTGGCCCTCACCGGTGGTGATACGCTCCAGGATGCTCAGCATCGCACGTGTTCCGACCCGGCACGGCGCACACTTGCCGCACGATTCAGCCTGCGTAAACGACAGGAAATATCTCGCGATATCGACCATGCAGCTATCTTCATCGAGCACAATCATACCGCCCGAGCCCATAATGCAGCCGGCTTCGGCGAGAGACTCGTAGTCAACGGGCAGATCCATTTTCTCCGCCGGTATACATCCGCCCGAAGGCCCGCCTGTCTGGATGGCCTTGAGTGCTTTACCGTCAGGTACACCACCTCCGATTTCATCGATAATCGTCTTGAGCGTAACACCCAGCGGCACTTCAACCAAACCGGTCCGTTCGATTTTTCCAGCCAGGGCAAAAGTTTTCGTTCCCTTGCCGGACTCGCTGCCGTACTGTGTGTACCACTCGGCTCCGTTGCGAAGAATCAGCGGCAAGTTGCCGAGCGACTCCACATTTTGAATGACTGTCGGCTTGCCCAATAGACCACTTACTGCGGGAAACGGCGGCCGAGGCTGCGGCATTCCCCGCCGGCCCTCGATGGAAGCGATCAGTGCTGTCTCTTCGCCGCATACGAAAGCGCCCGCTCCTTTTTTTATGGTAAGATCGAAAGAGAAATCCGAGCCTTGAATATCTTTGCCCAGCAGCCCCAGTTCGCGCATTTGAGAGATGGCGGTCTTCAATCGATGTATGGCCAGCGGGTATTCGGCCCGGCAATAAATGTAGCCCTGAGAGGCCCCCAATGTAAAGGCCGCTATCAGCATCCCTTCCAGCACCGCATGTGGGTCGCCCTCGATTAGCGAGCGGTTCATAAACGCCCCGGGGTCACCCTCGTCGGCGTTGCATATCAGATATTTCGTCTGCCCGGGCGCATCCCGACAGAATTGCCACTTGCGCCAGGTCGGGAATCCGGCGCCGCCGCGGCCACGGAGCCCTGCCGTCCTGACCTCTTCGAGCGTCTTGTCAGGCCCAATCTCCAGCGCCTGCAGAAATCCGCGATAGCCGTCGCGGGCAAGGTAGTGGTGCACATTTTCCGGATCGATCAGACCGCAGTTGCGCAGGATATTGCGCACCTGCCGGCGCATCATCGGATGTTCATTGAAATCATCAATACCGTTTAATTGCCCCGGCGTCATTTTCCCCAAAGCCCATTTGGCGCAGGGGTCGTCGCCCAGAACGTAATTTTCGAGGATATGGATAATCTTCTCGGGTCCGACATTTGCATAGCAGACGCGTGGTGCACCGCTCTTATGTACAATCACCAACGGCTCGAAAGAGCAGGGGCCGAGGCAGCCCACCTCGATGACCCTGGCGTTTATCTTCCTGGCCTTGATGCAACTTCGCAGGTTCTGCAATACTTCTGTGGCACCTGCGGCCCGGCCGCACGTCGCCGCACCTACGAAGAAAACTGGAAGTTCACTTTCCTGAAGCTCGCGCCATTGTGCTTGAGCTTCGGTATAGATTTGCTGTAACGAGGTCATGTATTCTCCATACCCTTCTTGCCATCATATTGAGAGAGTACGGATGGTATTTTCTTAGCGGTCACCTGGGCATGCACTTTGCCGTCTACGGCGACAACCGGCGCCAGAGCACAGCAACCCAGGCAAGCCACGCGCTGAAGGTCAAACTGGCCGTCCGCGGTGGTCTGGCCGGCGGTAATCCCCAGACGCTGCTCTAACTCGTTAAGTATAATCCGGCCCCCGCGGACATGGCAGGCCGTGCCCTGACAGCTCTGGATTCTGTGCCGGCCCGGAGGACTGAAACGAAACTGCGTATAAAATGTAGCCACGCCGTATATTTCGTTGGCCGATATGCCCATCAGACGTGCCAACTCTTCTACCGTTTCTTCGGAGAGATAGCCAAAATCCTCCTGCACATCCTGCAGGACAGGTATCAGGCTTCCACAATTTGCAGGATGCCTCTCTAAAATATCCTTAATTCCGGACAAACGTTCTTCTGCCTTTCTTATCATTTGTGCCCATAACAAGAGTTTTGCACGATTGAGCGTTCACTGAGCAGGCGACTCTCTCAAAAGGCCGGGATTGTAGCACATAGAAGTCTTCTTATCAAGTGCTATTGCGGATTGTAATATTAGGAAAGTGAGC
>Ga0307378_10008966_pt1 | contig 13195 bp, 25 predicted proteins | sample UN1MG_FD_202238 | JGI IMG/M metagenome (GOLD analysis project Ga0307378, IMG submission 202238) | Soil microbial communities from Risofladan, Vaasa, Finland - UN-1 | ecosystem: Environmental > Terrestrial > Soil > Coastal area > Acid sulfate soil | place: Finland: Risofladan, Vaasa | collected... | reverse complement strand
AAGTTCATGGCACCCCCTGACTCATACCAAAATTAGAGGACGAAATTTGTGGTATTTTGTCCTCATCCTTTTTGTCCACCTGGTTAGGCGCTGCCTCAGCCCGAGCCTGTGCCATTGCAGCAAACATTATCCCCGAGCAGTAGCGGCAGGTTATAGGTGCCGCCACCTCGCAAGGGTCATGCTCCTCACCACAGTAAATACACTTCACCATAGCCGGGAGCCTGGTCTCCGGTGCAGCCTCCTTCTCCTCTTTATAGTCAACTAGTTTGAGCACCTCTTTAATATACTCCTCCAACTCCTTGACCTTCCAGCGATATAGCATCTGCTGGTGCAAAACCATCTCTTGGCGAACGGGGTTCTTGAGCTTAGTAAGTGCCACAGCGTGTCCGATGCCAATTCTCCCATCATCCAACGCCTCGCGGCAAAGCGGGGTGAGCTCCGAGATTAACTGAAGTTTCTCTACATAGTCTCTGGTCATGCCTGTTTTTGCCGCTATCTGCTCACTGTCAAGCTTATATTCCTTCCATAGAGCCTCGATGACAGTTACCATCTCTGACGGCGGGGTTTTACCCCTCATGTGGTCCAGAAACAGGTTTTTGGTGAGGACGTCTACCATATCACCCTCAATTACGGCAACGTCCACTGTCGTTGCTCCATTCTGTTTAGCCTCGACCAATCGGTGCAGCCCGTCCACTAGGACCATCTCCTCATCCACTTGGCAGCAGATAATAGGGGCGACCGCTCCTATCTCCTTAATAGACGCTTGGAACTGCCGCCAGGTCTCCTCATCAAATCGGGCAGTTACCCGTACCTCCGGTACCTTAATCATGTCTGGCTTTACTTTGCGTAGCTTCATGTCTCCTCCTTCTCTCTATTCGTTAGCACACTTCGGGCAAAGATAATACCAATAATCGTACTCCTCATTGTAAATGCACTCCCAATCCTTAACCCAGTTAGATACCAACCCACAACCTAAGCACTCCACATTGACTACCTCAACCATATATGACATCGTCTCCTCCCTAAAAAATTAGCGCTTCACCATGTGACCGAGTGCGCCCTCGGTGTACTTATCCCTGTCGTCCTTTTTTGCTTCCCGGTAAGGCTTTTGCCGGTCATACTCTGACTGATAGGCGACCCAATTAGTGATATGGATGCCATTATCGTTTTCAGATATACGTCCCTCCTTTATACATTTATCTAGCGTAGCCTCAAGTAACTCCAGGGTAATGTTCAGTCGATTGGCCGTAAAGCTGTGGGGATATGGTCGGCTATCTTTGTCAGAAATTAAACCTGGCGTAGCACATATCGCTGCCAGGTTTAATAAGTCGTACCATACCCCTCTTTCGTCAGCTCCAAGCTGATACCGGATGCTTCCCTCTAGACAGTCAATAGGATAGAGCTTAATCCAGGTACGCCTTCGTGCTGGTCTCATAAGTCCTCCTTTGATACAGATTAGCCCTATTTTGTAACTTTGGTAGTAACCTGTCAAGTCCGTTGTAGTAACTTCTGAAGTAACCTTACCTATATCTACTTCTATATCTACATCTCGTTCTTCTTCTGGGGGTAACTTTCTTTGGTACTTTCTTTCTAGGGGAGAAAACTCCGCTATCCTAATATCAGGACAATATCGTTAAAGTCGCCCGGGCGCCAGACATAAACCTCAGCCCCCGTCTTTTTTAGGGCATCCAGCCACTCCGATTGATAGGGAGTCAACTTGCCCTTATCACTCTTCAGCTCGGCAAAGATGAGCCGGCTTTCCCTTACCATGGCTACGTCAACAAAGCCCCTGGGGGAGTGGATACTGGTCCAGGTGTGATAGTATTTCCAGTGGTAGATAGCTGCCAGCTCCTTTATCTGCTCCTGAAACTGCTTCTCGGTTATGTCAATTCTGGTCATGGCGTCTTTAACGCCTCCGCCTTCACCTCGTTGTTTGTTCTCTCGGTTATACTGTTTTAGAACGTCTAAGGGCGCTTTGCTCATTCCTTCACCTCCAAAATAACTTTACCTTCCATCACCAGTTGCAATAGTCCAGAAGGGTCACACTGTCTGTGAGCTTGATTCCACCAGGCGCACTCCTCTTTGAGACACTCCAGCATCCTGTCTTGTCCTTCCTCCCCAGTCCTCTCATAAAACGCTACTCTTTGTGGACACTTCATTCCTTCACCTCCAGTGACTCCCACGTGGGTAATATCTCGTTAAGAACCATATAGAAAGTAGGCCAAGCGTCAGTTTCAGTCATAGCCCCTAGTAGCATAAAGAATAAACCATAGATGTCGTTGCTTGGAAGTAACTGGCAGCGTCTTAGTAGTTTGTCTTGACCTAGTGCTTTCATTCCTTCACCTCCAGTGGTATCAGTTTCCGTAGTAGCTGCCACTCAGCCCGCTTCTCGGCTATTCGTTGAGGATGCCCGTGGACTATCGGGGAGCGCCATTGGTCGGGGTGCCGCTTGCTTTTCTCGTCAACCTCGTCTTTGGGTACATAACCGATACCGGTATCCGGGAGTAGCTTATCCCTTAGCCATGCTCGAGCGATATAGGCATAGGCAGCCTCCTCTATCATGTAGGCTGTCTTTTCCTCTAGAGTCATCGGTCTAGTCTCTACGCGGTAAGGCTGCTTTTGCCGGTTGTTTAGGTAGTAGTAGCCATCTATTGTCACATAGGGCTTACCATGAAACAGGCAGACATGACCCAGGTGAGCATTAAGGTCAACGCTCTCGGACCATAGGACGAGCTGGCCTATCTCTGCAATACCCAGCGCCCTGCCATCGCCCAAGTCCTCCTTGGGGAGTAGACGTAAGGCTGTCTCAGACCGTTTAGCGCGCTCCTCTAAGTCCTTTTGCGCTCCAGGCTGTATAACCTCATCGGCCTTGCCTCTCTGAAGTGCCTGTTGTGGGGATAGTATCCTCTCAAAGCCATTATGACCGTGGTTAGGGCCGCAGCAGAGCCGGTGACAGTTGTTCTCACTATCCCAGGCGGTGACCAGGGGAGCGAGGCACTCAGCGCACACGTGAGTCTTTTCCATTACTCTCATCTCTTCGTAATTCATTGTAAAACCTCCTTTTGTACTTTTTGCTTTCTACCCGTTCGGGCAAAAAATGAGCGCCTACACTCGGCACACTTGTATTCCCTAAGAAAAGGCTCCATACCCGATGGGGGAAGCCAATTAGTCCTGACAGCCAAGTTAAGGCAAATAGGACATCGCATCTCTAACCTCCTTATTATTTTAGCCACACTCGTCTTGGAAAGAATACTATCGCAAACCCTATAAGGATAGCACCCGGAATTTCAAGAGCGAATACCTGAGCCTGTGACTCGATGAATTCGTGTAAAATCAAACCCCCTGCCCAACCCAGACAACAGCCTGGGATAACTATGGCAAGCAGTCGCCACCAATGTATCTTCACTTGCTCACCTCCGGGCTTGGTCTCTCTGCTAAGAAGTGACTCGGCCCCAGGGTCTCCTTGACCCCAAACAGTGTTTGGTAGACCCTCAACAGCCGTTCTATTTCCTCGCTGAAAGTCTCCCTGGGGCGCTGCATTTCTATTAGAGCAACGTACATCTCATTCGATACCTTGATTGACTTACCCATACTCTCTCACCTCCTTTTCTCCTTTCTCAGTCTTTGGTCTCTCCTGGCAGTAAAGACCATTCTTTCTTGGGCACCCTTTCTCGGAATAAAAGCTCACGTTTCAGGGCTTCGATGCCTAGCTTACTAGCCTCGGGCAATTCTGTAATACTCCAGGGGTTTCTTCCAGTAGTATACTCAGTTAGGGTTTCAATAGCCTCTTCTGGTTTCACTGTCTACCTCCTTTTGGGCGTGGGGGGCCACGTGCGGTCAACTAGCTATTCAGCCCGTCTGTTCCCCCCTTTGGTCTAGTAAACCTGGGGTCACCCCCCACGCCCTCTTATACTACCACAAAGGTTACTCGGTGTCAATAGGCTACCGAGTAGTATTATAGAAATAGCTATGGTACTTTAGTACTCTCTTCGCACTATAGAAGTTATGGAAAGTGAAAAGGGGGGCTTAGCCCCTCTTTATCAACACTTTGTCAACACCTTGTCAGCTAAATAACAAGACACCCTGGATTTTTATTCCAGGGTGTACTTAGTATCTAGGCATCCGGAGGCAAGGTGCTAGACCATTGACCAGGGTGATAAAACGCCTAGATTTGGCTCTCAGAGCTTGTTAGCAGCAGCTTGCATTGCTCGACGCCACTTTTCGTAGTTAGGGCCTTCGTGGCGGTTGAGCTCCCACATATTAGCCCTGATAATTTCCATTGCACAGTCATGGCAGCGAAACTTGCGGTTTAGCTCCTTACGCGGGTACTCCTCTCCACAGTCAACACAGGGTACTATTTTACTCTCCATCCTCTTCCTCCTCTAAGTCCTCGTCATCCTCGGGTTGATGTATAACGTGCGAAGCTCGAGGGCCAATGCCATTGTTCTCCATGCTCCTCCTCATAGCGCCTCTTAGCAGCCAACCATCGCTGGACTGGCCCGTTGCGCATCTTATTCTCAGGGCTGCCCCTTGGCTTTCTGGGGGGTATTGCCCTGGCTAGTTCCATTACATCTTGATAGTCCATATCTCACTTACCCCCCGTCTCAGCGCGTAGTCTCAAGTCGTCATTATCAGCGTAAGCCGTGGCGAGCTCAACTTTCAAGCCTAGCTCTAAGAGACCGACTATCTCCTCATCCCGGGTTAGCTGTCGGGCTCTACGTTTACGCCGGATAGTATCAACCTTAATCTTCAGCTCTTCCTCGGTTAAGGGCACATGCTTTGGATACTTCTCGGTAAGCTCCTTTTCGGCAGCCGCTATCTCCTCAGGCTTCCGCTCGGTGGATAGGCCCTGGGAGTACCTCCAGAGTTGCGCTAGTCTCTTGTACTCGGCGAAGTTAGCAGGGCTACCGCCTTCAGTCTCTACGTGGACGGCAATAATGAAATCGGTCTCCTCTGCGTCATAGCCCATAGCCATGATGAGCTCTTTCCCCTCGGCAACTGATATTACACCCTTCTTAATGCCTTTAATGAAGTCAGCCCTGGTAAGGTCTCTCTCGGTAGTAGTTCTGGCCGGTTTCTCCGGCTTTATCTTTTCCTCCATGAATTGCTGTATTCTGTCGTCTGGGACTCCTAACCCTGTCAGCCAGTCTCTAATGTCTGCCTCAGCAATCCAGCCGTTTGTAAACCGGGTCATCATCATGCCGAAGTCGGTATATACCTTTGTCCAGTTCATGTAGTCTTTTAGGTTTTTGTCGCGGTATCCCATGCCCTTGTAAAGCTCTTCTAATCGCTCCTCGGAGATGGTTCTCATGTCCCACCAGCGCCTGACGTCAACCCTGGTAGGCCAGGTGTAGGCCGTCTTAATCAGCTTATCTCTCCAGAATGGCGGTATCTCGACTAACCTAAACCAATCCCATACCTCCTCCTCAGACAATAACCCTCTATGGAGCATCTCAACGACCTGCATCCAGGAAGCGTGCTCCCAATGCGCTCTCCAGTAGTTAAGTATCTGCTCGTCAGTCATGCCAGCCTTGTAAAACGGAGCCTTTTCGATTGCTGCGAATTCGCTATCGAGGCCGTAGCGCGCTATCATCTCCGGCTCAAAGACTTCCCGGGCTTGCCAGCGCACCAGGTCGGCAGGCTGAGGGTAATAGTGGAGCACTTCCCAGAGAGCCTTAATATCCTCGTCTCTCCAGCCCTGGTCTTGTAGCTGCTTGTTCATGGTAGTAGCATCTATAATACCCCTGAATTGCGCTCTGATGGCTAGCTCAGGTGCTAGTCGCGGAGAAACTAAGTCCTTGAGATACGCTATGTTCTCAGTACCGAAGCCGCTCTTACGCAAGGCGGCTTCCAACTCGGCGTCAGTTACCTTGCCCCTGAGCCACAAGGTTATCTGCTGCACCGGGTCGAGGACTACGAAGTCGGGGCTCCAACTCAGACCGAACACAATCGGTCTGAGTAAATAGTCCAGTACCTTCGAGATAGCACCGCCGACTAAGGCACCGCCGGCTGATTGCGCAAAGATAGCAGCAATCTCACCCGTTGGTTTCTTTATCTCGTCAAAGATAGGCTTGAGTTCAGGCGGTATGGTCGTCTCGTGCTCTAGCCGCTCGATAAGGGGGGTTAGCTTAGGTGCCGCCGCCTTGCCGATAACATCGAGTAGTAACTCTATACCCCATTCGAGGACACCACTAATCCAGCCTCGGAGCTGTTCCTTCCAGGCCTCAGCTAAACTATCTATCCAGCCCTTAAATCGCTCTCCAGGTGTCATGCTTCACCCCCATATCTTGTGGCGCCATCCGTCGGATCCGACGGGCTTCATACCATAGGTAGTGTTTCAAACCTCTGGTCCAAGAAACCAGTCAGCAACCTTAGTCCATAGCCACTCTAGCGGGTCAGTAATAAACTCAACCACGCTATCGTAGAAAGGGAACCATACCTTAATCGTATCCTCGATTAGTTGTTGAATAACTAACCATTGGCTATCCCACCAGATACCTAGCCATGAGAAGTTCACCAGGTTAGGGAAGGTGACAGTCCAGAAGTTATCCCAAAGTAACCTTAGTTCACTTAAATTATCTATCCACTGAGGCCAGGTTATATTCCAGAAGTTATTCCAGGCTACCTTAAGAGCATCTAGCCCTTCAGTGGCAATACTAATCCAGCCTTGTACTGTAGACTTGGTGCTATTCCACCAGTCCTCTACTTCTTGTTCTATCCAGTGCCACCAGTCTCCCCACCAGTTAAGAGCATCTTCCAGGCCAGGCAGCCAGCTAAGAATTAACGATTTTATAGTTTCCCAGGAGAAGATTCCACTCCAGGCAATATTTATACTATCTACCCAAAAATAGAAGTCGTAAAATGCCCAACCTACTTTGTTAAATAATAACGTCATTTGGAAAAAGAAGTCTGCTAGATTACCCAACAGACCTCCCCAGCCAAGGACTAGCAGATACCACTCGTAAAACCAGTTCGATATGGTATTACAAAGGCCAATTAAGACACTTATAGCGCCCATTTCTCACCTACAGCTTTAGTATTTTATCCGCTTCTTGAGCCTTGGCCAGCAGGATAGGGCCGGCTTTCTCGGGAGTATAGTCCTTCTCGTCAACGTCAACAGTATCAACCACTCCGCCTTTTGTCTTATACTGGATGCGGTAATACTTCTCAATACCTCCCTCGTCAGCCACTCTTACCATCGGGGTAATCTTGAGCACCTTGTATTCAGCAGCCATTATTTACTCCCCTCCTTTTGCCTTCTTAACTAGTGCAGCGATAAACTGCTCAGTGTAGCCAGCTAGTTTTAGATACTCCTCTACATACTTCGTCTTATCTTCCTTTTTGACCAGGTGAGACTTTAGCTCAAAGCCGCCTAGCCCGGCAATACCGGCCGAAGCGGTAATAAACACCGCTCCGTCGATGCCTAGTGCCAGAGCAAAGCAAGCCATAAAGGTCAGCAGTAGCATCGCTATAATCGGTGTCCATTTCATATAATAACCTCCTTTCTAGATATAGCCGAAGGTCATTGACGTCATATTGGTAAACGTCTCTAAGTAAATGCCATCAGTAAACGGACAAGGTGGGTTAAAAACAAAACCCTTACTCTCCCTGGCTGTAGAATAGCAGTCAAGGAGTACAGCCCCTCCAGGGATGGCAGAATCCGCTATCTCCCAAACTGAAAGACCAGCGCTAGGGTTACAAGATACCCAGAATAGCTTATGCACTCCGCCTGCTATTAAGCCAGTACCTATCCGCCTGTCAACAGTTACAACCGCTGGTTGCTTTTCCCAGATATTCCTTATATGGTTCCAAAGCCAATTTGCCACTTGCTCTGCTGCCATGTTAATACTCCTTACTACGGCTCATTCTGGGTCAGGATAAAATCGTCAATTCTAGCGTTCATAGCGCCTATAGCATCACCCTCAATACTAAGTACAGTATCAATATACTCATCTGTACTAGCTACCGGAAACACCAGGGCATATTGTGAAATGTCGTACAAACAGCTTCCTACTCTGAGACTAACATAATGGTCAGTGTCTATATCAATTACCAGCTTTATGGGTAGAAAGTAAAAGTTAGCTAGCTGCATGTAAACGTTTGTAGCTATGGTATGGAAACCTAATGGGCTTCTGATAATTACTGTCTCGGCTTCGGTATCATAGCGCACTTCTGCGCTTGTCTGATTTGTACCATCATGTACTACTACAGATAAAAAGATATAGCCAGGTGTTTTGGTACTAGCTCGGACAAAGAACTCAAAGCCAAGTTTACCCTTTCTAAGTAGAGGGAAAACTCGCCTTAATCTCGAAAAGGTGTTAGCACCAGCAGCAGTATAGAGGAGGGCGCTTTGCACACCCTTCCAGAATGCATCTGAAGTTAAATAAGGGTCTGTGCTTAGAATATCACTTGACACACCCCATTTGATAACTGGCCCCTCAAAGTCGTCATACCATACATCTTGATATGCGATAGCAGGTCGTTGATATACTCCGTAGTCTGGTGCCCCTCTTTTAGACATCTTACCCCTTCTTCCCCCCTAGCCAGGATGGTATAGATATGCTCTTTGGTATTAGTGCGCTCACCATATCGCTAAAAGCCTTAGCCAAAGAAAAGGGTAGCGCTGCATACTTAGGTATCGTAGCAAAGGCAATATCAAACGTGTGAGGGTAAGTGTCATCATCATTCCAGGCGAATATTGTCAGGGTAAACGGCTTCTCAAACATCTCGTACCACTCCGACCACTCAACGGGGAAGGTATCGCCATGTAAATCATCATCGGCGTTTTCAGGGAATATCTGGTGGCGGCGGTGAAATACCCGGACGTGGAGTAATGAAGCATGGCCTGGTCTCGGTCGGAAGATAACCCCAGTGATGACGCCATGTGTGAGGTCTATTACTGTCTCAACAGCGTTAACCTCAAGGGTGTTAGGCGGTATGGTGATACTTCTGCTGTAAAATCCCATAAGAGCCCCCTAGCTATAGCCTAACCTCTTACATACCTTAGCCCTTAGTCTAGCGACAGTACCCTCACGGCAATTACTGGCAGTTTTAGCGCTCCAGATAAAGCAGCGCCTGCAGTAAATGGGTCAGGTAATACGCCGTAAGCCTGCGCTACAGTCCACCACCCATTACCTTTCTGGAAGTCCGTAGGATTTAGACCCAGGAACCTACTCGATATTCTATAAGGTATGTCAGTTGCTGCAAGTAAGGCAGCATTACTATCGCACACTAGAGTAGGGAAATAGATGCCCTTCGGTAGTGCTTGATTGATAACAAGAGCCTGTACTCCTACCGCATTAAGGCTGACAACTCCAGCATCCAGCAACAGAGTGCCTGGGGCAAGGTTTACACCGAGATTGTAGATACCAAGCCGTGCAACCTTACCTGCATCTGCTGTCGTTACATCAATAGCTATCCTATCAACGGTAATGTCCCTGGCAACTATCAGTGGTGAAGCGCATAAAAAGTTCGCTGTTAGGCCTTGAGTTGATGCCCCTGGCATATCAGGCCAGTAATACTCCCCCGTTCTCAGTGTCTGCAAGTAATTTCTGGTATGAGCATCAAGGTCAGCAGCATGAGCAACAATAGCGGCGGCAAGGTCAGCATCGGTTACAATTCCCATTTGTGGACTCATGGTATCACGTTCTCCTCTCCATAGGTAGAGTAGCCTATGATATGCAGGTCGAGAATGTCACCAATAGTGCAGGTATCCTGGATTGCCGATAGCTGCTCCCCCATTTTGAGGTGCTGTGTGTAGGGATACCAGTACCAGCGATTAGCTGCTGGTGTAGTCTGATCACAGATAAAAACGTAGAACTCGCCTTGTCTTAACCATATCTCTACGTTGCCTCGCAGACCGGTACGATTGCGAAAGGCGATGCTCTGACAGGCTATAGTCCGATTGCGTTTAAGTATCTCGGACTCTACCCTATCAGTAGCACCGCCTAATGCAGCAGCCCGGTATGTGAGACGAATAGGGAACTTTTTAACTCCCATGTCTCCTCCTTCTTTACGGCCAGCTTGGTGTCGTGTACTTAGTCACCACCTCATCACCTAGCAGTTTCATAACTCCTGCTGTAGCTGTGGCGTTCTCCTCCATTCTTACCCATAAGTCGCCTAGCTTGGAGGTATCAATCCAGGTGTCAGGGTCCCACGGCTCAAACAGCGGGATAGCCCACACCGAGAACGGCGCAACCCCTTTTAACATGACGTTGGAGTTATAGTTCCCAGCGGTGGGAGTTAAGCCCGTCGCGGTGTCCTTAAAGCCAGGAGCAGCGAAGTTACCCCACACATCAAGGTACTGCCATTCCACAGCTACCAGGCCAAGGTCACTTGTCTGGATGATTGACTCCTCAAGTGGGAAGGGGTATTGCTGACCATGGACATACTGGTTCTGCTGGTGTGACTGCATCGCCCCGTACATTCGGACCAGCATGGCAGTCCAATCTTCAGGCCTAATCCTGATGGGGATAATATCGTCGCTGTTGATGTTGACCTCCATATGGTCAACAACCGCCCCCAAGCCGTTTGCCCGCCACCAGCTATCCAGGTAGAGGTTTGAGTACGTCGGCCCCCTTGGAACATTCATGTTGTAGTTATTGGCCCCAGCATGAGCGTACCGATGTATCTCAGAAGTCTTTATGTACCCCTTTGGTACAACAGCGGTGTCCCGGAGCAGGTGGAGTATGATGTAGTACGATGGCCACGGAGCTGTCATAACTGTACCATTAGTCCAGCCTGCGGCAGTTGCCAGGGTAAAGTCGTACTCAACCCGTAGCTCAGGGTCAGAAACCTGGCTCAGGTCAAGCATGTATTCAAGGTCGTGATACCACCGCCCCAGGTTGATGAAAAAGTACTCTTTGGCTGACGCACCATCCATATTCTTTTCGTCATGGCTATTCCAAGGAGTCCTCTTATAGAGCATCATAGCCTTGACCTGAGTACCAGTCAGGCTCTTGACCACCTGGGAGCCGTTGACCATGACCTCAAACTTCTTGAGCCTGTCATGCAGCCAGACATCAGGGTCTGAAGCGCTAATGCCGTTAACGCCCGCAACTCGTATCTCGATGCCTGATAGCAAGCCCTTGTTTGGCAGGTCAATAGTTAACAGGCCGGCTCCAGCTGGGAAGGCTGACGCTTCAACTAGGTATCTCTGTTGAAAGTAGTGCATCTATCCCCTCCTCATCCGGCTGCTCTAAGCGCCAGCCGTTTCTTATTCAGCTCAACGCCTATCGCCTTGACTCGTTCGTAGTTAGACAGTGAACCTCTAGGCCCTCTTGCCGCCAGGGTAACACCCCTGATGGTATCGAGCATGGGACCAACGCCATCGGAAAAGTCAGTCTCGGCGGCAATGACACCCTGCCCGAAGCGAGCAGCACCGACAGACTTAACCTTGCGTTCGTACTTGGCTGCCCCGGCTCGCTTGACGCCGCCGGTATACATCTTTTCGATGTTAGGGGCAGTTACACCGGCCTTAAAGGCGGCGGCGGCGGCGGTGGCTCCCTTCTCCCAATCAGAACCAGCAACGCCAGCCTCTGCCTCATAGTAGCCGGCTCTAGTCGGAGTTACCTCGACCCACTTCTTTACAACATCGGCTAGTGCTTTTACTTTGATAGCCATTTTTCCTCTCCAAAGTCTAATTACTAAGGCGGTTGTTTTCCTATGTAAACCCTCGCCTATTGACACCCTAGCACTAAAGTAGTATCCTGTCAAGTAGCTCCTGTTAAGGAGGATAAAATTATGGCTCGTAAGACCAGACAGGTAGAAACACGCCTCATTGCCGAGTACCTTAAGGAACGCTACTCCGAGTTCCCCTTCATTATGAAACAGCCCCTCGGTGCCGTATCCGAGGAGCTTATGAAAACTGAGGGCTACGAGAAGGCAATCAAGGTCATGCGCCCCTTTCGTCCCGAGGTTGACGCTGTAGTAATCCTGCCGGCTAATCTACTCATTATCGAGGCTAAGGTATGGAGTATCGTGGATGGCCTGGCAAAGCTGCCTCTGTATAAGTCCCTGGTCCGGGTGACTCCGGAGCTAAAACAGTATATGCCCAGGGAGGTTATGATGCAGCTCGTGGTAGGCTGGACTAATACTAATCTTCAAATTATGGCCAGGGACATGGACGTTGAGGTAAAATTATTCCGTCCTGACTGGCTGGTAGAGGTAGTAGACGGACTGCACAAATACTGGACGAGAGAGTACCAGAACGCACGTGACGAGAAGCTAAAGATGCAAAGATACTTCGGAGTGGAGTAGATAAGCTATGGGATGCACATGGAGAACTAAAGGAGGTAAATTATGGTAGGTTGGCCCGATTGCTTTAAGTGGGAAGCCGGTAAACTTGTACGAAAAGAGCGGGTAGGGGCAGCAGTAGCGGTGGAACAAGTGGCTGCGCTTAGCCCGGCAGAGAGACTCGGAGCACTGGGGTTATTCTTCGCTTCCGGCTCACCAACCATTACGATTGAGGAGCTACAGAAGGCTACCATCCGGGTCTTTAAGAACGCTGAAATGGGCTATTTAGTCGAGGCTAAGTTGACACCAACTGCCCAACCTATCTATCACTACGTCTCGGATGAAGAGGCTGAGGTTATAAAGGCAGGAGAAATCACACCTGAACAAATAGCCCACATGTTCGAGCCTGCCGAGCCTGTAATGGAGTAAAATAAAGGAGGTAGCCCCCATGCTTATGAATTACATCGACCTGAAGGAAGGGGAACCTAAACGTCTCCACTTTACAGACCACTACATTATCGAGCGGGAGATATTTGACAAAAATCTGGATAAGGTTAAGACAATCAAGTCCCTCACGTTCTGGTGCGATAGGGAGGATGCCATGCCCACAGCTAAAACCTTTTCAATAATGGCTGATAAACTGGCCGGCCTGCTCGCCCCCTACCTTCCTGGAAATGACTACCGAACGAAGGAATTTATCATCACAAAGCAAGGTGAAGGCTTTACTAAGAGGTTTTCTGTCCAAGTAATTCCGTTTGAATAGACGGACGGGGAGTCCCAGAAAACCCCAGGAAGTTCTCAAAAATCTCCGGTTTCAAACTCTAAAACTCCCCTGAAATTCCTTAAAAAAGTCAGACAAAAATCTTTTGAAAATAGGACAAATTCCAAATTCCAAGTTCCAAATTACGGTATTTTTGTCCTGCCCCCCTTCTCCATTTCCCCCTGCCAGAGAGAAGAACTC
>Ga0307378_10008963_pt1 | contig 13196 bp, 16 predicted proteins | sample UN1MG_FD_202238 | JGI IMG/M metagenome (GOLD analysis project Ga0307378, IMG submission 202238) | Soil microbial communities from Risofladan, Vaasa, Finland - UN-1 | ecosystem: Environmental > Terrestrial > Soil > Coastal area > Acid sulfate soil | place: Finland: Risofladan, Vaasa | collected... | reverse complement strand
GATAGTACTTATCCATGTATCCGGCTGACAGCGCATAGGTCCCCAACAGGATCCTTCGCTTCACCTCTTCTCCAAATCCGGCTGCCCTGATCTCACTGTATGTGGTATGCCAGTCATGGTCTTTTTCGAGGCGCAGCCCGTACCTCATCCCATCGAACCGGGCCAGGTTTGAAGATGCTTCGCTCATGGCAATGACATAGTAGGCGGCCAGTGCATATTTTGTATGGGGCATCTCAACTTCCTTCCAGGATGCGCCTAAGGATTCCAGGGTATGCACTGCTTCCCAGACACTGCGCTCCACCGCAGGGTCCGTACCTTCGCCAAAATATTCCTTTGGCACGCCGATCTTGAGACCCTTTACATCATTCACCAGAGCTTTAGTATAATTCTTTTCTCCGGGTACAGACGTGGAATCCCTGGGGTCGTGACCTGCGATCACATTAAATAACAAGGTCATATCCTCAACATTCGAAGCAATAGGCCCGATCTGCTCCAGACTGTTAGCATATGAGATTAGACCGTAGCGTGAGATCACGCCGTATGTGGGTTTCAATCCAACTACCCCGCAATAGGATGCAGGACATCTGACTGACCCGCCAGTATCTGAACCGAGAGCCAAAGGCACCTCGCCCGCAGCCACGGTGGCAGCACTGCCGCCAGACGAACCGCCTGGTACACACTCAGGGTCCCACGGATTTAAGGTCGGGCCGTAGTAACTGGTTTCTGTGGATGTACCCATGGCAAACTCATCCATATTGGCCTTGCCCACAATGATGGCACCTGCGGCTTTCAGCCGCTCTATCACATGTGCATCATAGGGCGGGACATAACCTGACAAAATCCTGGACCCGCAGGTGGTTTCCATGCCTTTGGTTGATATGTTATCCTTGATGGCGATAGGTACACCTGCCAGCGGACCCCCGTTCAATTTCCGGGTGGCTTTAATAGCTTCGTCCCTGGTCACCTTAATAATAGCATTATATGTACTGTTCTCTATCCTTTCCAGGCATTGTTCTACGACCTCAACGGCCGAGGAATCGTTAATAGCTTTAATTGTCCGGGATATTGTGATCAAAACATTCACCTCATACGATCCTGGGGGCTTTGAAATAGCCGTCCTGGGTTTTAGGTGCATTACCTATTGCCAGGGTCTGGGTGAGGCATTCAGTGATCTCATCTTCCCTGAATACGTTGTTCATTTCAAGCACATGGTAAGTGGGCTCAACCCCTTCAGTGTCCACTTCATCCAGCTGGCCGAAATAATCCAGTACCGAATTTAACTGCCCTGCATACCCTTCCAGCTCCTCCTCTTCGATCTTAAGCCTTGAGAGCCAGCCCATATGTTCCACGTCCTTGGTAGTGATCATGATGTTACATCCAGTTCTATCTTATTTTCCTCTGCCACCGAATAAAGATATTTTCTTATATAGCCTTTGTCTTGTTTCCTGAAACCAGCCGTTCTGGCAAGTTTTCCCAGTGCTCCCCAGACACCACTCCCATATTGAAGGGCTTTCTTGTTCCTCCATGCGATCTCACCTGGAATTAATGTTTCAGCAGCTTTTCGCAGAATATATTTACCAGCCAATTCTCCATTTATTTCCCTGACTTTTAGTTCAGGTGGAATAGACAGGCCAAATTCAATTACTTCAGATTCCCGGTAAGGTGCAGCCAGTTCCACGCCTGCAGCCCTGGCAATAGTATTATCCCGCTTAATGTCCCGCTCAGGAAGCCGTTCTACATCAGCAGTTATGGCATCCCGCAAAGCATCCATACCGCTTAAAGATATTTCCCTGTATCTTTGATATCCTCCAAAAAGTTCATCTGCACCCTGCCCGGCCAATAACAGATCAATGTTATTCTTCTTTGCCTCAGCACAGGCAATATACAAAGGTAGTCCAAGAGAAATTGTCATCGGGTCAGTAGTTCTCAATATTTCGATTATTATAGGGATGATCGATTCCATTTCTTTAAGATCAATAATTTTGATATGGAGGTTATTTTTGAGGCCCAATAACCCTGCAGCAGTATTCGCCCATTCAACATCATTAGAGCCTTCAAAACCCACAGTAATTAACTTTACATCAGGTAAATATCTGGTGGATAATACAGCTACAAGTGAACTGTCCACCCCACCTGAAAATAATATTCCGCAATTGGGTCTAAGATGTTTTTTCGTGTTTAACGATAATGTCTTGATTAGTGTTTTAGATAATATTGTTTCGGCTTGAAACGATTGATGATTAGCATCCATTGAGCTTTTTTATGTCCTGTTTAATAAAATATGTTTGCCCATTTAAAGCGTTAGTTATATATCGTCAAAAATCATGTTTATCATATATCTTTCAATATAAGTTATCAAATTAAAGAGGAGTTTGTTTGATATTACCGCCAAGATGCCCTCGAATTAATACAGGTTGTTGTGCTTTAGATACTCGAATAGGAGAAGAGCTTCAAGCGAGGTATCATGATAAATGTGGACGGATGGAAGAATACATCTATTGTGAATATTACAGCAGTGGCATGATCACTAGATCAGTCAATTTTCATGTAATGCAAATTGTACAATCAACACGAAGACGTTAATATGGAATATATTTTTTTTAAAAAGATCGTTATATACTAAACATTTTGGAGCTATGCCATATGTATTTTTGCGTGGACTGCAAGCATTTTTCAAATAAGGTAAAGGGAAAAAACAATGCAATGTATGATGGGTTTTGCACTAAAATCAAAAAAAATATTTATGAAACAGACCGCAACTGCAAAGAATTCGCCGAAGATACATTCTAAAGTTCAGAGTTTTTTATAATACTGTCAACCAGTTGAGATCCGGCTTTATTTTTAAAAAGAGGTGGCTCCCAGTTCTGGATTATCCTTGACTTCTGCTCTGTTGTCTCTTTACCTGTTAAAGGATTGACAATTGTTTTATCAGTTTTTTCTTTATTTACCAGTATCCCACGACGCTGCCATGCAGGTGTTTGAGCAAGATTGATTCCATGGTCCCATGCAAGTTCATGCAGCTGGTCGGATTTTAAGCCTTTTAATTTTTCAGCAGCCTCTTTTGCAGTCATTCCGTCACTCTTTAAGAGATAATATCCATATGAACTCATAAGATTACGCCAACATTCTTCCTGCCTCCATTTCAGGTATTCCATAATTTCAGCAGTATCAATAATAGCAACTCTCGAATCAAAGGATAAGGGTTCCGGGCTCTCTAAGGCCAAAACCAATGCTGAAGAAAAAAAACTGGGAATGACAGAATCGATCTTTTCAAGCCTGCCATTGAACGGCAGGTTCTTGGTAAATAATAGATTTATCTCATCAGAAAATATGTAAGCCAGAGACGGATTGATCCCACTCTTTCTAAAAAAAGTTTCTGTGGAATCTGCCATTCCTTTTGCAAAACGGATATCATAAGGCTTACTGAATTGTAATTGACGAAGAGCTTTGCCAAAACCCCTACCATCAATTCTTACAATTGCAGTATTGGTAATTTCTATTTGTGCGAAAATTTCTCGCTTTTTCAAATCAGTGTTATGAAGCATTAATCAGATTCTTTTTCTTCTTCACCTGATTTTTTCATTATTTTAGTAGAGATCTGTCTTGTAAGAATAATATCTCCAACTGCAATTACCCATCGAAATGGAAGGATAATGCCATTGCTGGAAACATCGAATAGTTCTTTGTTTACCTTTCCCACAGCCAAACCCGAAATCTTGGATTCGTTTGGTTCTAGAACTACATCATTGACTTTGCCAATATAAACGCCTTTGTCAGTATAAACGTTCAATCCAAATAAAGTTGATACTTCTGCACGCATAATTATCCCTCGTGGCTATTTGTTGAACTTAAGTAAATATATAGTTTTTTAATTATGTAAAGTATAAGTAAAGTTCGCACATAATATATGCAGATACATTAAATGACATAACCTGATTCTTAAAGTTTCGGTTCTAATACCGGTGAAATAATGAATTCAGAAGAACTAGAAAATAATTATACTATTAATTACTCCTTCAGAGTTTCCAATTCAGAAGAAGGGAAGAGACAAATCTCTGACAATCCTGCTGAAAATATAATTTTAGTGGGCACAGCTCATGTTTCTGAAAAAAGTGTTGCTGAAGTTAAAGAGACAATTGAACGTGAGCGCCCTGATACGGTGGCAGTAGAACTGTGTCCTGCCAGGTACCAGGCATTAACCCAGGAGGTTGAGACAAAAAATATCTCTGCCAAGGATATTCTGGGAGGCAGTAAACCATATTATTTTTTAGTACACTGGCTGCTGGCATTTGTCCAGAAAAAGATCGGAAAAGATCTTGGTGTTGATCCCGGGGCTGAAATGCTGGAGGCCATCAATAAGGCTGAATCCATAGGTGCCAGGATAATACTTATTGATAGGGATATACAGATCACACTGCAGCGTTTCTGGCAGAATATGTCCCTGTGGGAGAAATTGAAAATGATAGGTGCACTTGTTGGAGCATCTATCGGTCTCAAAGGTGAGGAGATTGATATCGAATCTGTTACAGACACGGATGTGGTCACACAATTGATGGAGGAGTTGCGACGCTTTGCACCATCTGTAGCACGAGTGTTCGTGGATGAAAGGGATGCATACATGGCAAGAAACCTGCTGGAAGCAGGTAAATCCAGCCGGATTGTAGCAGTAGTAGGAGCAGGACACAGGGTGGGCATTACAAAATACCTGGAACACCCGGAAACCCTGCCCCCACCTGAAGAACTGGTAAGTGTAAAACAAAAACGATTCAGTGTATTCAAGATAATCGGGCTGGCTTTCGTTGGTCTGGCAATTGCTATGTTCTCATTAGTTATTCTGGCAATCATTAATGGTACACTGCCATTGAACATGCTGCTTATCGCAATGGGATACTGGTTTTTGATTAACGGGATCTTAAGTGCGGCTGGTGCTGCATTAGCACGAGGACATCCCAAATCTATTATGACAGCATTTTCAGTTGCCTGGCTCACATCATTGAATCCGATGATGGCAGCCGGCTGGTTTGCCGGGCTTATGGAAGCAAAGCAACGGCCTCCATCCACTGATGACTTTAAGAAAATTATTGAAGCTGAGACTTTTGGTCAGATGTATAATAATAGATTATTCCGAATTCTTCTGGTCGCTGCTCTGGCAAATCTGGGAAGTATGATTGGAACATTTTTGGGAATCTATGTGATATTCAGTATTACCGGTATAGATCCTACAATCTATCTGCAAGATATATTTAGCAATATTTTTTAATTGACTAAAAAAGAAATTCTATTAAGCAGTCCCCACTACAGCAAAAGGAGCAGATATTTTAGTTATATATGCTTCATAAAATATATGATTTGAATCCTGGCTTATTCTTTTTGTTGGGATAATATTCCAGGTTCCATTGATATATTGTTGTAATTGTACTGTAAGAATATTATTGCTCTCAACCCAATTTCGATTTATTTTGAATCTAATTGATGGGGCCTCCATGTCATCTTCTGAAACATTGATCCAGATATTGATTGATTCATACACCATCTTGTGTTTGCTTATGATAGGGGTAGCAAGTCTTGATGAGCGCTTCAATAATTCTATTTTGAGTTCTGCATCATCTTTATCCACTTTTGACTTGAAATCTACTACGCTTATGCAATGCGGCGAATCTATTGATTTCATTATTCTTCTGCCGTAACTTAATGTTACAGGGATGACATCTTTATATTTGATGTTGGTTTCAGGTTCCTGAGTTAATTTTGAATTAGATACTAAATCACCCAATCGTGTTGGTTTTTCGATTTTTAAGTTTGAATGTTTTGGAACAGCAGAAACAAGTGGTTGATTGCCAGGTTTTTCTATGCGTTTTGTTTCAGGTGTTACTGACTTTTTACCATTGGTGAATTGTTCGAAAACAAGAGGTTTGGTAATTTCTTCTTTTGGTTCCGTGTGAGCCGGTTCTCGTTCGGGCATTTCAGTACCGGTTTCCAATTTTGAAGGAAAAGCTGCTGCTTTTTCTTTATCATCAAATGTTAAATCCCTTCCAAAAGGTTTCAATAGTGGATTTGCCTTTAGCGGTTTTTTCATGAAATCGTCTTTTTCAAACGTACCGATCATACCAGATAAACTGCTGACATCACTTTTCGTCAAACCAGTGTCTGGTTCAATTGATCTGGATTTTATTCCGGCTGTTTTTTCTTTGAAATATGAAGCTCCAACCTCGATAATCGAATACTTTTCATCATTATAGTGCCTGCGACCCATGCTTATGGCTAAATCAAGGACCAATAGTGAGAAGATCAGAATGAAGATAATTATGACTAATCCACTATTCTGATGGGTCTGAAGCCAGCTTGACCCTATGTGGGTCGCGTCAAGGAATAGTAATAATAACCTTAATAATATATATCCAAAGATGAAAGTGCCTAATAGATGTACTCCATTCCTGAATGATGGATTTGATAATATCTTATCTAGATCAAAATTGTTTTGGGTCATTCTGTTCTCCTCCTACCGATAACATACAAGATCATTATTACTGATAAAGCACCGATTATCTGGAATCCGGGGATCGATTCACTCCATACTCCTGACCAGGATATGGGTGTGGGAGTTGGAGTTATTTCGGGGGTGAGTGTGGGAGTTGATGTTGGTATGGGTTTGGGGGTGAGAATAGGTGTTAATGGCGGGTTGATTTGTCCGGACACTGCCATGTGTCCCAGAGATCCATTTATTATTAGATCGGATTTGAAATTATATTTTAGAGAGTCTTCATCTATCTTCTGGGTTGGGAGCTTTATCCATTTACCTGCATCATATAAGTATAGACTGATTGAACTAAGCTTGATGTTGTTATTTCGCATCCATGATTTGTTTACAGTAAAGGTGAGTGTGGGATTAGATAGATGGTCTGATGAGAACCAGCCCGTAAATCCAGTCCAGACATTGAAATTCCTATAGACCTCACCGGGCGCGTCAAGTTCGATCATGGTTGAAGTCTTGTACAGCATTTCCACTTTTGTCAGGATTTTTCCAAGTGACCCTTCCCCTGTGAAGTTGAGGTATTTTACGATGTTGCCTTCGTATGAGTAATTGAAACTCGTAAGCTGGCCATCATATACAAATTGCCGGTCATTTTCATATAATTCGATATTATAATTATTCTCACCGGTGCCGCCGCCACCGCCTCCGCTTCCACTGCTGCTGGATGGTGGAGATGATGCAGCATTTACAGTAAATGTGGTGCTTGTGTACGTGAAGGAAGGCTTGGTCGCATTCCCAGTGTTGAGGTTCCCTATGACTTTGTAGGTTCCTGTAGCCAGATTTGTGGAATCTAAGGTAATATTATAAACAAAAGTAATATTACTTGCTAAGGATCCATATCCAAATCCATTGAAATCATATTCTAATCCACCATCAAAACCGCGTCCTTCACCAGAACTATAATCGAGAATGGGGGTGGAGGTTGGATCAATAGTAATAATTGACTGATCCCCGGTTAAAATAATACCATCTGTTGAAAAATTCCATGTTTTCGGAGTTGGGCCAATAAGATCAATTGAAAAATTGCTTATTGGCACAATATAATCTCGATCTTCTATTTTAATAGATATCTGGAATTCCACATTATTGCCTTTTGTATATTCTGAAGAAAGTCCGGTAATTTCAATTATCACTGCATTTGCCGGGCCTGATAGTATCACCATCAATACGATGATCAACGTTATTCCAACACTGCCTATTTTCTTCCATTTTTCATTTGAAATATGATACCTCATTCTTTTTACCCATAAAAAATCACAACAAATAATAATAATAATCCAGATTTTAGTCTCCACATAAGCATATAACTCTTTTCATGAATACTAAAAATTCTATATATTGATATAATTTATTATTTAATATACTTAATAATTTATAGTATTATGTTTAATAGAATTTAACTAACAAAAATAAAAATGGGAAAATACTTTGAATTATTATCCACAGTTAGAACGAAGGACATCATATCTATCAAAACCTATTGGAAATTCACAATGAATTAAGCAGGTTTTACGATAATGATTTTGAACTCATCGTAGTAAACGATGGCAGTCATGATTCTACGCTGGATGAGATACTGAAAGCATCCAAACAAATAGAATCGATGAAAATCGTCACATATGTCAAGAATAATGGAAAAGGCCATGCCATAAAAGTGGGTTTCAGCCATGCCTCGAAAGACCTCATCACATTCCTGGACGGCGACCTTGACATACCCCCGCGGCAGATTGAATCCCTGTTGAACACGTATTACGAGACCGGGGCCGACGTGGTGATCCAGTCCAAGAGGCACCCCGACAGCTTGGTGAATGGAGTCACCCTGAAACGGTATTTCCTGAGCAGGTCCTACCAATTGTATATTAAATTACTGTTCAACCTGCCGGTCTCGGATACCCAGGCCGGATGCAAATTATTCCGAAGAGAGGTGCTGGAGACCATCATGCCAAAGCTGCTGGTCAAGTGATATGCTTTTGATGTGGAACAGCTGGTACTGGCCCATAAATATGGATTTAAGATCGCTGAAGCGAGCCGAATCCTGAAGCTGTGGATGAAAAGGTTGTACTATCGAGGAACACACTTGCGAGGGCTGGGGAGTTTGACTGGGACCGGAGTGCTGAGGACTTTTTGAAGGTGGTGGCGCGCGTATGAGCGGGCTGGTGTCAGTGATCGTCCCTACGAGGAACTCAGCAAGTACGATCGAGATGTGCTTGAAGTCGATTAAGAAGCAGACGTATCTGGATATTGAGATTATTGTTGTGGATAATTATTCTGAGGATGGGACGACTGAGATTGCCAAAGAATATGGAACGATGGTTTTCAATAAAGGTTCCGAGCGTTGTGCTCAAGTTAATTTTTGAATTGAAAATACAAAATGCAAATATATTTACAGAGTTGACAGTGACTTTTTATTGGATGCTTCCATCATCTCAGAATGTGTTGAAAAATGTGAAGAGGAAGGATATGACGCAATTGCTGTTCATAATACTTCAGACCCGAGTTTTTGGTCAAAGGTCAGAAATCTTGAAAGAGATTGTTATAGAGATGATGAATTAAATATTAGTGTGAGATTTATCAGAAGAGATATTTTCAATGAAATCGGAATGTTTGACGAAAATTTGGTTGCAGGTGAAGACTACGATTTACATAATAGGTTAATAGAAGCAGGTTTTAACCCAAGTTTCCCATGAAGGTGTGCCGAAAAAGCTAATCTTTAGTCCCCTGTGCAATCTTTCTGCAAAAGCGAGTCTTAATTCTTTATCATCAAGTTCCTGTACAAGGAAATACACTGCATTCTCCTTGCTTTTAATGAACTCTTCAATAAGTCTTGTCTTGCCCACACGCCTTCTACCGATAAGCGAGATAAATTTGAATCCTGGGGCTTTAAACTCTTTTTCAAGATATATTTCATCATGTCGATCTATGAATTCAGACATAATTGTCATAACAATTATTGTGGTAACAATGACATATAAAAATTTGTCTCTGCAGTTCTGGTGCTGTTATTGACTTTGATTACATTGGCATAATCTGCATCACCGCTTGCATTTCAGGGGCAGAAAAGGTCAGGTACAAGAAAGGTGTCTGTAACTTTAACCTTGGGAAGAAGATGGAGATTACTCCCTAGCTCATACATCATATCTCACCAAGCAGGTATTAAACCTCTTGAAAATATCAACAAACTCACAAAGATCAGCATCACCGCAATATACTTCTTCAACCCTTCAGCATCCACATCCCTAATAACCTGCGGCCCGATCTGCCCCCCAATAACCACAGAAGGTATTACAAACACCAAAATATTCCACAATTCACTTCCATTCTCCACAAGCCCACTCACAAACACAGGGTTCATCCTGGTAACTGCAGCCACTATATTCACAATAAAGATAATCACCACAGCCGAACCGATGACCTGGGAAGGATGGTCTATTTTTTCATGGTCCCACATCCCGGGCACGATCAACTTACCCAAGCCCGTCGCAATGAGCCCTTTAAGAAATCCTGCCATGAAACCTATCCCCCAGAATATCTTCTGATGTTTTTCAGGTGCTTTTTGGGAAGTGAAGCAGCTTTTGAGCATGTATGTTCCGTAAATGAAAATAAAGGAGCCAAATATTAGTATGAGAAAATTCCCATCAATATAGGATGTTAACAGTGAACCTAACATAGCGGCCGGAACTGTGATGATCAGGTATTGTCTGACAATATACCAGTTGACCGATCCCTGGTATACATTTCTGATCACCCCGCTCCCAAACCCGAATATCATAGTTATCAGTGCCAGCCAGAAACATATCAATGGGTCCAATTTAATTAAGATCAGATATACCGGTATCCAGAAATTAGCTCCCGAAATGCCAGCTGACATTGCCAGTGTGGCAATAATTATGCCAATAGGAAACAGGTACCAGTACGTGTAATCCATAATCACCCATAAATAATTATTTAATATTCAAACAGGGATCGCTGTGGTTCACCCGGTGCTGCAGCCATATCATCTGTTTCTTCGTCCAATATCTCAATTTTCCCGTATTCTCCCCCTCCTCCTGGTACAACCCTGACCTTGCCCTCCCTGAACTTTCGTATCGCACTAATAACATTGGGATCCACACCTTCAATTCCATCAAGTTCAGCTTCCAGCAGTACTCTCACCTCGCTGCCAAACCGATCCACCAGTATTTCCCAGTTACTCTTAACCTTCCTGGAAGTAGTACTGGCCATTCCCAGAGCCCTCATGATAATCTCTGATAACGGGAACAGGTGCAAATACGGCGGCCTGTGCTCGGGATGGCCAATAGTATCAGCCATTTCCTCGATCCTGTCCACTACACCTTTCTTGATCCTTCCCCCGCACGTACAACGCCAGTTCTTCATAATACTTTCTCGCAGGGTATAATGTTGATAACAGCGAATGCATGCTGATTCATGGTACTTCCCCTGCTGGGAGTAAAGGCCCACATTCATAACAGGTTTTCGTCCATCAATTCGCAATATAGCCTTTTCCAGCTCTGGAAACGTAATATCCTCCATCTGGAACCTGTTGAATTCCCTTGCCAGTTTATTGGGCCATGGACTATGTGCATCGCTGTTAGTTAAGAACGTCAACCTGTGCAGTTCGCTTATCCGGTCTGCAAGATCGGTATCTGCACTCAAGCCCAGTTCCACGAAGCTGATATAAGGTGCCATATCCCCGTAACAGCTGGCCAGGCTGTCGTGGTAGGCATACAGGGCGGTCCAGGGTGTAAATGCGTGTGCCGGGCCAATTAGCACTCCTGCGTCTTTAGCGATCTCTGCTATCTGGATGCCGTTAAGATTCAAGTTTGGACGCCCGTCGGTATCGATATTGACCGAAAATGGCTCGAATGCTTCCCTGATCTCCTCTGCTTTAGCCACAGCAGGCACAATAAGCAGATGATGCACCCTGTCTGTATCTTCCACCTCAACTGTCAGTACGAACCTGGCAGAGTCCTTTCCATATACACCATCAGCCACTTCTGGCAAAGATTTGATATCATCCAGCCATTTGCGGTGTAAACAGTCTCCAGTACCCACAAGCTGGATGCCTTTTTTAACAGATTGAACTCCCAGTGTTGGTATGTCCATACGACCAGAGGTCGCCATGCTGTACTTTGAATGGATATGAAGGTCAGCGTTAATGACAGGCATGGGATTGAAAATGCAAGGATTTGATAAATTTGTTCCCTATTTGATGTCCAGTTTTGCAATGGCCAGCTTGGCAGCCTTTTCGCCAGAGAGCAGCATGCCCCCGAAGACAGGGCCCATCCTGGGTGCCCCGGCAACAGCATTGGCTGCCATACCTGTGACTATAACGCCAGGATATACTTCCTTTGTATTTTCCATTATAATACGCTCGCCCACATCTGCCCACATGGGTTTCTCTCCCACAACAGTTAATGCTCCCGGGATCTTGCGTGCTATTGTGGTGCAGACCGAGGCATCGTGGCCGGTGCCGTCTATCACCACTCTTGTCCTTACGGTCATGGGGTCTACGTGAAGTTTTTGTAGACCCACCGCAGTCCAATTGATCACCAAACCTGTTACTGCATCACCTTCCCTGATCATCACATCATCCACACTGATAAGATTGAAGATCTTTGCTCCTGCAGAAATGGCTTCAGATGCCAGCCTGCATACGCATTCAATTGAGTCTGCTACATAATAGCCGGGTTTGTATTCTTTATATCTGACTCCGAAGTCATCCAGGATGTGCTTGGCCTCTTCCTGAAAAACTATCCTGGGCATCATCATTCCACCACCCCACATACCGCCACCAATAGCCAGTTTTCTCTCAAAGAGCACAGTGCTTACACCAGCTTCGGCAAGTATTTTGGCAGCTACCAGATTTGCAGGACCTCCTCCCACCAGTGCAACTTCAGTATCAGTACATGCTAAAAAATCTGATGTGAATTCTTCAACAATGGCCCTTGTTATTGTTATTTCGTCTAATTTCATAATATCAACCAAGAATACAATTTATTTTGACTTGATAATCAGGTACAAGCTTATAATTTACCAAAATATTTAGTTGTCCCCATCCTGTTTGTTACCTGATCTGGTCTAGCTCTATATTGTCATGTGATTGCGAAAAAATTGTTTTGAAAGTTGTGGGTGGCTCGATTGTTATCAACACTGGTAACAAACCCATAATCATTATATTCAGATCGAGTTCAAAAAAATGATATATCCCTCCTATCTCAAATTGTCAGTTGTCAGTTGTTAGTTGTTAGTAACTGATAATCTTTACCGATGGGGCGATCATATTTCACAAATAATAATATATTCCACAAAAGTTTGTCCGAACTGCCAGATACTGAAAAAGATATTAAGTGATTCAGGGATTGCTTATAAAGAAATGGACATGAGCACTCCTGCTGCATTAACCGAACTGACCATGAACAGTGTATTTACCATGTCAGCACCTGTACTCCAGATCCGGAACAGATTCTATACTACCAAAGAGCTATTCAACGGTGATAGCATAGACCGCCAGAAAGTGGAAGATATTATTGCAGGTATATAATCAAGGGGGTTTTATCAATGCAACGATTACAGGCGACTCATGAAATAACGGGAGAGGAGATAGTGGATACAATGACAGATACAGAAAAAGAACAGGTGCAGCAAACCCTCACAGGAGATAAGA
>Ga0307378_10008961_pt1 | contig 13197 bp, 5 predicted proteins | sample UN1MG_FD_202238 | JGI IMG/M metagenome (GOLD analysis project Ga0307378, IMG submission 202238) | Soil microbial communities from Risofladan, Vaasa, Finland - UN-1 | ecosystem: Environmental > Terrestrial > Soil > Coastal area > Acid sulfate soil | place: Finland: Risofladan, Vaasa | collected... | reverse complement strand
TTCTTCGACGTGCCGTTCGAGCCGGTGCTGAAGGTGATCTGCGGCCTGGACGCCGGCGAGGCCGGGGCCTTCGCGAAGCAGTGGGGCTACGAGTCGCACTGCACCGACTGGCGCGAGGTCATCGACCGCGACGACATCGACGTCGTGGACATCTGCACGCCGAACTTCACGCACGCCGAGATCGCCATCGCCGCCGCCGAGGCCGGGAAGATGATCGTCTGCGAGAAGCCCCTCGCGCTGGACGGAGCCCAGGCCCTGACGATGGTCCAGGCCGTCGAGAAGGCGGGCGTGGCGAACCTCGTGTCGTTCAACTACCGCCGCGTCCCGGCCGTGACGCTGGCCAAGAAGCTCATCGACGAAGGCCGCCTCGGAAAGATCTTCCACTACCGCGCGAACTTCCTCCAGGACTGGACGATCTCGCCGGACGTGCCCCAGGGCGGGATGGCCACCTGGCGGCTGGACGTCAAGGCGGCCGGCAGCGGCGTCACGGGCGACCTGTTGGCCCACTGCATCGACACGGCCTTGTGGCACAACGGGCCGATCGCGCGGGTCAACGCGATGACGGAGACGTTCATCAAGGAGCGCCTGCACGCCGAGACCGGCAAGAAGCAGGCCGTGGGCATCGACGACGCCTGCACGTTCTTCTGCCGCTTCGACAACGGCTCGCTGGGCAACTTCGAGTCCACCCGCTACGCCCGCGGGCACAAGGCACTCTACACCTTCGAGATCAACGGCGAGCACGCCTCGATCGCCTGGGACCTGCACGACCTGAACCGCCTGGAGTACTTCGACCACCGCGACGAGGGCCGGCTCCGCGGCTGGCGGAGCATCCACGTGACCGACCACGGCGGGGAGCACCCGTACATGGACCACTGGTGGGTGCCGGGCCTGGTGATCGGCTACGAGCACACCTTCGTCCATCAGCTTGCGGATTTCCTGACAGGGGTAGACGCCGGCGAGCCGGCCGAGCCGACCTTCCGCACCGCCCTGGCGACGCAGCGCGTCTGCGACGCCGTGCTCCAGTCCGCCAAGGAAAACCAGTGGGTGGACGTGAAGAAGGACTGACCGGCGCAAGGCGGGGAACCGGGAACCGGGAACCAAGCGTCGGCAACGCCGTTTAGCGGGCCCGCTTGCGGGCCGCGTCGCGCCCGGGGGTTGAACGTTCCGCCGTATGGCACATGCCCAGCGCCGCGCCTGCGGCGCGGCGAGGTTATGCCACTGGCCTCTTCGCGGGCGCTCGTCCCCATCCCTACATCGAATTGCCCACGCCCAGGAAGTACACGCCGAGGACGAGGATGGCGACGCCCATGACCAGCCAGCAGATGCTGTCGCGGCTGGCGCCTTTCCATTCGCCGGTGCGGAAGCCGTGGAAGTTGCCCACGAGAATGGCGAAGCTCATGAACACGGCGTAGCCCACCGAGATGCCCAGTTCGCCCAGCTTCTCGTAGCCCAGGCCGAACAGGAAGATCGCCCCGTCGTGCAGGATCGCCATGACCAGCGCCAGCACGAGCGTCAGGCCGATGCCCGGCTTGGCAAAGTGCCCCCACGTCTTGTTCCGCGTGAGCTGCAAGAGGCAGTAGAGGCACGCCGAGACGGCCCCGCCCCAGACGATCATCGCCATCACGGCCCACGTGGCCTGATACCCCGCATTGCCCAGCGCGCCGGCGGCGGCGCCGACCTTGCCGGCGAAGCTCGCCGAGACGGCGTAACACGCGCACAGCACGCCCGAGCCGATGGCGATGATCACGCCGATGAGCATCTTGGGCTTCCCGGCGTCCGCACCCGCGTCGGGGGCCTGGCCGGAGTCCTTGAGGCTCCGCTCCTTGAGCATCGCCGCCCGCCCGGACGCCACCACGCCCAGCAGGCACGCCACGACGCCGCCGATCACCACCAGCCCCTTGCCGGTCAGGATCGCGTCGGCGTTGTGGATCAGCATCGGCACCAGCGCCCCGGTGGCGATCTGGAGGCCGTAGTTCAGGGCATACGCCAGCGACAGGCCGATGAAGGCGAAGCTCATCCCCAGCGTCATCGAGCCCAGGCCCCACAGCAGGCCGAAGATCAGCGACGGCACCATCGCCGCGAAGCCCGCTTTGCCGTAGACGCCGAAGAAGTCCTTGACGATCACCGGCCCCAGGGCCGTGGGGATCAGGATCGTCACGAACAGGAAGAACGGCCCCCAGAGCACCTCCCACGGCGTGCCCTTGCGGACGTACTTGCTCGGCAGCCCGAACGACCCCCCGCACACCGCCCCCGCCAGCATGATCGCAAAGCCCAGGACCGTTTCCATCGTGCGCTCCTATTGGACTCGTACTCGTGCTCGTGCTCGTCCTCGTACTCGTGATCGCGGATCTCCCGAACGGCCGAGTACGAGTACGATAACGAGTACGATTCGCGGGTACGATTCGCTGTCGCTACAGCCCCGCCAGCCTCTTCCGCTCCGTGCCCAGCGCGTCGGCGGCGATCATGGCGTCGATGATGCTGTCGGCCGTCACCTCGAACGGGTGGTGGCGGCAGAGCGAGCCCTCCGACGCGCAGATGTCGCCGATCGTCTGGAGCCGCTCGCGCGTCACGCCCTTGAGGCCGAGGTCGGCAAACGTCACCGGCAGGCCGACGGCGACCTCGAAGTCCACGATGTCCTCCATCTCCTCGACGTCCGTCTCCTCGTCGAGGCAGAGCTGGCTGATCACGCCGAAGCCGACCTCGTGGCCATGCATGAGGTGGTGGCACTCGGGGAAGCTCGGCAGGCAGTTGGCGATCATGTGGGCCGTCGCGACGCCGCAGGACTCGAAGCCCAGCCCGCTTTGCAGCACGTTGGCCTCGACGACCTTCTCGACTGACGGCGTGACCACGTGCCGCTCGACGGCGCGCTTGGCCGCCACGCCGTGCTCCATCAGCGTGTCGTAGCACAGCCGGGCGATGGCCATGGCCGCCATGGTGGACACCCCGCCGGCGAGGTTTCCCGAGCGGGTCTTGAGGCACACCTCGGCCTCGACCCACGTGCCGAGCGCGTCGCCCATACCCGCGACGAACGCCTTGACCGGGGCGTTGGCGATCACCTGCGTGTCCACGAGCACGAGGTCGGGGTTGCGGCCCCAGCTCTCGAAGCCCAGGCAGTTGCCGCCCTCGTCGTACCAGACGGTGTACGAGCTGGTCGGCGAGTCGTTGGAGGCGATCGTCGGCACGGTGACCATGGCGATGCCCGCTTGGTGGGCGGCCGCCTTGGCGGTGTCCAGCGTCTTGCCGCCGCCGATGCCGATCGAGACGTCCGCGCCGCGGTCGGTGGCGATTCCCGCCACGCGCTCGGCCTCGGGCTTGGTCGAGTCGCCCGCGAAGGCCACGTCCACCACCTCCAGCCCGGCGTCCTTGAAGCTGGCCAGTACGGCCTCGCCGACGATCTCCTTGACGGTCGGGTCCCAGAGGACCAGGGGCCTCTTGCCGATCTCGGCGACCATCGCGCCGATCTCCTTGAGCACGCCCCGGCCCTGCACGTATTTCCGTGGAGCAATCAGCACCGCTTTCATCGTACGTGTTCTCCCACGCCCTCACGGGGCTTCCTGACCTGTCTCAGCCGGCCGACAGTGTACCGGCGTCCGACAGCGCCGTACAGGGAAAGCGGGAACCCATCGAGAGTACGGTGGCCCGACCCGCGCCGGCCGGCTTACCGCTGGTAGATCGGGAGCTGGCGGTAGGAGACGCTCATCGCCAGGACGCCCATGGCCGTGGAGTAGCACTCGCCGGCCGGGCCTTCGGAGCTGGTCCCCCGCGGCCAGGAGCCGTCCGGCCGCTGGTACTTCAGCATCATGTCGTACATGTTCTTGGCCCAGCGTTCCCAGTAGTGCCCGCCGAGCTGGAACATCCCCTGGGCGCAGTAGTACAGCCCGTAGTAGAATTGCCCGCCGCCGAAGTGGGTGGGAAGGTTGTTGAGGACCCACTCGCCGGCGTCGATCGCCGCCTTGTCGCGGTGCCGCCCGCAGAGCTCCAGGCACAGCAGCGCCGTGCCCGTCCGCGCCAGGCCGGGCTGGGCCGGGCCCGTGTAGCCGAAGCCCCCGTCGCTGCACCGGCAGTTCATGACGAACTGGATGGCCCGGTCGATGGCCTCCTTCGGCACGGCGGCCCCGTTGTTGCGGGCCGAGCGGAGGCTCATCAGCGCCCAGCCGGTGCAGGAGATGTCGCTGTCGGGGCTGTTGTGCTGGTAGCGCCAGCCGCCCTCGTGAATGCGGTTCTTCTGGACCTTCTGGGCCGCCAGCGTCAGCCGCAGGGCCTGCCCGAGGGCCTCGTCGACCTTCTTCTGCCGCACGGGGTCCACCATGCCGGAGACCTCCGAGAGCATCAGCGTGGCGATGGTGTGGCTGTACATCGGCCCGTGGCTGGCGGTCCGGCCGATCAGCATCCCGTTGGACTTCTGCGTGGCGAGCACGAAGTCCACGCCGCGGTTGATGACCTCCCCGTACGGCCCCGTGCCGGGCGTGTAGCCCTTGGCCAGAAACGCCATCGCGCACAGCGACGTGATGCCGGTGCTGCCCGCCATGTCCGCCTGGAACGAGCCGTCCTTGAGCTGGTGCTTGGCGATGTACGCCAGCGCACGGTCGATGGAGCCATCGAGCTTGCCCTTGTACGGGGCGAGGGTCGGGGAGGCCTCGTCGGCGCGTGCGGCCCCCGGCCAGGCCGCGACGCACGCCGCCGCCAGCAGGCCCGCTGCCAGGCGGAGTGTCAGAGAGACGTTCCGGTTCGACGTCATGGCATCGTGTGTGGTCATCAGTCCTTCGTCTCGCCGTCCGAGGCGGACCCACCCCGCCGGGCCACCTCGCGGAAGTAGCGCTGGATCAGCCCGCGGTACTCCTCGGGCGCCTGCGAGCCGGCCGCCTGGAGCACCTGGTCGCGGAGCTGGCCGGGCAGGCGCGCCCAGTCGGTCAGGGTGATGCCGAGCTGTGCGAGCCGGGCGGCCGTCAGGTCGGTGAGCTGCTCGCTTGTGCCTTGCTTGGAGTCGCGGCTGCGGCTGGCCTGACTGAGGCGTTGTGCCATCGCCGCGGCGTCCATCTGCCCCAGGGCCATGCCCATCTCCTGTGCCCGCGCCGCCACGGCCTGGGCGAGCTGGCTGAGTTGCTGGGCGGCGAGATCGGCGTCGGAGGGCTGGGCGGAGTCGGCCGCCTGATCGGCAGAGTCGTATGCGTCGGCCAGGTCGCCGCTCTCGGGCGCCGGCTCGGGCGAACGCTGCTTGGCGGCGGCGCTGGCGAGCTGCCGGCCGAGGCGCTCAAGGGCCGCCGCCGCGTTGGTCAGCGCCTGGGTGCTTTGCTGCTCGGGGCCGGCGGCCTGGCTGGGCTTGCCGGCGGCAAGGGACTGGACGGCCTGCGACTGGGCCTTCTCGGCGGCATCGAGCTGCCGGCCGGCCTCGGCGGCTTCGCGACGGGCGGCCTCCTCGGGGATCAACTCCTCGGCGTGCTCCTGGATCCGCCCGACGTCCTCAGACAGATCGGCGGTCCGTTCGCCCACCGCGGCCTGCTTGGCGGCCAGCATCGCCGCCGGGCTGCCCTCGGCCAGGGCCTTCATCTGCCGGGCGAGCTGCCCCTGGCGCCGGCCGAGGTCCCCGGCGTCGTCGGCCAGCTCGGCCTTCTTCCTCATGTCCCGAGCGGTCTGACCGCCGACGGCCTCGGGCTCCTGGGCGGTCGAGCCCTCGGCCGCGACCTGCTCGCCCGCCGGCTTGCCCTGCTGCGAATCGCCTTGCTGAGCGTCGCCCTGCTGCGAATCGCCCTGCTGGGCGTCGCCTTGTTGCGAATCGCCCTGCTGGGCGTCGCCTTGTTGCGAGTCGCCCTGTTGTGACCTCTCCGGCCTGCCCGCGGCGCGGTCCAGGCGCTGGGCCAGCTCGTCGAGCTTCTGCCCGGCGTCGGTGGCCTTCTCTGCGGCCTGGGCGACGTCGCGGCGGCCCAACTCGTCGGCCGCCTCCTGCGCGCTGCGGGCTGCCTGCGTGTCGATCCGATCGCTCTGCGGTGCGGTCTTCTTGACCTCGTCGGCGAGGCGTCCGGCCTCCTGGGCGAGCTGGGCCTGCTCGCGCTGGAGGCGGGCGACCTCCTTGGCGGCCATCGCCTGCTCGAGGCGCTGCTTCTCGCCGAGCAGCCGCTCGGTCTCCTGGCGGATCTGCCCCTGGCGGCGAGACATGTCGGCCAACTGCGGCGACTGCTGCTTGGCGGCCTGGGGAGCCTCCTGCCCGGCCTGGCGGAGGGCCTGGGCGAGCTGTTGGGCCTTCTCGGCGGCCTGGCGGGCCTGGTCGGCGGACTGCGGCTGCTGCGAGGCCGCCATCGACTGGGCGGCCTGCTTCATCTCGCTGGTCGGGTCGTGCTGCCGGGCGGCCTGCTGGGCCTTCTCGCCGGCCTTGGCAGCCTGGCGGGTCAACTGCTCGGCCTGCCGGGCAAGGTTCCGCTGCGGAGAGCTGAGGCTGGCGACCTGCTGCTTGGCCTGTGCGGCCGCCTGCTGCGCGGCCTGCTGATCGGCGGCGGCCTGCCGGGTCTTCTCCTGAGCGTCGGTCTGGGCGGAGCGGCCCTGTTCGGCGGCCTGGGCGAACTCCTTGGCGAGGTCCTTCTGCGCGTCGGCGACCTGGCGGGCCTGTTGGGCGGACTTCTCCGCCCCCTGGGCCTGCTGCTTCAGCGGGGGCTGCTTGTCCTTCGGAGCCGAGCCGGCAGCCTTTGCCGCGTTCTTGGCGGCGCCGTCGAGGTCCTTGGCGAGTTGGTCGGCCTGCTGCTGGGCGGCGGCGGCCTGCTGGGCGGCCTGGTCGAGGTTCCTCTGGCCAGCGGCTTGTGCGGCCTGGTCCATCGCCCGCTCGGGCTGGGTGCGGCCGGCCTCGTTGGCGGAGGCGGGGTTGCGGGCCGCTTCGTTCCGCATGTCCCGGGTCTTCTGTGCGAGGGCCTGCTGCTTCTGCTGGAGCGTGGCGCCCTGCTGCGCGGCGCGGTTCGTTGCGTCGGCGGCCTGCTTCTTCGCGTCGGTGGCTTGTTTCTGGGCGGCCTGGGCCTTCTGCTCGGAGGCCTCGAGGCCCTTGCGGGCGGCGGCAGCCTTCTCGGCGAGGGCCTGCTGCTCCTTGGCGATCCGTTCGGCCTGGGCGGCGAGGTCCTCGGCGGCCTTGGCGTCGGCGCCCTTCTCGGCGCGGCGGTCCAACTCGCCCTCGGCGGCCTTCTGCTTGCCGATGGCATCCTCAAGCTGCTGGGCCTTCAGGTCCTCGGCGGCGGCGGTCATGGGCTTGGCCTGGTCCTTGGCGGCCTCGACGCCGGCAGCCTCCTTGGCGAGCTGCTCCTGCTTGCGGGCCAGGTCTTCGATGGCCTTCTCGAGCTGCTCCAGCCGCGTCGCCTGGGCGGTGTCCTGCTGAAGCTCGCGCTGCTCCCGGGCGAGCTGCCGGGCTTCCGCGAGCAGGTCCTTGGCCCGCTGGGTGTCCTGGCGGAGCTGGGCCTCGACGGCGCCGGGGGTCTTCTTGGCCATCTCGGCGAGCTGGCCCGCGAGCTTGTCCTGGGCCTTCTGCCAATCCTCCAGGTCCTTGGGTGCGGCGGGCGCCTGGGCGTCGGGGAGCGGGGCGTTGGCGTCGGGCTTGAGCATGTCCTTGAGGGCGTCGGCGAGGTCCTCCTGCTCGGCGGCGAGCTGATCGAGCTCCATGGCCCGGGCGATCTGCTCGGACAGGACGCCCAGCTCCTTGAGCAACTCTTTGACCAGCGCAATGGAGCGGTCGACCTGGAAATCCGCCTCGTCGGCCAGGGCGCCGCGCTGCTTCTTCTTGTCGGTGAGCTTGATCTGCCCGGCGAGGTCCAGGGCCTTGCCGACGTGGTTGTTGACCAGCGCGGTGAGCTTCTCGCTGAAGCCGGCATAGATGCCCTCGACGGTCTCGTCGATGAGCTGGCGGAGCATGGCGTCGGACTTCTGGAGGTGGCCCCGCATGCGGTCCACACGCACGGCGATCGCCTCGGTGACGGCCTCGGCCTTGGGCACCATGTGCCGCAGGGGCGCCGAGTCCTTCTTGGCCTCCAGCAGCTCCTTGAGGACCTCCTGGAGCACCTCGCGCATGCGGAGCTCCTCGGCCAGGACGACCTGCTCGGTGAAGCTCGGGGCGTTGACGTCGAGCTGAATGGTGAACAGCTCGCTGAAGCCCTCCTGCGGGCCCTTCAGCTCCGGCGGGAGGATGTCCGTCGCCCGCAGGCGGAAGGTCACCTGCCGCGCGCCCTCCAGCGGCAGCGAGGCCAGGTCCAGCGCCGTCTGCCCTTCGTGCCGGCGGACGGGCTTCTCGCCGGGCGGGATCGGCAGCGACAGCGGATCGCGCGCCGTGCCGTCGATCTCCACCAGCAGCGCCGAGCCCGACAGGCCGAAGTCGTCCCCCACCCGGTAGACGACCGGCACGCGCTCGGTGGGCTTGAGCTTCAGCCGCGTCGTGTTCGGCAGCGAGACGTTCACGTTCGGGCGGCGGTCCGGCAGGGCCTTGACGGCATACTCGGTCGGCTCGTTCCCGAAGCCGTAGCGGTCCTTCAGCCGGGCCGACCAGCGGGTCTTCATGTCCTTGGCGATCGGCACGCGAAACGTGCAGATGGTGCTGCCGTCGAGGCCCTCCGACAACTGCCCCGGCTGGTTGTCGTCGCCGAGGCGGAACTCCGCCGACTCCACCGCCTTGTTCGTCCGGGCGGTGATCGTGACGACCGTCCCGGCGACGGCCGAGACCTCCCCCGACGCCGACGGGCGCTCCTCCACGCCGCGCCGCGTGTACTCGGGGTACTCGTACTTCAGGTCGATGCGGCTGACGGCGGGCTTGTCGACCACGCGGACGCGGTAGTGGCGCGTCAGGGCGTCGCCGGCGAAGATGCGGAAGCGGAAGTCCGCCGTGGCCGGGGGGCAGGCGATGGCGAATCGGCGGTCGCGCCCGGGCTCGTCGGGCAGGCGGGTCATGCTCAGGGCGTTCTCGTCGCCGCCTTCCAGCGGGGCCTTCCGCAGCTCGGCGCTGCTGACGGCCTCCTCGCTGACCTCCAGCTCGACTTGGAGCCGCTGCCCGGCGGGCAGGACGTAGTCGACGCCCTCCCGCCCCCACTCGATCAGGTCCGGCGCCGACAGGCGGGTGATCTTCAGGTCGGTGCGGGAGACGCGGCTGACGTTCGCCATCAGCGCGCGGCGGAAGAGCCGGTCGGCCTGCTCCGGCCAGATCGCGATCACCGAGACCAGCACGCCGACGACCAGCGCCGCGGCGAGAAGGTAGGGAAACGCGGCCTTGAAGTGGATCTCTCGCGACGGCCGGACCGCGCGGGCGTCGACGACGGCCTCCTCGGCCAGCGCCGCGATCAGCACGTCCGAGCCGCGAAGCTCCGGGGCGTCCTTGCTGGTCAGCAGCTCCACGGTCGAGCTGATCCGCTCGTGCAGCTCGGGGTGGCGCGTCTCGATCAGCCGGGCCACACCCGTCAGCGTGAACGACCTCGCCAGCGGGCGGACCAGGAACCACAGCGCCACCAGGACCGTCAGGCCCAGGCCGCTCATCGACAGCGCCCAGCGGACCCAGTCCGAGAAGATCACCACCCAGAAGTCGATGGCCATGATGGCCAGCACCGCGAAGACCGCGGTCGCCAGCGTGGCCATCGCCCCGCGCAACGCCACCACCAGCCGCGTACGCCAGATGAGGTGGTTCAGCTTCCGTACGATCGGTTCCGGGACCGTGCTGCTCTGTATTGCCGTGGTCATGGCTGCCTCCTTCCGAGCGCCATGGGTGTTCTGTAGCTATCCGCTATCAGCTATCAGCTTTCTGTTTCCGTGCGCCGATTCCTCTACGCCAGGCCGATTCGCTTCCGCAGTGTCCATTCTATCGTGGCCACCAGCACGATCAGCACCAGCAGCGGCCAAGAATCCCACAGCCGCAGCTCGCGCCGCTCCCGGCGGACGAGGCTCTCGGGGCCCAGGGCGGGCAAGACGTCGCGGGCCTGGACCGGGTCCACCACCACCCCGCCGGTCAGGTTCGCCAGCCGCCGCAGCAGCGCCCGGTCGGCCGACAGCTCCAGTTCCTCGGCGCTGCTGACCGGGTCGATGGAGAACTCCGTGGCGACCTTCTTGACCTTGTCGGCGGCGAGGATCGGCTCGGCCTCGGGCGCCTCCAGCTCGATGCGGTAGGTCCCGTGCTCCAGGCCGAAGATCTCCGCCTCGTACAGCCCGGGGGAGTCCTGACGATACTCCAGCTTCCGCCGCAGCAGCATCCGGTCGCCGGCGTACACCCTCACCGCGACACTCTTGCTGATGACGGGCGAGAGGTCCGGCTGGACGATCTTCGCCCGCACGCGGATGCCCCGCCCGGGCTCGTAGCGCGTGCGGTCGGTCCCGAGGCGGACGAAGTCGGTCCCCGCGCGGAGCTTCTCGGCCGTCGCCCAGCGCATCACCTGGCCCCAGAAACGGTGGTGGTAGGTGTCGCCCACGCGGTACCGCAGCCGCCAGGTCCGGTCGAAGGAGAGCATCATCACCCGCCCCGCCGCCACCTGGTGCAGCGTGATCAGCGCGTGGTCCTGCTGGAAGGCCCGCAGCTTCGCCTCGCGCTCGCGGTCGGCCGCCTCATCGGCCCCCTGCCCCGGGGGCAGGGGACGGAGGAACTCCGGCGGCGACGGCGGCACGGCGTAGGCCAGCACCGTGGTGCCTTCCTTGGCCTTCGCCGTCGGATGGCGCCAGAAGACCTCCGGCAGGCCGTTCCAGACCTTCAGGTTCTCCTCGGGGTCCACGTTCTGGTACATGACCGTGTGCTCGCGCCCGACGGCGGTCAGCGACACCCGGAATCCCGCCTGCGAGCCGCCTTCCACCGGCTTGTCCGACGGCTCGAACGTCACCGGCAACACCTCCGCCAGCGGGGTCTTCTCGTAGGCGTGGGGCATGAAGTCCGGCCCGGCGATCACCACCAGCGTCCCGCCGCGCTCGGTCACGAACTTCCGCAACGTGTCCATCTGCTCCGGCGAGAAGCTCGACGTGGGCACGTCGCCGAGGACGATCACGTCGAACTTCATCCATTCCTGCGGCCCGGCGGGCAGGAGCGTGGCCTCGATCTGCCCGACGGCCCGGGAGGCCGAGGCGTGGACCTTCAGCCGATGGACCTGCCCGGCGATCTGGTCGGGCTGGAGCAGGACGTACTGGAGCTTCACGTTGCGGTCGCGGTCGGCGAAGATGTTCTTGAGATACCGGAACTCCCACCGCGGTCGGTCCTCCAGCAGCAGCAGGCGGATGCGTTCCTGGGTGACGCTGACGGTCAGGGGGTAGTCGTTGTTGGCGCCGAAGACCTCGCCTTCCATGGGTTTGATGCGCACACTGTAGGTGTGCAGGCCGGGGCCCTTCGGCTCGTCGCTGAACTGCACGCGCGGGCGGTAGCTGCGGACGGTGCCGGGCACGTGGAGGGTTTCCACGGCGACCCGGCGGCTCTCGTCGAACAGGGCGACCTCGACGTCCTGCCCGGCCAGGCCGTCGAGCTTCAGCTCGGCGTCCACGAGGAACTTGTCCTGCTCGGTGACGTTCTGCGGCGCGCGGACGTGCAGCACGGCGGCGTCGCGCGGGGGGTTGTCCGGCGCCATCACCACCGAGCACAGCGGGACCTTCTGCCCCCCGAGCTGGGCCGCCAGCGGCTCGACGCGCCGCGGCCCGTTGTGCCGGCCGTCCAGCAGCATCACCACGCCCGCCAACTGCTTGCCGGACATCTCCGTGGCGACCTTCTCGATCGCCCGGGCCAAGTCCGTGCCCTCGACGCCCACGGGCCGCGTGGTGACCTCGACGGCGCGCGAGGCCGGCTGCGTGGCCGGGCCGCTGGCCGGCCCCACGCCCGCCGAACGCCGCAGGCGGTCCACGTCGCCCTCGACGCAGTCCTCGGCGAACTTGTAGAGCTTCACCTTGTACCGGGCCGACAGCTCGTCCAGCAGGCCCTTGCCGGCCGCCGTGCCCTCGCCGCCGCCCGGGCGCGACACCAGCACGTCCCGGGCCAGCTCCAGGCGGGTCCTGTCCGTGGCGGCGTCGATCTCGCTCCGCTGCTCGTCCGACAGGGAGGCATGGAACCTCGCGTCGTACGCCTCGGCGAGCGGGGGGACCTGTTCGGCGAGCTTGGCCAGCGCCCCAGCAGCGCCGCGCAGGGCGTCCACCAGCCGGTCGTAGTCGGCGCCCAGGCGCGAGGCGTTTCCGCCGTCCAGGAGCTGGCGTGCCTTGTCCAGGCGATCGCGGACGCCCACGGCCAGTTCGGCCTTGGAGTCGCGGAGGGCGTTCCGGGTGGCGTCGTCGAGCTTGACGGCCCCGTCGGCGGCGCGGCCGAGGGCGGCCAGGTCTGTCTCCGCCCGCTTGTGCGAGGCCAGCACGCTGCGCTGGAGGTCGGCGCGGCGGGCCTCCAGCTGCCGCTGCCTGGCCGGGGCATCGGTGGAGGTCAGGGTCCCAAGGTCCTCCACCGCCGCCACCAACTCGCCGCGGAGGGCCTGGAGGTCCCGCCCGATCTCCTCCAGCCTCACGGGGCGCCGGGCGGCGCCGACGCCGAGCATCTCGCCCAGGCGGAGCTTCTCCCCCGGCGTGCGCTGGGGGTCGCGCACGAGCATCGACGCCGAGCCGTCGATCAGCACGGCCACGTACCGCTGGATCTCGTCTACGAGCTCCCAGCTCAGCACGGGCTGGGTGAGCATCGCGATGACCAGCAGCACCATCGTGACGCGCAGGCCGGCGAGGGTGAGCCCCGCGCGGCGGGAGACCGTCCGGCGCTCCAGCGCGTAGAGGCCCAGCAGCGCCTCGACGGCGCCGCTGCCGGCCAGGGCGATCGGCCAGAGCCGCCAGCTCGTCGTCAGCAGCATTGCGCGGACGGCCAACTGCCCGGCCGCCATGAGCGTTCCGAATCCCGCGGCGACCCGAAGGGCCAGCAGCGGTGCGCGGAGCCGCCGCCTCGCGGCGCGACGGGACAGCGCGTGCAGGCCCACCCACAGCGCCAGCAGGGCCACGAACAGCCCCGCCACCGCCGCCGTCGACGTGCCCGGAAGGAGGTCATGTTGTTGTGCCGCTACGATCATCTCTGTTCCGCAAGGCCTGGGGGGGCCGAGCCGGTCAGTCCTTTCCGGCGCCTTGAAGTTCGGGGGCCGCCGTCGTGAGCATCTCCCGAGCGTGCCGGCGGAAGGCCTTCGCGTCCACCGCGTCGGCGCCGAAGCTCACCGGCCGGATGCTGTGCGCCTTCCGCTGGACGGCGATCCACCGCGTCAGGGCGAT
>Ga0307378_10008958_pt1 | contig 13203 bp, 14 predicted proteins | sample UN1MG_FD_202238 | JGI IMG/M metagenome (GOLD analysis project Ga0307378, IMG submission 202238) | Soil microbial communities from Risofladan, Vaasa, Finland - UN-1 | ecosystem: Environmental > Terrestrial > Soil > Coastal area > Acid sulfate soil | place: Finland: Risofladan, Vaasa | collected... | reverse complement strand
TCCTCCAGCTCGGCTCCGGCGACAGCGGCTCCTGGGCGCTCAGCGACAGCCACGTCACCCTCTTCCTGATGGCGCTCGAAACGGTCCTCAAGCGGATCGCCGCCGTCTTCGATCGCTTCCTCATCCCGGAGTGGGTCGGCTATAACTACCCGGGCGTCGAGCGATTTCCCACGCTCGGTTGGCGGCCGCTGGCGCACGTCGTCCAGAAGGTGGGCCTGCTCCAGCTTCTCAAAGACCTCGTCGCCGGCAAGCTCATCGACAGGGATGACGACCTGGAGGACATGGCGCGTGACTACCTCGGCCTCCCGCCGAAGACGAAGGCGGACGAGGACGAGGAGCCCGACGACACCGAGGAGACCATCCCCCAGGAGGACGTCGGGGCCAGCCGGCGCCATCGATCGCTGCAAGCCGCCAAGGTCCGCCGGCCGCGGGACAAGGGGAGGCTGGCCCGCGATCGCGCCCGCCTCGTCGCCGCCCAGGACAGCTTCCAGCGGGACATGAAGAAGGTCGTCGACAAGCAGCACGCGGCGCTCATGAAGAAGCTGGAGCCGCTCATCGAGTCCTACCGCAAGGCGCCCGAGATCGAGAAGGGCAAATACTTCCTGCGCATGCGCCAGGTGACGGTGCCCAATGTATCAGAGTACCGAGGACTGCTCCGAGACTGGATGCTCGGACTGTTCAACACCGCCCGGGAGAAATCGGCGAAGGACCTCAGCCTCGACGTCCCCGAGGCAGTATCCAACGCCATGCGAAGCTGGATCACCACCAAGGCCGACGTGATGGCCGACGACCACGCCGGGCAGCTCCGGGCGGCCGTGCTCTATGAGGTGCTGGAGCAGGCGAGGATGGACCTGCCCGTCGCCCGCATCATCCGGAGTGCGGAGCAGGCGGCGCGGGACAAGTCCAGCCTCGTGCTCGCCGAGGGCCTGAGGGATGCGGGACGGCAGCTCGTGGCGACGATCGAAGACATGCTCTCCGCGCTGCTTCCGGAGCCCGAGCCGGCACCCGCGGAATAAAGCCACAGAATCGCCTGAGACGATTCCCGGCGGGTAGATGTAGCCGATGGCGCACAGCGCCCGGCAGAGAGGATGTCCAGAGGTGGACAGAGCACTTTCGATGGACGGTCAGAGGCGCGGACTGGGGTTGACGTTCCGGCAGGTCGCTGGTCTCACCGGGCTGGCGCCGGGAACCGTCCACCGGGCCATCACTGACCCGTCCCGCGCCAACAACGGAGATGCCCGCCGGATCCGCCAGACGCTGAGCGATGAGGAGCGCATCCGCCGCAGCTCCGATCCCGCCCTTCTGCGCCATGTGATCGGCCGGGCGGTGCCGTTTCTGAGGGGGCGGGCGCGTGGCTGAAGCGCCGCAGATCATCAACAACCTGCTCCGGATGACGGCGAACATCGTCGTCATGCAGCTCGAGAACATCGGCCGGGACGCCGCCATCCCCGCCGATGACTACCCGTACATGGAGATCATCGAGGCGCTGGACGAGGCGAGCTGCGACCTCTGCGCCATGATGGACGGGCAGATCATCGGCCGCGACGATCCGGACTATCCCATCGTCTCCCAGCCCGCCCACATCAACTGCCGGCGGATCCTGGCCGGCGTCGGGCGGCAGGAGGTCGATCCCAACGGCGATCCGCTCGATCCGGATTACTCGAGGCCGAGCCAGGACCTGATCGACGAGCACGGACACTTCATGAGGTTCCCCGATAAGTACAAGCCCCTGAAGGTCATCGCCCAGCCGGAAGGAAGAGACTTCGTTGCCCGGCCCTACGTAGACGAGCATGGCAAGCAGCGGGTGCGGATCGACTGGCGGATCGAGCCGTATGAGTTGGAAGCCGCTTGACTCTCCGCCTCCGGTGTGGTATAAGCTAGCGACGGACGCACGGCGGTCCTTAGGTCCGCCGCCTATAATTGAAGATCTCAGTGGCACCTAGCGCCTCCGCACGAGGCGAGGTCCGGTAAACGGCCACCGTCTACAGCCTTCGGGCTGGGCGGTGGCTTTTCGCTTTTTAGGAGCCAGCGATGCCAGAAACGCCGACGATCGTCAAACCGAATCAAGCCATCCAGTTCTTCATGCCCCTGTCGGCCGCCCGCGCGGCCACCGAGGCAGAGGGCGGCGGCGTCTGGCTCCACATCATGCCGATTGGGAGCTGGAAGGCGCCCTGGCAGTTCATGGGCCTGGAGATCTACGAGATCACCCCGGACGCCATCTCCCAGATCGTCCGCAACTTCGACGCCAACGTCCTCGGCATCGAGATCGCCGTCGACGAGAATCACCAGCGAGGTCCCGCCCCCGGCTGGATCAAGGCGCTGCGGGCGGAGGCCGACGGCCTCTGGGCGCGGATCGAGTGGACTGCCCTGGGCGATGACCTCGTCGGAAAGAAGCTCTACGCGTACGGCAGCCCGAGCTGGTATGACGCCGCCATCCTTCCCTACCAGGACCCGACCACCGGGGAGAAAGTCCCCTGGGTGCTGGAGGGATATGGTCTCACGAACAAGCCGTTTTTCAGCGAGCTCGCCGCGGTGGCCGAGACCCGGCAGGACGGAATTCTCGTCTGCACCGCAGCCAACTTTGACGACAGAGGAGATCGACCAATGCCGGATCCAAAGAAGCCGCCCGCCGGCGAACAGCAGGATCCCAAGCCGAACACCGATGATTCCGCAGCGCTCCGCGCGGAGCGCGACGCAGCCGTCGCCCGCGCCGCGACGGCGGAAGCCAATACCACCCGCCTCGAGGCCGAGCAGGCCACCGCCAGGCGGGAGAAGTCGCTCGCCGACATCACCGCCCGCTTCGCCGCCGTGAGGCAGGGCCGGTCGCAGCTCTCCGAGGCCCACGCTCAGCGCCTCGCCGAGGCCGCGATGGACATCCCCGACGACAAGCGGGAAGCGCACGTCACCGCCCAGATCGAGGCAATGGAGAAGGGCATGGTCCCACAGGGAGAGATGGGCGGCGCATCGCCGGCCCACGTCGTCAGCGGCGGCATCAGCCCCGCCCTCGTCGCCACCGCCCGCCGCCTCGGGCTCGACCCGGCCTTCGTCTTCGCCGCCGCCAACCGCGGCCCCGGCGGCGCACTCGACATCGAGGGCGCCCGCGCCGGTGTCGGCCGCATCGCCCCGCTGACCGCCAGCGTCGAGATGCCCAGCCTCTCCTACCAGGAGACGATGGTCCTCATCGAGGGCTTCTTCGTCGCCGGCTACGAGAGCACCCCGGCCCTCACGACGGACTTCGCCAACCGCGTCGTCTCCAACCAGCGCACGATCGACTATCGGGCGCTCGGCGCGCCGCCCCGCATGAGGGAGTGGCTCGACGAGATCCAGGGCGCGGTCCTCAACACGCTCGCCGAGTTCCCCGTCACCGTGCGTGACTGGGAGGCGACGCTCGAGATCCCGGTGAGCGAGCTGCAGGCCGACAAGCTCGGCCAGTATGCCATGCGGATCCAGCAGATGGGCGCCTTCGCCAAGCAGCATCCGGATGAGCTGCTCGCCGCCCTGATCGCCGCCGCCGAGACCACGCTCTGCTATGACGGCCAGTACATCTGCGATACCGACCACTCCGAGGGCAGCTCCGGCGCGCAGAGCAACTTCCTCACCACCGGATACGATGACGACGACATCGCTGACATCAGCCTCTCGCTGGGTGCGGCGGTCGCCGCCTTCAACGGCTTCAAGGATGATCGCGGCCAGTACCTGCGCATCGGCAGCCGCCCGGATGCGGTCTTCGATGTGCTGGTCCGCCCGGCCGTGCTCCATCTCTTCCGCACCCTCGCCACCGCCGACGTGATCAGCAGCACCAGCAACGGCTGGAAGGGGCGCATTCGCCCGATGGCGCTCCCGGAGCTGACGGTCGCCAGCGACTTTTACGTTGCCTACACCGAGGGCCCCGTCAAGCCGTTCATCGCCCAGTACCAGAACGAGCCGAGTGCGCTGAAGACCCTCGGCCCGGACTCGGAGCACGCTCAGAAGAACGGTCGCGCCTGGTTCTCCACCCAGGGGAACTACACCGTCGCCCCCGGCGACTGGCGCTACCTCATCAAGCTCCAGAAGGCGTAAGCACTGACGACCGGAGAGGGGATCTTCCTGATCCCCTCTCCTCGCTGCATCCGGGGCCTGGCCCCGAGATAACCAGCCGCGCAGGCCTCCCAAACGGGACACCTGGCGCGGGAAAGGAAATCCGAAATGGCCGACGTCTCCGCAAACCGCGATCCGCAGATCAAGGAGGGCAAGATCCTCTCCCTCCTGATGGAGGACAACGTCCACATCTATCGGGGGGTCGGCGTCTGCATCAACACCTCCGGCTATGGTACCCCGATGGGCGACGACTCCGGCAGTGTCTTCGTCGGCGTGGCGCTCGAGGAGGTCGACAACACCCTCACAGGCCACGCCCAGGGCGGCAAGCGTGTCCGGGTGCAGATGCCCGGCAACGCCATTTTCACCAAATCCACCGCCGCCCAGACTGACCTCGGCCTGCCCGTCTATGCTGGATATGACGGCACGGTCGTCGTTGCCGGCAGCTCGACCAACAAGGTCTTCGTGGGGACGATCATCGAGATCATCAGCTCGAGCCTCGTCCGCGTCCAGCTCAAGCTCGCCCAGAACGTCCCGGACGCGGTGAGCTACTCCTACGGGATGATGTGCATCCCCATCGATCTCGCCACCATCGCCGACGGCGATATCGTGACGGACCTCCCGCTCGACTTCGTGGGAGAAATCGTCTCCGTCAACGCCTTCGCCAAGGTGGTCGCCAGCACCGCCGACAAGCTCTCCACCCTCCACCTGGAGATCGGAGCGGTGGCCGTCACCGGAGGCGCCGTCGCCCTCACCACCGCCGGACTCGACACCCTCGGCAAGGTCGTCGCCGGCTCCGCCGTCTCCGCCGCCAACGCCTTCGCCGCCACGGACACGCTCTCGGTGGTGGCCGCCAGCACGACCGCCTTCATCGAAGGCGAGATCGTCCTGGTCATCACCTACCGCTGCCTGCTCCAGGCGTAAGGAATAGCGAGACATGACCAAGGCGGCAACACGAAGACTCCCAAACGGTCAGCGGAAACGGCAGCCGGCCTCGACTAAGCCGGCCGCCAAACCCGCTGCAAAGCCGAAGACGAAGCCGAAGACGAAGCCCGAGGCTACACCCAGGCTGCAGCCGCAGCCCTCGGGCCGCGTCATGACAGTCCGCAGCCGGCGCCCCTCCTTCCGGCGCGCCGGCCTGCTCTTCACCTCCACCGAGCCGACCACCGTCCGCGAAAGCGAGATCGGCAAGGAGCAGTTCGAGAGGATCGTCAACGAGCCGCAGCTCCGCTGCGAGTTGACTGAGAAATAGCGCAGAGGGGCCCGGCCGGTCGCCGTGACCTCGGCTCGACCGGCCGGGCCCGGATCAAAGGGCGGCAATGGCATACAGCACGGTGGACGACGTCAGCGCACTTATACCGACCCAGAACTGGAACCCCGGCGTTGCCTCGCAGCCGACCAGCGCTGAGGTAACCGCCGACATCATCCCCCAGGTCGACGCCGAGATCGACGCCCGTCTCGCCACGCTCTACTCGACGCCCATCACCGGCGCCGCATCCCTCGCCCTCCTCACGGGCATCTCCGCACGCATGGCCGCTATCCGGATCTGGGGCACCGCCTTCACCCAGTTCACCGGCGACGCCAACTATCCCAAGGACTGGGATGAGGGCGGCCGCAAGCTGCTCGAGGCCATCGTCGCCGGCCGCGCCGAGCTCTCCGATGCCGCCGCCATCGGCGAGGGCTCCGCCAGCGATCCCGGTGCGGTCTCGATGACCATGCGACCCATCGAGGACGATCCGCTCCAGGATGTCGAGATGCGGCAGGCCTTCCCTCCGGAGCAGGTGTTCTGATGCTGCCCGCCACCACCGAAGCCGGCGTCTCCTTCTCCGTCTCCATCCTCGGCGAGATGCAGCTCGAGCGATCGCTGGCGGGACGCATCCGGGCGACGTCCGACCTCTCTCCCGTCTTCCGGAAGATCGCCGACGACATCGAGGAGACCCAGGAGAAGCGCTTCGACCGCGAGGGCTCCCATGACGGCTCCACCGCCTGGAAGCCGCTCTCGCCGGCGTATGCGGAGTGGAAAGCCCAGCACTACCCCGGCACGAAGACCCTCGTCCGCAGCGGCAAGCTGCGCGATGCCCTCACCGGCGGCCCCGGCTCCGTCCGTGAGATCGCTCCCCTCCGCATGGTCGTCGGCGGCACCGTCCAGGTTGGCGCCTACGATCTCGGCTCGCTCCACTTCACCGGCACGAAGCACATGCCCGCCCGCCGGCCCATGGCTCTCGGCCGCCAGCAGCGCCATCGCGTCATGCGCTATCTCGCCGATCATCTCCGCGTCGAAGGGAAGTTCAACGACTGATGGCCACCTCCACCCAGACACTCGTCGCCACCGTCAAGGCCGAGCTGGCGTCTCACCTGCCGGCGCTCCTCGTCGCCGCCAGCGTGCCGATTCCGGTCAGCTATAAGACCGGCGAGCCGGACCTCACCCCGACCACGCAGGCCCCCGTCATCGCCGTCGACGTGCCGCGATACTCGCAGGAGGGCTTCGTCGGCTCCGGCGGCAAGCGCGCCAACGAAATCATCGTCCACATCATCGTCATGGCAGCCGACCCGGAAACCCTCGCCGGCTACCTCTACGCCTACCTCGATCTCGTCACCAAAGTGCTCGAATCCGAGGTGACCATCGGCACGGCCGGCAAGCTCGCCGTCACCGGCGCCGACAGTTCGATGAACCTCAAGGGCGGCAACGCCCTCTACCGCGCCGCCGCCGTCACCGCCGAGCTGCGCGCCACTCGCAACCGAGGAGATGCCTGATGGCCAAAGACAAAGCCGAGCTCAAGGTCCCCGCCGTTGCCGCCGATCTCGACCGGCTGCTGCGCCACTACAGCGGCGTCCCCGATCGGGCGCTCGGCGTCTGGCTGCGGCCGCTCATCGCCCACATCGCCCCGCAGCTCCAGGGCGCTCCCATACCCAGCCGCGTCGCCGAGATCGCCCGCCTCGCGGGCGTCCCGATCGCACCAGTAGCACCGGACGCTCCGGTCGCACCAGTCGCTGCACCAGTAAGCCCGGACGGCGACGACCGCCCGGAAGAGGAGAGCTGACATGCCCGAAACCGGCTTCGTTCAAGCGTTCAAGTGGGATGAGCAGGGTGCGGAGCCCTCGTACAACTCCGGCGGCCTCATCCGCGGCGGCTCGCTGAATATCCAGTCGCCGGACAATCGCCGCCTGGGCATCGGCGGACAGGCCCTGTGGTCGGCCGGGGGCATCATTCCGGCAGTCGCCCCACAGGTCGATGTCACGGAGGACACCCTCCCGCTCATCGCCCACGCCATCCGCGCCAGCTACCCCGCCGGCGCCCTCACCGCGGTTATGTGTCACGTCGGCACCGCCGCCCACGACTGGCTGCTCGAGAACGCCGTCATCCGCCAGCTCACTCTCGCCGGCGCGCCGGAGCAGCCGCTCAGCGCCACCTTCGACATCGTCGCCCTCGCCTGTGGGGAAGCGGGGGCGGGAGCGGTAGAGCCCGAGGTGGGGGGCGCTCTCGAATATTACATGGGCGCGGTGACGATCGGGGAATCCCCCTACGACTGCCGCTCCTTCGAGGTCGTCATCAACAACAACGTCAACCCCAGGTTCAACCTGGACACCAAGGTGGCTGACTCCGCCCGCTTCCCCGGATCGCTCAGCCTCGGGGCTGAGGAGATCAGCCTCCGCTTCAACCTCGGCTCCCATCTCACCTATGACGTCCTCGCCGACACGCCCGCCCGCAACATCGCCGCGGTCATCAGCTACACCGATGGCGTCAACACCCTCACCCTCACCTTCACCGATCTCGCCATCGTCGGAGGCAAGCAGATGCCCTTCGTGGGCGGGAGCGATGACGTCCTCTGGGATCTCGCCCTCCAGGGCGCACCGGGCTCTCTGGATATCGGCCCGTAAGGCGCTCATCCCCACATCCACTACAAAGGAGAAACTGCCATGGCGGCAATCAGCAACACCATCCCCATCGACGGCAAGGAATACACCTGGACGAGCCCGACTCTCGAGGAGATTGCCCAGGTCGAGGCGGATCTCGGCGGCCCCCTTCTCATCAAGGCAAACACCATCCAGGGGAAGATCCATCTTCTCACCGCCTGCCTGCGGGAGAATCACCCCGAGGTCACCCCCGGCCTGATAGGCAAGGCGGCGCGCGGCACCGATCTCGACGCCGTCTGGGACGTCATCAAGGTCGCCGTCCCCCTCTGGGAACTCCCAAAAGCCCCGCCGGAGGCTGGTACAAAGCAACCATCCGATATGCCCACCAAGCCTGGGGATGGCGACCAAGCCAAACCCGACGAGAGCGCATAGCTGACATTGTCGATCTCCTGAGCGAGGCACATGGCCGAGAAGCTCCAGATCGTAATAGACGCCAAGGATCAGGCCAGCCCCGTCCTGAAGGGCGTCGCCGGCACGGCTAAGACGTCGTTCGCCAGCATGGCCGGCCCCATCAAGGCCCACGCCGGCGAGATCCGCGCCGCGGGCATGGCGACGACCGCCTTCGGCGTCGCCACCCTCGCCGTCGCCAAGGGCAACATCGACGCCTACCGCACGCAGGAGGTGTCGCACGCGAAGCTCAGCGCCGCCATCAAGGGCACCGCCCAATCCATCGACCAGAGCCGCCTCGAAAAGCTCGCCGCCGATCTCCAGAAGGTGACCACCTTCGGCGACGAAGCCACCATCGAGATGATGGCGCTCCTCACCACCTTCAACCTCACCCAGGATCAGATCGAGAGCCTCGCCCCCCGCATCCAGAACATCTCGGCGATCATGGGCACCGACATGCAGTCCGCCGCCATCGCCGTGGGCAAGGCCATCTCCACCGCCAACTGGGGCGCCCTCACCCGCTTCGGGATCATCATCGACGAGGACACCCAGAAGTCCGGCGACTTCGTTGAGATCATGAAGGCGATCGACCGGAACACCGGCCCCGCCGCCGAGGAGCTCGCCAAGGGCGCCGGCGCCGCCGAGCAGCTCGCCAACCAGTTCGGGGATCTCCGGGAGGTCGCCGGCGAAGCCCTCATCCCCGTCCTCAAGGCCGGCGTCGCCGTTCTCAAGCCGATGGTGGGCATCATGCAGACGATGGTCGAGACCCCCCTCGGCAAAGCCTTCGTCATCGCCGCGACGGGAGCGGGTCTGCTGATGGTTCCCCTCGGGGCGATGCTGATGGCTCTTCCCACGGCCGTGCGAGCCTGGGAGCTCCTCACCGGCGCCCAGCTCCGCAACGCCGCCGCCGCCAACACCGTAGCCGCCGCCAACACCCGGGCGGGAGCTGCCGCCGTCGCCGGTGGGGCCGGGGCCGCCGCCGGCGGAGCCGCATCCGTTGCCGGTGGAGCTGCTGTCGGAGCGGGCGCTGGCCTCGGTGCTGGTGCGATCGTGGGCCGCCTCGGGATCTACGGTGCTGCCGCGATGGTTGCAGCAGGCGGGGCACAATACTACTTCTCGAAGAAGCAGGCCGCAGCCGAGCAGCAGATCTCCGATATCGAATCCGGCGCCACCGAGACCCCCGAGCAGAAGGCGCTCCTCGGAGCGAACATGGCGCGCTGGCAGAAAGCCCGCGGCCAGTACGAGCAGCAGTCCGCCGCCGGCATCATCCCCGGCGCTGCCGAGCCCACGAGCGCTGGCATCATCCCCGGCGCCGAGGCGATGCCCTCCCTCGCCGCCATTCCCACCGAGCAGATGATCTCCGACGAGCTGACGGCCGCCGCCCAGGACCCTCTCCTTTCGACGGCGGCACAGGACATGGCCACCGGCGTCGCCCGCGAGACCGTCGCCGCCTTCGCCGAAGCCATGCCCGAGGCCGTCTCCAGCATCGCCGAGCAGTTCGCCCAGGGCGTCGCCCCCGACATACTCAAGGCGCAGATGAAGCAGATGCTCGCCTCCGGCGCCCTCGACGTCGCCCAGATGGATTCCCGCGAGCAGCTCGTCTTCGGGTGGCTCCCTCCCAAGGAACAGGCAGAGGCACGCACCCGCCAATACCCCCGCAAGGGAGCCGGCGGCATCACCGACCTCGGAGATGGGAGGTTCTCTCTACCGGCCAGCGCTCCAAGCGCGAGCATAGCGCGGATGCGGGATCTCCGATCTGAGCAGGATGCGGAATGGGAACAGCGCCAGGCCGAGCAGACCTCCCTCGATGCGTGGTATGAGCGCAGCGGTCGCAGAGACGTCGTCCGGAAGACCGGGAAAGCCATCCCTACATCCATTGAAGACCAGGCGGCAGAGCGCATGCGCTCCCTCCCCGTCGCCATCAACGCCGAGGGCGTCGACGTCTCCGAATCCTACACCGATCGGGGCCGCGAAGTCCTCATCCGGGTGCTCATCCCCGAGACCGCCCCCGGCATCCTCACCGACGCCACCGATGCCTACCTCGAAGACTTCGCCTATCAGGGGGTGGGGTGATGAGTATAATCATCCAGCCAACGCAGGGATTTCACCGGGACAATCCGCGAGCGATCTTTCAAGACCCAAGCTCGGGCACTGCCATGACTGCCGGTGAGATCGCACTTTGTGTTGACTCCGATGATTCACGGTTCTCGACGACGGAGACCGATACACAGCAGCATTCGTGGGCTTTCCCGGTGTCAGGGATCCCGAAGCGCATCCGATTCTATCATGAGGGATACGTCGACATCAGCGACATCCCCAAAGGTCGATCTGTAGTTATTGCCCTGTACAAGGTCTCGACTGGCGGATTCACTCCACAGGAGCACCATCACGAGGCCAGCGACACCGAAATCTACGTCGAAGTGACCGATCCGGACCAGATGGCCAACTACATCGATGGGGACGGGAAAATATGGGGGGCGGTTATAGGCGAACACACAGGTGTCCCATCGCCGCCTGACACCGACACAACGCTCCACACCGATCGGGTCCAGCTCGCGGTATGGGGATCATCCCGCCTCCGCACCGCCCACAACCTCTCCGGCCAGCGCTTCCGTGTCTTCGATGACGCCGACGCCGGCGAGGTCTCCTTCGAGCGGCTCGATCATCCCGCCGGCGCCTGGTCCACTCCCACCCAGCCCTTCGGCGAAGGCTCCAACTCTCCCGACATCGAGTGCCTCGCCGACGGCCGGCTCCGCTGCGCCCTCATCAACTCCGACGGCAACCTCCAGCAGTATCAGTCCGTGGACGATGGCGACACCTGGAGCGCTCTCTGATGGCAACAGGCAATCCCTGCGTGGCAACTGATCTCTTCGGCGAGGAGTTCACCGCCTACACGGACGGCGTGGATGTCTACATCGAATCCAGCCTCGCCGGCGCCGTCCTCGCCTTTGAGCAGCCCGTCGAGGACTCCCCCATCGACCTCGACATCGCCGCCACCAACGCCCTCATCGTCACCTACCTCGACGCCGATGGCAACCGCCTCACCAAGGAATCGCAGCTCGACGGCGACTCCGGGAGCTGGAGCTAATGTCGGCTTGCGCAGCAAACGACATCGGAGGCCGACTGTGAGCACCCCCATCGCCAAGCTCGTTATCGCCGACCCCCGCTCCGATGGCTATGTCATCAAATCCGCCTGGGGCCTCGACTGGCCCATGACGACCGCCGATCGCACCCGGCAGCTCGCCGGACCTTACGCCAACGCCTCCTTCGAGAAGCCTGCCTGGTATCGCGATGGCGTCATCCCCCTCCCCGAGCTCGGCGCCGTCATGCTCGACTACTCCTGGGGCAACAGCAACATGGTCCTCAGCTCCTGGATCCAGCAGTCCAGCTACTGGAAAGAGGTCCAGCCCCCCGGTTGGAACATGACCTGGCTCAAAGGCTATGACGGCGGCGCCGATGAGTACCAGGTCCTGCTGAGCGGCTTCACCATCCCGAAAAACGCCTCCTGGGGGCTCCGCTTCCTGCGCTCCCAGCCCCCCGCCGACCAGGCCTACACGCCCTACGTCGCCCTCAATATGAACGCCCTCGGCACCGAGCGCTTCTGCATCTACGTGCCCCAGGACGGCAGCGGCTACCCGCAGCTCCTCTATTCCGACGACTCCGGAACCACCTGGTATATCCTCGACGAGTTCGCCCAGGATGAGGCCCTGCGCTGGGCCACCGGCGCCTTCGAGGCTCCCGCCTGGCTCTCCTGCCTCTGGGTCCCCGACCACCTCATCATCCACCTCGGCGACACCGGCCTCCGCTGGATCTACTACGAGCCCGGCCTCGAGATTCCCAACGGCCACGTCCTCTTCGAGTCCGAGGGTGGCCAGATCGCCTTCCACTTCGATCAGCTCGCCTTCAGCAGCCCCGGCACCATCGAGGCCTATGACTACATCTCCGCCCCCGACTTCCTCAACGACGAAGCAACTGACCTGGTTGAAATCCTCTGCCAGGAGCCGGACGGGACGGAGATCGCCGCTGAGATGGTCGATGACGAGAACGGACTCTATCCCTCCGCCACCCTCTACAGCGATGGCGATCGCACCCCGCTGCTGTTCGAGATCCAGGCCACCCGCCCCGCCAAGCACGCCACCCCCGTCACCACCGTCGCCTTCGATAACACCGATGGCGATGAGGGAGTGCTGGAATCCGCCGAGTTCTACTGTGCCAAGGATTCACGCGGCTCCTGGTTCAAGGCGACGCTCCGGACAGCGGGAGAGTATGCCTTCGGTGGCAACGAGAAGGCCCAGCTCTCCGTCGCCTTCAACGCCCCCGTCCCCACCTATGTCGAGCAGGTCACCGGCTACCTCGAAACGCCGACCCTCAAGCGCGATGGACGCGAGCCCGGCGTCATCATGCTCGACCTCTTCGCCCACGATCGCTTCGTCCGCCTCAAAAACAAGTCCGCCTACCTCTGCCCCAGCTTCGCCGGCTGGAGCTTCCAGGATGCCTTCACCTGGCTCTTCCACGAGTGCGCCGGGATCCCCGAGGCGCATCTCACACTCGACGCTGGGGCCGCCGATTACATCTATGACTGCCCCCTCCAGCACCTCATTCTCCAGTTCGACCAGACCCTCAAGGTCGACGCCGTCGCCGACGCCCTCGCCAATGCCGCCGGCCGCCGCTGGGGCGTCGATCGCCTGGGGCAGATCTTCACCGTCGCCCTCGGCACCGAGGTCTATGACGGCACCCCCGAGTTCATCCTCGACGACGACACCGTCACCGAGGACGACTTCCTCTACTTCGTCGAGATCAAGCGCGACATCTTCGCCCTCCGCAACC
>Ga0307378_10008957_pt1 | contig 13204 bp, 15 predicted proteins | sample UN1MG_FD_202238 | JGI IMG/M metagenome (GOLD analysis project Ga0307378, IMG submission 202238) | Soil microbial communities from Risofladan, Vaasa, Finland - UN-1 | ecosystem: Environmental > Terrestrial > Soil > Coastal area > Acid sulfate soil | place: Finland: Risofladan, Vaasa | collected... | reverse complement strand
CTTGTTTTGGGTTTTGGCTTGCTGCTAAAGCCAACTCTTTTTCCTGCTGGCTAAGACCGGAAAAATCCCTCATCTCTCCTATTGCTCCCATATCAATTTCATCTGATTCAAGACGGTAATTCTCGCTCTCCATCACAGAAGCGTCTGTTGAAAAAGCGCCGAGCAAAAAACAAAGCATTATTACAATTAAATATTTTTTAGTCATTGGTCGTTTGATTTTAATTAGGTTAATTAGAATAATTAGAATAATTTTATAATTAGTTCTTAACCGGCACTAAAATATACATATATTTACCTCCTTCTCTTTCTCTAAAAACAGGGGTAATAGTTCCCGAGGTCTTGTCTACCTGCTCCACTTCCACTTCATCAGAAAAACTTTCTTTTATTTTTATTTTTATTTCTTCGTCTTTTTCGGTTGAAGGAATTACCACCAAACCATCTTCGGCTGACTCGGGAATTAACTCTTTCTCTAAAACAATTTCTGACGGCCTAAATAAATTCAAAACAAATTCTTTTGTCCGTGAAAAAGTTGGAACTATCGCTCTAGCGATTTTTTCAAGACCATCTACAAAAACAAAATAGCCATCTTTAATTCCGTAAACAATTTTTTCGGCGCCACTTGTTAGCTTGCCCCAGCTATCAAAAATTGTTTCGTCAAAAACTATGTATTTTTTATTAAGAAACCTATCTGCCGCAATATATTTATCTTTGCTATTCTGCCAGACAAATTTTACATTCTTCTCAATTGTTTTTACCACCGGGTTTTGTTCAACCCATTTGAAATAATTTTTGAAAACATTTGCTGTTCCATAAAACGCGGCAGAGTAAATTTCATCTTCTGATATTTTTGATTCTGCAACCAACATCACATTTGCAACATCATCTGTTACGGTTTTCAAAGAATCTTTACCCCATAGCCCAGCAGCAACAACCATTAAAACCAAAACCATTGCCCAAGCAAAACCAAAACGAAAACCGGAAGAGCTCATCGCTCTCTTAAAAGCATTTTGGAAAAACTCGCTAATTAAATATTCAATGGGCCGAACCGGCACAAGATTAACTTTGCCAATCGGAAGATTTTTCGGCGGAAAAACTTCTTTTCTTATTGCCTTAGACACCCCCAGTTTCTTAATCTTTTTTCCGTTATTTTTGATATTATTTTTATAACCTTCAGCACTCGCCATATATGCATCCAACCATTCTTTTTTTGCTACCCAGTTTCTTCCAATTTTTATTGCTCTTAATTTTCCCTGACGCGCCCGCAAACTTAAATACTCTTGCGAGTAAGAGCAATATTTCGTAGCTTCTTGAAGGGATATATAATTGTCCTGCTTTTGTTCCTTGACCATTATTATATTATCCCTTATGTCAAAACCAGTGTCAATCAAAAAACTGGGGATAAGATATCGGATAACAAATATACCCTTTTCTATATAAAAAGCCCTTACAAAGGGCTTGTTTCTATCCGATATAGGTGTTTTTAATTTTTAAATGACATAATGCTTTAAAAATTTAGTCATTAATTCATTATTTATAAAATTAAAAATTGAAAATTAACGCTAATGTGTTCTTATGCTTTGGAGGATTCCTAATCCAATAAAAATTGCGATTAAACTGCTTCCTCCATAGCTAACCAAAGGTAAGGAAATTCCAATGACAGGTAAAATTCCGAGATTCATACCAATATGAATAAAAATCTGAAAGATTAAAACAGTAGTAAATCCTGAAGCAAAAAGCCGAGGAAAATTTGACTGGGCGAAAATAGCAATTCTCATAATCCGCCAAATTAAAACCGTAAACAAAAGAAGAAGAACCGCCACCCCTATTAATCCAAATTCTTCTGAAATAGCGGCGAAAATAAAGTCATTATGAGGTTCGGGCAAAAAGCCATATTGAGTTTGGGAACCTTTGCCTATGCCTTGGCCAAAAATTCCCCCAGAACCTATAGCAATTTTTGCTTGAATTTGATTCCAACTCATTCCCAGAGGCTCAATTTGAGGCGCTAAAAAACTTACAATTCTTTCTTTTTGATACTCTTTCAAGAGAAACGACCAACTTAAAGTTAACAATAAGAGGCCACAAAGAACTAAAATTAAAAAATGCTTTAATTTAATCCCAGAAATAACCAAAATTCCGAGCCATAAAGCAACCAAAATCAAAGCAGAACCCAAATTCGGTTGGTAAGAAATTAAAATAAAAGGAAATATAACATACAGGCCTGATAAAAAAATATGGGATAATCGGTACATTTCAACGTGCCTCATTGAAAAAAATTTAGCTAATAAAATAGTTAGAATAAGCATCGTAAGGCCTATCGGATCAAAAGAAAAAGACCCTATTTTATACCAACTTTTTACTCCTCGTATTTCTGAAGCGAAAAAAAACAGGCCAAGTAAAGAAATAACGCAAAGAAAATAAAGAACTAAAATAAAATAAGGGTTTTCCTGAAATGCTCTCCAATCAAAAAAACTTAAAAAAAGCATTAAAATAAAGCCGATTCCTAAAAAAATCATTTGCTTTTTAAAGTTTAAGAAATCTCCCTTGCCTAAAGAGATACTATAAATTGAAAGCAGACCAATTCCAACGAGCAATAAGGTTGAAATGACAAGAATCCAGTCCAGTTTTTTGAAATGATTAAACATACACTTACTTAGAATTATCTTCCCGTTGACAACTCCCGTTGACGACAGTCGTCAATTGATGAGAAACGACAACCTCGTTGACGACAGTCGTCAATGTTGCGTTAGAATTGAGTGAAGAGAGAGACCCCCCCAAAGGGTTGCAATTGAAAATTGAAAATTACTTTGTCATCTTCAAAAATTCCTTCTCATTAATCGTTTTAATCCCAAGCTTTTTTGCTTTATCGTATTTTGAGCCGGGCTCTCTGCCGACAATAATAAAATCTGTTTTCTCTGATACTGACTCAGAAATTTCGCCGCCTAAATCTCTAATTCTCTCTTTTGCCTCATCTCGAGTTATAGTTTCTAAACTACCCGTGAGAACAAAATTTAAATCCTTTAGTTTTTTATTCTTAATTCTTAATTCATAATTCATAATTCTTATTACCCTTCTAAGTTTTCTCAAAAATTCTATATTTTTCTTTTGTCTAAACCAATCATAAATTGATTTTGCTGCCACCGGTCCAATGTCCTTTATATTTTCTAATCCTTCCGAACTAGCTTTTTGGAGTTTTTTTAAACCTTCAAAATGTTCTGCTAAATCCAAAGCAGTTTCTTCTCCAACATTTCTAATCCCCAAAGCGTAAATAAATCTTGGGAGAGTAATTTCTTTTCTGTTTTGAATAGATTTAATTAAATTCTCGGCAGATTTTTCAGCAAATCTTTCTAAAGACAAAAGGTCGCCTTCTTTTAATTCAAAAAGGTCAGCCGGGTCAGAAACTAAACCTTCCTCCATAAGTTGGCCAACAATTTTCGGTCCCAAGTCCTTAATATCAAAAGCTCTCTTGGAAATAAAATGACAAAAGCATTCTCTTCTTTGAGCAAAACAATTTGGGTTTAAGCAGCGAGAAACTGCTTTTCCTTTTGGCCTTATTATTTTACTTCCGCAAACAGGGCAGAGCTTGGGCATTTTAAATTCTTTTTCTTTGCCGGTTCTTAATCCAAGAAGAACTTTTATAATATCCGGAATAACATCCCCCGCCCTACTGACAATAACCGTGTCTCCAATTTTCACTCCTAATCGTTTTATTTCGTCTTCGTTATGTAAAGTTGCGCGGGAAATTGTTACCCCTCCAACCTGAACCGGTTTTAAATAGGCAACTGGCGTCAAAGCGCCGGTTCTGCCAATCTGAACCTTGATGTCCTCAACAACAGTAGTAGTTTGTTCGCCGGGAAACTTAAAAGCAATCGCTCCTCTCGGCGCTTTCCCAACTACTCCTAATTTTTCAAAGATTTTGTTTGAATTGATAATAACAACAATTCCGTCTATTTCATAAGGAATTTTTTTTCTTATCTTTTGGATTTTTTTGTGAAATTTAAAAACTTCGGTTAAATCTTTACAGTATTTATTATAAGGATTAGTTTTAAAACCAAACTTTTTTAAAATTTGATGTTTTTCTTCATGAGTTTTTACCCCCGAATTTGTCATTAAATCATAAGCAAAAGAATCTAAGTGGCGGGAAGCTGTAATTTTTGGGTTAAGTTGTCTTATAGAACCAGCTGCCAGGTTCCGAGGATTAGCATAAGTTTTTTTGAACTTTTCAAATTCTTTTTTAGGAATAAAAACTTCTCCCCGAGCAACAACTAATCTTGAAAGGAACCGAGTTCCCTTCAAGAAGGAACTCGGTTCCTTTTTGTCCTCCGTTGCTATTCTTAGAGGAATGGCTTCAATGGTTTTTAAGTTTTGGGTAATATCTTCTCCGATAATTCCGTTTCCTCTGGTTGAGCCGGTTTTCAAAATTTCATTTTGATATATTAATTCAATTGCCAATCCGTCAATTTTTAACTCACAATAAAAACCTATCTCTGACGCTTCTCTTCTTGTTAAAAGCTTTGAGATTCTTTCTAACCAATCCTCCATATCTTTTTCAGAAAAAGCATCATTAAAAGAAAGCATTGGCTTAGGGTGTCTGGCTTTCTTAAACTTTTCCAATGGCTTGCCTCCTATTCTCTGTGTCGGAGAATCCGGGGTAATAAATTCTGGGAATTCTTGCTCTAAATCAAAAAGCTCTTTTTTCAAAGAATCAAGAGCTGAGTCAGAAATTTCTTGACGGTCAAGAACATGATATAAATAGCGATGATGATTTATTAGTTTTCGCAGTTTTTTGATACGCTGATGCGCTTGCTGCTTGATCATTGTTATAAATTAAAAATTGAAAACATTATATTTTAACCTCAATTGCCCTTCTCGTCTCTTTATAAATTCCGACTGACTGAACGCAATAAAGAGAAGCAGTACAGCCAACCCCAGGCGAAAGCACATCAACATAGTAAGAAGCGCCACCAACAGGAGTATAAGTCCCAGCAACTAAAGGATAACGGGGATCGGGGACACCGACATCGTGGATTATTACTTTCAATACTTCCTCAATTCCAGTATCAGCTGCATAAAAAGCAATTACCGAATTTTCCATTTCTTTTATCATCCTTAGCTGTCCTACTAAAATTGTAGTTACGCCTAAAACAGCAGATAAGAGAATAATCATTATTACAATGGCTAAATAGAGAGAAACGCCTTTTTGTGAAAATTTAGACATATTATTTTGTGATTTTATTTTATAATTTAGCGACTTAAAAAACTTCAGTAAAAAGAAAGCAAGAGTTCTAATGGAAGCTTTTTATTGTTCATACTTAACAAGTTAAGTGAAAAAGGCCAATTACTTTTCTTTGTTCTCCTTCCTCCTCTTTGGATTCTTCTTTTATTATATTGAGCATATATTTATTATTTTATTTTACCCCGTTAGAAATCATAAGACAAGAATAAAACAAAAAACCCGCAAATTTCTAACGGGGTTATCCACAAAAACTATTGACAAACACTTTTGAATCACTATAATAAAAAATGTAATGGATGGAAAGCAAAAGGTCGGAAGAAGATAAAAAATTCACCCCGTGACTTACGGGATAATATAAAAATTTATGATTAACGACAAATTATATCCTACTTTTATTTCTCAAGAGGAGCCCGAAGCTCCAACAGTACCTGAAGAAGAAAAAGAAGAAGGAGCTGAAACTTCTCCAGAAGAAGGCGAGGGAACCCCAGAGACCCAAGCTCCAGAGACGCCAGAAACCCCCGCAGAAACTCCTACAGAAGCTCCAGCAGAAGGAGGAGAAACTCCTACAGAAGCTCCGGAAGAAGAAACTCCGGAAGAAAATACAGAAGTTTAAGGGAAAATTTTTCTAAAATAGAGGAGGAGAGCTTTGCCCTCCTTTTTACTATATTAATGCGCCACTCGGTTAAAATGAAAGTAAATTTTTGTTTTTCTCTCGTTCGCATTAACCAAAAACCCCCGTATTTACGGAGGTTTTTGGTTAGTTCAGTTTTAATACAAAGAGGATTTCTTAACAATAATCTTATAAATATTCTCTAGAAAATCTCCACCGGCATAACCAACGATAAAAGCTAAAGCAGGACTAAAATAATCCAAGCCCAGGAAAGTAATCCCGGTTTCTTTTACGGCTACGGTGGCGAGAAGACCAACAACTCCAGATAAAAACATCATCGCTAAAAAATAAGTAAGCTGGAACTTAACATTTTTATAGGCAAATTGATGTTTTATAAATCCAACAAGCCCTCTAAGGGCGCCGCCTCCGAAACCAGCAATAAATATATATAAATACATAGCTCGTCAATGATTTCAGTTCGTTAATGAGTTTATTATAGCTTTAATCTTCTCTGCCTAAAGGTTTTAGCAACACCCTCAGCCGTTTTCCTGCCGAGTTTAGTCAGAGAAAAAATTGTTTTTGGATTGCCGGAAATTAATCTTCTTTTCCTAAGTGTTCTCAACGGCCTATCAAGTTTACGAGAATCGGGCCATTTTGGAAGCTCTAATAAAGAAAACGACTTGGGGAAAAGAATAAAACATTCTTTGATTAATTTTTCAAACGAACATTTCCCTTGCAAGGAATAAATACTAAAAAGAATTAGGCCGTTAATTGAAACCCTTCTATATAGTTCTTCTTCAATTGACCTTCTTTTAGCCATTTAAGAATGGTAAAACATTAGTCACTAAATACCAAAACAAAAAAGAAACAAAAACAACAACAGTTATAATATCTAATAATATAATCATAATTTATTTTAACACATAAAATAAACTAATTCAAGGATAATTCCTAAAACAAAAATCCCTGCTAATAAATAAAAAACAGGGTTTATTCTTTGAGAAAACTTTTTTTTCAAAAACTCCCGATACAAAAAAACAATAATTATCCCCTCAACTCCAAGAGCTATCGCCCCGGTAAAACTAATCACTCCAATAAATCCTCTAATCCCTAAGAAAAAAAGGAACAAAGGCGGAAAACAGGTTAAAAACCAGGCAAAATTTTTGGAGATGCCAAAATCATACCAAAATACTTTTTTTAAGGTCAAGGCAAGAGTAAGAAAGGAAGTGAAACAAGTAATCACCCCAAAAATAAAGCCCAATCTAACAATGTTGCTGCCTAACACTTTTTCTAATCCAGAAATTGCTTCCTCAGATGTGACAGGCCCCGAGACACCCAGAACTATAACAATAAAAAAAAGATAAATAACCGCAGCTACAATAGTTCCCCAAAATATTACTCTTCTTAAACGGATCCTTAAGCCAGATCTGCCTGTCGGGCAGGAAGCCAGCGCTTCCTTAATTTCTGGAATCATAGCCGAACCCCAAAGAGAAAAAAGAATTACTCCGTAGGGAAAAAATAAAAATTTTGGATTTAAGGTCTTGAAATAACTGATATCAATAGAGGGAAATGCTTTTATAAAAAAGATGGCAAGGATAATAAAAAGAACAAAAAGTAAAGACAGCTCAACTCCAGAAACGCTTTTTATGCCCCGGAAAACTAAATAAGCGCCAAGCCCAAAAAATAAAAGAGTATATAAGGTAGGATTACCTCCTAAATAAGGGCCCAAAAAGGAATTCAAAAATTGACCTCCGATAATTAAATAAGCAAGAAGAGCTCCCATTAAACCAATCGCAATAACAAGAAAAGTAATTCTCTTCCATTTTTCCCCGAGATATTTTCCTACATATCCTGGCAAACGATGCATTTCTTTGGTGCCCAAAATTACCTCACCATAAAGAAAGTTAATCAAAATAGCAACTAAAGCCATACATAAAAAATAGGAAACCACAACAAAAAAACCGGCCTTAAGGGCCACAAAAGGTAAACCAAATATCCCCACTCCTATTACTGTTCCGAGATAAATAGAGAAGGCCTTAAGAAAAGACATTGCTTAAGAGAGATGTTTACTTTTTCTTAAAAATTTTTCTTTCGAGTTCGCCAAAACCAATTAGAATAATCGTAGCTAAGAAAACTGTCAGAAGGGCTAAGAAATAAAGTCCAGCCCCAACAGCTACACCAATAGCAGCAGAACACCAAAGACCAGCAGCAGTAGTTATTCCCTCTACCCGAAACTGCCTATGAATAATAACTCCAGCCCCAATAAAACCAATTCCAGTAGCTACTGCTAAAATTAATCTGGAAGGGTCAAAATTAACGCTTGCCTTACCAGTAAAAAAACTAAAAAACTCAAAACTAATTATGGTAAAAAGACAGGAGCCAAGAGTAACTAAACTATAAGTTTGAAGACCTGCTTCTTTTCTTTTATATTCTCTTTCCAGACCAATTATACTACCAAAAACAACAGCCAAAGTTAACTGAAAAATAACTTGGATATCAATATCCATAGATTTGAAAATTGAAAATTACACCTTATATACCTTGTATCCTTCTCTTACTTTTTCTTTAACTTTTATTCCAACCGCATCACCAGCTTTTGCCTTCTTTATTTTTTCGTGCTCCACCTCCATTGAACCAACATCCTGCTCAAAATCAGTAGCTTCTCCTCCAATAATCCGAACAGTATCCCCTGCTAAAAGTTTGTCTGATAATTCAATAACCGCTACTCCAATTTTGGAAAAGTAATGGCTTATTTTTCCAATTAATTTTCCTTCTTCTTTAGGAAGATCTTCTGGCATAAATTTACAGAATTATGAATAATGAATTACGAATCAAGAATATTATAATTCCTAATTCAATTACTATTTTCGACCTTTTGTTTATTATATACCAAAAACTGAAAAAACTAAAAACCCCTCCGCCTAAGGCAGAAGGGTCTTTAGTGAGGGGGACCGATCCAATAAACTCGGTTTATTCTTCAAGGCTGGGTTTGGACCTAACCAGGGATATCCATTAAACCTCCTTCATCAAATCTGGCGTCCTTAAGGAATTTTATCCCGCACCCCCTCGTTTCCAATATTAACAAACTGGGAGCAACTGTCAATCCTTTTTATCACCAAATTATCCACACTTTATCAACAAAATAAAAGTGCCCTTGGGAAGAATCGAACTTCCATCTAGACGTTAGGAATGTCTTGTTCTATCCGTTGAACTACAAGGGCAAAAAACAATTTCTAATTTCTAATTAACATATTTTCCTCTTGTTGGCAATAACTTTATTTGTTATAATAAACTTGTTAATAATTAATTACCAAAAAAATATGCTGCATAAATCACCAATTGTTGAAATCGCTAAAAAGGTCTGCCCGGCAGTAATAACTATTGTAATTTCTAAAGACCTTCCAAAAATAGAAGGATTCTATTTAATGCCTTTTGGCGGCAGGGGAATTATTATGCCAAAATTCAAAAAAGGAAAAAAAGAGTCAACAAAAATAGGAGGAGGGTCTGGTTTTGTTATTTCCGCTGATGGTTATGTTATAACTTCCAGGCATGTTGTCGCAGACACTGAAGCTGACTATACTGTTATTTTAGAGCCAAAGAAAAAATATCCAGCTAAAGTTCTGGCTCGCGATCCGATTAACGACATTGCTATTTTAAAAATAAAAGATAAAAAGCTTTCTTATTTAGAATTGGGCGATTCAAATAAAATTGAACTCGGAGAAGAAGTAGTTGCTATTGGAAATGCTTTGGGAGAGTTTCATGACACCCTAAGCTCGGGGATTATTTCTGGATTGTCGCGATATATTCAAGCAACCAACCATTTTACCCAACAAGCAGAAAGATTAAGGGGCCTTATTCAAACTGACGCTGCTATTAATCCGGGGAATTCCGGGGGACCATTAGTAAATATGGAAGGGAAAGTTATTGGCATTAATACTGCTATGGTAATGGGAGCTCAAAATATTGGCTTTGCTATCCCAATTAACTATGCTAAAAAAGACCTGGAAGAAGTTAAAAAATATGGGAAGATAAAAATTCCATTTTTAGGAGTGAAATATATTCTTTTAACAAAAGAAGTAGCCGAAAAAAATAAGCTGCCGGTAAATTATGGAGCCATGATAGTCAGAGAGACATTGGGAGAATCGGCCGTAGTTAAGGACTCAGCCGCTGAAAAAGCTGGGCTTAGAGAATTTGATATAATTCTAGAAGCCCGAGGCAAAAAAATTACCGCTGAAAACCCTTTATCAAATATCTTGCAAAAGTGCCAAATCGGAGAAGAAATTGAACTAAAAATTTTAAGAGAGAAGAAAGAAATGACCTTAAAAGTCAAACTTGAGGAAAAAAAGTAAGCTAGGTTTATTTAAACTAAAAAATAGAAGAGAACTGTTCTCTTCTATTTTTTTATCCGAGGACGAACCTCAAATGGATGGGGCGGCTAGTCGGATTCGAACCGGCGACGGTTCTTCCACAAAGAACAATGTTACCACTACACCATAGCCGCCATGTGCCCTCGGCAGGAGTCGGACCTGCAGTCTTGTCCTTAGAAGGGACCTGCTTTATCCAGTTAAGCTACGAGGGCTTTCAGCTTATTATTATACCTAAAACAACTTACTCAGTCAACTCCTCTTCGGAGAGAGGCGCTAATTCTAAAAACGGATTTGGGTATTTTTTGAAATCAGCTTCTTGGAATATTCTCTCGTTTTCCTGCCAAATCTCTAAAACTTCTTGATAAATTTTTTCTTTAAATAGAATAGATTTATCTAAAACTTCGGGTTCTACTTTCTGAATTAAGATACTATATTTATAAAACAGAAATCCTCCAAAAATTAGAGACAGAAAAAAAAGAAACAAACAAACCATAAAAGCGTGTTGAGCTGTATTTAAAGATAATTTCTCTAAAAATTTTTTAATTTTTTTTATCCCTATCTTCATAATCACTTAGTATAAACTTTTATTACTAAAGCAATGCTAACATCTTTTGAGCCAAGTTCCTCTTGACTTAGTTTTTCTACGGTTAAATTTTGAATTTCAATTAGATAAGGGCTCGTTTCCGTTTTTTCAAGAAATTTTAAAAAATTAGGAAAAGAGCCAACTAAACTTAGGCGAAATCCTATGGAATTCCAAGGGTCAGTTTTAGCTGTTTCCAAGGAAATAGGCGAAATCTTAATTGAAAGCTCAGAATCTCTTGCTTCTTTTTCCCAAAATTTGATTAAATCAATCGGAATATCCGGGTCAACAAAAAACTGGTTAATTTTTTCTAAATCCGGCTCTAGTTCTTTATAAATCTCCTCAAATTGCTCAAACTTTCCAGCTTCTTCCTTAGATAAAATTAATTCTTTTTTCGCCGCAATAAATTCTTCGGAGCTTTTCTCAATTCCTTTAAATAATGGGTATATTATAAAACCAACCATAACTATAGCTACTAACCCAAAAATCGCTGAGAATATAATTATTTTTTTCTTTGGAGACATAAATTAGATATTTACATTGAAGCTTGTAAAAAAGTTAATATCAGTTGGTTCAACCCAATTTGCCGGCGGAAAGGAAATCTCTTTAAAATTATTCTCTTTTTCAAGGTTTTCCTTAAACTCAAATAAAGTTTCTCTGATTGTGACAAAACCAGAAAGAGAAACTCTCATACTATTTTTTTCCTCGTCAGAGGAAAAAACAGTAGAAAGATTAGTTAAGTAAGCTTCCGAAGGCAAGGTTTGAGAAATTTTTTCTAAAATCTGAGAAAAATAAATTTTTTGCTGATAAAAAGAATTTAATTTTGTTAGGGTTAAATTAACTGAGCTTATTTTTCCCCGAAGACCTTGAACATCAGACTGTTCAAATTCTCTTTCGGCCTCGGTTAAAAGAGCTCTTTGAGATTCAACTTGACTCTGAAGATAAATTTTAATTGAAAACAAAATCAAAATTAAACAAACAAGAAAAAACAAAACTAAAGCCCAAAGAATTATTATTATTCTCTTTTTCTTTTCTAATAAAAAATTTTCTTTTTCTTCCGGAGGAAGTAAATTAATCATAGATTAACTTTAATTTTGAATTTCTAATTCCTAATTCCTCTCAATGCTAACCCCAAAGCAGCGGTATAACCGAGCGATTCTTCGAATGGTAATTCCGGCACTTCTTTTAGGGGTTCGGGTAAAATATTTACCCAGGGATTACCAAGCTCAACCGGAATTCCCAGCTCAGAAGAAATAAAATCAGTTAATCCTATAAGATTAGCCCCTCTGCCGCAAAGAAGAATTTTCTTTATTCCTTCACCATCGGGAGAAAGATGTTCGTGGCCGCTATGAGTATGATAATAACTAATATATTTTTTAATTTGCTCAACTAAATTGATTAAAACAGGAGTTATTGCTTCGGAAATTTTTTTATTTTTAATAGTTTCTTTTGAAGACCGCAAACCATATTTTAATTTCAACTTTTCGGCTCCGGCTAAATCTACCCCCAAAGTTCGAGAAATAGCTTTAGTCAGTTTTTGGGAAGAAGTAGAAATTGAAGAGGTAAAACGTAAAGAATAACCAGAAAAAATAATAAAGCTAGTCCCGCTTCTCCCAAAATCAACCATAAATAGAGGAAAGGGGCTAATTCCATTTTTTATTAAAGCTCGACTAACAGACTGAGATTCAACTTCCAGAATTTGGGGGAGAAGACCTGCCATTTTTAAACAAGACAGATAAGAATCAACAATTTTCTTGGGAAAAGCGGCAATTAAAACATTGAAATGGTCTAAATGATTATGAACTGGGGCAACAAGCTGAAAATCTAAATAAACTTTTTCAACCGGTAGGGGGATATAATTCTCAGCTTCAAACAGGACAGCTGTTTTTAACTCTTCCTTTTTCATTTTTGGCATCTGGATTACTTGCAGGAAAGCCTTTTTCTCGGGTAAAGAGATAACAACATTCCTTGTCTTCAACCTTTCTCCTTTAACTTTATTTAATCCCTCTTTAATAATTTCGACTAAAGCCGTTTCGTTTTTTATCTCTCCTTCTTCAATTATTCCTGGTTTTATTTTTACTTCTCCCCAAGAAGCCAAGCTAAAAAATTTCCCCTTTTTTTTAAGTTTTACAATCTTCAAAGACAGGTCAGAAATATCTAATCCAAACGATTCTGGTTTTAAAGTTAAAAATTCAAGCATAATTTTAGGAAATAAAAATTTTAATAACTTTCTTCCCAATGATCTATATTGACTGTTGGTGAAAATGTCGGGTTTATTAGCACCCCATTTATTTCATACCCTAATCCATATCGAATTATATCATTATCTAAAGTAATATTTAACTGCTCGAGATAGTTTAAATCCAGTTTCCTAGTTATTATTCCTCCCTTAATATCAAAAGTGTCCGTCACGT
>Ga0307378_10008956_pt1 | contig 13205 bp, 9 predicted proteins | sample UN1MG_FD_202238 | JGI IMG/M metagenome (GOLD analysis project Ga0307378, IMG submission 202238) | Soil microbial communities from Risofladan, Vaasa, Finland - UN-1 | ecosystem: Environmental > Terrestrial > Soil > Coastal area > Acid sulfate soil | place: Finland: Risofladan, Vaasa | collected... | reverse complement strand
CACGATCTTCGAGTCTCTGTGGGATTTGGACCCTGTCTATCCCATGATCCGAAGGTCCAGCATGAACGTAGTGCGGAACACGGGTATCGGTCGTGGATGGCAGGTACTGAAAACTTGGGTTACCGGGGTGGCCGGTGGTGCCAAGTTCCAGAGTGCGGCGGGAGGCAACACGCTTTCCGGGCCGCTTGGATTCAATATGTATGATACCCCACAGTCCTTTCAGGCTGTGGATGAGGTCACGGCCCCGGCGTTCATTCAATCGAATGTTACGCTCATCGAGCATCGTGGTAACTTCTACCTGCCGCATCAGATTCTTCGTGCTGACAAGCTGAATGCTTCGATTGGTTCGGTGGTGGCTCAGAACCTCAAGGGCGTAGCGGACCTCCTCGCTCAGCAAGAGGCAGCGATCTTTTACAGTTCCTCGTCCAGTACGGGAGAACTGGCGGACATCGGTGATAGTTCGGCCAACGTGTCGAATAAGGCCGCTCCGGCTGCCGACACTGCGGTCATGATTTTTGACCTCTCGGGAACGGGTGCGTCTGGTCGTGTGCATCGCTTTCGCTCGGGAATGATGGTGGATTTGTATGACTCGACCGGAACCACGAAGCGTAACGCTGGGTACTTCCTGGTGATTGACAATGTGGACCCGATTGATAACAAGATTCACGTTCGTCGTGTGGACGGGGGTACGTTCCAGACTACGACGACCCTCGGCGGTGGTGTAACCTACGCTGGTGCTGGTGGTGACGATGACATTTTTGTCATTAAGGACTCTGTCAATCAGGCCCCAAAGGGGCTGGAGTCTTGGATCGCGGATGGTTCAACTGTTACGTCGTTCTTTGGGATTGACGTTCGGAACTACTCGCAGTTCCGTTCCTACGTCCCGTCCGCTTTGAACGCGGCTTTGACTGAGAACCTCCTGAACCGGCACTTTGCCAAGTTTTTTGAGTCGTTCCCTGGTCAAAAGATCGACACTATGCTAACTACGATGGGCGTTCTGATCGGCTTCATCGACAACCTCGATAGCTACAACACGGCTGTTGCATCTCAACCAGGGCGTTTCCGTTACGATCGTAATGGGATGCCTCTTACGGTTGAGGCTGGTTGGGAAGCCTTTCGGTATCGTTTTGCATCACGGTCGGTCGAAATTTTCACCTCCACGTACTGCAACAGCGGTACGGCCTACTGCGGTAAGATTCGCGGTGGTGGGCTGACCCGCTATGTCCCCCCGCCCATTCCTGGTGCGAAGGTGGATTCTCGGTTCGGTACGGAAGTGGAGTTCGTCGCTTCCCTTGGTGGAACTGGCGGACTGCAAGGAATCTTTAAGCACGCTCACGGTACTACTGGTGCAACAACGGACTTCGTCGAAGCTCCCTTCGTTCGCCAGTGGAACGTGATGCCTGGACCGCAATCCAAGAACTGGATGAAGCTGTCCAGCATCACCGAGGTGCTTGGGTAAAAGCCTCCTCCTCCCTAGTGGTCCGGTCGGTTTCGACTGGCCGGACCACTTATTGGAGGACGGTGGTATGGGTTGGAGGACTCCGATGTTGACTATCATCAGGCCCGATCGGCACGTGGTGAAAGATACTCCCACTGCCCGAATGTTCCGACGCAGGCTACGTTTCGAGGACATCTTCACTTTCTGGAATGGCGAGACCGGGGAATGGGTCCTTGCCTACTGGGTTGATAAGCGACGCAACCTAGCCGATGAAATGGAGGACCTCGGAATGGCGTTCGAGAAAGTTACTCCTGACCTTGCCAATATGATTGTCACCTGCTGGAAGCCGGTGAATTGGAAGGTCAAGAAACAACGGTTGGTCTCAAAAGAACGTGATAGAGTTCGTACCGAGATTGAGCGGATTCAGGAGGAACAAAAGCGTTGGGACTGGGCCAAGAAAAAACTCGCCAGTCGTGGTTTGCAACCTGTTCCCTACGCTTTCAATTCTCCGATATCAGGTGGACAAGTTCTCTAAATGGCGAGAGCTATGGCGACAGTTACCAAGTTTGTAGATAAGACCAACGGCAACGATGCAAATGACGGACTTGACAACATCGGGGTTGGTCTTGCTACCGCTACATGGGAGGAAGCCACTCTTACCCTAACCCAGAATGGGCATGGATATACGTTTGCAGAGGGGGACGTTATCTATCTTGCTTCGGGAACGGGTCTCACTCCAGGTCTCTACGAAGTCGCATCTTCTACTGTCAACACCATCACACTTGTGGAAACCTCCACCATCCCTCGGGTTGGTAATGGTAGCGATGTAGCCGCAGGTGATGATGCCACAGGGGATTGGACTTCCTCTGATGGTCCACTTCAAACCCTGGACGCCGCAATGAATGCTGTGGTGGCTGTTAATGACACTACCTTCTATTGTCGTTCTGGGGCTGACTACGGTGCCGCTGCTATTGACATTGCTGGTAGTGCTCTCTCCCAAACGATTACCTTCGAGGGGTATACGACCACGCCTGGTGACGACGGTCGGATCACTATGAAGGGGGCTTTGACGGATACTATAGCCTCCCGTATATATTACTGCTTTAAGAACATTATCTTCGATGCAGAGGACGCCCGTGCTAACTGTGTCTCCTTGAGTTCCTATGAGATCATGTTTCGGAATTGTGATTTCCTCAGTGGAACTGGGGATAATTGTATATGCGGTCAGTCTACATGGTTTTGGAACTGCTATTTTGAGGGATCAGGGGCAGACGGAGTTTCTTGCGGTACGATGGGAGCCTTCTTCAACTGTCGATTCTACAACAATGTTGCCTCTGGAATTGACGGGTCGTCAACCGCTGTGGCTTGGAACTGCACATTCTACAACAATAGTGCGATAGCGTTCGATGCCGCCGCGGGTAATGATACCCATTTGATAGCCATTAACTGCACCTTTGATGGTCATGCACGTGCCACCAATATAGCGGTCTACAAAAACGGTGCATTTATGGGTATGGTGGCGGTAATCAACTGTATCATTTATGACTGCCTCACGGGTATTGATTGTGTGAGTGACGAGCGGGACCTTCTCCTCTACAACTTGTTGAACAACAACAACGCAAATTACGATGGTAGTGCTTCGGATCAGGAAGGTACATTTCAAACTGGGGCTCCCGACTTTGTCAATGAGGTAGGAGGGGCCGACTATACTCTCAATTCGGCCTCCCCCGCAGTTTCTGCCGGGCATGACGAAGACAATAATATGGATATAGGGTCCCACCAACGGGTTGCCGGAGGTGGTGGTGGTGGACTCCTAATGCCCAATAAGCGGGGGAACAAACAGTAATGTCTGAGATCAAGAAAGATACCACCGATGTCACTCGTTACATCTACATTGTGGATGCTAGCGATGGCTCTCCGGAAACTTCGGCCACCATCACGAACTTTGATTTACAATACACTCGGTATGGGGCAGCCCCTTCGGTTAAGGCGGACGCTACGGCTCTGACCGCCATCGACGATGATCACTCTAACAACAAGATGTATGAGGTGGATGCTACTTCTTCCCCCGGTCTTTACCGTGTAGACTGGCCCGACGAAGCCTTTGCTACTGGTGTGGAGGGAGTAATCTTGGTAGTTACCTCTAGTGATGCCTATGCTCCTGCCATTGAGGACATCTCTTTGGTAGATAATGTTATGGGTGACGCTTTGGATGCGAGTGGTCGAGTGGACGTAGGGGCATGGCTCGGCACAGCAGTTACACTTAGTGTTGGTGCTCCAGACGTGAACATTCAGAGTACTGACGATATTGACTTGTCGGCGACTCAAAAAGCCTCTGTTAACACCGAAGCGGACAATGCTATCGAGACTTACAGGTTGGATCACCTTTTAGCTTTAGCCGATGCAGATGACGTGGTGGATAACTCTGTTATCGCCAAACTCGTTTCCAAGGCGGCGACGGCGGACTGGTCCGATTTTAACAATACGACGGACTCCCTCCAAGCCATAGCGGACGATAGTCTCTTACTACGAGGAACGAGTACCGCATCCTCTACCACCACTAAAGTATTTGTGCAAGCGACGGACACCCCGACTGGGGGAGCGGACGACGATTACAACTCTACAATTCTTGTGGTCTGGGATGGAAGTGACAAGGCTACCGCTCGTGTTAACATTCGTGTAGTGGACGATTATGACGATTCTGATCCATCGTTCACTATCAGTCCTGCCCTTGGATTTACTCCGGGAGCGGGGGACCTTGTAGAGATACATCGAGCCGAATCTGGAGCCCTTACGTTATTGTCCGTCCTCGCTTCTGGCTTTGGGTCTTCAAGTCCTGACCGTCTTATAGACCACCTTCGAGCGATCATGTCGAAGGGTGCGGTGACCCCGGCTTCTTTGGGCACTTACGATCCGGCTATGGATAGTCAAGAAAAACTTTCAGAGAATCTCATCTTGGCGTTGGGGGCGGGCTTCGCAACGGATACAGACAGTCTCAAGGGGATTCGGGACGCTATTGACACCCTGGTAGCTCCGGCTGTGGTCAGTACCTCTAGCCTGTCAGGTTCTGGATTTCTTTCCGACGTGGTGTCGCTTGTTCGCAAGGCTACCGACGAGCCGTCTCAAGCCCCAAAGTACACGGACGGGGATATTGTGGAATATCTCCAGGCCGGAATGGACGCAGTGATGACCGACATCGCCATCAACACCGATCATCCTATTGTGGTACGCTACAGTATCACTCTTGTTGATGGAACCCAATACTACGTGCTGCCGCCAAATATAGGGGAACTGATTCGTATTGCCAAGATCAACAGTAACACAGGGCTTCCCGAGTATGAAATATGGCCCGGATCGTACATGAACCCTGGGGGACACGGTTGGAAGTTGGAGGGCAATGTGCTTCGGCTCCTTCGTGATTGGGACAGCACTGACACGTTGGAACTCATGTACTACCCTAACTCAGAATCTGCCATGCACAAGGCTACAGCTTCTGCGGTGACAGATACTACGATCACCTTTCCCGCCCTCGTGACCGATGGAACACTTGGCCTCCGACCGAATGAGTACGTTGGAATGTTGTGCCGTATCTTGTCATCTACTCAGAACTTCCAGGAGGAAAGGCTCATCACCGGCTATGACCTTACTACCAGGGTAGCCACCATAGCAAAAGCTTGGGACACGACTCCTACGGGTACTATCGTTTATGAGGTAGTGCCGATCTTCTCTCGAACCATCAAACACGTGGTGGCTCTCCGAACGGCGATTGACATTCTCTCCAACGAGGGCAACTCGCAGAGGATGGCCACCCTGAATCAAAACTACGCGATTAAGCTATCGGCTATGCGTAGACAACTAAGCAAGATGGAAGGCCGCTTCCCGCATCACTTCGATGGGGACACTTGGGACAACAGTAACCGGGGTGGATTTTAAGGGGTGTAAGATGGCACGGCACTGGGCACCATTACGAAATCCTGAACAGCGGCAGACTCGTTCCCGCAGCATCACGACTAGTGGTAGTGTAGGAACGGAGTGGGGTCAGCGTCCAATGTTTAGTGAGCCGGGTGAAGATCAGTCACCTCCCGACCAGGGGAACATCGGTCCAGAAGCAAGAACGAACGATATCCATCCAACTGATGAACGAATTGGATCGAATGCTACGACAGACCTAACGAAGACCGATGTAATTCAACCGGTGTCGTTTCACTTAATTGATTACAATGTTAGTTCTCCCCCAACGGATGCGGAGATTAGAGCGGCTATTGGGTCGGCTGCAATGGAGGGAGACGCCTTTATTATACGGGATGCAGGTGGAGCCGGTTTGGTTTATTTGGTAATACGAAGCGGTGCGGACACGTGGTGGTACGAAAAATTTGAGATGGCGACGTAATATGCCACAGCGAGAACACGATGATACGGGGAAGTGGACATATCCACTGTTGGTTCCTGGGATGGATGCCAAGATCAATCCTCACGCTGTGACCTTGCCGAAGCTCGTCGAGGCGACAGGGGTAGATGGACGTTTTATGGGGGCAATTCGTCCTTTTCCCGGTATGGCCGATGAGACGGTCCACGGTGTGCCGACTCCCGAAGTGGGGCATACAATTACAACCATTGCTAACATTGTGTTGGTTAAGTATGTGTCTGTGCAGAAGGGCAATAGTGCTGATACCTTTAAGGGGCTGGCGATTCTTGGGGACAATCCTGGTGGAACCGGCAAGTCGCTTTACTTCTCTTACCGAGATAGTAGTGATGGTAGCACCGATGTGGTCGAGTTGGAGGACTACGACTCATGGGATGATTTCAAACTGACCAGCTACTCCGAGTATGACATTACGTCTTTGGGACGATACATTTACGTGTGCATTAGTGGGGATACTACCTCAAATGTGACACAATGGGATGCAAAGGAGAATCCGTATAACAAGGCGTACTTTTGGGATTTCAAGATAAATACTTGGGACAAGTTTGTCGTTGGGTTTACAAATAGATTTATGGGACTTCAACCCCGACGTATCTTGGGTCACCCCTTGAATGCTGATAATGATGGAACCTTTGTAGGTGACTCCGCGGACTCTTTTGCCAACGAGGTCTATGGTCCTACGGGTCATGTTACGCCACCTGGTGAATACACATTCGCTGTGGAACTTGTTAGCCGGAAGCACAAGCTGCGGTCATGGATGCGGATAATGACCGAAACTGCTTTGGGAACACCACACTCTGGGCTCCGATATTTTATTGATGAGGTGGGCTTGCCGGTGGATCAGCCTGGTGCTACACATCAGATTAAAGGTAACACCCATGAGGCTACGTGTATTATCAACTGGGGCATCCCGCATGTAGACGGCTTCCGTTTTTGGGCTTCGCCCGTCAATGATGGTAATGCCCCATTTGATACCTACACCCCGGTGGGGAACCTGTATTTGGTGAATGAGTATCTTGAGAAGGGCAACTATGTGACGGGTGTAGGGATGAATCAGTTCCGCTTCGACCACGATTCGATCTTGGGTACAGTGTTTAACGACTACAAAACCACGTGGTTTGGAGATGAAGGACTTATCTCGCAGACACAGTACAATGCCTTCCTGCATGGGTTTCATCCGGCTCCAAGACTCAAACGACTTCAGGCGTATGATGGGCTTCTGGTGGGCATCACTGATGTAGAGGAGCCAACTACGCCTGGCAAGGACTGGGATGAGTCGGAACAAGTTCCCGAAGCGATTGCCTGGTCGATCTTGACTGCGGACGAACCGGAGAACTTTCCACCGGAACAGCAGTACAGAGCCGACGATGCTGGGGAGCGGTTCTTTGGGCTGTACCCTACGGGGGATCACTTATTTGGTGTTACCAACTCAAGCGTATACAGGGTCACTCGATCTGGCTCCGCCCTTACTACCAACCGTCTCTAGTTTCGACTTGGGGGTGTTAGCCGTTTTGGATGCACAGGTGTGGGCAACTCGCTGTTTATCGTTACGGCGTCTGGCTTAAAACAAATAGATGGTAACACAGGTGCAATTAACTCCGTGACTGTTTTAGACCGAGTTCTTCTGGACGACTCGGAGTGGGCCGGTTCTCTCGGTGATGTACATGTGGAGTTTGATGCCAAGCTGGGTGCTTTGATTTTACTAAATACTACTAAGAAGGAAGCGTATATCCTTTGGGAGTCTACGGGTGCTGTGACAAAGTTGGAGGACCTTCCTTGGACACACTTGACCGCTGGTCCGGATGTAAGGACCGATGGGGCTAGTCGGGCTTATTGGGTTACTAATTCTGGATTGGTTCATGTTATAGACGGTGCCCGTGAGATGGCTGGTCGATCTATGTGCGGCATCTTGGTGGGTGAAACAGTCAACGGAACCTTCACCGCTGGAACGACAACGACGAACATAGCAGACAGTGCAGCTACTTTCCCCACTGGGTGTGCTGGTTTTACTATGCACATTCTATCAGGGAACCTTTTGGGTGAGACAGCGATAATTACGTCGAGGGACAGTGCCACACAACTGACAGTCCCAGCTCTCTCGGGCACTCCGGCAGTTGGTGACCGATATTCAGTCGCACCGGTGGTAACACGACTTGTCCTTCCAGTCCTGGTAGGTGCAACTGGTCAACCAGACCCCTTTACCCGCAAGACCACAAAGTCTTTCATGGCTGCCTTTTCTGACTTAGGTGGACATACGGGAACGAGTGATACCAATGGGAAGTTTCGGTATGGTGTGAAGCAGATGGATACCGATCTTGGATCAGTCGAGGTGGCCTTTAACATCGTTCCCGACAAGACGGCGGCGTATCTTAACCGAGCTACGACTCGTCCCTTTCCTTACGTGGAGTTCAAGGCGGGGAATCAGGATTGGGAACTCCAAGCAATCGTTGTGAAAGGTATACTCGGTAGCTCCGAGGTTCAGTCTCGACAAGGAACCTAGTAATGCCAACGTCTGGAATCGACCGGCTTAGAAACAACGTTCGTGGCTTGTTCGGAATCGGAGCGTTAGGGAGTGCTGATCCCTATGGAAGAAATACTCCTTCCCTCGGCGAGCAAATGCCAACCGCCCCGCAGTTGGCCGAGGATAGCACCGGTATCTCTGGTCCTGGGACCGAAAGCCCTCAGACTACCGAGGAGCTTGGGCAGGGCGTTGTCACGGCAGAAGAGGATCGAGCACGGGCAGAGCTTGGTGCCCAACAGGAGGATCAGGTCCGAGCAGATGACTTCGCCGAGGGTGTTCAAGCGGACCTCGATGACACCACCGGTGCTATTGATGCGACACGTGCCGATCTGCAAGGGGACCAAGCCCGATTTCAGGCGAACCTTGCAGGAGCTAGTGAACAGATCGAGCAGATTCCTACCGAGGTGACCAATGAGTTCAACCGATTGCGTGACGAGTTTGGTGACACCGCTGATGCTTCTTTCGACCGAATCGACTCCCAGCGAGAGGAAGCTCTGGGCAATGTAGATCAGGGACGAGCGGCAGCTATGCAAGCGGCGGTCCAAGGAATTCAGGGTAATGTGAATACTCAAGTGGCCCAAATCATGGCGAATAACAACCTAACCGACGCACAGAAACAACAGATGGTTTCACAGGTGCGATTGTCAGGTGCGAGTTCAATGGCCCCAGCTATTGGACAGACTGTTCTCCAGTTCAATCAGTTGTCTGCCGACGTTGCCACGAAGTTTGGTGCTATCACTGGTCAACTAGAGAGCACTGTTCTTCAGGGCGAAGCCCAGCTTACGGGATTACAGGGGCAGGCATTTACACAGGCCCAGATTGCGGTGGGCCAGATGACCAACCAACTACTGGAGATTGACGCGAACGCCTCGGTGGGGTTTGCGAATGCACAGTCTCAGTTGCTTGCTACTCGTTCTCATGCCACGATGACGGGGAATGACATTCTTCTCCGAACTCTTCCGGAGCAGAGTACCCCCTATTTGGACCTTACCGGAGCCGCAACGGCTTCTTATGAAATTGGTCGGGACCTTATGATGAGCCAGTGGGAAATGAATATGCAGTCTTTCGGGATGGACCTCCAGATTGCTATGCTCCGGTCGATGCAAGGCAATCCCTTGACCAACATGTTCAATGGTTTTATGGCCGGACTGCCAAATGGTGGAATAATAGGTGGTCTCCTGGGCGGATTTGCAGGTCTGGCCAGTAGTGGGGGACCCCGAATTTAAGGTGAACTATGCCAAGAGCAAGAGACAATGTGGCCCCGGCTTCGTCTCGTATCCCCGCGTTTCAACAGAAACCGGGGGCTGGTAGAACGGGTCCGGTTGCCGCTTTGGTTGCACAACAGCAAGAGCAGCAACAGGCCATGACGAAGCTTATTCAAACAATGGAAAAGGCCCAGATTGATAACCAACGGGCTGTCCAAGAAGCGGCTCAGGCAGGGGGTGGTGCAGCTACTCAAGTTGCTAATCAGGTGGCAGCCGGGTTGGATCGAGTTCAGCAAGAAAAAGCTCGTAGTCAGGAACGAGCCGAAGATAAACAGTTTGCTGAGGATCAAATGCGATTGAATGCCTCCCTCCAGCGGGACGCGGCCAAGGAAGCAGCAGCGATGGGTGCCGCAATTCAGGGACAACGGGAAGCCATGTTGAACTTTCGTGATTCTTGGATCGCTAAACGGGATCAAATGCGTCAGGCTATGGAGGCTTATGGAGCCCGTACCGATGAAATGCTTACCGCTGGTTGGTTTTCTAGCGAGAAAGGTCGAAAGGAATTAGAAGCACGGCGACATCAAGTAGATATGATGAAGAACATGCCTGTTAACCATTATGATGATCGTCATCTGGCCGAAGCGTACCGGATTCATAGAGAAGGCATACAAGCTCTTATACAGGGTGATGATGCGATGGACTTGTCCCAATTGCGGGTAGAACCTTTGATGCTTCCAATGGCTCAAGTTAAAAGTAATGGTCGTCGGCTTGCTCAACCAGGAGAAATGAATCCTGATAAGGCATTTGAATTGAAAATGCACGGAGGTTATCCTAAGGATGGTGTCATTTTTAATAGTGAAGAAAACTTTGGTATGCCACAAGGGTATGCCCCACAGCTTTTGTCCGCTAATGTAGTTTTAGATGCAATGGCATCAGACGATTATCTTCGTTATGCTAATGACCTGTCCATTCGACAAGAATTGAATCGTAAGAATGCGGAAATCATTGTCCAGTCTCGTGATAGATTGGAACCTCTATATGAGACATATACCAATTACAACAAGATGTTTAATCCGATGGCTGGTGCGGCAGTGCAACGGTCGATTGAGAATTTTCTTGCTCTTGACAACCCTCACAAATTCAATGATGTAGGTCGAAACATTACCTTCGGGGCCGTCGCGGAAATCTTTGGTGGTGGTTCTAAGGGGGATAAAATTGCCCAGATTGCCGCGGAAATTTTCGACGGTAAACGAGAGCCTTCTTCCGATAAGGAATTGGTAATTGCTATGGCCTTAGAGTCTTCATTGTTCAACATCAAACAACACATGCACACAGAGTTTATGAATGCCGATACACAAGGTAGTTTTGCTTCTTCACTTTACAAACAAATGGAAGAAGCGTTAGGACCAGAGCAAGCGGCTTTAGCCCTGGGTGTCCCAAATGATGCAGTGGGGTTTATAGGTGGTGTACAAGTAATGCAAGGACGGCTGGCTGAAGCAGCCGCCTTTGCTAATCGTGCTCACATGGGGATGGAACGATTAAGTATTATCGAACAGTTTCAAGACGACTTGGGTAAATATGCTCGATTGGCTGATATCCATACTATGCGTGTTTTAGAAGAAGGCACTCAAAACGAACGACGTGTAAAAGAACTTATGGGAAAGACTGAAGCCTTGCAGCAAGGTGAAGAAGCTGTGAACGCTATACCTCCTGAACAAGTAGCGGGTGAGTTGGGAAGAATAAGTGCTAATGACCTTCAATCCACAATGACTCACATGGATGCGGTCATTAAGATGGCCCATGAACTCGGCCCCGATACTCTCAATGAAGTGGCTGCTTTTATTACACAGGAGTTGGAGCCTCTGACTTCAGAAAATCTTCCGGCATACTTGGACCAAACTCGTGTGGAAAATGAGAGGTCTGGTTATGTAAAAGCAACCACAGAACGATCTGGGTTCAATTTGGCTCGTAATCAACGAGCCCGATCCGCCCGTGAGAAGAGGAACCCCCGCTCGGGTCCCCCCAGCACGGGAGAATCCTTTGATGAAGGGGGAGCCGTAGGTACGTTAATAGAACAAGTTCCGGCTCTTATTAGTGCTGGTCACAATTCAATTCGTTCAGGTATGGTCTCCGGTGCCACCCGTGCAGTGGCGGGGGTGGGAGGGTCTGGACCCGCGATGGCAGCACACTTGGGGGGTCGAGCAGCATTTCAAGGGACCCTTCCGGTTTCCACACCTGGGGAAACCAGCCGGATCAAGAAGACCTTAGACCCGGCAGAAATTCAACAAATTATCAACGAGAGTAATAAGAGAGATTAAGCATGGCAATTACCTTGGTGGGTGCCGCTACGTTATTTGGTTCTATCGCCTTGTTTGAAGGTCTTGCAGCAATTCTCGAACACATCGAAGGTGATCCTGAAGCAGACGTACACGTAGCTCTACAACGACTGGCAGCAACAAATCAACGGAGAGCCTTTGCTCAAGCTGCTACCGAACAAGCAGGGGCTGAACACCTGCAAGAAAAGTTTGCGAAGTTCAATCAAATACCGTCCAGAATGCTTACCCAAGCCGCCCTTTCCCGGATGCCAAGTCCCCCTATGGGGCAGGCTCCCGAGACAGGGATTCTTGATATGGTATCACAACGGCTTGGCGTGTCCCCCCGTGTATTAAGCCAAGTCTCTTCACCATCTCGGATGGGGGATATAAGTACCGTCATACGACAAATGGGAACTTCTCCTAAAATAGCAGGGCAATAATATGGCTAGTAAAAATAGAAAACGAAGGGCAGCAGAACGGGCCGCTCAGGCCGGGCGTGGAAAGACTCGTTCCCGCTTAGCTGGGGCTGCGGAAAAGGTCAGTGAGGTATTGGTGGGAGAAGCCAACCAGTCGGTAGCTCCGGGTGCCTTCCAACAGATATTCCGCTATAGCCAACTTGCGGTTGGTGAGGCCGGTGTGAAGGGTGGTAGGGAGATTGGTTCTATTTGGGCCACATTTCTAGAGGATATGGCGTCTCAAGGTATGCCACCGGATACCATTGCCCGCTTGGAATCTCTTGGGGCAAAGAAAGTCTTGGAAGCCGATGGCTTTTCTAAAGCGATTACTGCTTCAATGGACAAGGAGACTTTGGCATCAGTGAAGGAGAGCCATCGTCTGGCCAAGGGGGCATTGCGGGGTATCAAGGACCCAAAACTGACTCTTAGCTGGACCGAATTACTTGACGACTTCGCTAAAGAAGCTGAGTTTGGTACCCCCAACGGTCAGCGTATCTTAGCCGAACTACGAGCCTTGGACCCCAAGGCAGTTGCAAAAGTAGGATCGAATCAGACTTTATCTATTGTAGCCCGTAGAGGAGAGGACCCATTCTGGACGCGGCAATTCAACAAGCTATTCAAACGGCAGGATACGGCTACCCTTCCAAAGAAGATGACACAAATGCTACAGGAGGTTAGTAAGGGTGGAGCCCTTCCTAAGGTGGAGGCTGGTGCTCTAGAGACATTGGTAAAGGCCAGCCCAGGCGTCACAAAAGCTGGATTGGCTGGTGGTGCTGGTAGAAAAGCTGTTGGCTTGTTGGGTAAAGGCGTTATCGGTGCTGCGGGAACGGGTCTATATTTAGGGATGG
>Ga0307378_10008955_pt1 | contig 13206 bp, 16 predicted proteins | sample UN1MG_FD_202238 | JGI IMG/M metagenome (GOLD analysis project Ga0307378, IMG submission 202238) | Soil microbial communities from Risofladan, Vaasa, Finland - UN-1 | ecosystem: Environmental > Terrestrial > Soil > Coastal area > Acid sulfate soil | place: Finland: Risofladan, Vaasa | collected... | reverse complement strand
CGCTCCGCCTGTGTAGACTACCCATCTAGAATAACCCTCCTCAATTTGCCTGTCAAATATTAACACGTCCTTTATTTCGCTACCCATTGTACCGTTTGGCCCAAAATTGGTCCAAAAAAAGCTTAAACGGTCCTTGACAGATTGGGCGGGCTATCATGAATCGCCACCCATTGTATAAATATTCTTTACACTGCATATTTATTCATTTACACTTAATGCAATGGCCACCCGTGAAGAAATTCTTACCCAAATCGAAGCGCGCTTAACGCTGTACATTGCAGCGGAGGCCGCTATTTTAGGTGGCGCTCAGTCATATTCTATAGGAAATCGCACACTTACACGCGCGGACCTACATCAAATACAGAAGACAATTAGAGATTTATACGGCGATAGAAAACAACTCGAGACCGGCAACAAACTTCGAGTTCAGCGGGTAGTACCCAGGGATATCTAAATGGTAAAAAAATCCTGGCTGGATAATGTAGCACTGGCGGTCTCTCCTCAATGGGGAGAAAAAAGGTTACGTTCGAAGCTCCGCACTAAATTTCTTGCCCAGTCGGGATTCATCACGCCGCGCTCTAACAAAAAAAGTATGAAGGGAACTATCGCGACTCCGCTATCCCCGGACGGCGATACCATCCCAAAATTAGCAGGAAGCCGAGCTCTGTCCAGAGACTTGTTCATGACGAGTCCTTTGGCCGTCTCCACTCTGCGACGAAAAACGATAAACGTTATCGGACCAGAACTGAAATTACAATCTCGGGTCGACCGGGAATTTTTAGGACTGGACTCCGAAGAGGCGGACAGATGGGAAGCCACTTTCGAGCGTGAATTCGACATGTGGGCAGATAGTTACAGCGCCGATTTCGACGGTCTTCTAATGTTCGGAGAGATGCAAGCTCAGCTGTTTTTCAACATGTTATTAAACGGCGATGTGTTTTTTATGTTGCCATGGAGACCGACCACTGAGTCTCCGTACGAAACAAGCGTAAAACTCATCGACTCCGACCTTGTTAGAAACCCAGAGACTGTCCCCGATATGCACGGTAGCAATATCCGAGGAGGCGTTGAGAAAAATAAACAAGGTCAAATATCAGCTTACTGGGTGGCTAATTATTATCCTAGCGAATGGGACGGTAGCAAGAGTCAAACCGTAAAAAGAGTTCCTATTTTTGCACCGGACGGAAAGCGACAAATCTGGCATTTTATGTGCGGGGAGCGCATCGGACAGGTGCGAGGAATGCCTATTTTCGCGCCTGTAATCGACGCACTTAAGCAGATAACTAGAATAACCGACGCTGAAATGATGAATATTTTAGTAAGTGCCTTCTTTAGCGTTTTTATTAAAGATATGTCTGGATTTGGCAACCTTATGCAAGAGGGATTCACTCCTTCCGAGGTAGTAACCGGAGGAGGGGGAGATGGTCCAAACGCAGTTCAAGAGGCTAAATCCAGCGGAGATGAATTCGACCTAGAGATGGGATATGGAAACATCCATTATCTAGATGATAAAAAAGACATTACGATAGCCGACCCGAAAAAAGCAGATGATAGTTTCGAGAAATTCTTCGACGCAATTGCTCGACAAGTGAGCGCTGCTGCAAATATGCCGATTGAGATGGTTCATATGCATTTCCAGACTTCGTACACAGCTGCAAAAGCGGCTTCGAACGAAGCGTGGAAAGGTTTCATGGTTGATCGGCGCAAGCTGACCAAAGGATTTTGCTCTATTGTTTCGGAAGAGGTGCTTCGGGAATGCGTACTTAAAGGACGTATTCAGGCGCCCGGTTATTTCGAAGATTTAGTTATTGCACGTGCATGGGCTCGCGCTGCTTGGATAGGCGCAGGTCAGGGAGAGTTAAATCCCTTGGATGAGTCGAGAGCTGCGGTTATCAAGGTAAACAATAAACTATCTACGCGCGAAGAGGAATATATGAAGACCCACGGAGACAGGTGGGACGGCGCGATGCGTCGCTATGCGCGCGAGTTGGATTTGATGGACGATTTAGATATTCCAGACAGCCCAGAGCCCACCGAGATAGTCGGACCAGACGGACAGAGCGATCCGGAGCCAGCACCAGGAGGAGAAGAATAATGGCTAATCCAGTTGTTTCAACACTGACAGCAGATACATGGACGAAAATTCAAACGAGCGTTCAAAAAGGAACCGTTTACAACATGCTACCAGGTCAGCGCGTTTTTCAAACACTTCGCGCGACTGGGCAGGCAGCACCGACGGGAGACACAGAAAAAGTTATTATGCCTGATAAGTGGGACTTGGACATTGCTTCCGCTGCAGACGTTTACGTCTTTAGTCCGGATAGCGCTGGTAAAGTTAGGTCTGATTTTATATGAGAACCGCTAACAAAATATGGGCCTGTGAGAGTAACTTTCTGCTGAGTTATTTAGATACAGTTGCGAACGCTCATATGAAAGAGATATCTCAAAAACAATCTGATATTTTATTTGGCATAGAATCGAATGATGAAACGACTTCTTCGATTTTATCGAGGGCTGGCAATGTAGCGTTTATCAATATCAAGGGAATGCTATCGAGTACAGCACCTAATTTTTGGGATACATTGTTCGGAGTTCAAATCACCACTTTCTCTCAAATTATTGAGGCTGCAAATACTGCGTTAAACGACGATAAAATCAAAGCGGTACAGATAAACTTCGACTCCCCAGGCGGAGAAGTATTCGGAACGGACGAAGCTGCTCAGGCAATCGCGGAGCTAGCCAAGCAGAAAAGGGTTATCGCTATCAACGAAGGAATAATTGCTAGCGGAGCTTTCTGGCTAGCGTCTCAAGTACCTGAAATTTTTTCCAGCGCACCTACGAACATGACCGGTTCAGTTGGAGTTATTATTACATCTATAGACAGGGATTTCGATGCAGAAACACCAGGAATTAAAAAAGCTCGTATTGTTTCCAGGAACGCGCCCAATAAAGTGCCCGACTTGGCGACGGATGAGGGTCGTTCTGTACTTCAAAAAGAGGCGGACGCAATCGAGCGCGTTTTCATTTCCCGAGTGGCCAGTGGTCGTAGAGTTAGTGAAGATAAAGTAATAAAGGATTTCGGACGCGGTGGACTTCTCATTGCAAAAGACCCAGACGCAACCAAGCCCGACGCAATCAAAACAGGAATGATCGACGGTTTGATAAATATAAACAGTTCTTCAAGTGCCATCACTGGCGTTATGGAGGCCACAGCAACGATAGAAAAAATCGAAAACACCGAAGACATGGAGGATAATAATATGTCTGAAAACACACCTACGGTCTTGACAACTGAAGAGCTGAGAAATCAGCAACCGACAGCAGTTGAGGCGATAGTAAAAGAAGCAAAAGCAGCCGAGCGAGATAGAATTAAAAGCATCGAAGCTCTTATGGGTCAAGTATCTGCTCTTCCTGAGAAGATAAAAGCTCAAGTACGAAAAGAAATTGATGCTAGAAAATTCGACGAAGGCGCGACAGCCGAAAAAATTTCGGTTGAATTGCTCAGCGTAACTTCGAAAGCGCAGGCTGAATTCGTTAACACCGAAGCAGCTACAGGACGAGCAGCTGCAGACACAGCATCTCACGTATCCCAGGCTGACGCAGAGGCCGGAAATTTAACGGAAGAAGAAGAAACCAAAAAAAGACGCGCGGACGCTCTTGAGCAAGCAGCCAAAGACCTCGCAAAAAAGAAGGAGGCTAACTAATGCCTGGTACATCAACAGATTCAGTAACAATGGATAATCTTATCGTTGGAGAATTTCCGATAGTAAGAGACACCGCAACTATTGACGTAAACCAAACTCTAACTAGAGGCTGTGTTTTAGGAAAAATCACGGCTACTGGTTACTACCTCGCACTTGATGACACCGCTGTCGATGGGAGTGCGGTTTTTCAATGTGTGCTACTTGAGGACGTAACGACCACATCGGCGACTCAGGTGGCGTCCGTTGCTCTCACCGGCGAGTTTGACGCAGCGACGTTGACTTTCGGTGGTTCAACCACAGCGGCAGACATGAAAGTAGAGATGAGAATGGCCAGCTGTTTTCAGAAAACACTTTCTGACAACGTGGTAGGAGAATAAAAAATGACTGACCCTATTATACAATATACACCCGTTGAGCTCGTGAGAGCTATGCGGCAAATCCCGACCGATACCACATTTCTTCAGGACCTCTTTGTTAAAGAGAGAAATTACACCGACAAAGAGTACATCGAGATTGACCAGGTGTTCGGAACTCAAACAATCGCGACTTACGTTTCAAGAGACGGTGACTCTACCAAAATTGGTAAAGACGGATACAACTCGAAGCTGCATTTCGCGCCTTATATCAATGAGGAAATCACATACACGTCTCGCGACGTCAATGTGAGACTCGCTGGTGTTAATCGCTACGAAGCAAACGCGGAGCAGGCTATTGCACAAAGGACAGCTAAATGGCTGCAGCAGTTGCAAGGCCGCGTTATGCGTCGCGAAGAGCAGCAGGTTGCAGAAGCTCTAAGCACTGGCAAAGTTGCGGTTAGTGGAGTGGACGTAGATTACGAGGTTGACTTCGGACAGAACGCAAACAACCTCATCACTCTGGCTGGCGCAAATATCTGGGGTACTGGCACAGAGGATAAAACTGCGCAAATGGAAACATGGTCTGCACTAATAGCCGATTCCGGCGCTCCGACTGCGGACGTTATGATTCTAGGTACCGAGGCTGCCCAACTGTTTTTGAAAGATTCTACTATCCTGGGCAATCTGGACAATCGACGTGTCGAACGAGGCGAGATTAATCTCAAGCAGATCAACAGCCAGCGCGCGACTTACCTCGGAACTTATTCCGGGGTGGGTATGAATATCGAAGTGTATTCCTACCAGGGCTTGTACACTAACTCGAGCGGAACCGATGTTCCTTACATCCCGACCGACTACGCTATCATGGGAAGCACACAGGCTGACTTCAGATTTCACTACGCAAAAATCGAGAACCTTAAAGAAGGCGACTTCCAAGGCAGATGGTTCCCGCTGCAGTGGATTGACGACAACGGCAAAAAAGGCCACATCACCCTCGAGAGTTCCCCCTTGGTTGGCATGCATCAGCCTGCAGCTTTTGTTGCAGTCGAGGTTAAATAATCATGGGACTTGTAAAAGTTATTGGAGATAGGAGCGTGATGTATAAGAAAAAGACTTATACCAAAGACTCACCTCCTTTCAAAGTGGACCAGGGCACCGAGGTTTTTTTGATGGACAAGGATATGATTGAGCGCGTAGAGGTGGAGGCACCTTCAGAGCCCACCATCATTCCGGAGCCTGAAGTAGTAGTAACCGAGCCCGAGCCACTACCCAAGACTGAGAAGCCCGAAGAGGTAGCGCCCTATTCATCTCCGCCCGAAAAGGAGAAGGAATCCAAACCTAAATCGAAGTTGAAAGCAAAGAAAAAGAAGACTTCGAAAAAGAAAGGTAAATAGTTTTTATGGCCGACGGGATGTACGAAAAAGGAGTCGCCTCTATTATGGGAGCTGACATCGACTTGGTTAACGACTCTATAGCTGCGTTGTTAATCGATTTAGATTTCTATACTCCGGATCTTGATTCTGATGACACGCAAGCCGACATCCCGTTGGCCGCTCAAATTGCTCAGGTCACTCTAACTGGAAAGACTTTAGACGGCACTACGTTTCGAGCCGACGATTCGATTTTTACATCGGTCGAAGGTGATAACGTAGACGCTATAGTTATTATGAAAAATACAACCGACAGTGAAACGAGTTTGTTGATTTGCCTAATGGACTCAGCATCACAGTTCCCCATAACGCCGGATGGTTCTAACATCACGATTCAATGGGACTCTGGCGCAGACGGGATATTTACTTTATGAGTTTTACCGTAACACCAGATGGCATCACGCGCACGCGAGGGACAGGAGTTCCCTCGGTGCTGCTCGTCGGTCGGACGGATTTCTTCTCACAGTTAGAGGACGATATTAATGGAGTGTTTTTCAATCAGACGGAATTCGGAGAAACACTCCATTACTATCACGCGAAACTAGACGAATGGACGACGTATCGAACCTTATACGACGACCCTCATTCGTCTGCGCAATTCGGTTCAGAGGCTGAGTTCAACACGATGCGACCGCAGGTGCAGATTCAAGAGAGCAAATTAGCGCATCCAATAACCAAGCAGGACCAAGTGAAAATACAAGATATTCGCTACACGGTTGACGACTATATCTCCGACGGCGTTGGCATTACGACATTATACTTGCACAGGTTAAAACAATGAGCGTAGCACATCCCAGAACGGCTGTAAGACGATACGCGGTATTAAAGTTGAAGAACAACTCAGACGTTGGAGGGCGTGTTTTCTCCAGTCGTCCGAGTCCTGTTTTCCTGGACGAGCTTCCGTGTATTCTTGTTTATTTTGCAGACGAACCAGCGACGGTAATCGGCGGAAGCGAACTATTTCCAAGAGCGCATCAGAGAGGACTAATGCTTAATACGGATGTTTTGGTCGAGGAGAAAATCGACCCGGACACCGACCCTCTTTTAAACGAGCTTGCGGAAGACGAGGCAGACGAGATTGCATATCGGATTGAAAAAGCCTTTTTTAATGATATTACGTTCGCAACTGACCTAAGCGGATACGACGCAAATACAAATCATGAGATAGGTCTATTGCTTGGCATGAGACTTATAGGCACTACGCCTTACAACGTAGACACCGAGGGAGATAGACGCATTTTGGGACAACGAATTCAGTGGGAACTCCCCTATGATACCGATGTGCAAGGCACAAAAAAATACGACGACTTTAACGAATATTACATGGCAATCATTCGCGTTGATTCAACCGCGCAAACCGTTGACCGCGAATTACTAGAAGCACAAGGAGAGTTGGAATGAAACGAATATTAGTTCAACCAGCCCACAAAGATTTGATAGTGCTCGACGATTTGAGCAGACGGATTCCTTATAAAGAGGAAGGCGCCTGGGTCAACCGAACACCATTAATCGGACGGCTGATAAAAGACAAAGACTTAGTAGTTTTAAAAGCTACTAAAAAAACAACCAAGAAGGAGGGCTAAATGGCTACCGGAGTTCCCTCAAATATTATTGTTCCTTTCGTCGGAGTAGAATTCGACGCAAGCCGAGCATTTAGTGGACCGGCGACTATGCCGGTCACAGCGCTCCTTGTGGGACAGATGACTGCATCTGGAACGGGGGCGGTGGACACAAAATACTTAGTTACTAGCGCCGACGAAGTTGCAGATTACGGTGGATTTGGTTCTCAAATTCACAGAATGGCAATTAAGTATTTTTTAAATAACAACGTCACAACCACTTACATTATCATGCAGGCCGACGCAGGTGGTTCCGCTGCAGCGACCACGACTATCACAATGGGAGGAACTACCGCAGCGACAGCAGGCGAAGTGGTGCTTTACATCGCAGGTGATAGGGTTGCGACTTCCGTCGCAGTTGGAGACACGTTCGACGAGGTAGCAGCTGCGATAGTTGTAGCTGTAAACGCAGAAGTCGACCTACCTGTGACCGTTGCATACGCGACGCCGACGTTGACGTTTACCGCGAAGAACAAGGGTGTCAACGCAGGTGATTTGGATATTCGAAAAAATTACAACGCAGGCGAGGCGGACATTTCTGGAATCACAGTTACCATCAACGCAATTACCCCTGGCACCGGAGATCCCGATGTACAGGACGTTCTCGACGTAATTGGAGATACTTGGTTCAACATCATTGCGCATCCGTACAACGACACCACAAACTTAGATTTGATTGAGGACTTTGCCCTCGTTCAGACTGGGCCATTGGTAATGAAAGACGGTGTTTGGTATTCTGCGAAGCGAGACACGCGCGCGAATATGATTACGTTCGGTACCAGCACGGATAGAAACAATCAATACGTAGTATTGCTTCCTTCGTATAACCGTCTCGAGTCGACTTACGAGTTATCCGCTGCGGTCGTAGGTAGAACCGCAGAGAGTATCCAGAGCGATACTGCGGTACCTCTCCATCGTATGACATTGTCTGGACTAAAGACAGTCTCTGAAGACGACAGGTGGACCACCGTCGAGCGAAATCAACTCGCAATCGCATCTATCGCGACCATCACCGACACAAACGGAGTGCAGACCGAATCAACGGTTACTATGTATCTAAAAAACAGTGCAGGCGCTTCCGATACCGCGTATCAATTTCAAAACACGGTTTTTGTGCTGATGGATTTGAGATACACATGGGTACAATGGATTCTGAGTAAGTATCCACGTGCGAAGCTTGCGAACAACGCCGACGTTATCAAAGCTGGACAGCAGGTAATGACTCCCGACGTTGGCAAGGCAGAATCAATTGCATGGTTCAAAACACAAGAGCGAGAAGGCAAAGTCGAGAACTTGGATCTGTTTAAAAAGCAGATTGTTGTCGAGCGAAACGAGTCGAATCCTAATAGACTCGACTTCTTATTGCCTCCAGACCTCATTAATCAGTTCATAGTTGGATCCGGCATTATGCAGTTTCAACTAGAAGCATCGGAGGGATAACATGTCTAGAAGAGGTGGAATAATTACTCTCCAAACTAATGGTAAAGTGATGGACGCAGTCGGTGACTTTACTGTTAATTATGGACAGCCCAAAAGAGAGGCGCTCGTTGGCGCCGATAGAGTACATGGATACAAGGAGACTCCGCAGGTAGCTTCTATCTCAGGGGCAATTCGAGACGATACAGACTTGGATATCATAAATGATATTCTAAATTTCACAGACGGTACTGTAACACTCAAATTGTCGAACGGAAAGACGGCTATGGTGGAGGACGCGTTCTATGCGCTCGAGGGTGATATGACCACAGAGGAAGGTCAAATCCCCGTAAAATTCGAAGGACGTTCTGGGACTGAGGTTCCAGCCTAACAGAAGATAAACGGAGTATTTAGAATGAAAAAAACAATAGTAGACACAGAATTCAATGAAGAAGAGAATACCTTTATCAACGAAGAGAATTCAGCTCCCGACGTTGGAGAAGATGTTCATTACATTTTACCCGTTCCAATCGATTTAAAAAAACAGATTAAGAGCGGGTCGAAGGTAATTACTAGAATTGAATTCAAGAACGAATTGACGCTTGGTATGCTTGCCCATATTCCCGTCGGACAAACGGGTACAGGCATGAAGATAGGTCACATGATACCTATGATTTCCGGCATGACCGGAGAGCTTCCTGAGACAATTAAAAAATTGTGCTGGGAGGACGCTCAAAAATCAATGGAGATAGTGAACTATTTTTTGACATCTGGCGAAGACGATGTGGAGACTGGCGTCACGACATAAGGCTCATCGCACGAGCGTATAGATGGTCCCCAGTTACCACTATTTACAAGTTCACAGCCGACGATCTTGTATTCTGGGCAAAGGCAGCTGAGCGCGACTTTAAATAGAAAGCGCTAAATGCCATCGACTCCTCCAATTAGAATTCCGATTATCGGCGATGATCGGTTTACTAAAAAATACAACAGGATAACGCAAAACATAAAGCGCGTTAGTCGCGGTCTTACGTCCGCAGGTCAGTCCATGACTCGATTTGTGACTATGCCTTTGTTGCTAGCAGGAGGAGCGGCTGCAAAGGTCGGAGCGGACTTTGACTTCATGTCTCGCAAGGTTGAGGCAAAGGTTACGGTCACTAGCAAGTCGATAAAAGACCTACGAAATCAAGCGAAGGAATTAGGTCGGACAACCGTTCACACCGCGCGAGAAGTTGCAGGAGCTCAAGAGAAACTCGCTATGGCTGGCTGGGATTCTCTTGAGGTGTTCCAGGCGTTGCCAAACGTGCTCGCGTTGTCTACTGCGACTAGTACGGAGTTAATTCAGACCGCAGATATCGCATCGAACGTTATGCAGGCGTTTGCACTATCTACGACGGAATCTGGTAGAGTTGCGGACGTATTTGCTACCATTGTCGCAGGCGCCAACGTTGACATGGAGATGCTCGCGGATACTATGAAATACGTTGCTCCGGTTGCGAGAGAATTCGAGATGAGTCTAGAAGACGCAGCTGCCGCATCTGGATTCTTAGGTAATATGGGTATACAGGGCTCGCTCGCTGGAACTGCGCTACGTACTTCACTGGTAAACATTACCGCACCTTCTGCAAAGGCTAAGAAGCTATTCAAAGACATGAACCTGCAGCTAACCGACGGCGCAGGCAATATGCGCAACTTTAAAGATATTCTTGGTGATATGTCGGCGGGGTTGTCGGATTTAACGAAGCCTCAGAAAATTGCAGCCATAAAAGAGATATTCGGTAAGCGTGCGATAGCGGCTGCGTTGCCTATGGTTGGAGATGTCAACACTTTCAATTCTAGTTTACGCCGACTGTCAACCACATTAACAGAAATGAAACCGGGCGCTGCTCAGAAGATGGTCAATATAATGACCGGAGGCGCGACAGGTGCCTTCAAACGTTTTACGTCTGCGCTCGAAGGAGTTGCGATTGCGTTTGCCGAGAGTGGGTTGCTCGATAGTCTTGCGTCTATGGCCGACACTTTGGCGAAGGTATTTCAAGAAATTGCGGAGCTTAACCCGGAAACGAAAAAGATAATTCTACAGGTTGCTATGTTCGCAGCGGCGTTGGGACCTGTGCTTCTAATCGCCGGTCAAGTAGTAGGAGCGATAGGTGGCATATTGGGAGCGATAGGCGCAGCGGGCGGACTGGCTGCGTTGGTAGCGTTGGCTGCGCCGATTGTTGTATTGGCAGCCAAAATAGGGCTTGTAGTGGCCGCAATAGCATTCCTATGGGATGAGTTGGAGCCTATTCGAACGGCAATACAGGAAGGATTGGGTAGTGCATTTAGTGGGGTGACACCTATACTAGAGGATGCATGGGAAATAATAAAAGATGTTGGCGCAATCATAAAAGGTCTGGTAGGTGCGATTGCACCCTTAGTGGGATGGAGTGTCAAATGGGTAATGGCGACCAATCCGCTGTCTGTAGCTTTTAAAATTCTTACTAAAGTTTTGAGACCGTTTGTATGGCTCGTTAAAATGTTCTGCAAAGTTGCTCGCCTTGTCGGCAAAATCATAGGCGACTACTGGGGACCTAAATTCAAAGAGGCTGGAGAAGGAATTGGATACCTATGGGATCAGCTGGTAGGTTTTTTGAAACCTGTTAAAGATGCGATAAAATGGGTAACGGATCTTGGTACGGGACTAGGTATTCTTGCGGAAAAATGGATTGATAAAGAACTAGGGGATGAAAAAGAACTAAAGAAAAAAGTAAAAGTTAATACCAAATTCACAGGTAAATTCTTTGCAGACGAAGGGGTTCGCGAAGGTATGGACGACCCGTTTTTGTTTGGGCTAGGCGAAGGTGCAGATATTAATAAAAATATAAACTTCAAACAAAAATCAGAGGTCAATATTAGATTCGCCAATCTTCCCAAGGGAGCGACGGTGGAGAAATCTGGAAACGTAAATATCAGCAACGCGGATACCGGCGAGTTAATAGGAGATACTTTGTAATGGTTGCGACGTGGATAAAGGGATATAAGCAAGCCTCCTTCAGAGGTGTTCCGTTTTTCATTCGAGCGCATACTTATTCGAGCGGAAGGCGTCACGCTGTCCACGAGTTTCCAGATAGGGACGATGTTCTATTTGAGGACTTGGGACGAAGCCAGCGCACATTTAATTTAACTGCGTATATTGTCGATGATAATTATTTCGAAGCGAGAGAGAATTTAATCGCAGCGCTCGAAGATGAGTCGACACCAGGTATATTAAATCATCCTTATAGAGGGATATACCAAGTAGTTCCAGGGCCGTTCACGGAGACCGAGACCACGGAAGAGGGACGCGTTGCTAGATTTAATTTAACGTTCCACGAGTCGCTTGATTTGGGGCTCGTACAGATATATCCAAACGCCGCCGCGCGCGCGCGAGCAGCGAAGCAAAGTTTACTAGAAAAGATACTCGCATGGTTTGAAAACGCATACGATATCGTGAGTACTCCTGTTAGATTCCTGGAGGACGTCAACGATACAATCGACGAAGCTTTTCAAGTTGTAGATGCAGCCAAAAAACTCGCAAATACACAGGCTGAGTTCAGGCGTTCTCTCGAAAATCTACAGGGTAAAGTTATAGCGCTTTCTTTGAATGCAAGTCTTATCGCGAGTAGCTTCGACGACCTGATAAATTTTGGAACGGATCCGGGTTCTAGTTTATTGTTTAACGCGACAGCGGATAACGCAGACCGACAGATGAGAGAATTGTATGAGATAGTGGAGTCGACAGCGACTCCGTTTGTAGATACGCCGACCGATATTAGTCAAGACGAAGACTATCCTGCGTATCAGGTTCAACAGGTTATGAAGATGACCGCAACAGGCGCTCTAGTTGGGTTGATAACACAGGTTCCGTTTGGGTCTCAGCAAGACGCGCTAGACGCTAAAATAAAATTGTTTGATTTAATAGACGACATTTCTGGAACGTCTTTTGTAACAGATGATATTTACGAGACACTTAGAGACGCAAAGTCGGCTATTAACGACGACCTTGACGAGCGTTCTATAAACCTTCCGAGACTAGTGGACTTTGAGTTACCAGAGACTAGAAACACACTCTTAATAACGAACGAGATTTACGGAAACCTCTACAACGAGCAGGACATAATCGATAGAAATAAAATTATACATCCGGGATTTGTTTCCTCGGGTGAACCGATACAGGTAAAAGTCAATGAGTGACGATATTGTAATGCAGCTGGGCACCTCTGATTTTACAGGGTGGAAAAGCATCTCCGTGCAAAGAACTATGGAGAGTTTTTGCGGAAGCTTTACAGTTCAACTTGTCGATAAGCAGGGCTCTGCTACGAGTCAGATAACAGAAGGAATCTCAACTAAATTGTTTGTCAAAGAGGATTTATTTGGAGCGAATTTTCCTCTTATCAACGGATACATCGACGGAGTGAAATTAAAGCTTTCCGGCCAGTCGACACAGATGTCGATTCAAGGTAGAGACATCACCTGCGATATGATAGACAGCGCAGCGATTGTTCCCTCAAATACTTGGACTAAGGCAAAATTCAGTGACATCGTTCGAGCGATTGTTTTGCCGTTTGGTATTACGGTTGACACATCTCAATTAATTATCGACGAGGAGATAGATAAATTCACCCTGCAAAACGGAGAGACTGCTTACGAGGCTATCGAG
>Ga0307378_10008953_pt1 | contig 13209 bp, 16 predicted proteins | sample UN1MG_FD_202238 | JGI IMG/M metagenome (GOLD analysis project Ga0307378, IMG submission 202238) | Soil microbial communities from Risofladan, Vaasa, Finland - UN-1 | ecosystem: Environmental > Terrestrial > Soil > Coastal area > Acid sulfate soil | place: Finland: Risofladan, Vaasa | collected... | reverse complement strand
TATAGTTAAATTTCCTAAAACCTAGATTTGGATTTGTAGCACCATTATTATCAAGTGCTACAATACATACTGCCTCATAGCCGTGGTACTTAGCTTTAAGTATCATATTTTTAATTACGGTAAAGCCTTCTAGGGAAAAGTAAGATTTAAACCAGGATCCGCCTTCGGTAATAATATATTTCTTGCCTCTAGCCGTAGCCATAGTAGCCCAATCTAATAGTCTATTCCATTGAGCAGGATAGCCTAAAGATGATAATGGATGCACTCCAAGCACATCAAACTTACCGTTATCCAGTAGATAGTTCCAATCTAGGTTACCAAATTCGTCATTGCCGGCAATTACCGGATAATCCTTAATTACCTTCTTGGATTCATTAACTATATTTGTATAAATTACTGTGTTAAATCCGGTTGCAGTATTCGGCTCATTCATTATAGAAATATATGCCTTTATAAAGCCACGTTCTTTTAAGATGTCATTTATAATCCTGCATCTTCTAGCGTATTCACTGACTATCGGCATATTATCCTGATAGTAACCGTTATTGCATACTATCGGAATGACATTATAAGTCTTGCAATCAGTTAGGAATTTATCTAAGTTAATATCACTTCTGGTATAGAAACCATCATTGTGCATACCGTAAAGTAATTGATGTTTTAAAGCATTGTCAGATAATCCCCAGGAAATTTTATGGTCAATCCGGTGGCAAAATATCTGTAAATCTTTATGTGGTAAACTATTATTATAATGGTCGCCACCGCAATAAAATTCATTATTCATATAATCACCTTATTGCCATTATCGTAATTATAATTCCTATTACTATTGACAAAGAAGTCAACCAAGATACAAATGCCCTAATTGATATTTTAGATTTCATATCAATTTGAATATTTTCTATATCTTTTTTAATATCAACAAGTTCAACCGTATGAATTGCAATCTCCTTTACTATGGGAATAATCTCATCATATAATTTTTGTACTGTAGCTTTACCATTATTGTCTTTTGCCATTATATTTTCTCCGCTTTATCTAAAACATAAAAAACTTAATTTGACTGTTCCTGTAGGAGTGCCTGTTTTTGTCCAAGTTAGAGTGAATCCATCAGCATCGTAGGATTTAACTATTGCAGTCTGAAACTTGTTGGTGGCTGAAGCTATAAGTATTAAATATGCACCAGAACCCTTTACAGCAGCATGTTCATATAATGCTTGACCTGCTTTTGAAGAGTCTGCAAATCCTACACTAAAGTAAACCGTCCCATCGATTACCGTTAAAGCTTGAATACTTGTTGGCGTAAATCCTACTCCATTATAAGATACATCACCTGGATCGGCTGTCATAATTCTTGTTGATGTAATTAATTTTGAACTTAATCCCTTTTCTATATCGTCCATTTTCTCTTTTATTTCCCGATTAAATTTATCTGAATCGCAAACTGTATCAGGTGTCCACGCAACCGGTGCATTTGTAAATTTCATTTAATTCTCCTTAATTTTAATTTATCAGTAATAGCAGTATCGCATTTAATTGTTATTGCTGTAATCTTATATGCTACATACAGTGGAAAACTTATCTTTTCACAGGTTAAGGTTTCCCCCCCAGCCAAGAAATTTACTCTGGGAGTTGTAATTGTTATATGTCCAACATCTGTAAATGTTATTTTTTTTGTTAAAAATTCAGTTACCATAATTTATCCTTTAAATTATATAGCTTCCATTAACAATAAATCCTGTATTTGCACCAAGACTATAGTTTGCAATATTATATTTTAATATTTTTATTTTTGTTCCAGATTCATTTATGCTAAGACCTGTCATATAAGTCCCAGCATCCACAAGAGTAACATTACCTATAATTTCATAATTTTCAGTAGTATTAAGCGCAGATACTGGCAATGAAAATGCCAATACATTTGCTGCTGTTCCCCCAGTTGTACCCATTGCACGAAGTTCAAGAAAACAACTATTTCCCTTTATGCAAAATTTAGATATGAATATTGTAGTTGAAGTCCAGGTCATTGCACCTGAACCATATAAAGTTGGTGTCCAGTTAAAATATTGAGGAAATCCCCGTGGAGTTTCAACATAAGAATAATAATTATCTGTAATTGTAGCTGCCGCCATTGCATAATCGGTATTGGTAGCCAAAGTAATGGTAGTATTAGGCGCTCCGTAAGTAGCACTAATAACATAGCCATACTCATAAGTCCCGCCATCTTTATATCTAACTTTAGTTCCTTTAGGATATTTAACGGTTACATCACCGGAAATAGTAAAAGTAAAATTGCCAGTTCTTGTCCAAGTTTCGTTAGCTATAATCCAACCATCCCAATTTGCTAGTGTACCATCTTTAATAAGTAGTCCATCAACAGTTACTCCTGCATCTGCTGTTTTTTCAGCTATTGCACCCATTTTGGGAGTATCGGATAATGTTAATACACCTGCTTTGGTTTGGTTGCCAGTAAGTTTTACAGCGTCATCTAATTCTTTCAGCGTTCTAAAAGTAGCCAGTTCATCATCTTCAAATTCAAGTTTTGTTGCATTAACTCTTATTTCAGTAACCATTTATCCTCCAATATTTAATTTAGATATTTGTACATTTACAGTATCTCCTAGTTGCAGATAAGGTCTTGATGGGCTTTCAATTTCAATTTCTAATGCTTCAGGGTCTTTATAATCTGCAAGTAGGTCATCAGCTAGTTCCTGCGCATAAGTCATATCCTGAATAAATTCATTGTCTATTAAATATTCTGATTTGCCATATATAAATATTAAATCAGCGTCTTGAGATACAACCTCATTTGCACCAGTTGCCTCCAAAGGTTTTGCCTGAATCTCAATTGTTAAAATATCTTCATCAGCACCAGCGGAATTTGAAAAAGTTAGAAATGTTGCAAAACTATACTTTGATTGTGCTGTAATTGTTATATGTGTACTTGACTGTGTAAAAGTTGCATTGACAATATCAAGGCATGGTTTCTTATTAAAGTAACAAGCCACATCTTTTGTACTATTTGCCGGTATTGTTATGTTTTGTGTTAAACTGTAAACTTCTTCCTGTACCTGCTCATAGAGTGGATTTGATTTAATCCTTATATAATTTTTCATACTGTTGGATATAACAGGAGATGAAGCAGAATCCTTTTTTATGTTACTGTCATCATAATAAGCCGCTACTCCACTTTCAGTCCAACCTCTAGTCTTTGAATTAAATATTCCAAGTTCATCAAAAAATGCTACTCCCCCATCGGATAATTCTAATCTCTTAATATTTTCAGCATATTTTCTCGGTGTAAAATAAGCATAGGGTATTTCGTCTATTGTTGCCTCAATGTCATGCTCTGTTGCACCAAGTCCAAAATCTTCTACGAGTATTTGTTGTAGTTCAGATTTTGTATAATTTTCATAAACTAATGAACTTTCAAAATCTTCTTCATTCATTAAAATCATTCTATCAACCGCATAAAATTCTACAGTCATATCAGGTTTTGGGTCTATCTCTTTAAGGTAATACTTACCCTGTGCAAACCATTCAATACTATCTCCTAAGTCAATCCCGATATATGGATAGATTATCTTGTTATATTTTAAGTAAGGATAAAGATAAGAATCTTCATTATCTAGATTATACTTTTGACTGGTATTTACTAATTTTAATCTCAAGGTATTTGCACTGATATTCCCTATCGAAACCGAAGCCCCGGAATATTCAAGTTCTTTATGAATCTCCATTGGTTTAGCTGTTAAATCTCCTGAAACATCTTCCCTAAAACCTATCATAACCTCTACAATACAAGCAAGCATATCGGCAAGACTAATCTTATTTATTTCAACTTTCCAGCCCTTAATAGTAGTTAAAACTGGGAATTTATAAACTGTTATATAACTTGTAAGTCCTATATAACTTGAGCATAAAACCCAGTTTGTATTGGTGGAATCCCTGTAGTATAAATTCATATTAACAGGGTAGTTATACTGGCTACCGAATACTGTTAAATGGGTTGTTGATATGGTATTTGTATAAATTTCTGAGATAACTTCAGCAGCACCAAAATTATAGACATAGACATAAAAAATAAAATCATATCCAGGCCACAAATCCCAATTCCCATTATAATAATCAGCTATATTTCCCAAATGTGTGGGAGAAGAATCATCTACTCCAACCATTAAAAAATTATTAGGATAATCTCCTCCAGAAAATTCTATTACTATACAATAATAAGTGCCTTCTACTAATTCATATTGTTCTGCACCTTCAAAATTAAAAGTTATTAACTTAAAAGATGTAGATAGTGTTGTGATATCAATAGTATTTGATGTAGCCAACACCGCACCAGTTGGCTTGCTACTTATTCCATAAATTCCAGAATGTGCATATAATTTAGCAACAACATTTCCTGTGGGATTACCATATTTTTTTAAATACCATTTACAATTAGTAAGATTTCCTGATTTGCCAATAAAAGATTGAGAACCTTTTTCAGTTCCAGAACAATAATAAAACCAAGCATTATAATTACTCTCACTATAACTATCTGCAATTTCAATATCTACAAATTCCCCATTCTCATCTGAACGATTAGCACCAAGCCAGCCATTTTCATACTTATTTGAAAGAAGCCTTACATTATTTCCAAGTCTCATTGAATCGGAAAGTATTAATGGTTTAAATCTTGCGTAAGTTTCATCATTGGCTACATTCTCTTTAGCAAAATAAGTTGAATCCCACTGACCAGCAGTAACTACTCCAGGAGTATCGCCTTTAGTTATCCAGTCTATAAAGCATTTATATTTACGCTTAATAGGGGAAGTATCAAATGCTGTTCTTGCTGGTAATGTTATGGTCTGCATTTATGTCTCCTTTAGTGAAAAACTTATATTATACCGCCAATCGCTATCGCCAGCCCAGGGACGTAAGGCTTCTTCACTATAACTTGCAAATCTGACAGTATAAGTTTTGACTGCCCCATCTTCATTATATAAAGTCAAGATAAAAAAAGTATGCTCATCATATTTAGCCTTTACACTATTGCGCCCAGCTTTTAAATCCAATGTATTTGCGTCTTTTGCGGGTAGCTTTTCAAAAGTTATATTAAATATATTTTTAATACCTACATAGTATTGTGTTTCAGAACCATCTTCACATTCAACAATTTCCTCTATTGGTAAAGGTTGCATATTAAAAGTTCTATTTACCCTTGAAAGTTCAACAGTTCCAAGTAATATTTTTTGTGGATTCATGCTCATTTGACTTTCCTTGCCCCTTCCCTTAAATCATATTTTTCCCATACATCGTATAAAATTTTGCCATCTAAACTTAAGGGAATATGGAGTATTACTTCATTTTTGCTAATTGTTGTATTGGGTCTGGTATTTGCCTTACCCATTATCCATTCAGCTAAATTTCTCTGTTGACTGGTATTTGCGATAATTTCATTTTCGTGTGCTAATACTGGTATTACCCTACCTGTCTGGGGAGTAACCATTCCATAAGCAGCGGATAGTATTGGTTGTCTTGCACCGTCATTACCTACCACTCCCCCACCGGCCATAGCTTTTACTATGCCGCCACCTGCATAGGTAGTAATCATACGAGTTATAATTTCTACGGATTTACCCTGTACGCTATTAATCTTTCTTTGTATTTTTTCAATATTGGTTTCGGCTTTACTAATATCAACATCAATATTAACTAATCTGTCTTTAGTAGCTTCATCAAGTTTAATTCCTAATTCTTGAGCCTTTAGGATTATCTCATTACCAGAAAGTCCAAATTGCTGTGCCATTTCTATAAAAGCATCTTCTCCCCATTGACCAGAAATAACTAATTGCTGACCATATTCTAAAGCTTTTTTACGTGCTTCTTCCTGCTCTTCTTTTGTAGTATAGGTAGATGTATAAACTCCATAAAGGGATTCAATTACAGATTGGTTTGCACTATCAAGGTCATTTATTGCCTGTTCGTATTCCTGCGTTCCTTCTTTACCATCTTTGATTAATTTATTAACTGCTTTCTGTGCCGCTATTTGCTCCCATTCTGCTTCCTGTAACTCATTTGAAGCATTAATGCCATCAAATAAGGTGCTAATAAGACTATTAAAAGAACTCCGCAGGTCATCAACTGATTCTGTCTGGTCTTCTATTATGCCAGTGCCTTCTTCTGTTTCATTATAATATTCTTCTGCTGCTTCTTCTGTAAGATCATATTGCGTCATTAATCCCTGTATAGCATTTTCATGGTCAACGGCTGCAATTTTAGCTTCAATTTCAGTAATAGTAGTCTTATCCAGTTGCTTCTCAAAAATATTCATAGGGTCAAATGCTGCTATATTTGCCTTGGTGGATTCTTTTTGAGCTTCCGTGAGTTCTTCAGTACCTTCCATAGCTCTTCTTAAAGCGTAAATAGCAGGGCCGAAAACTGGAATTAAATTAAAAAGTGCTTCTCCCCAACTTTGTGTACCCTCTTTAGCTTTTTTAATTCCATCTGTATATGTAACAGCCTGTATGCCAAGTTGTGCTATCAAAGCGCCTATTAATGCTAGTTCACCATAGGCTAGTTTTGTAGCTACAGCCAAAGAAAGCATTGCGGTTCTAAGAGTAACTACTGCTCTAGTAATAGAACCAAGCCCTATAAGTACTGGCCCAATGGCAGCAGCAAATATTCCAAAATTTACAATTAGTTTCTTTTGGCTATCTGTAAGACTATTAAACCAGTCTATTCCTTTTTTAATTGCTTCAATTAAACTTTCAAGTCTTGGCTTTAATATATCAAATATGGATATTCCTACATTTATAAGTTCATTCTTTAACTGTTTCATCTGTGCAGTAAAGGACTCCATTTGTTTTTTAGCTACTTCATCGGTATATCCGGCAGCGCTTCTTAAATCTTTTTCGTATTGTCTTATTGAATCAGAGGTTCCAAGTAGGGACATCATTGCTGAAATTGACCTATCCTGAAAACCTAACGTCATCAGTGTTGCTCTTTTTTCCTTATCACTCATACCGTCTAAGGCTGTTTCTAAATCACCAATGACATCAGCCATATTGCGCACATTTCCAGACGAGTCAAAGACGCTTATGTTAAACTTATTAAATACTTCTTCATTTTCAATAGTCGCTCTTTGTAAATCCCTTAAGACTATATTTAAGTAGTTACCTGCTTCTGAACCTTTAACGCCCTGGTCAGCCCACGCAGCTAACATTGCAACGCCTTCCTCAATATCCATATTCAGCATTTTCATAGCTGCGCCTGCTTTATTTGTTAGGCTCTCTGAAAATTGCTGTACCGTAGCATTTGATAAGGTATTGGCTTTTACCAGTACATCAGATACACGGGTCATATTTTCCATATTTTTTACAACATCGTCTCTTATGGTAAGACCCAAAGCTGACTGTGCGTCAGTAAGTAGATCGGTAGCAAGTGCCAAATTAAAATTACCTGCCTGTGCAAACTTAGCAACTCTTGGCAATGCTTCAATAGATTGTGCTGCATCAAGTCCAGCGGAAGCCAGATAAAAGTAAGCATCTGCTGCTTCTTTAGCGCTGAAAGTAGTATATTTTATAACATCTTTAGCGGTTAGTTCCATTTGGCTGCGTATCTGTGGGGTAACATTATTCATAATAGCGAGGGATTTTGTCATACCGTCTTCGAAGTCCATACCTGCTTTAGTGGCAGCAACACCCACCGCCAGGAGTGGCAGGGTTACAAATTTTGACATATTTTTGCCAACAGATGTAAGTCCTGCACCTATTTTATTTAATTTTGCATTTATGGAGGCAGTCTGGGTCATTGCCTGACGGTCAAGTGCAGACAATTGCAGTTTAGCAGTTGACACTCCTGCTTGCAGTTTTGCAGTATTAAGTCCTATTTCAGCCCAGATTGTCCCAATATTACCAAAAGCCATTAGTTTTTCACCTTATCTGATAGTTTCATAAATCCTTCATTCTGCTTTATAATCTTTTCAATATAGGTTAATTCTCCCCTCATACTGTAGAGATATGAGCAAAGTTCATCTAAACAAAAAGATGTGTATGTATCCTTAATTTCAAATAGGTCGGATACTTTCTCGTTATTTTCCCTTGCCACTATCGCGATTCTTTTTAAACTCTTCAATTTTTTCTCTGAGCTTACGAAAGGGAAGCAGTCCCAGAACCCCCGTCTGGGTATAATTAAATATCGCGGTTAGTTGTTCATCGTTCAGTATGTCTGCCACATCTTCATATTTAGGTTCCACTAGCGCACTTTTTGCAACTACGTGCAATACTTCACTATAGCTTTTTATATCTCCACTTTTTTCACCCTCAAATATTTTCTGTGCGGTTGCAAGTAGCGTATTCGGTATTGTCCCGTTTTTGCACAAAGTAAGTAGTGCTGGTCTTTTTAACCTTGCCGTAAATGAAGTGCTTTCATCAAATGGGGGGAGTTCTACAACTTCACCTTTCTTGAGATTATCTAAATCTCCGATAGAAGTTATTTTTTTGTCTTCCAATTTTTTCTCCTTATTTAATTTTTTATACTATTGATGCAACTTTTTCATATTTAATAGCAGGCAATATAGCTTCGCTATCAGCTTCATTATTTCTTGCCTCTATAGCGTAAGCAGGTTTTCCAAAAGTCTTATCAGCGTTAGTATCGGTTGTCCTTTTACCTTTGCAGAATGGAAGTGTAAGCATTTTGAAACCATCCTGAATGCTTCCCCTGTCGCTTTTAGTGTAATTTGCAATCCATATAATCATTGAAAATGGATATGCTTCTTCAGCATCGCTAATGGGTGATTCCCATTGTTCATTTTCAGGTGTTGATACACCTCCGCAAATTACGCCATCTACTTCATTCATTAGCGTTGCAAATATGATATCGAAATTTACTCCCACAAACTTATCGTCTTCATTAATCAGTGCGCAAATATCATCTCCACCACGATGTACCTGTTCCTCACCATCAATATAGATAAAACTATATGACGCACTCTGGGGGGTATCTATATCATAAGTGATTGCCGATGCATCTGGTGCTCCTGTGGCAAGTAGATTTACGAGTCTTATTTGCCTAATTCCGTATAGTATACTTTCTGTAGGTGATGCCATTTCATTCTCCTTTTCTTATTTTGTTTTTGTATATAAAAAAAGACATCTAAAAAGATGTCTTTAATTTTTGAAATATTTAATTGTTAATTTAGCTTATGTTCTTGCTCCCCCGATATCGAAGTCTATCCTTTTAGAAAATAGGTTTCTTACATCATCGTGGTAATCCTCTAGGGTCTTTATATATTCAGGTATAAACTGGTCTTCATCATAGATATCGGTAGCTAAAGTTACGTTATGCAGTTTACGCCTAACCAATACAACTAAATCATCTAATGAAACGAAACTGTCCGGGCTTACATATATAAAAACCGAAAATGACCAGATAGAACCCTGCTTGTTATCAAGTGCCGGATCTTCCCCCATCATCTTAATCACTGCGTAAGGTGTGGTAGGATTTTCGGGGGCTGTATAGGGTTGATATACCCTGTTTCCAAATTCTTCTATTTCACATAATTTTTGATATAAAGCTGTTCTCAAATCTTACTCTCCATTATTTGTTTTACCCTATTATAAAATTCCTGCCTAAGTGAATTTAAGGTTTTTTCCAAGATTCCGTATTTCCCATCATGTGCCACTTCCAGAGCTGGGCCATAATCAACCCTATGGCCATGTTCGATAATTCCCTGCGTTCCTTCCCACCTAAATTTACCATATAGACCCTGCTCTGCATGATAACTACGGTTTTGCCACAGATGTTCTGCTTTAGATTTTGCAGCTGCTTGACTTGCAATTATAGTACCTACTCCTTGCACGCCTGCCATCTTTTGCTGATACCATCTATCTAAATTATTGAATACTTGACCCATTCCCTTTAACATTATAGTTCCTCTAATTCTAATTCTTTAAATACAATCGAACCCTTAACGTACCTGTCTATAACGTCAAATATCCGGTAAGCCTTACCGTCAAAAGTAAACTTATCCTCATTGGTTGAACTTTTTTTCTTAACCCTAGCATCCCATTTTGCAATAGCCTGTGTTACTCTTATAGAATGATAACCGCCTTCGTCAATTACCAGGACTCGGGTACGTTTAAAATAAATCCTTATATCCTGGCTGGTTAATACTTCGGGTGGATTAGTTATCCAACCACCTGCCCCATCGCTAGCTTTAGAAGTACGGGTAATTACAATTGAAGCTGGGTTTTGTGCAATTATATTTGTTTGCTGATTTCTGGTACTTATTACTAAAGACATTTATCCTCTTTCCATTTCGTTAGAATCTGATGGTCTTAAATCCCAATATTTCCCTATACAATAAGATTTATTATATTTGTCCGCAGGGAGTTCTTCATCTCCCAACCTTACCCTACCATTAAAACCTGCCCTCGCTGCTCTTACCAGCCAGATGTCAGAAGCTGTTTTATATAAATCGTAATAATTGGCTTTTATGTAGACTGCGGATTGTGCTGCATTAAAAGTATAAATCCCGTTAATATCATCTGCGATATAATCTGTGGTTTCAGTAAAATTGTTAGTGCCATCTGTTAATATCCTATTATCAAGATATTTATAATTGCACAACCAAACAAGATAATCATCATTTTCAGCAGTCAAGGATATCTCATCTAAATAGTTCCTATATTTGTTTAGGTAAATTATAAGCTCGCCATCTGTAAAATCTTCATCTACCTCATCTTCAATTAAAACTATAAGTTCATCAAGTAATTGGCTCATTTATCTTGGCCTCACTTTTCATTAAAATTTGGTAATACTTTTTTTTATCATTAATCCTATTATAACTCCGTTTATGGTTATTGTGTAGAAACTCAAATTCTATAATTTTCTGGCTAGTATAACCATTACCCACTTTATCAAGGTGTGCAAATACCCTATTATCTTTATTAAGTAATAGTGAATGTTTTCCCCAGTAATGTAAGCCTTTTCTAAATCTAAAGAACCTTATTGTGCGCCTGTGCCTTCTGGAATCTCCCTGTTCACCTATCATAATAATTCCCATGTCGGTGGTAAGTTCCGGGATATCTCTAATTAGCATTTCATCGGTATCTATGTTTAAGCAAATATCACCGTCTTTTAAATGCTCTAAATAAACATTTCTTTTTTCAACTTCTGTAAGTCCACCGGCAAGGATTATTTCAAACTTATCATCTTTGCTTAATCCTAAAAGATATTTAAGACTTTCACCTCTTGAATAATCATCATCCCCGGGGAAGTCCTTAAATTTGCCATCTATTATTATGATTTTATCGACTTTGCCGGTTATCGATTCTACACATTCTTTTATAAGTGGCCAGTCGTTATAAGTTATTATGGTTGCTATTAGCATTTTGTTAATATTATCTGCAATTCTATGCCAACTCTTTTCATTTCTTTTATTTCAAATTTATAAGCATGTTGCAATCCCCGGAGTATTCCTTTAATCCTATTTTCATTCCACATGCTTAAATGACAGGAATAATAGGATTCAATGGTATCAGAATGTGGAACTTTTATTTCTATCTCAGCGCCCTTTTTACAAATTCTGTAAACTTCTATCATAAAATCCTGTATATATTCTACTCCCAAATGCTCAACAAAATGACTACAGTATATATTTTCAATTGAACTATCTGGAAATGGTAAGCCCTGTGTTACATCCCAAATAATTTCTTGTCCAAAATCCTTTATATCAATTCCTATATAATCTTTTTTTTTAATATTTTTACAGCCTATATCTATTTTTGTAATATCTCTACAATTAATCTTTCTTAACATATCTAAAATACTCTTACTTTATTTTGCAAATAGTAATTAAATTTTTTGCCTTTGATTTTGTTATATTTATGTCCAATCATAAACATTCTATAGCAAGCCCCTTTATCTGTTCCCTTTGCACCTATATTGGAAGTTCTTGAAAGTTGTGGTACTAAATTATATATTCCCTCAAATGTTCTAATATAATTTGCTACAGCCTTATCCCAACTTGGTTTTGTAATCCATGCTGGTTTACAGTATTTCTCAAATTGAAATTTACTTGTTATAAATCCCCAGCCACAGGCACACCTTACTTTATAAACTAAATTCTCATCAGGTTGGTTTGTTCTATCCCACAAGTTGCATAAACACAATAAGGCAATATTTGTTAAATCCTGTCCTGCATACCAATCCATTATATCCAAAGCGTCGGGGGACATAATAACATCGTCTTCCAAATACAGGTTGAAATCCGAACCATCGCTAAATGTCCTTTCCATTACATCGTAAGTATTTTTATCTATTCTTTTTCTTATATTTGACTCATTTAACTGTAGTATTTTAATGTCGGTTTCAATAAAATCTACTTTCTTACAAATATCTTCAACTTCCTTACACCCAGGATCAATATTGACATATAATTTATAATCATCTAATTTTTTATTCTGTTCTTTTAAACTGTTAAGTACTTTTAAAGTATAATCGGGTCTATCCTTACAAGCCAATGTAATTGTCTTCAATTTTAACCTCGCTTATATCAAATTTTTTACATTCAGTGTGACGTTTTTCATTTTCCCATTTGTATCTTTCGGTTGAATTATAACGACCTGGATCAATTCCAAGTCCCCGAAATGTCTGGTGTCCATAGTGGTGAACATACGAAGCCTTGCATAAGTAAGCTCTATAATGTGTCAAATGTTCCATTCTCCAAGTAAATTCATTTTCTTCGGTATTGCCAAGTTTAAATCTCTTATAATTAAAGCCTCCAATTAAGTTAAAAATTTCTTTTTTAACTAAATAACAAAATCCTGCAACTACAAATGGTACATATCCTTCCTTTAGACTATTGGCAAACTCATTCATATCCTCTTCACTCATAGCATATCTATATCTCATTACTGTTTTGTTAGTCTGAATCTCTCCAGCAAAAGAAGTTATCGGCCCCACAATTCCAGCAATTGGTTTTTCCTTATAAGTATTCATTAACTTTTTTAACCAATCTTTTGTTGCCACACAATCACTATTTAGAAAACAAATATAATTACATTTAGAAAGTTTAATACCCTGATTCCAACTATAGGGTACTCCCATATTTTCCTTATTTGTTATAAGTATTGCACTTTCCAAACCTGCAAGATATTTCTTAGTTTCTTCTCCAGAATCATTATCTATAAGTATTAGTTCATAATCTTCAGTATG
>Ga0307378_10008951_pt1 | contig 13210 bp, 10 predicted proteins | sample UN1MG_FD_202238 | JGI IMG/M metagenome (GOLD analysis project Ga0307378, IMG submission 202238) | Soil microbial communities from Risofladan, Vaasa, Finland - UN-1 | ecosystem: Environmental > Terrestrial > Soil > Coastal area > Acid sulfate soil | place: Finland: Risofladan, Vaasa | collected... | reverse complement strand
CCGCGCACCACCGGGCGCCGAAGACAGGCTCCTGACCACCGAGCGGGGCAGCGCGTTGGTCGGGCCCCGGCGTTCGCTCCCAACGCCGGCGGTGGAGAAACGCCTGGCATGGCCATCGCGCCGGGATCCCGTTCTTGAACCAGCGGATACGGCGTCTGTGGCGCCCAACTGCGTGCGTCGGCCTCCGAGCCTTGGGCTGCTGTGCGACCAGCGGCGGTGAGGTCCGCGGTGGCGTAGGGCACGGGCGATTTGATGGTACGCGCACCGGTAGTAGTATCTTCTGCCGACGCGCATGACGTGACCGGGTCCGCGCCACCCCGGCCAGTCGTAATAGCCCCCGGCCCCGTAGCCGCACCGGATGTACGCTATGCAGATGCGCAAGCGCACAAGCCACGATGGGTCACAGCCGTAGAACAACGGCCAGTCGATCGGGTAACCGCGGTAGTAGACCACGATTGGTGCATAGTAAGTATGGTACGAACGGTAGCTGACGCGCGAGTACGCTGTGGGACCGTAAGCCCAGCCGGACGCGTAATCCCAAACGTCATCATCATAGGCTACGTCTTCCACCGGCTCTTCGACGTACTGCCAGTCGTCAACCACGACGCCTTCGTCCTCATCCCCGGCCAGCCAGCCAGCCGCTGGCTCGTCAGACGCCTCGGCATAGAGTTCCTCGGGCGCTTCGGGCGGCATCTCCGGCGTCCAGAGCCTCGCGTGTTCGGCGACGGCACGGGCGTAGTACGCCTCCGGCGGCTGGTCGGCCGGCGGCTGCATGATCACCGGGACCAGCTCAACCGAGTCGGCAAGGTCGCCCTCAACCGCTTGCCACATCGAGGCCCGTTGCTCCGGCGGCATCGCCGCCACGCTGTCCGCGCTGATCTCGAACTCGAGCGGCTCCGTGCTGCCGCCGAGTATCCGAGCATCCCGCTCATAAGGCGCGTACGTCTCCCACCACTGTTGGATCACCTGCATCGCCACAGAAGACTCCGCGTGCTCGATCGCGTAGAAAATGATCGCCTCGTTGGGTGGGCAGGCATAGTAGTATTCGCGTTTCAACACCTGGACGCAGGGGAAACCCTTGTAGGCTTCACGCTGCGCCTTGCAGAAGCGCGTGACGAGCTCGCAATACGCCTCCAACGCGGCTTGGTCGCGCTCCAGCGCCTCCTGCCAGGCGATCGCCGCTCCCAGCTCGGCTCGGTCGTACGCCGCGCGCAGTTGGAGGATACGGTCCTCCATTTCCTCCGGAGCCTCAGCATACAGCTCTCGGAGAGCTCTGAGTTCCTCGGGATGTTCCGCCGACACGGCGACAATGGCCGGCATCACGCTCAACTCTCTGATCGCGGCGTGCATCTCGGCCGGCACCGGTGGACTGATGTCCTCGGGTCGTTCGAGCAGATCGGGTTCGTCGGCCAGTTGGCGCAGGACCAGCGGGTCTTCAGCAACCTGTAGCAGCGAGCGCAGGATGCGTGCGGGATATTCGCGCACTCCGGCAGCCAGTCGCAACGGCGAAACCGCCCGGACCTCTCCACCGTTACCGGTTTCCAGTGGGACTGGTGAGTCTTGGGCCGGGGCCGGCACGGCCGTGATCACGGCGGCCAGCAAACCCGCGCGAATGAGTGAAGCTAGCATGGCAATTCTCCTGGCTTGCCCATAGGCGGGCACATCGGTCGGGCCCAACTCTGAGATTGGCGACTGAGCCTACACCATCTTGAACCTGGACACCGGCCCCAGGACGTCGTTGGACCGATAACTGAGCCTCGGCGGGTCGTAATCCGCGCATGGCCGAGGAACCACTTCATGCGTTCGAACCTGTGGGCAATGACGATTATCACCTCCATAGATATGTGCGCTGAAGCGGCGAGGTGGACGCAAAGGAATCTCACTAACCCGGTGTCTTGCCGTAACCTCAAACGGGACAGGCGGCTACGACACAATCGCACTCTTCAACCGGGGGCGATCGCGTGATATCATGGTTTCGGGGTTTCTGTCGGTTCTCCGGGCAAACACATATGGCGGCGCCAGATCCGGAACCCGTTACGCGGCTGCTCGTTGCAGCCAGTCAGGGCGATGCCCATGCGGGTGATCGCCTTTGGTCGGCGGTCTACGACCAGTTGCGGCGACTTGCGCGACGTCAGCTGGCGAACGAGGGCCGGGACTGCACGTTTGAATCGACCTCGCTGATACACGAGGCGTTTCTCCGTCTGGTCGGCGATGAGCCCGTCGAGTGGGCCAGCCGTCGCCATTTTTTCGCTGCGGCAGCCCGCGCCATGCGCCACATCCGCATCGATGACGCACGGAAGAGAGGCCGGATCAAGCGCGGTGGTGATCAGCAAGCACAGCCGCTCAATGATCAACTGGCCATCTTCGACAATGATCCAACGGAGGTTCTCGCGGTCGATGAGGCACTGAAGAAACTCGAGGAAATGGCGCCGCGCCAAGCCGAAGTCGTCATGTTGCGCTACTTCGCCGGTCTGAGCGTGGATGAAACCGCACAGGCACTCGGCGTCTCGCCGCGGACCGTGGACTATGAATGGCGCTTGGCGCGGGCGTGGTTGCACCGTGAACTGGGCCGAGGCGATACGAAGGTCATCTGAAAGGACTGCTCGATGAACGCTGACCGGATGCGGCGGATTCAGGAGCTATTCGCGTCGGCGTTGAAGCGCCCAGCGGAGGAACGGGCGGCTTTCCTGCGTGAGGCCGGCGGTGACGACGTCGAACTGCGCACCCAGGTCGAGTCGCTGCTCGAGCATGATCAATTGGCGGGCGACCACTTCATGAAAGTGCCTGAGACGCGGTCCCGGCCGCGCTCCGCGGATGCGCTCGATCCTGCCAAGGTGACGCCTCAGGCCGATAGCTGCGCCACATCACCGGCTGGCCCGGAGATCGGTGGGTACGAGATCACGCATGAGCTCAGCCGCGGCGGCCAAGGGGTCGTCTATCAGGCGATACAGAAACCCACGAAGCGGAAGGTGGCCATCAAGGTTCTCATCGAAGGACCGTACGCCTCGGAATCCGCTCAGAAACGCTTCGAGCGCGAGATCGAACTGGTTGCCCAACTCCGGCACCCGAACATCATTTCGATTTTCCATTCCGGCATGACTTCGGACGGGCATCCGTTCTACGTGATGGACTACGCGCCGGGGCTACCTTTGCAGGAATACGTCCGGTCGGGAAACCTGACGTTGGAGAAAACGCTGGAGCTTTTCCTGACGGTTTGCGAGGCAGTCCAGCATGCCCACCGAAAGGGCGTGATTCACCGAGACTTAAAACCCACGAACATCATCGTCGACGAAAACGGCACGCCCAGGATCCTCGACTTCGGACTGGCGAAGTCGCTGGGCGCAGCAGTCGGGAGCCACATCTCCGTCAGCCAGCAGATAATCGGAACGTTGCCTTACATGTCCCCCGAGCAGGCCGGCGGCAGTTCGGACGAGATTGACACCCGTACCGACGTGTATTCCCTCGGCGTCATTCTCTATGAATTACTCACCGGCCACCGCCCTTATCCGGTCGAGGGCCGGCTTGCGGACGTCCTGCGCCACATATCGGAAACACAGCCAACGCCACCGAGCCGCAGCTGGACGCGCGACGCCGGCGTCACCCGCCACGCGACGCGTCGCATACGGGGTGGTGAGTGCCCCATCGACGGCGAGATCGAGACGATCATCCTCAAGGCCCTGGCAAAGGAACGTGAGCGACGATATCAGTCCGTTGGCGAGCTGGCTCAAGACATTCGGCACTACCTGCGTGGTGAACCGATCGAGGCCAAGGGCGATTCGCCGGCGTACGTGCTTTGGAAGCAATCGCGCCGGTACTTTCGGCACGCGCCGGTCGCGGCGCTGGTCCTGCTGTGCGCAATCCTGGCCCCCGGGCTGCTGGTGTCGCTCATTTTCTGGCGCCAAGCGGCTCGTGAGCGCGACATCGCCGACGCGGCCATCAGTTTTCTCAACAATGACGTTTTTCAGGCTCTTGATCCTGAGAGAGTAGGACGCGACGTCGATCTGCGCGAACTGCTGGACGCGGCGTCGCAGCGAGTCGAGGAGAAGTTCGCATCCGCGCCCCTGGCGGAGGCGTCGATCCGGCACACGCTGGGCAACTTCTACTGCAGCTTGGGGGAAAACGGAGAAGCCCTCGCCCACCTGGAACAGGCGCTGCGACTGCGGCGAGCCGAGCTTGGTGAAAAGCACCTCGCGGTTGCCGAGTCGCTCGTGAGCCTTTCACGTGTGCTGGAGAACATGGGACGCTGCGTGGAGGCCGAACTTCGCCTGCGCGATGCACTGGCCACACGCTCAGAGCTGCTGGGACACCAGCACCCGTTGGTCACTGCAACGCTGAGCCAACTCGCCGCCTTCGCGCGGCGCCAGGGCAATCTGGAGCTGGAAGCCCAGTTGGCGGCTCAAACCGCTGTTGCGAGCGCCCAGGTCGCCCCGGCAACACCGGTAGCGGATGGGCAGTTATCTTCACGTGTCGACGCTTCAGCTCGGCCCGCTGCGAGGCAAGAATCATTACGCGAGCGTGTGGCGCTGGCGCGGCAGACCCACGGAGATTCCCACCTGGAGGTCGCACTGCGACTCACCGAGCTGGCCGATTGGCTTATGTCCGCCGGGAGCTTCGCGGAAGCTGAGCCATTGTATAAGGAGGCTCTGGGCATCTGGACCGATCAGCTTGGCTCAGAACATATCCGCGCCCGCGAGGTATTCGCGAAGTTGGAGGATCTCTTCGTTCAGTCGGGCGAGACCGAGAAGGTGATACCTTTCCTCAAGAGTCGGCTTGAACGCGCGTTGGCAACCGCCGACAACGCACGGCTTCTGAGTAGTGCGAGCTGGGATGTCGTCAAGCGGCCGGACCACTCCACGGAATTGTACACCCGTGCGCTGGAGGCAGCCCGTCGAGCCTGCCAGCTACAATCCGAGAATGGAGCGTTCTTGAACACGTTGGGCGTCGCCCAGTACCGGGCCAGCCTGTTTGAGGATGCACACGCGACGCTCACTCGTGCTGACAAGCTGAATGACGGTCATCCGGCAGACATCGCGTTCCTGGCAATGACGCTGAGACGACTGGGACGGGCTGAAGAAGCGCAACGGGAACTCGAACGGCTGCATGCGCTCATGCGACAAGAACCGTGGTCAACGGATCCTCAGTCGCTGCGGTTTCTTCGCGAAGTGCAAGTGTTAGCGGAGGGTGACACCGACGAGTGAGCCGTTCGGGCGAGTGTGGGGGGTCCTGTTTTTCCGAAAATGTCATCCAGCCTGGCCGAAGGGCGAACCGCGCGCTGATCCAGCGGCTCTGCGCTTGCCGGGATGCCCGCTCATGCCCACAACGCCTTCGAAATCGGTTAGTCCTGCTGTGTCAGCGCATGGCTGCCCGATGGCTGCACGTCGGGCCTCCGAACTGCTTCACGTGGCTCGCGCGTGCCGCTCATGCAGCCCACCAGCCAGCGCAATGGTGCTCGCCGTCCCCTTGGAGGGACGCTCAGTTGAGCGCGGCACCGGAGCGTCGCGGGCAAGCTACAGACGCGTACGCGACCGTGCATGATGCGGCCCTCGATGCCTGAGTCATCCCCAGTCTTGCGGGAAACGGCAGGCGCAGGGCGGTTCCCTGTGGCATACTACCAGTAGTAGCATGGTTTCGAGCGTACGCTCAGGACAAGCAGAGCGAGGGAACCGCCATGAATCGCATGGAAGTGATTGCTTGGACACCGAGTGTGTGTGCCGGCCTGCGGTTAAGTCAAGCCAAAACCCTGAGCGAATTGGTGGCCGCCACCCTGCACGTCGGCCGCGTCAGCCTGGCTGAGATCGGTCGCCGCCTGCACGGCCAGACGCCCGCTAAACACCGCATCAAACGCGTTTCGCGTTTTACCGCTAACACGCGTGTCGAGATCAGCGACGCGCTGCGGGGCGTCGTCTCGCGGCTGGTCAAACGCCGCAAAAAGCCGTTGCTGGTCACCTTCGACCGGACGGAGATCCGCGGCTTCTGCACGTTGATGGCCGCGGCGGCGATGAAGCGGCGCGCGCTACCGCTGTTGTGGGCCGGCTATCCCAAGGGGCAGGGCTTTGTAGGGCCACAGGCCTCTGCGCGTAGGCCCTATAGCCAATTGCACCGGGCTCGGATTGGGGGTTGACTAAAGAATTCATGTTGGTATGCTGAGAATCATCAGCCGATCATAGTTTGTTGAGCGAGGAAAAGGGGAGCGGTCTGTGACTCGGCAGCAGTGGCGCGGAGAATACGCCGCTATTGTGACGGCGTACGCGCAGCGACCTTCGGACGATTTGATCCGGCGTGCGGTGGAGCTGGGTGAGGCGCTGGTTGAGGCCCGCGTGTCGCCGCAGGGTTTTGTCGCCGCGCACATGGCCTGCGTCGAGCAGCTTTGCGCGAGCCGTGCAGGGGGGGATGGCACCGGGTTGAGGGGGGCTACGTCGCTGCTGCTGGAAGTGATGAAGGCGTATGGCCGGCGCCTGCAAGAGCCACGGGGCACGCCGCGACCACTGGCTGAGCAGACAGATCGATTGAACGAAACCCTCGCCGAAGCGGAGCAGGCGCAACAAGCGGTGCAGGGGGGCAACAGCGAGCTGAGAAGGTGGCTGGAGCAGCATACGGCGGAGCTCGCGGTCGCCAATGAGCGGCTCCAGCAGGAAATCGCCGAGCGCAAGCAGACTGAGCAGGTCCTGCGCGAGAGCGAGGCGAGGTATCGTCGGCTTTTCGCGACTGTCTCGGATGCGATAGTGGTTTTTGACGGGGAGACGAAACAGTTTGTGGGTGTCAATGACGCCGCGGTGCGGCTCTATGGCTACAGCCGGGAGGAGTTGCTGAGGCTAGGGCTCCTGGACATCAGCGCCCAGCCGGAAGAGTCCCGGATTGCGGCCGAGGAGGCCCTAGATGACGGCTTCTATGACGGGACGATTTTCCATCGGGTGCTCCCGGAGTTCGTCGTGCAGGGTGGCGGATTGACGCCCGACCTGGCGCAGAAAGAAACGCGTCCTCCCATCGCAAACGAAGCAAGCAACGGGCTCTCCAACGTCCGAGGAACCGTCGCGATGGCGGGAACCGACGACCCGAATTCGGCGACGGCGCAGTTCTTCGTCAACGTTATCGATAATCTCGACCTCGACGCCGACGAGGACACCGCCGGCTACGCCGTCTTCGGCCGCGTTGTCGAGGGTATGGACGTGGTGGACAGCATAGCCGCGCAGCCCACGGAAGAGCGTGATGGATTCACGGACGTCCCGGTCGAAGACGTGGTCATCGAACGCATCGAGTTTGTTACGCTTCCGACCGGGCAACTGGAGCTTACCCCCGAAGGCCAGACGTATCTCGAGTTACAGACGTATCGCGTGTCGAGTCTGATCCGCGAGTTGCTGGTTCAGCTAGTGCGTTTCACAATAGCTCCGCCCTAGCCGATCCCTTCAGACCGGATCCGGTTCCGTGGACTCCTTGTTCGGCAACAACGATAACGGCTAAGGCACCGCGACCCTGGCCTCCGTTATGGGACGTGCGCGGGCAAATAACCCTGTCAGACACCGGCCGTCTGGGTTAATGTGAAAGAGAAGGAGGAATGAGATGCAATTGACCTGTGGACGAACAATCGGAGCGATCCTGCTGGCGGGCGCGCTGTTTTCTCCCGCCACCCCCGCCGGCCTCGGGCCGCAAAACCTGCTCGTCGTGATCGACGAGGCCGTGCCCGAGTCCGTCGCCATCGGGGAGTACTACATCCAGGTGCGGGAAATCCCCGAATGCTGCGTTTACCGCGTCTACGACCCGCCGCTGTCCACCTACGAACAGGTGCTCGAAAACCTGGCCTACCCCATCAAGCAGTACCTCGAGGATCAGGGCCTGACCGACCAGGTGGACGTCATCGTCCTCACCCGTGGCATTCCCTACCGCGTCGGCGTCAGCTCCATGGCCTGCATCCTCCACAGCGAACGCACCGACTACTGGCCGGGCGAGTGCTATTATGGCGACGATGGCATGCGCAACCCGTATTTCGAAAAGGCCGAGCACTTCGACTACAACCGGCAGTACCAGCGGCCCGGCGTCCCGCTGGAAAACCGCCGCATCATCATGATGCTGAGCGGTTTCACCGTCGAGGGGGCCATGACAAACATCGACTCGGGCGTATACAGCGATGAGACGGCACCGCCCGGCACGGTCTACATGATCAGCAGCAGCAGCTCGAGTTGCCCCCGCCTCTACCCGCGCCATAACCAGATCCCGCCGGTTCGTGCGCAGCTAACCAGCTTGGGCATCGCCAGCGAGCACATCGTGGTTACTTCGGAGGGAGACGCGCAGATCTTCGACAAACCCGACGTAATGGGCTATCTGACCGGCCGCGCCACCCTCACCAATCTCGACTCCAACACGTTCCTGCCCGGCTCCTGGGCCGACCACCTGACCAGCACCGCCGGCGACCTGCTGAACCCGGGCGGGCAGACCAGCATCCTCGAGCTGACCGACCGCGGCGTGGCCGGCTCGGCCGGCACCGTGTCCGAACCCTGCAATTACTGGCAGAAGTTCCCTCATGCGCTGCTTTACTCACGCTACACAATGGGCTTTGCGCTGGGTGAAGTGGCCTGGATGAGCCTGGAGCAGCCGTGGCAGACGATTTTCGTGGGCGATCCCTTGGCCGCGCCGTACGCAGTCAAGCCCGTGGTAGAGATCAACGCTCCGGCTGACGGGGCCTACGTCAAGAACACAGTTCACCTCGACCTACACGTCTACCACCCCCGCGGCGACGCGATCTCGCGGGTGGAGCTCTACGTGGACGGCAAGTTCGCCGAGACCATTGCCACTTACGGCCCAGCAGTCGGAAATCGGGCCACGCTGACCGTAGACGACTACCAGGCCACCTACACCTCCTATGATGGCCAAGAGACGGCCTCCGAAGTGCTCACGGTTTTGGAGATCCTTGTTGGCGACCGGCCCACAGGCGCACGGGCCGTTCGGCCGACAGCCGACGGAAGGCTAGCCTTTGTGCGGATTGTGTCGAAGCAGAACGGGACCGCCGGCAACGGCGTGCCCTATTCCATTTCTGTGGAACAGGGCTCTGGCAGCTACATGGGCTACACGGCTCGAGCTGACGGACCGGCGACGGTGGGCGGGATGGACGCGGTGCCCGAGGACAATGTCTACGCGACACCTGCCGTCGGTCACGTGTACCTGTCTGTCGGTCTGCCGGAGGTGGACCTCCAGCACGACTTCGACGTTTCGGACCTGGGCCCCGGCGAACACGAGCTGATGATCGTCGCCTATCAGGGCGACGAGTTCTACACGCAGGGACACGCCCGCGTTCAGATCATCCGTAGAGTGCCCGACGAAGCTGGTAGCTTTGAGGAGGTGAAGCCGCTCAGCGCCGGACCGATAGAGTAGCCTGCAGAGCGAAGGAGTGGGCAACCCGTCGCGCACCTCACCGATGAACGATCCGGCGCGCCGAAGCTCCACAGACGCTCACGTTCCGTGAACAACGTCCGCGCATCGACTTCCGCTAACCACACGCCTGGCGTCTTCCTCCTGAGCTTGGTCTTGTCGTCCAACCGGATGTAGTCCGGCACGCCCCGCCTAATAAGCAGATCGATCACACCCCCCAGCACATCGTTCGACATCAGCGGTCGGGCTGCGTCGACCGCTAAGCACACCCCTACACATTCTTCTACAAGCACCAACAGCTGTAGCTGCCGGTGGCCGCGTGTCCCCGGCGTGAACGAACGCGTTCGCCCACACATGGTCTCCCCGCGCGCGTCGCAAGCGAACGCATCAGGCGTGGTCCGACGATACACGTACCCGCTTGGACTGCCGCCCCGGCGCTTTCCTGACCATCTTCGAGGGTGAGAAGGAGTTCGACTTGCTGGACCTGCAAAACGGCAGGGCGGACTTGCTCGCGGACGTCGAGGTCCCGGTCGGCACGTACACGCAAATGCGGCTGGTCGTCACGCAAGGGACCGTGGAGCTGAAGGACGGGCGCCCCCCGTTCGTACTGACCGTTCCCAGCGGCGAACAGTCCGGCATCAAGCTCCAGTTCACGTTCACCATCGAGGAAGGCGCTGAAACGACGCTGCTGCTCGACGTGGACCTCAGCCGCGCGTTCCGGCCGGTGCCCGCGGGCAGAATCGAAGATCCTGACACCATCCGCCAGTTCAAGTTTCAACCTGCGTTCGCCATGCGGCTGGTCAACTTGCTCGAAGCGGGCAGCGTCTCTGGAGCGGTCACCGATGAGGCGGGGGCCCCGCTCGCCGATGCCTCCGTCACCGCGTTCGACGCCGACGAGGAGGTTACGAGCACGTCCACCGAGGACGATGGCACGTACGTGCTGGCGGGTCTGCCGGCGGGGGAGTATCGCCTGGAGTTCTCGGCGGCTAGTTACCAGGACGCTGAGGTCGAAGGTGTCGAGGTCACGGTGGGTGAGGAGACGCCGAGCGGTGAAGTCGCGCTTGCCGCGGAGTAACACAGGAGCCGGCGCAGCGCCGGTTCTTGGCGACTGACACACTCGAGACGGCACAGTCTGGCGCTGCCGGGCTGTGCCGTCGCTGTTCGCAAGGGGCTCACTGCTCCTCCCGGGCGAGGTTGCGGTTCCAGGGCGGGACCTCGACGACGAGGTTCTTTTCGCCTGTCAAGTCTATTGAAATACTCCGGCGCTGGATTCTGCCGCTGACAAATATGGGCTAAGAGCGCCTAACACAACGCACGTTCCAGCGTGCTCAGACAGATCATTGCACAGCCGAGGCTGAGGAATCCCCCAAATGGGAAATCTCGGCCAATACCTGGCGAACATTCCTCGTGAATTGTATTAGAGACATCGCCGCAGTCGGTTTCTTGGTCGCGCCGCGTTATCGCGATCCCACAAGTAGGCGGGCTGCATCACCGGTACACGCAAGCCACCTGAGCCAATCCGCTACCTTCGGGTTCTGATCCTTGAACGACAAGTGCGCGCCAATAACCAGTGGCGCGCGAATGCAGGAGAAGCTTCTGATCTTGGGCGCGCTCGTGACGCGGAGCAGCGCGCTGGGCGACTGGCGACCGACTCTGTCGGCAGGCTCTCCACTATTCGACCACACCGGATGACGTCTTCGGGAACCGCCGCCCGCAGGCGCGTCAGCGCCTCAGGTTAATTATGAGGGTATTGTGTGTTATAATAGGTTGAAGAGGTTTCAGCTATCGGTTGCTTGGCTCTCGGGGTCAGACTGCACGGGCAGGCGTGCGGTCCGGCCCCAGTTCTTATAGCCGTCCCACCGCGGGGCGGCTCTTCGGCTTCACCCGAACGGGTGACGGAGAGCCGCCCCTGCCGGCGGCCCGCCGTTCGCGCGGAGGTTCCCGCCGATGTCCACATCACCTGCCGTTGGTCCCATTCCCCGCTCCGATGCCCACCGGTGGTTCGACCACCACCTGCCGGAGCTGATCCGCCGCGCCCGACTGTTTGCCCGTCGGCTGCCGCGCGGCGAGCGTGACGAGGCTGTGGCCGAGATCTTGGCCATGATGTTCCGGTATGTGTTCAGCGCCGCCGTCCGCGGCAAGCTGCGCGTACTCACGGCGCCTGCACTTGTCCGTTTCTACTGCTGGGCGTACCTGGACGGACGCCGCGCGGCCGGAGCTAGTGGCCGCGACGTGTTTTCACCGAGAGTTCACAGGCGCCACGGCGTATCCGTGGTCTCGCTCGATCAGCCGCGGCGGATACGGACGCGCGATGGTGAGACTGTCCTGTCGCTGTCTGAAGTGCTCGCCGACCGCCGGTCCGACCGACCGCCGGAGCACTGCCGGAAGAACGTTGATTACGAGGAGATCCTTCAGCGCCAGAAGGCCAGTCGCAAGGCCCGGGCGGTGTTTGACCTGCTAGCCGAGACGCACGGGGCGGCCCGCGGCGTCGACATGGCCCGGCAACTGCGTGTCTCAACGCCCCGCATCGTCCAGCTTAAGTACGAGCTGGCCGATTGTCTGGCGGCCGAGGGCTACGGACCGCCGGCCGTATGGATGCGTCGGCGATCGCGGCGCGGACGCGGTCGTCCGCGCCGGCCTGATCCGCCGCTGAACGTGGGCACGTCGCCGCCGTCTCGCTAAACCGGGCGAGGGATAGACGCACGATGAACACAATGCCCCGCCCGTCGACCTAGGGCGTCTCCGGCCGCGGGCCCACGAACAGCTGATACAGTCGTCGTTCTTGGCTTCAACGCCATATACCGACACGTCGTTCTGCAGCCGGCCACGGCCTGTGAGCGGTAAGTGGCGCTGATTGATTCCGCACTCGTGAATCGCCGACACGCTATGCCTTGGGGCTGCGCTGCCAGGAACTTCGGGCGACCCGCCCCCCGCGCATTCATCGACCCCGTCCTCGCCGGGATGCCGAAGCTATCACGGCCGTCGCTGAATGCCGGGCTGCCAAGCGGTGTCGGCGGGCTGCAGCCGGAAGCAGCTTTCGCCGAGCGCCTCGATCACCAGCGCAGCCGCGTCGTCCAGGCGATGGTCGGCCCTGACATGTCGATCCCGATTCGCCGCCGGCCCATCTTGCGAGACCGGCCCTTCTGCCGGCCGTCTTACGTCTCTTCGCCGACGGCGCGGATGGGGGAGCACCCGCTGCGCCAGCACGCCACTTATCGCGTCGTCGGCTCCCAACTTAAGAATATAGGAACCGGTGGCGCAGAGAACCTGACGATCCTGAACCGTGAATTCATAGGAGAAGCTCATGACATCGGCATTAGAGCAACACGTCGAACGGCTCGCCGCGCTGCGGCACCAGCTTCGTGACCTCGAAGCGCAGGAACGGAAACTGACCGCGTCGATATCCGCGCAGATGCAGGAGCAGGGCCAGACGGAAGTGCGCGGCAGCTCGGTCGAGGCACGGCTTATCAGCATCGAGCGCATGTCCGTCTCGCCGCAGAAGCTGCGTCGCATTCTGGGTGAAAAGGACTTCTTGACTTGCGTGACGGTCCAGCTTGCTCAGGCGCGTAAGCATCTCGGAGAGCGCGCGCTGCGGCGGATCGCCGCAATCCAGCGCTCATTTCAGCTGCGACTGAATCCGCGCGACCCTGCATCACTCAGAATGCCCAGCCGCGCCGATGCCCACGCGACGCCGCACATCGATGTGGCCTAGGGCAGCGTTTTGTGTCCCTTCGTGTGAGTGCTCGACTTTTGAACAGGAGGTGCCCAATGGATACACCTGCCCAGCTTGCCTACTGCATGGACCGACTTCTCACGGTTCGTGAGCTCGCTGAGCGTCTGCGCATTCCGG
>Ga0307378_10008944_pt1 | contig 13217 bp, 7 predicted proteins | sample UN1MG_FD_202238 | JGI IMG/M metagenome (GOLD analysis project Ga0307378, IMG submission 202238) | Soil microbial communities from Risofladan, Vaasa, Finland - UN-1 | ecosystem: Environmental > Terrestrial > Soil > Coastal area > Acid sulfate soil | place: Finland: Risofladan, Vaasa | collected... | reverse complement strand
GACAGATATTTTCACCTTGTATTACGAGCTTGAACGTGTTATTATAAAGTGAATTGAAAAGTTAAGAATGGGTATTTGGCATTGAGCGTGTTACTCAATACCCTCGAAATACCCGTGAACGGTTACATTTCTTCTTTGCTATCCCTCCGAAAAAATTTATCCAATGGGAATACAAGATTCGTGACCGATAAAATCTATGAATCGTTGATCGAACTCGTGGAGGTGAGTGGATTGGCCAAAGCCTTTTTGCGCAACCGGCTGGGGAATCGGCAGGCAATCTGACTGTCAGAAAACTTATCCCTCCTGACCTATGCAGCTACGCGGATATACCTGTGATGCAAACGTCCGAGAACGGGAATTGAAATAAGTTTGCCGGGGCCTAAAATCTGTGGTCGTTCTGTTTGTGAAACAGGCGTGTTACCATATAGGCCCTGGTGTGGTTGTGCTATGTGATAGTAGTCTTCGATGAATTCCTGAAGCAGCCGCTCAAGATGTCCCTGACCAAGCACTATCACATGGTAGTTGAGAAGCACAAGCATATCACGAATCCTTTCAGTGCTTCATAAGGGATTCTCTTTACTTAGCTTGTAAATCAGATTCTGCGTCTGCTTGGAAATCGCAGGTCGGCCACCTTTTCTACGCGACTTCCATCGCCAAAAATAGCGGAAACCTGCAGTAAACCGTGGCCGCGGGTGTTTCTTCGAACCGATCTTTTGCTTACAAACAGCAAGTTAGCTCTCCACTGCGAGCAACTTGGCAGCCAATACTACTCTTGAAAAAAGGATAGCCCGCAGGAAACTCAGGCCGTAGCGACGCATTTCACAAGCACAAAAAAGAAGATGATATAGGTTCGTTATTAGGTTTTTTATCGTGTTCATGCTGCCAAGATAATACAATGAGCCGCATGTGGCAAGTTTACGTAAGTGCTTTAATGACAACGCTAACGAGGTTTTTCGGTAGGACAGCCCGCAAGTAATTGCTCACGGATTTGGGGCCAGTGTTTCTTCAGGTAGCCCGGTATTGACGGTCATCCCGTCAATACCGGGGCTGCCTTTGTTCTGCCTGACTCGTTGCAGTGCCTGTTATTCAGTCTATGGTGTCGGAACTGGGCGATACAGACGAATGTCATCAAAGTATATCGTACCTGTACCACCAGTCGCCGGCACATTACCTTTGCTGCCGAGACCAAGTGCGATTTTATCAACATTGGTCAGGTCCAGACCCTGATCGGCGAACTTCTGCAGGTCAATTGTCCACTCCGTCCAGATGTCTATCGTTGCTGCACTGGAATCATCGTGGTAAACCACCGCAGGAGTGCCTGTGCCGTTGGACAAGGCTACATACATAGGTTCAGCAACGTTGCTGTTTATGCCTATATCCTGGTGCATCCACTGCGGACCAACCGTACCGGTAATCTGGACGTTGGAGAATTTGGCCTCGTAAGGTAGAGAAGCGTTATGGCTGGTAACAGCCAAACCTACATAGGTATTAGAATTCATTAAAATGTTCTGAGGTGCAGAATTCTCTACCATCTCCCAGGTCGAGCCGTTGGTTGACTGATAAGCTGTAAAGTTGCCCGCGACATCACGCTCTAATTTAACCCAGTGTGGTGCGGCGATCCCGCTTTGAGTCACGCTGTAGCTGGCGCTGCCCGCATTGGTGCGACCCTGGGAGATAACTCCGCTGTCAGGTGTAATACACACAAAGGCATTTTTCGAGTTAGGATCGAGTGTCTCACGGATCATCACACCGGCTTTGGCCAGGCTGTTTGTGTTCTCCATACTCTCGACCCTGGCTATAATCGAACCTGCGCCGGTGAGTATCTTGTAGGCAAAGTGGAACTGATCGGCAGTGCCTTCGATATCCGCGCCTGAGGCGGTTATAGTGTAGGTACCGGCCGGGCCTTCTGTGAAGCTGCCGACAGATGGTGGGTAGCCTCTGAACCACAGCGACAATACCTTAACACCTTCCTCTGTAAAGTCACAAGTGTCGGTCAAAGGCCTCTCTGTCTCCGAATTTACAACACTGGCTGTGTTATTATACATAAACGGCATCGACTTAAGGCCGCCATGGACAATCGTCTGCTCGGCATACGGCGGGTACAAGTAACTGGCCTGCGCGCCGTTATTGGGAATACCATAGCCATCGGTCCAGGTCTGCCAGATGGCCTCGCCGGCCGCATCGTTATCGGTATAGCCCTCGAAATCGTCTATCCCAATATAGTCGGCTACCGAGAAACTCCAAATATTGCCTCTGCTGATAGTACCATTGGTGTTATATTCATCGATACGCCAGTAGTAAGGCCCACCGCCCCATTCAACGCCTTCGGGTGGTGTATAGCCGGCAGCATTCTGTCGGCCTCGATAAATACCCGTTGCATCGGTTGAATCGGCATCGATAAGAGCGCCTATATCGGTGCCGAAATACACATCATGCTGTGATGCCGTATCTCCGGGCGACCAGCTTAGGGGCGTCGCATCTTTGAGGTTTTGCGTTGAGCCGTTATCCGGGCTCGGGTCGCAGGCAACCGTCAGGTCACCTCTCATGGCCAGCTTAATCGCTTCTGACGTCAGCGCCTTGTCATAGATGCGGACGTCGTCTATCTCGCCGAAGATTGGGTTCCCGCTACCCCTGCTTCCGTTGAAGCCGGCTGCTTCGGAGTTGGCACCAATGAAGCCGTAGCGTGTATTTCCACTTCCATAAGTGGGCCCACTGCTAATCGATGGCTCCGGATTGCCATCGATGTAAATAGTCAGCGTACCGTTGTCGAAGACTCCTGTTACGTGGTGCCACAACCCGTTGTCAACTCGCGTGATGCTTCCGCAGTCAACCTGTCCCGCACTTGTCATAACATCCCAGCCTACCTGACCGAGGCCGCCGCCGTTGCCGGCTATCTCCAGGCGCCAGTATTCGTTGCGGTCAAACGAGGCAATGTACTGGGTAGACGAATTTTTCGTGCGAATCCAGGCACAGACAGTAACCTCAGTGTTGTCCGTGCTGTTATAACTCAGGTTTTGAATCGCCACATAGCCGGCGTTGAGGTTCAGTGCGGCATTACCCATCAAACCGGGGATGACCCATTTAGGACCGAAGAGTATCCCTTGATTGCCGTGACCGGACCAGTCATGGGCCGTCGTGCCCACACCTTCATCAAGCGTCCACCAGCCGATAAGATTGGGGTCATCATTAACGGATATAACAGGCATGGTCGTAAAACTCCAGACATCACCTTTATACGTAACGACGCCGTCAAACTCATCTACACGCCAATAGTAAGTCTTCTCCAATTCAAGCATGCCGGGATTATAGGTCGTTTCTATCTGTGGTTGACCCACAACGGCACTATTTACATCTTCAAAATTATCAGCGAAGTACACATAGTGCAGTTTCGCATTCATACCTGCCGACCAGCCAAGGGTCAAATTCGGGTCTATATATTTAGTACCATCGGCCGGATCGGGATTATAGGCCTTCCTGAATGGAATCGTGAAGCTCCAGATGTCACCTTTCCACGGACTGTTAGGATCCGCATCATTGACCTCATCGATTCGCCAATAATACTTTGTGCCGGGAACAAGACCACCGGGATAAGGAAATCCGGGAAAGCCGACAACAAGAAACGTTGGCGTCTGGTTGCCTAAGAACGTACCACCGATACCATCATTCACCTCGTCAAAATTGTCGCCAAGGTACACATCGTGCGAGACGGCAAAATCTCCGGCTTTCCAGGAGAGATTGGCCCATGTGCGTTCGAGTACTGAACCATCTTTCGGATCGGGATTTAGCGCTCGGGGTACTCCCTTTGCAGATTCCTCCATGACAATCTCAATCTCGGCCAGTGACAGGGTGTGGTCATAGATACGCACATCATCAATTGAGGACTTCATGTAGGTTCTCGCCTTACTATCTATACCGAGCGCAAAATGCGGTGTAGTGTAACTATTGAAGATATTACTTGAGTTTGCCGAATTCTGGAAGAGTCCATCCACGTAAAGCCACATCTGAACACCTTCGGCGTATCCCGCGGCCAGATGGTGCCATTGTCCATCATTGACAGGAAAATTTGACGTGGCTAATGTATTCGCTTCGGTCCAGATACGGAAAGTGACGGTTCCGTCATCATTGATGTAGATATTTCTATCCTGCAGATTAATAGAGAGGATAGAATTGGACCAACCCAGTACAGAGCCAATGCCGTCTGTTTTAACCCACAGGGTGACGGTTTGATTGGGGAAGAAGGGTTGCAGGAGGGTGTAAAGATAGTCATCCACTCCGTCAAATTCGACCGCCTGGCCACGTTTGTTGCCTGCGCCAAAGGACGGTCCGTTACTGCCGACCTGAAGAGAGAGCTTGCCGACAATATCCGCTAAATCTCCATCGAGCAGCCAGTGATGTTTGAGTTCCGCCTGGGTGACGCTCATGCTAAGCATCAGCAGCAGGGCGCAGACGCTGACCACGCAGCTTCTTATCCTATGCGACATCGTGTGTTCCTTTCAGTGTGTGTAAGCCTTCAGGGGTATTTTAAAAGTATTGAGCAACGCACCCAATATTCGCCGTAAGGCGTCCTTCGAGGGGATAATACCCATTCCTAAATGTTCAACTCGATTTATAACATATTCAGGGTAGTAATACAACCTAAAACCCTTAAATTTATGGGGTATTTTTCGCGATTCCTTGCCTTTAATCTATTGTTTCGTTACAACTTCAATCCATTTAAGCACTTATTGCAACCACAATTTAGCTTTACTATCGAAGAAATTGTTGGGATGAATAATTTTTCTTTCTCTCAAAATGGGAAGTCTGTAGAGTCTGGTTAAGTTTGGTTTTTGAATTGTAAATAGTATTCTATAGGAGACTCTCATGGATGAGATGAAATTGCCTTTCCATTCCACCTTTTTTATCCGCCATGACACAGGAAGATGACGCGATGCTGACACCCACGATACGCGAACCAATCCGCAAAAACTGTCGCCTTGTTAATGCCATCATTAAACTCCTTGCCTCACCTTGGCTTGGGGATGGCCTTCTTCCGACCATCCCCGAGACCTTCGATTTTTCGGCTGCTGTCCAACTGTGGGGCTAACAGCCTACAAATTCAAGGGTGACAGACTATTAGTCCGGTATGGAATACAGAGCCTTCATATATATCAAAACGGTTTGTCACACGGCGTAATCCTGTCAGCAAGCCACGCGATCTCTTCTTTTGACAACACGCGGTTGTAGATGCGGGCATCGTCGATCAATCCGTTGAAGTACTGGTCTTCGTGGGAGGCACGCCGGCCAATGTTGACATCAGCATCTGCCGTGATGTTGTAGATATTGCCCGAACCGGAGGAGACCGTATCTTGCTGGCCATCCACGTAGAGGATGGTATTCGGAACCATTAGGTTCCCGCCCTCGACTACGGTTAAGGCAGAATGGTGCCATTCATCGTCGTCAACGCGGGTATTGCCACTGAGATTACCGTCGCCGTGCTGGACACGCAATTTGCCACCGACGATCCTGAAGGTGCAGTTTTGACCGCCTATGGGAGCACCATCGCTACTGCCCCAGGACACCATCGTGCCATCGCCATCGCCGTTCGTTTTCATCCAGCAGGCAATGCTAAATGCCGGCTGGAGATCATTAGTGGCCGTGATGCCTTTATAGCCGTCAATTTTGACGTAGTCGTTGAAAAAATCAAAGCTAATGGCCTGTCCGATCTTGCCGACTACAAAGACAGGATTGCCCATGGCAGTGCCGTGACGTGCGTTGCCGGAACTGTCGTTGGTAGTACCTTCAAATTCATAGTGTGCCTGCAGACCAGTTGTGCCAGGGTCAACCGGCGTGAACAACTGACGGTCATAAGAATACAGCCTGATATCGTCGAGTAAAACCATTCCCTGGCCGCCAACCGCTCCAATACGCTCAAAGCCAATGGCCAGCTCAGTGACATTGCTGAGGCTCACGCCGATCGAGGCCAGGTCAATATACCACATCTGCCAACCTGTGCGCTTCAAGTTCTCGGCATCACCTTCGTACGCTAACCTGGAGCCGTTGATCTTCACATACATCTGCTGCGCAACATTGTTCGGATCGCCTAAGAACCGAAGAGTCAAAGCCTTAATGCCATGCGCGGACCAATCCCCGCCCACGTCTAAATCAGCGACTTTAGCTGTGACCTCTGAATAGGTAGCCACGGTGTTGTCGTAGAAAAGGGGCACAGACTGCTCGCCGTCATAAACAATCGAGGTCTCTATTGTGGGCTGGAACGGTTCATAATAACCTATGGTCGATCCGTTTGCCGGATTCTCAAACCCGTCTACCCATGTACCATATACTAAGTTGCTGCCCTCTTGCCCGGCGGGAATGTCATTGTAGGATTCGAAATCGTCCACAACAAGATACTCCTGTGTCGAGAGGTTCCAGGTGTCACCTCGCCAGGTTGTTGGAATCTCAGCATCGTTCACCTCATCAATCCGCCAGTAGTAAGTGCCGGCTAAATCAAGGGAGGGAACATAGCCGGCCTCGGTCACGCTGGCAACAGGGGCATTGCCGTCGATAACAGCCTGCTCGTCGGTGCCAAGGTACACATCATGCTTAGCAGCCTCTCTTCCGGCTCTGAAGCTGAGAATCCTATCAACGTCTACATCTGTCGCCCCGGAATCAGGACTGGGCTCTCTCGCAAAAACCGGTACGTAGAGGAAGCAAACCTCGCTCAGACCGTATTGGTTCACGATGCCTCCCCAGTTGCTGTTGGCAGTGATTTTGACATATCTTGCCGCCACACCACCAAGGTCAATGGTGGTATTGGGGGCATAACCAGCCGAACCTGGACCCCGGGCAAACTCGTGAGTAGTGCCCAATATGGTCCAGTTGGTGCCATCGACCGAATACTCAATGGTAGCTTCCTTGATACCGAAGCCGACAATAAGCTCAACAGAGCTATTGTAGTTCCATATCTGCATCTGATACAATTTTTGGGCCCTGTCAAACTCATATTGGATCCATGGGTTTGGATCTACGGCACTACTGAGCCACATGGCCGTATTTTCTGATGAGTGCAGGTCATCGTCATCCAGCCCGGAACCGTTGATGGTATTTTCCGGTCCCTCATCGGCCTTGTTCAAACTGGACGCTGTGGCAGTTATATTCTCGATGGCAATAGGATAACCGACCGGCTCAACCGTGAAGCTCCACACATCGCCCTTAAAGATGGTGTAGTCCGGTGGGGCACTAACTTCATCGACCCGCCAGTAGTAAGTCTTGCCAAAATCAAGGCGTTGTGCCGGAGTATAGCTGGCATCAGTCTGGGCGACGCCGCCAACGGCATCGGCGTCATTGACGTCGTCGAAGTTCTCACTGAAGTAGACTGTGTGCCCATTGACTGCTTTTGCATACTCTCCTGGGGTCCAGCTAAGGACTGCATTCCAGGGCGCATCTGTCGCACCATCAAATGGATTTGGGTTAGAAGCCGGACCAGGTGGAGGTGGCGATATCCTACCTGTGGTCATAACCCGATTAATTTCCTGCTCCGTCAGAGCCCGGTTGCATAGGTGAAAATCATCAATCATGCCGGCGTAGCTCATTGAACCGTCGGCCCAAGAACCGATCTTGAATGCAGTGACTCCTGTCATTGTGCGGGTTTTCCCGGTACCGCTGTGCCAAAGAACACCATTAAGATATATCTTCATCTCGCCGGCATCGGCATCTTTGGTGAATGCCCAATGCTGCCATGAACCTTCATATTCTTCAGCAGTCGCAGCTTTGTTTATCCTGTCAAAAGACTCCCCAATGACACCTGCATCCCAGTAGACAATGCCGTCCTGGTAGGGTAAAAAGACGCCCGCCACCCTCGACCTCTTAACATCAGGGTTTTGCCGAGCATCAAAAGCGAAGCCAGTCCGATGCTGCAAAACTGGATCACCATACGCCCAGAACGCAAGGGTTACCTGTTTTTCAATAGATGACCACGCATCAGGCGAGACAGTAACACAATCATCCACGCCGTCGAAGCTCGCCACCTGCCCCCGGGCAGGATCAAGGATTATGGGTATGCCATTGCCCGGCTCTCCATGGTTGCCGTTGCCGGAGCTGTCGGTGAAGTCGCCATCAAACCGCCACCAGCCTACAAGATTGGGGTCATCAGCATTGGCTGTGCTTGTCAGAGCCAGACCCAGCAGCAAAGTGAAAGTAACTAAACAAATCAATTTCTTGGACATGATAATTTTCCTTTTAACAAAAATAACATAAAAAAAAGGTAACAGTTCACGGGTATTTTTGACAGTATTGGGAAACACACCTGATGTTTGCCGTAAGTCAACCCCTAGGGGAAAATACCCATTCCTAAATGTTCAACTCGATTTATAACATATTCAGGGTAGTAATACAACCTAAAACCCTTAAATTTATGGGGGATTTTTCGCGATTCCTTGCCTTTAATCTATTGTTTCGTTACAACTTCTATCCATTTAAGCACTTATTGCAACCACAATTTTGCTTTAATATCGGAGAAATTGTTGTCATGAATAATTTTTTTCTCTCAAAAAGGGAGGTCTGTAGAATCTGTTTGAGTTTGGTTTTTGAATTGTAAATAGTATTCTATAGGAGACACTCATGGATGAGATGGAAGTGCTTGGTATTGATTGCCGGAAGTTAGAAAAGCCGCTCAAAGATGACTTTCAGCGTTGTATTGCTGAGGTAACGGAAGCAGTCGACAAGGCACGAACAGGTTGTTTACCCGAATAACCTCGTCCACCTTGTCATTAAAGAACTGCATAAACTTGCTTCGTTCAACTAATTGTATTATCTTGGCGGGATGAATGCCACAAAGAACTTTCTGATAAACCTCTGCAATCTTCTTGTTTGTGCTTGCGAACTGTTCCGGTATGCCCTGATTTTCCTGTCGGTCCTCTTCTCTCTCACAACCTATTACATTTATTTGGGTTACAACAATTCAGTTACAAGTTAATGGGACAGTAGTGAAATGTGTTGTAAAATAAGTGGAGTATTAAAGGCTGAGTATTTGATGTTGGGAGCGTTGCCCAATACATTCAAAGTTCCCGTGAACGGTTACCTATTTCCAAACTCCTACTCCATCACCTCACGATACTCAGAAGACAACTTCTGGTTATTTTCCTAAACACATGACCGATCCGTCTTCCAGCGCCATAAAGATTCGAGCGCCGGCGATGGACATCCCGTCCCAGACCGGAGGTGATTTCAGTAAGATTTCTGACATGGTCTGCCCTGTCTTCTTGTTGAGAATCAATAGTGCGCCACCCATCCTTCCTTCGAAGGCGGCATAGGGGTCTTGTGGCCCCACTTGGTCTGGAACTCCTGCAAGAAGTAGAGTGTGTTCTGTGACTGCCATGGCACTAACGCGAATCGAGACGCTTCGCTTCCACAAAACATTTTCTGTCTTCGGTTGGGATCGATCCGCTTTTAGTAGCCTCTCATTAAGCCCCACCTTATCTTTAGAGTCGACATTTTTTGAGGCAGAAATCAGTTCGTATCCGCTTCCCACCAAGTGAAAGCCTCGCCTCGTGTTTTTAAACGCGCGGAAGCCGTAGTAGGCCAGATCGTCACACACCAATAGGCTGGCCCATGCGCCTGGGAGCCCGTCCAGGTTCCAGAACATGCGGTTGAAGAGCGTATCGTCAAGAAGCCCGGCAGTTGTACTGATGAAATGCGCACGCTTTCCCGATTGCCCAAAGACGGGCTGTGTCTGAAGGTAAATGTCGCTTCCGTCGCTGACAAGGACGTCATTGGTCGCTCCAGTAACAGTGAATTCCGAAGCCAGAGCCGGGTTACCTGCCTTCGTCAGCCCTGAATGGGACACCCTCTCGTGTGCAATGACCCGGCCAGTCTTAATGTCCAGTTGATATGCATGAAGACCGCCATCGAGGTATGAGGAACGTCCCGCCACGAAGTAGACGTGATCTCCCTCGGCAAGAACGCTTCCGGGGACAGGCCAGGCCGATTCCAGCTGGCTGTTGACCCCCATCAGCCACTCTTGCGGAGCCGCCCGGAATCTCCATATTAGTGCTCCATCCGATGCGTCAAGGCAATAGACCCAGCCGTCCGCCGAACCGAACAATGCGCGTCCGTTGTGAATGGTTGGCGGAGAATCTATGCGGGCACCGGCAGTGAACTCCCAAAGCCGATCGCCCGCGCCGGCCGACAAAACCGTAATAGTATGACGGTCCTTCTGTGCTACGAAAACTCTTCCATCGTACACAGTAACAGCGCTGAGGGGGGCCTGCAACGGGATTCTCCACTCTTCAGCCAGCTTTGAAGGCAGTTTTGTGCGAAGAAAGCCACTGCGACGGATGTCCTGCCGATGCGTCGGCCAATCGGTTGCCGATGGAGCGCTGGCCCGGATATCTCGGGAGTAGGCGATGCCACGAACAAGGCGCGTCTCCTCGGAAGGCTTTTCCAGTGCGTTCGGTGCTCTTGTGGCGGAGATTGCATTGTAGCCCTTCAGGATGACGCCCATAAAGCAGCCACAGGGATGCGCCGTCGTGTAGAGCAATCCATTGGCCGGCATGATACCCAAACGGCACTCGCTGCGGAGATAATGGTGGATTGATTGCTCACCCGATTTCAATTCGGTAAGCTCGGTACCCCGCCGAGCCGTAAAAATGAATCGTTCCGTAGCCTTATTGCGATAGCAACGGTGATGGTGGCCAATATGAAATATATCCGTGGTGGGAATTCTCCGTGTCTCTTCTCCCGAATAGAGGTCAAGCCCAATCAAAGTATAGGGAACGCTGTTTACATCGACAACCGACGGACCTTTGAATTGCAGACCGGGGATGTATTCATGTACCCAAACATTATTATCGATAACAAAAACATCGGGAGGAGATCCCCATGACCATGCGCCACAGGTCTTTTTCCAAAGTACCTTTCCGGTCTTGGCATTAATGGCGTAGAGGTCGCAATAGATGGTGTGATAGGTGCCTTCATTCTTATTTTGAGGCTGGGCGTATAAGACCACATCTTTGTGATTGACAAGCGTGCAATTCTCCGACATGCGGACACCGAGAATCAGGCGGTAGTCCCCGCGAGGCGGTCTGGCAAACTCCCAAATCGTTTCACCTGATTTCAGATCCAAGCAGTGAATCTTGTCTCGCGTGGCAAAGACCACCCGATTCTTGTAGGCGGTAAGATAGACGGGGTCGAAGCCTTCTAACGCATCGTAACGTGTGGGGAGTCCGAGAAATGCACCTTTTTCCCAAACGATATCGCCAGTTTGAGGATCCAAGACACGGATCGTCTTCGGAACAACTCTTGGATTGGTTGTTTCTCCTCTTCTCTTCGAGATATTAGATGTTGTTTTTGCTGGCGAGGCCAAGCCACTATCATCGTACGCGCTGATGATCAACAAGCCGTTGTAATAGAGAAGCTCATCGGTGCATCTGGAATGTTCGTAGGTTCTAATAATCGATCCCGTGGCCGCGTCGATGGCCAAAACGGGCGAGTGAAAATCAAGAGTGGCATAGACGACATCGCCTGTTGCGACCAGTCGCCAGGGTAATTGGGTGGGCTGCGCGAAACGGATGTTATAGCGCTCGCCCCACGTTTTCCATCCCCAATTGCTTATGGGAATTTTCCAAAGCAATACACCGTTGAACGCATCCCGCGCAATCAAAAACCATTGACCCTCGTAGGCCTCACTGAAAACTCCGGAGGGAGATTCATCCACGATATAGAATAAACGTCCATTGGCACTAACCATGGCGCTCGTGCTCAAAACGGTATCGTGTTGGTTGGACCAGTATGGTTTGGCGGTCCACTGGTAAAACCGTGGCGGTCCCACTTTCCGGTCCCCCGATACCGCGTTGCCGCTGGGATCGTGGAGCCAATGCGTCCATTCATCGATGTCCTCGGGCCAAGGCTTGACGGTCTTCGTCCACGTGCCGCCTTGCCGGATATACGCCACACCACGTGGACACAGCACACGCATCACCTCGGTGATGGGTACGTCGCCGAGATCCTCGGCCACAAGCAGGTTGACCAGATTGTCCGTGTACGGCAACTGCTTCCCGTCGAATGTGTCTACTGACACCCTGCCGTAGAGCCCGAGAGATTGGACATGTTTGCGAGCTGCTTGGACCTTCCGCTCATCAACATCGATGCAATGAATCAAATAGCCATCACTTGCGCCGAGCGACGCTGAGAGCTGACCATCTCCACAGCCTATGAGGACTATGAGCCCACCCTTGATTCCTGTGACCTCAAAGATTTGCTTAGCCCGCAGCGCCTCAGGCTGAGCCTCTGCTGCGGACAATAAAGACAATACCGTCAGAGCCTGCCCAAGCAGAACAAAAGAAATCAGGTAAATCGATCTTCTACACAAGGTATTTCTCCATCATAAAAGGTTAACATAATTGGGGTATCCCCTTAACTCCAGTTGCCTGTATATGTGGTGTTTCTCTATGTTCGGTCTGACCATCTTGACGAGTTGTCCCTACTGTAAATTCTGTCCTTGTTTATTAACAAGAGTTTACGTACAATTGTCACCTATCGAAAAACCACCAGAAATGATACCATAATCAGGAAGAGTTGGTCAAGATGAACATCTGCAAAGTGCTATTTCTTTTATTTCGTGGCTTGTTTGTCACCCGAAGCAATTTGATCTTGAAGAATATGGCTCTACGCCAGCAACTGACTGTCCAGCAACGAACAATCAAACGACCAAAACTCAAGCGCACGGACAGACTGTTTTGGGCTCGGCTCTCGCAGATGTGGCTTGCTTGGAAGTCTACCCTGATCGTCGTGAAGCCCGAAACAGTCATCAAATGGCATCGCCAGGCTTCAAGCTCTACTGGCGATGGAAATCACGAGTTGGCAAGGCGGGACGTCCGAAGATCAGTGGGGCACGAGACGATATGGTCTGCTACCCCTATCTGAGTATTCACAGTTCGTAAGGCTTAGCCCGCATTTCTCACAGATAGAGATTCCGGATCGATTTTGACCGAAACAGCTCACTTTAGAACTGCCCGTAACCGCTTCAGGCTCCGGAACCACATAAGAAATGCTCGAATTGCCCAAGTGACAGCTCTATTGACGTCATTCTCAGCGAGAAAGAACATACCGATACCGCCGTGATTATAGAACTTGTTGAAAAACCAGGAGCAGAACGCATGAAAAGACGTCAACAACGCAACGGCGTCGGGCAGAGACGAACAAGATTCTCGTAAACCTGACTGAATAGTTGCTGATACGGATAG
>Ga0307378_10008942_pt1 | contig 13218 bp, 8 predicted proteins | sample UN1MG_FD_202238 | JGI IMG/M metagenome (GOLD analysis project Ga0307378, IMG submission 202238) | Soil microbial communities from Risofladan, Vaasa, Finland - UN-1 | ecosystem: Environmental > Terrestrial > Soil > Coastal area > Acid sulfate soil | place: Finland: Risofladan, Vaasa | collected... | reverse complement strand
AAGGGACTGGCTGTCTTAATAAAAGCAATGTCCGTATACGGAGAAGCACGTCGCGGCAAAACGGGCCGACAGGCTTACTTAGTTGTCGCAGGCGGCGGCAGAACGCACAAATATCGTCGGCTCATAAGAAAACTGAATCCGCCGACGGCAGATGGAAAGATTGTTTTTTTAGGACCAATCAGACATATTCAAAACGCCCTGTCGATAATCGATGTTGCCATTTTGCCCACCTTCTATGACCCATGTTCGCGGTATATTCTCGAGGCGTTGGCGGCTGACAAACCGGTAATAACTACCAGATTTAACGGCGCAAGCGAACAGTTTGTTAATAATCGGCACGGCAAAGTCATCGAACGGAGCGAAGATGTCTCGGCCCTGGCAGAAGCTATTGGCTATTTCACAGATACAAACAATATAAAGGCGGCATCGGAGGCGATTGTTGCAGATAACCTCAAAGAAAAGATTTCCATCGCCCGAGTCGCCAGGCAGCTAATGTCTGTTTACGAATCAATATTACAAAAGAAAGGCCAAAAGTAATGTACCCGGTATTCGCAGTTGCTGTCATATCAGCGTATTTGCTCGGCTCGATACCCTTTGGCTTTATCATCGCCAAAGCCCACGGTAAAGACCTGCGCAGAATCGGCTCAGGCAATATCGGTGCGACGAATGTCTCCCGCGCGCTTGGCAGAAGATGGGCCTATTTTTGTTTCGTACTCGATGTGCTTAAAGGCCTTGTCCCAATGTTAGTTGTCAGAAGCTGTGTAGAGATTCCAAACCCAACGCCCGGTTTACTTTCTTTGTGGCTTGCCGTAGGTTGTGCCGCCATCCTGGGCCATATCTTCCCGATATACCTGAAATTCAAAGGCGGCAAAGGCGTGGCGACCAGCCTCGGCGTAGCAGTTGGCCTATGGCCTTATTATACAATTTGCGCGGCGGTTGCTTTTGCGATATGGGCAGCAGTCGCTTTGATATGGCGATATATCTCGTTGGCATCGATTGCCGCTTCCATTGCTTTTCCTCTCGTACTGATTTTGACGATAGCGCTAAGACCAGGCTGGGATTTTGCTAATCTGTGGCCGTTACTTATCACAGCAACCGCAATACCGCTGATGGTCATTGTCCGACACCGAGAAAATATAAAGAGACTATTGGCAGGAACTGAAAACAAAATCTTTAACCGTCAAGGCCCTGGTGAAGGTTCAGGACATTCTTCTTAAAAACAGTGCACCGATGCCAAGGAGCAAAAGCGCAGCCGGTTCAGGGATAAAAACGGCTTCCTGGGTCAGTGTGGCCACTGTCGTCCTGACTACATCTGTTGCAAAGGCGTAGTCGTAGATTACACCGCTGGGATTAAAAGGATCGTTGGCCAATCCATCGCTGGCGTCTTCAGGTGAGTGGTAGTAGGCGTTGCTCCCCGACCAAATCTCACCAGCCGTGTTCTCTGCAACCATAAGTGCAGCAAAGCCGGCTTCAATAAAGGGATCTTGATCACCAGCATACGAGTAGTTGGTGTTGGGGGTACTGGAATCGAAGTATAGGGATGGCACGTAGGTATGAGCGGCTGTGATGAACGTATTGGCCCAGTCAAAGCAGAGTGCCGTGTTTGCAGTTGCAAGGTCAAGGTCATCTGGCTGGGTAGGGTCGTCGTCCCAAGCCGGTCGAAGTATCATGTCCAGGTTTAGCATACCGATGACGTTCTCGTTGTTGACAGTAACCACGTTGTCGACGTAATCCTGGCTTCCCTTCATCCAATCCTCCTCTGCATTGAAGCCGATAAAGCGGATGGTAGACTCGAAGGTATATTGGCTGAGGACTCTGGCGACTTCGAGTACGCCGGCGGTTCCTGAAGCGTTGTCATCACCGCCAGGGCGCTCCCCGTTTCCAACTGTATCATAGTGAGCACCGACGATATATATTCTTTCAGCCGTTTCGGTGCCTTTCAGCTCCGCAACGACATTCCTGTATTGGCCCTGGATGGTAACGTCCAAACCCATGTTGGTGAACTCATCGGCCAGGTAGAGGCATGCTTCCTGGTTTCCGAGGGAGCCGCCACCGGACCAGCCGTCGCGGTCGCGATAGCCCTGATTATAGCTGGAATCATAAAGCCCTAAACCCATGCTCTCGATGACCTGTTGGTAGGTCTGATATTGGCTCTGCGAGACCTGGCCTACCACGTCCGGGATTTGTTGTGCAGAGGTCGGCGCCGCAACAAGAACCAACAACGTAACCAGCAAACCAATCAGTACTACCGCTTTGCCATGTATTCGGCCACTTATTCTTCTGCTCTCCAAGTTTCTCAACTTCATCCTCCTCCCGGAAGTCTCAAAAGATACATCGAAATAACGTCACGCTAAAATGAACAGCCGATAAGTTGTCCTTCCTCACTAATTAAAATATATTATAAGACCTCTTTGCGGTAACGTCAAGAGAAAAAAGGTTTTATAGACTGCCGCAGTCCCCTTATTCTTATTGATAATGACCCTTATTTAGGTTGGTATTTAGAGGTTCCTGACCAAGATTGGGGAAATGACTTTTTGATTTGCCAATCTAACTGAGCCATATACGAGCTTTTCCGGCTTGTTTTGAGATAGCATTGATGTAATAGCCGGTTTTTGGCCCCAAAATGTGTTTTCTTGAAAAAGTCACCTGCCCAGCAAAAAATGAATAAATTCTCATAAATCTAAGAAAAATCCTCGACTTTATCGGATGGTCTAATATAATTTGTAATCAGCCTATATGAGCTTATCAATAATCATTTCCAAAAAGCCATGATGGAGCTACGATAAAGAGTGCAAGTGTAGCTTCCGAGGGCAAAAATATTCGGTTTGTTGTTTGGAATATGGATTTTTTGGTAGGAGGTAAAAAAAACGTGATTCTATTAGGATGATTTCCAGAAACATCGCTAAGCTGGAATTAGTGCGCAGAGTGTGTACCAAAAAATATTAATAATTTTTTAAAAGGAGACAGAAGATGAATAAACAAGTAATTTTTGTGTTGGCAATTGTGATGATACTGCTGGCAGCTTCGCCGCTAAAGGCCCTTCACAGTCCTAAGGAGTGGTACAACACCAGGCTCTTGAATGACAAAAACAACAACAAGATTGAGGATGCAATCGACAGGCTGATGGAAGAGGAGCCAAATAAGCCGATAAGCGTATTCATCTGCTTCCTCAATGACTGTCGGCCGGATAATCGGATGCAAGAACTTCAGCAACTGGTTGAACGATATAAAGGCCGTATGGGCTACGCCTCAACGGTGGTAGCCAGTGCTGTAGTACAAGAGATACCTGCTGAACAATTTTGTTGTTTAGCAGCGATGTGGTCCGAAGTTGGCTACATCCATCTGGACCATTTGGTTCACACCCAAATGACAACTGCAGGTCAGGCCCTGAAAGCTCACACGGGATTTTACAGCCCGAACACGGCAGAAGACCAGGGCTTCGACGGCACGGGTATTACCATCGCAGTTCTCGACACGGGTGTCGATGACCCCGGTGGGGCAGGAACCACACACAATGACTTACCTGTAGCCGTCGGAGGTCTTTACCTGACTGGTTGTAATGCTATGACCTATGAATGCACCACCCTTAATGTGGGCAATCCCGACGACGAGTGGTGGCACGGCACGGGAGTAGCCGGCTGCGCCCTTGGACGGGGCGACGCTGGGGGCAATAACCGCGGAGTGGCCCCAGGTGCGAGCCTCTTCGATTGTCGCATCACACCGACCTGGGCAACGGGTAGCACTGCTTCGAGCAATATCCAGCAGGTGGTGGACTGGATTACCTGGAACGGTAATACTGTTGTACCGCCGATCCGCGTGGCAAACATCTCCTTTGGTAGTTATTGCGAGTCACCGGGTGATGCCCTGACTGCTTCGATCGAGGCCCTTGTGGCCAGCGGCGTAGTTGTTTGCGTCTCGTCAGGGAACCAAAATACCTGCCCAGGCAACCCTCCTGAGTGTTTGGGAGCCGCCAATGGGTTGGGCTCCATCGCTGTCACCACGCGTGCCATCACGGTTGCGGCCGCCACCCATCAAAATACGGTGAACCGTAATAACGATATCATCGCCAATTACTCAGGTACTGGGCCAGGTATAGGACCCGTTCAAAAGCCCGACATTACCGCATATGGTAACCAATGTACGAACGCCTGTCCCTCCGGCTGCGTCTCGGGAACCAGTAGTTTCGGCATACGAGTCCCAAGATTTAATACCAGCGCCACTTATGTCGACTTTGGCGGGACGTCGGCAGCCAGCCCTATGGTCGCGGGTGCCTCCGCTCTCATCATAGAGAGGAACCCTGCTATCACCCCGCCGGCGGTCAAGAATCTCCTAATGACCAACGCCGAAGACAAGGGCGCGGCAGGCTGGGATGCCACCTGGGGTGCCGGCCTGATGGACTTAGGTCCCATCTTCATGGCTCCGCCTCCCGACTGCGACCTGGCGGTGATTTCTGTTAGTTGGTCGACAGTCAGTGGCACGGTTGATTGTTACCAACCAGTGGACATAACGGTGAGGGTGCAAAATGTCGGCACTTCGATAGTCAGTGATTTCGTAGTAGACTGGGAGCGCTGGTACTTCGGGCCCAGCCAACCGGTACAGCGTTTACCCATCGGAGCTGGCCCAACAGCCAACATCGCCAATCCCTTGAACCCCGGTAATACGCGGGACTTCACGCGGACCTGGACCCCAGGTGTTTCGGACAATCTGCCCCTGAGTCTGCATAGTTGCTTCTGGGGCATCGTCAGCGCCGCCTGCGACATCAATGCCGGCAACAATGAGCGTAACGTCAACGTCGACATTACAGGCGTCACTGCGAGCTACAGCTGCAGTCCCCCTGCCCCGCTTAACGTGGATGGAATCGTTGAGTTCCCGTTCCGCCTGGGCCATAAGGAGTTTGGACGGAAGAGCATCCTTCTCTGCCTGACAAATCCGGATCCGGAAAACTGGTATGCGGAGTTGGAGGTCGGAGGCGAACCAAGCTCTCAGTGCATACAAACTGTCGTTGATAACCAGGACTGTGCCGCGTGGGGAATCCTGCGCATTAAGCAAAACAATCCGGAATCGCCTCGTGTCAAACTAACAGTGGAGTCATTCGATTTGAAAGAACAACTTCTGGGTGAGATGGTTATAATGGTCGATTTCACTGACAAAGACGAGGATGGCATCCCTGACGTCGATGACAACTGCCCGGAAAAGCCTAACAAGGAGCAGGAGGATGCCGACGAGGACCGCATCGGGGATCGCTGCGACAACTGTCCCAAGGCCTTCAATCCTGACCAAAAGGACAGCAATGGCAATGGTCGCGGAGATGCATGTGACCCGTTGTGCGATTTGCCGGGCGACACGGACGATGACTGTGATGTTGACTGGTTTGATGTTTCGTTGTTAGCCGGAAACTGGTTAGAAGGAGTGTTTTAAGCTCAGGCTGGCCGGGACTCATTTGGTCAAAGCTTGGGCTGCTGGCACGGCGACAGTAGTGATGTACCTGCTGTGTCTTGGCTATGTTAGCTCGCTGCGCAGAGGATGCGGCTAACACAAAGCCAGTGCCAACAGATTGGATTAGTTATTAAATGGGCAAGTCAGAAGACTTGCCCATTTCTTTTTCTGCGCACCTGGTGATGAGAATTAGTCCTGATGTTTTGCATTTCACAGAGTGTTTTTGTGGATTGTATTGAACTTGTGCCCCAGGGCCTTATCGTTCAGAACTTAGCTAAACAATCTTGACGACACCATGACATATCCGGGATAGGCTAATGAGTTCTTGGCGGTTGAGCTACCAAACAAAAATCAGCTATTCGACCTTCTCGCCGGTCAGCATACGCACTTTGTCATCCTCTATCAGCTTGCCGGTCGACTTGTCCCATTTCCGTGTGCGATAGCTCAGACGGTGCTCTCCGTGACATCCCGTACAGTTTCCTTCATTAGCGGCAGTATCTGTAAGGACGCTTTTGTGTACTGCGATATCAATCTTGTCCTTTTGGTGACATCCCATGCAGAATGGTCTTATCTTCGCCGCGGGATACATAATATCAGGCGGCGTGATGTTATCTTCATCACCACAATGGGCATCGGAAGCACCATGGCACTGCTCGCAGTTGATGTTGGCGCGTGCGTGCGTGACAGCCAAGGCCTCATCCTCGTAGTTTATGTGACATACGTGACACCGGCTGTTATCTGCTATAGGCCCGGCCTCCTCATCCTGAAGCAATAGCGGTGGCTCGTCAAGCAGCAGCGGTGGTTCGTCAAGCAGGAGCGGTGGTTCGTCAAGCAGTAAAAGCGGCTCTTCCTTGACTTTTTGTTCACAAGCAAACATTACAACAACTACCGTTGCCAGTACAACTATCCATAGGTAATTCTTCAATTTGGTCACGAAAGTCCCTTTCGTATAGAGTTGAGCCGGCATTCGCTGCCCTTGCACTGCCCGTCGAAGCTCCTCAACGTTCGATAGTCCTTACACGTACTCCCAGTCCTTCAGCCACTGGTAGTTTTCCGGCAGGTTGGCCCACGCCTCGTCCATGCTCTTTTTGAGATCGGCCGCCTCGGCAACGTCCAGTTTTCGGCGTTCCTTCACAGCCTGAGCCATATTGTCTACCTGGTGTGGACTTATAAGTCCCGGGATGGGTGCCGTGATGGCGTCGTTGCACAGAATGTAGCGGATCGCAAGTCTCGCCCGGTGGTTGTCCTCTTCAGCGTGAGGGTCGTCCGGTGAGCTGCTGCCCTTAAATAGAGAGTTGCTCGCAAAAGGTTTTATGCCAAATGCGCCTATATCACATTTCTTGAGGGCAGGAAAAAGGCTGTCTTCCGGTGCGATCTTGCTCTTAGCAGTGTAAGGAAAGAGGACTACTTCAATCTGTGGAAAGTATTCAATCATAAATTTGATCCATCGCCGGTCGTGGGACGAGAACCCGATGAAACGAGCCTTGCCCTGCTTTTTCGCTTTTTCAAGGGCCTCAACCATCTCGCATGATGTATTGAACGAGTGTTTGCCACCGGGCTCATGACAGGTGATGCGCCATAAATCAGTGTACTCTTCCTTCGACTCGGACAGCAGCGAGTCAAGGCTTTCCATCAGCTTCTTAGCTGTTCGGTATTTTTCGTTGCGTGTTTCTTGGTTACAGTACGACAGGGCCATATACATCTTTTCGCGGCGTCCCTTCAATGCTTTGCTGTAGGCAAGTACCTCGTTACGGCAGCAGGCGTCTATGTGATTGATACCTACGTCGATGCAGCGGCTGACCACCTCGCGGCGGTTCTTGTCGAAATCCTGATTCATCACATTGACGCGTTTCCAGTGCCCGCCCAGACACACTACCGAGACCCAAAGCCCGGTCTTGCCCAGACGACGGTATTCCATATCGGGGTTGTAGCTGGGAGTTTTCCTCATGGCCGACTCAGCATAGGTGTTTTGTGCCCCTATGGCGCCAAGGCCCACGGCCATACCCGCAGCGGCCATAGCGCTATCACGCATAAAGTCCCGGCGGGTAACTTGTTTATTTTCCATCATTTATTTCCTTTTTCAATACAAGCAGTTTCGAATCTTAAATTCTCGATTCCCGACGCTATCAGCATCGAGTATCTTACATCACCATTAAGTAGAATAAGCGAATTCCGGGCAAATGTCAACGCTATTGTTGATTTATAGCCCCAAATACGCTTTATCAGCTCTAATTTACACGGTTGTAGTTTTGCCTTTGAAATAGGTTCGACAAGCTCACTACAGGTTGGGTTTGATTGGGTTCGTATTGGGTTTGTATTGGGTTTGTTTTCACCAAGCGAACAATTAGATATATTTTCATATTCCTTTGTTGAATAGAAGTTTAAGTTCATTCTGGCATTTAGCAAATTGGCTTTGTTTGGCTTTGTATTGGCTTTGTTTTTCCCACGTTCACCAAGTGTCACATTTTCATAATCCTTTGTTATATCATCATATACGTACATTTGACTTTTTCGAAAATTGGGTTCGTTTTGCAAAAAAGGCTGATTCTTTCGTACGTAAGAATTCGTACTTTTCATGACAGTTGTCAGAAGAAAGATAAAAGCGTAAATTACGCTGCCAATTACCAATAACCATTTACGAATTACCATTTACCATTTCCTTCTTTTTGGCCTTCTTCAAAAAAAAGAAGCGCCTCTATAAATGCACGAATGTGCGCGTTTGGTGCGAAAATCGGCTTGTTTTTGACAGGATTTACAGGATTAAGTTGCTGTGGGCAAAGCAGATAAAATTTTTTTATTTTTTTAAGATTTTGTCGTTAGGTATGTGCGCTTTTGGTTGAAAAAAGAGAGTATTTAGTATTTGGTATTCAGTATTTAGCCAGTTGAGGCCGAGAAGGCCGGCGTTGTTTTTAATAGATTTCTCCACTCCGCAATGCTTCGCATTGCTCCGGTCGAAATGACATTGATTGATGATTGATTATTTGTGGCTCCCTGCCTGAGACTTGCAGGGATTCGGGCAGGCAGATTTTGCGGAATTGGTTTGACGGGGATGGGGAGTTGTGGGGGGCCGCCTGAGGCGGATAAATGTTTTGGGGTGGAAGGTGCAACATAAGTGGGCTTGAAAAAAGAGGATTTTTCTTGATTCCAGTGGCCGGGAGGGGATAATGATGGAATGGTGGCAATGTAAGAGAATGTGGGAATATATGATGCAGAAAAGCAGGGGGTTTCTATGAAGGTTTTTGTAAGTTCGACAACGAAGGACCTGGGAGAAGCACGGAAGAAAGTCTGCGAGCGAGTTGCGCAACTTGAAAAACAGTATGTTTGCATGGACTGCTATACAAGTGATGGCAAATCACCTAAACAGCTCGATGAATCTAAGGTCAAGGGCTGCGATTCGTTTGTGATCATCGTGGGGCATTTATACGGTTCGTGCCCTGAGGGTGAGGAGAAATCCTTTACCGAATTGGAATACGAGACAGCGATAGCTTCGGGTAAAGCGGTTTATCCTTTCTTAGCATCGAACAAATTCCTCCTGCCGCCAGATTTGCAAGAAGATGATGCAAAACGGCAAAAACTCAAAGCATTTCGAGATCGCTTGGAAAAGAAACATGCGCCGCGTTACTTCGATAGCGAAGAGACACTCTGTATAGAGGTAGTGGCAGCACTTGCCAAAGATGCTGGTGAGAAGGAGAAGGAAAAAGAGAAGTATAAACTTGATTTTCCGTTTGAGCCGAGTTTGCATAATCAGACGCCGCCGGAGGTGAACTTTGTCGGGCGTAAGGAGATGCTCGATACCATTACAGGGTGGTATAAGAATCCTGATGTGCGGATTGGGGGGCTTATCGGGTGGGGCGGGGTTGGGAAATCCGCACTAGTTCGTAAGTGGTACGATGAGCTTGGAGCTAATGAAATCGGGCCGGATGGAATTTTTTGGTGGGGGTTTTATCGCAATGCGTATCTTGAACAATTTTTGAATGCGCTGCTTCGGTATGTGAGCGGCGGGAAAATAGAGCCGGTCACTATAAAGAACACGTCGGAAAAGACTGATAGGATAAAGGAGTATCTTGGACAAGGAAAATACTTAATCATATTAGATGGGCTGGAGCAGATGCAAAGAGCCGAAGACAGTGGGGAGAAGTACGGAATGATGATGCATCGTGAATTTACAGAGATACTTCATTATTTAGTAGATGCGAAGAAATCAGAAGGTCTATGTTTGATTACTACACGCTATGAACTAAAAGATATTAACCAGTGGCATACAAACGGCTTTGAACGAGAACAAATAAGCGGTTTAAGTGATAATGACTCAGTGGAGATGCTTAAAGTCCGAAAGATTAAGGGAACTGATGAGGATTTAAAAGAGGTTGCACAAAGATATAAGCAACATCCTCTGAGTTTGACATCGGCGGCAGGGTATTTGAATAGATATTATGATAGGGAAATAAAGCAAGCACCTGATGTCGAATTTATTCAGGGTGATGAAGATAGATTTAAGGATGTAAACAAGCTATTGGGCAAATATGTAGAGAAGATGACCGAGGCGGAGAGGCAGTTTTTGAATATATTTTCGCTATTTAGACAGGAGGTAACAGAAAGAGATTTATACGGGGTATTTCGTAAAAGAATAGAAAGTGCATTGTTCAATTATGCGATAGTGGAGATGAACGAACTTGATTTCAGGGACATGATAAACGGTCTGGTGGATTGGCGACTAATCTCTTATGAACCAATGAAAAAAACATATACTGCTCATCCGATTATTAAAAGTTATTTTGAATCCGATTTTGAAGAGAGGAATAAGAAACTCTGCCACAGAAGAATTTACGCATATTTTGGCGAATATGCGCCGGAAAAGGCTGATACGTTGGAGGAGATGCAGCCATTATTTGAGCAGGTGCATCACGGCTGTGCGGCCGGGCTTTATGATGAGGTGTATTGGCCTATATATATAGAAAAAATTGGTGGAGAGCCATGCGGGTATAAAATTACAGATAAACTTGGTGCCTGGGAAACTAACCTATCTATTGTAAGAAACTTCTTCCCGGAGGGTGAGCTATCACAAATGCCTCTTGTGAGTAAAAAGAGCGACCAAGGGTGGCTCATCAACGAGGCAGGTTTGGCACTGAAAAACATAGGCAGGCTAAAAGAGGCCGAAGAACCGTTTTTGACGGGTATCAAAGTTGCTATTGAAAACAAAAAGTGGGTAAATGCCTCTGTAGGTTTTCAAAACTTAGCGGATCTTCAATTTCGAACGGGTGAGCTTGAGGCTGGCATTGAGAGTGCGAAAAAGGCACTTGAGGAGGCAAAGAAAGCAAAAGATGATCGGTATATCATGTACTCGAAGGCCTATCTTGGCTGGATATCTCATCTTATGGGAAAAGGCGAAGAAGCAGAAAGACAGTTCCGTGAGGCTGATGAGCTTGAGGGGAAAATCAGTAGTGATCGGCTTTACAGTCAAAGAGGAATTCGCTACGCTAAATTTCTCATATCAACCGACAGGATTGACGAGGCACTTGAAGTTACAAGAAAAAACCTTGAGATTTGCACAACAAGCAATTTGACGAATAGTATCTCAAGATGTCACCGGTGCCTCGGTGCTATTGAAAGGGTAAAGGGAAATTATAAAGAGGCTGAGGGTCATCTTCAAAAGGCCCTTGAGGTTGCCTGCAAGGTTAGTATGATGGAACTTGAGATTGAAGCGTTGCTTGAGTCCGGTAGGCTGGGCTTAGATATGGGAAGGTATGAAGATGCTGTTGGCGATGCGAGTGAAGTCTTGAAGATTTGTGGGCGGACGGGGTTTAGGTTTTATGAGCCGGGGGCGGAGGTGGTTTTGGCGAAGGCGTATTTGGGATTAGAAGATTTTGAGAAAGCGGAAAGCAATGCACATTCGGCTTACGAGACGGCCGTAGGTATGAAGTACCGGTGGGCGGAGGGGGATGCGGCGGATTTGTTGGGGGAGATATACTCGGTCAGGGGTGATAAGGCGAAGGGGCGGGAGTGGCTTAAAAAGGCGGTTGGGTGCAGGAAGGAGATTTTGGACCCGAAGGTGAAAGAGACGGAGGGGAAGCTCGAAGGGATGGGATAAGGGAAAAGGGAGAATGAGATTGCGTGGAGGCCCCAATTATCCGTTTATCGGTAGTATTTAGTATATAGCCGGATTTTATGCGGCTGAAGTGGGAATAAGGCAGAGCATTCTCAGAATGGAATTTCCCGTGTTCCTGAATTGGTGCTCCTTGTTGGGCGGTACAAAAATCACATATTCGGTGTTAAATTGGTGTTCCTTCCCCTCATATACAAAGATGCCCTGGCCTTCAATGACAAAGACCTCGTGCTCGTGAGTGTGAGTATGCAGCGGTGTATGTCCGCCCTGCTGTAATTCAAACATCCGCATAGCAAAATTTTGGGCCCCATCTTCTTTGGAAATGAGCCATCTTACCTGCACATCTTTTGCCCCTTCTGCTTCTACCGCTACTTTCGCTATATTGCTGCTTTTTTCTATCTTCATGTTTTTCACCTTTATTATTTGTGAAGCCCTCAGCCAAGTTTCCTGGCGAGGATTTCAGAAACGACTTTTGGATTAGCACGACCTTTGGTTTTTTGCATAACCTGGCCGAGCAGAAAACCCAGAGCTTTCTTGCTTTTTTTGCCGCCACTTTTTACATCTTCAACCGCTATGGGATTTTCGGTGAGTACCTGGCCGACTATTGCCTCTAATTCGCCCGCATCGCTTTTTTGAACCAGGTTAAGCTCTTCTGCCATAAGTTGCGGACTCTTGCCGGTTTTTAGCATTTCCTGCATTATGGTATTTCCTGCCGTTGCGCTGACCTGACCGGAAGCAATCATTTTTGCCAGTTCAGCAACATTCTCAGGCGCCAGCCCCAATTCAGCAAGACTGCATCCTTTTTCATTTGCCAATTTCAGCCCGACCTGCGTGAGCAGATTACAAACTCGCTTGGGCTCACCGCCGGCGTCTATCGCCTGCTCGAAAAACTCGGCCGTCGAACGTTCGGCTGTTAAAACACCCGCATCGTAATCACTTAATTTGTATTCATTAACATAACGCATTTGTTTTGTAATCGGCAGCTCGCACAAACGAGACCGGATATCATCGAGCCATTCGTCCGTAAATTTAACCGGAACGAGGTCGGGGTCGGGAAAGTATCTGTAATCGGGAGCTTCTTCCTTTTCTCTCTGCAGGACGGTCACTTCTCTGTCATCATCCCATCCGCGTGTGGATTTGCTGCCTGTTTCCATCGTTTTGCCGGTTTCAAGGAATTCGTCAAGCTGTCTTCGGATCTCAAAGTCGATGCTTCTTTCCAGTGCGCGGAAGCTGTTGAGGTTTTTAATTTCAGCTATGGGCGTTTTATATTCGGCGGCGTCTTTGGTGATAACCAGATTGATATTCGGCTCAAACCGCATGTGGCCTTTCTGCATATCAGCTTCGGAGACGCCGAGGTATCTTACCATTCGCTGCAATTCTATCGCTAACGCCCGCACCTCAGCGGCACTGTTCATATCCGGCTCCGTAACAATCTCCAGCAATGGTGTGCCCGTTCTATTCAAATCGACCTGCGAGAAATTTCCCGCGGGGTGCAGATTTTTGCCTGCATCTTCCTCGAGGTGTGCCCTGATTATTCTGATTCCCTTCGTTTGCCCCTGTTCAAGCGGTATTTCAATAAATCCATTAGTACTGAACGGTAAATCATACTGGCTTATCTGGTAATTCTTCGGCAAATCAGGATAGTAATAGCTCTTTCTGTCCCACTTGGTGAACTCAGC
>Ga0307378_10008938_pt1 | contig 13220 bp, 7 predicted proteins | sample UN1MG_FD_202238 | JGI IMG/M metagenome (GOLD analysis project Ga0307378, IMG submission 202238) | Soil microbial communities from Risofladan, Vaasa, Finland - UN-1 | ecosystem: Environmental > Terrestrial > Soil > Coastal area > Acid sulfate soil | place: Finland: Risofladan, Vaasa | collected... | reverse complement strand
CGGCCGGGCCGACGGGGCGGTACTTCAACTACGCCGACACGGGCGGCACCAGCCGCCGCGGGAACGTTCCCAGCCTGTTCTGGCTGGCGCGGCGGTACGACCAGCCGTACTTCGCCGCCGCCGAGCGCGAGGAGATGGGCGGCGGGAGGGCCTCGCCGATGGACGTCATCTGGTACGTCCCGGCCCCGGCAAGCAAGCCACCCGCCCCCGAGATGGCCAAGCTCTTCGGCGGCAAGGTGCCGGTGGCGGTGTTCCGCTCGGCCTGGGGCGATCCGAATGCCCTGTTTGCGGGGATCAAGGCCGGCTACAACCAGGTCAACCACGGGCACCTGGACCTCGGCAGCTTCGAGATGGACGCCCTGGGCGTCCGCTGGGCCCGCGAGCTGGGCAGCGACAACTACAACCTGCCCGGCTACTGGGGCATGGGCACCGACTCCCAGCGGTGGACGTACTACCGCCTCGGGTCGCTCAGCCACAACATTCCCCTGCTGGACGACCAGCACCAGGACGTCCGCGCCGTCGCGAAGGTCGCCGCGTTCGTCGGCGACGGGCGAAACGGCTTCGTCGTGATCGACCTCGGCACGGCATACAAGCACGCCGCGACAAAGGCGACCCGCGGCCTGCGCGTGCTGGACGGCCGGACCGTGCTCGTCCAGGACGAGCTGGAGATCTCCAAGGCCTGCCGGGCCGCGTGGGGCATGACGACCGACGCCCGGATCGACGCCCGCGGCACCGAGGCCCGGCTGACGCTGGACGGCAAGGCCCTCACCGCGCGGGTCCTTTCGCCTGCGGGGGCGAGCTTCACAGTGGAGTCCGCCGAGCGCAAGAGCCCCGAGGCGACCAACCGGGGCGTCCGCCGCCTGATGGTCCGCCTGCCCGCCGAGCCCGGCCTGCTCCGCTTCGCCGTGCTGCTTTCGCCCGACGGGTCGGCCGGCCCGCGCGTCGAGTCGCACACCGTCCTGCCCCTGGCCGACTGGAAGCAGCCCGCCGACAAACGGCCCTGACGGAAAAAAAGGTTCCTGGAACCTTTTTCGGCGCCGGCGGGGGGGGGCGTCACTGGGGTGGGGAGATGTCCAGGTCGTAGTGGACCTTCAGGAAGCGGCGGAGGGCGACGGTCAGCCCCTGGGCGAAGCGCTTCCGCTGGGCGCGCGTGTTCCGGGCGTCGGCGGTGCTCTCGATCTGGACGGCGTCCACGTGAACGCCCTTCCGCCGCGAACTGTGCGCCCAGACGTTGTACCCGCCGTTGAAGTACGTGACCTCGTAGTCGGGAGTGTCCTCGGCTTTCGGGTTGGGGTACCGCTCGCTTGGGGTGGCCGGGCGGCCGCGGGGTTTGCCGGCCGGGTCCTTGAGCGTGGGGAACAGCTCGCGGCAGGCCCGGTCCACGAGACTCGCCAGGCTCGTGGGCCCTCTGACAAGGTCGGCGACCTGCCCGGCGGCGCGTTTCCTGGAGGCCGCCCATTGCATGCTGCTCCGCTGCCGGACCGCCGACGCCAGGGCGTCGTCCGTGGCGGGGGCCTGGCGGCGGCCGCGAGCGTGCAGGTCCAGCGTGCGAAGCAGATAGCCGTACTGATCGACGCTGCGTTTGGCCGACAGGGCGTGGATATCGAGCAACAGCCCGCGCCCGTGCTCGCGCTGGACTGACCGGACCGCGTGCTCGGCGAAGGCGTGGAAGTCCTCGTAGGCGCGCATCGCGCGGGGGTCCGCCTTCGCGGACTTCTCGCCTGCCTTGCGCAGAGGCGGGAACGGCCGGGTGGGCGGGCGGACGTTGGGCTCGACGAACCTGCGGTGCAGAAGCATGATCACGACGTAAGGCCGCCGTGCAACGCCCGCGGCGTCGCGGTAGGCCAGTTGGGCCGCCAGCTCCCTGGCCAGCTCGGCGGTGCCGACGTCGCGAGAGTCGTCGTCGAAGGCGGGCATGTCCGGCGGCGCCACCGTGCCGCCGTGCGGGGCCAGCAGGATGATCGGCAGGTTGCCCGGCTCGTAGGTGACAAACCCGTCGGGGTTGGGCGCCGGCGCGGCCTCGGGTGTGGCGCGCGGGGGCGCCGGCTCGGGCGCCGCGGCGGGCGTGCCCTTTCCGGGCCGGCCGGCCGCCAGGCACGCGGCCGCCGTCAGCGCCAGCAGCCGGCCGCACGATCTTCCGAACGGGCGACATGCCGTTGCTCGAGCCCCTCTCGCCGGGGGCCGGGCGGTCATATCTGACTCCGCTCCGGTTTGGGTCTGGGCATCGGCATGGTCTGGAGGCTACTTCTTCGTCGCGGCCTTTTTGCCGGGCGTGTTGGCGGGGACCGGCTGGGGCTTCGCGACGGGCGTGGCCTTGGAGAGGACCAGGTTTCGCATGAGCTCAAAGGCGGAGGTCGGGGAGTAGCCGTGGACCTCGTAGCAGTCGTAGCCGACGAGGGCGGCGCTGAGGTCCTCGGAGCTGACGAACACGAGCGGCTTCCCGGCGGAGTTCAGCAGGGCCCTCAGGCGCGGGGTGTCCTCCTTGAGGCCCTGGTCGACGCGGCTGAAGCGGCGGTAGGTCACCCGGTCGATCTTGGCGCCTTCCTGCTGGTAGATGGGGGTGGTGATCGTCAGCCCGCGGAGGCGGTTAGTGGGCACGACCTGGTCGCCCAGGGCCGTGCCGATCTGCATCGCCAGCGTCTCGGCGGACTCGTTGAACGCCTTGGCCTGCCCGTCGGGCCAGGCGCCGCCGGCGGCCTCCATCAGCAGCAGCCCGTCGTCGCGGACGAACTGGGTGAGGATCTTGACCTCCTCGTCGGAGAGCCCCATCGCGTCGGTGCCGCTGAGGACGGCCAGCTTCGCGCCGCTGGCGGCCAGCTCGGCGATGGCGATCGGGCCGACGACGTCTACGTGGGTCTTGACCTGCTGAGCCATCAGTCGCCCGAACCGCTCCCACGCCAGCGGCTCGGGGTCGTAGTTGCCCTCGGTGCCCTGGCGGTTGCTGTACTTCAGGCGGGCGAGCTTGGCGGTGCGCTCGGGCGTGATCTTGACCTCCGCCGGCCAGAACTTCGTGCCCCGGGCCGCCAGGGCCTTCTCGGCCAGGCCCTTCCCGCTGACGTACATGGCGACGTTGACGGGGGCCTGGAAGTCCTTCTTCTCGGTCTGGGTCTGCTGGAGCTGCCAGGCCCTCGGCAGGTCCTTGTCGGTGTGGACGATCAGCGGGCGAATGCCGTTGTGGACCATCTGGAAGTCGGGGTAGCCGTCCATCTTGAAGTTGATGGAGTACAGCTTGCTGTCGGCCGGGACGGCGGTGAGCTTGTACTGGGGGAACATCTTCTCGTAGACCTTGCGGATGCCCTCGGAGAAGCCCTTCCCTTCGCACTCGGCGCAGCTCAGGATCGTGCCGCCTTGAAGGACGTATCGCCGCAGGGCCGCGACGTGCTCGGGCGTCATCTTGGGGGCCGTCGAGCCGGAGATGTAGACGATCGGCGCGTCGTGCCACTCCTCCGGGGGCACCAGCAGGTTGATGATCTGCCAGTTGACGGTGGTCTCGAACTGCTTGCTGGTCCAGCGGCACAGCGAGGCCAGGTCGCGCGGGCGGTTGTTCCAGTCGCCGTCGAACTCCAGCTTGTTGAACAGCACCGCGTGGCGCCCGCGGACCAGAAACAGCAGGGCGTAGGAGGTGCTGATCGGCGGCCCGTACCCGCCCGGCCAGGAGCCGTCCTTGTTCTGGTGGTTGATCAGCCAGGTCGCCCCGAGGCGGTACCAGTCGGCCTTGCCGAAATACTTGTACCCGCTGGCCAGCCCCACGCGCTCGATGCCGTAGAGCAGGTAGAAGCCCCTCCCGCCATGCCCGGCGCCGGCACTCACGCCGCCCTGGGTCTTCTGGTAGTAGTCGTCCAGCCACGCCAGGCCGCGAGTCAGCGGGCGCAGGACGGCCTGGGTCTTGGGGCCCTGGTCGCACTTGACGAACCCCTCGGCCAGCAGGTTGTCGTAGCAGACGAACAACGTCGCCAGCCCGGCGGTGGTCATCGTCGCCGTGCTGGCCGAGCGGTCGGCGCGGTAGGCCCATCCGCCGTCGGAGTTGGCCGCGTCCATCCAGTGCTTGAGGATGGCGTACCAGTAGCCTCGGGGGACCTCCTCGTCGGCCTGGGCCGCCGCCCAGACTCCCAGCACGCCGTACTGGCTGTTGGAGTTGTCGCCGCTGCTTCGGGTCTGGCCGAAGCAGTCGTAGCCGTAGCTGCCGTCCTTCGTGGAGCGGATCAGGATCTCGGCGTCCTCGCGGAGGTTCTTGCGGTACTGCCGGGCGCCCTGCTTGGTGGCGGCCAGGAACGCGTTCGCGCGGAGGCCCAGCGAGTAGGTCTTGTGGCAGAACTGCCCCCAGCTCCGCTTGTAGTTGTCGTCGACCTTCGCGGGGGTCTGGCCGGTGAGCCGCTTGGGGGCCTGCCACTTCTCCAGGAAGTCCAGGGCCTTCTTCATGAACGCCTCGTCGAAGCGGCACTCGCCGCTCTCCAACAGGGCGTAGGTCACCATCGCCGACGGGCCGACCGGGTAGCCGCCCCCGCCTCCCTCGCCGTGGGGCCCCCAGGAGCCGTCGTCCTTCTGGATGCCCTTGAGAAACTCCACGCCCTTCTTGATGGCGGCGGTGACCGCCTCGTCGGAGAACTCGATGCTCGCCGGGGCGTTCGCGTTGCCGGCCGCCTTTTTCTTGGCCTGCCCCGCCGCCCGCGGGGCCGAAAGCGTCAGGCCGCCCAGCAAGGCGGCCGCTACGAAAGTCAGGGCTGTCGTCTGACGCATCGTGCGATTCTCCCAGTTGCTGCGCCGCGCGGATTCGCGCGGCACCATGTCACAAGTACTGCACGGGTTGGACACGCCGGACACGCCGACGTAAGGCCTAACCGCCCTCCAGCATACCGCAAACACCGCAGCCCGGCAACGGCCGCCGTGCCGGCCCTATCGTCCTCCCTCGCCGCCCGGGCCGACCGAGTCAGCCTCTTGTCCGGCTGGCCAGGCGGTGCTGAAGCGCCGCGTCGATGAACGGCTGGAGGTCGCCGTCGAGCACGCGCTCGGCCTGGCCGACCTTCAGCTCGGTCCGCTCGTCCCGGACGAGCTGGTAGGGGTACAGCACGTAAGAGCGGATCTGGCTGCCGAAGGCGATCTCGCCTTTCTCGCTGTACATCCTGGCCAGCTCCTCGTCGCGGCGGGCCTGCTCGCGCTGATAGAGCTTGGCCGTCAGCACCCGCCGGGCCTCGGCGCGGTTCTGGTGCTGGGAGCGCTGGTTCTGGCACTGGACGACGATGCCCGTCGGCAGGTGCGTCAGCCGAATGGCGCTGGAGACCTTGTTGACGTGCTGCCCGCCGGCGCCGCTGGCGCGGTAGGTGTCCTCCCGCACCTCTTTGTCCCAGTCCACCTCGACCTCGACGTCCCCGGCGTCCGGCAGCACGTCTACCGACGCGAAGCTCGTGTGGCGGCGGTTCTGGGCATCGTACGGGCTGATCCGCACCAGGCGGTGCACCCCCCGCTCGCACGAGAGGTAGCCGCAGGCGTACGGGCCGTCCACCTTCAGCGTCACCGAGCGGATGCCCGCCTCCTCGCCGTCGACGCGGTCGATCTCCTCGGCCTTGTAGCCGGCCCGCTCGAAGTAGCGCAGGTACATCCGCAGCATCATTTCCGCCCAGTCGCAGCTCTCGGTCCCGCCGGCGCCGGCGTGGATGGAGAAGTAGCACCCCCCCGCGTCGTAGGGGCCCGACAGCAGCGTGCGCAGCTCCAGGCGCTCGAGGTCCGCGGTGATCTTCTCGGCCTCGGCGGCCGCCTCCCGGAACTCCGGGTCGCTGCCGGCCTCCTCGGCCAGCTCGAACAGGACCGAGACGTCCTCGATCCGCCGGGTCAGGCTCGCCACGGGCGTCAGCACGCCCTTGAGGGCCTTCAACTCGACGACGACCTTCTGGGAGGCCTCGGGACTGTCCCAGAAGCCCGGCCGGCCCATCCGGCCCTCCAGCTCCTCCAGCCGCTGCTTGCGCGCGGGGAAGTCAAAGAGAGTCCCGGATCGCGATGATCCGGGCGCTGAGGGACTCGATGGCCTGCTTCAACGATTCGACTTCGATCATGCAAGGTTCTCCTGATCGGTGTATCCTAGCACAGCGGCGCGCAAACTGACAAGCCGATTGGGCCTTGCGCTCGGCGGAAGTGCAGACCCCGACATGATCCATCCCGAACTCGAACAGATGCTCCAGGCTGCCGAGGAGATGAAGCATCGGCTTCACTACGAGCAGGCCCTCCGTTGCCTGGAAGCCGCCGCGGAGCGGTTTTCCGACGTCCCCGAGGCCCACGTCGAGATCGGCAGCCTGCTGTTGCGCCTGGACCGCGTCGATGAGGCGGCGGCGTGCTTCGAGCGGGCCCTTGCCGCCGACCCCCGCCATGAGGAGGCGTGGTTCCACCGGGCGATAGCGACGTGGCTCGCCGGCGACCTCCCCCAGGCCGAGGCGCACCTCCGCAAGGCCGTCGAGATCGCCCCGGAGTACGTCGAGGCGTGGCAGAAGCTGGCGGACGTGCTCAAGCAGACCGACCGGCCCGGGGAAGCCGCCGAATGCTATGCCCGGATGGTCGCCGTCGAGCCCGACCACGCCCTGGCGCACAAGGAGTTGGGCGACCTCCACGCGGCGGCGGGCCGGCTCGACGAGGCCCTGGCCGCCTACGACCAGGCCCTGGAGATCGACCCCGAGTACGCCGACGCCCAACTCGGGCGGGCCCGGATCGCCGCCCGGGCCAACGACTGGGAGACCGTCGCCCGCGAGGCCGAGACGGTCCTCGACTACCGCCCCGACCACCCCATGGCCCTGGTGATGCGCGGCATGGCCTACGCCGCCGGGGGCCAGCCGGACCGCGCCCTGGCCTGCTGGGAGCGGGCCGCCCGGCGCGACCGCCACTGCCGCGACGCCTACCAGCAGATCGCCACGCTCCACGCCCTCCAGGGCCGCCCCGACCGCGCCTGGAAGGCCGTTCGCGACGCGGCCTACTGGAACGTCCAGCTCGACGCCGGCTTCCTGCGCGAGCTGGAACAGGCTACCGGACGCCGCCCCGAGGACGCGCCGGGCGGCTGACCGTGCTTCGCGCGGCGGGGCGCGGCGGGTATAAGAACGGGCTGTACGCCGAAGGAGCTGAACGTGCCCCGGAACTTTGCCGACAGGCTGCTGGATGCGATCGACCAGAAGGGCTCCCCCGTCTGCGTGGGGATCGACCCGCGCTACGACCGCCTGCCCAAGGCCCTCGCCGCCGGCTCCGACGCCGACGAGGCCGCCCGCATCGCGCGGATTGGCGAGTTCTGCTGGCAGGTGCTCCAGGCGGTTGCGCCGCACGTTCCGGCCGTCAAGCCGCAGTCGGCGTACTTCGAGGCCTACGGGGCTCGCGGCGTCGAGACGTATCAGCAGGTCGTCGGCTGGGCCCATGAGCTGGGGCTGCTGGTCATCGGGGACGTCAAGCGGAACGACATCGGCCCCACGGCCGAGGCCTATGCCGCCGGGCACCTCGCCGGGGGCGACCGCCCCGACGCGATCACCGTCAACGGCTACTTCGGCGCCGACGGGCTGAGGCCCTTCCTGGACGTCTGCCGGGCCGAGGGCAAGGGCGTGTTCGTGCTGGTCCGCACGAGCAACCCCTCGGCCGGGCAGGTGCAGGACTTCGCCAACGCCGCCGGCAGGAAGCTCTACCAGCACGTCGCCGCCCTGGTCGCCGAGCTGGGCGCCGGCGACGGGCTCGTCGGCGAGCGCGGCTACAGCGCCGTGGGGGCCGTGGTCGGGGCGACCTGGCCCGACGAGGCCCGCGAGCTGCGCAGCCTCATGCCGCGGCAGGTGTTCCTCGTGCCGGGCTATGGCGCCCAGGGCGGCACGGCCGCCGACTGCGCCGCCTCGTTCCGCGCCGACGGCACCGGCGCGATCGTCAACGCCAGCCGGTCGGTCCTGTACGCCTTCGCCGGCGAAAGCGGCGCCGGGACGCCCTGGCAGCAGGCCGTCGCCGACGCCGCCAAGGCCTTCGCCGACGACGTCCGCGGCGCTCTGCCATAGGACCCGCCGACATGCCCCAAACCAGCCGCAACACGCAGCTCTTCGCCCTTCGCCGGCCGCCGCCGGAGACGGTCGAACTGTGCGGCTGCGCGTACCGCCTCGTCCGCGTCTTCAAGCACGACTTCTTCGCGGCCACGTGCCTCTACGAGACCGCCGGACCCGCGGACTCACCGAGGGTGGTGGTGAAGTTCGGGCGCACCCAGCCGTTCTGCGCGCTGCCGATGGCCTGGTACGGGCGGCTGCTGCGGCGGCACGAGGAGGGCATCTACGCCGCCCTGGGCGGCGTGGCGGGCGTGCCGCGGTGGGTGGGGCGCGTCGGCGAGACGGGCTTCGCCATCGAGTACGTCGACGCCGTCCCGCTGGACCACCTCGACGCCCCGCCGAGCGGCTTCTTCGACCGCCTGCTCGACCTCGTCGGCAAGATCCACGCCCGCGGCGTGGCCTACTGCGACGCCAACAAACGCTCCAATATCCTCGTCGCCGCCGACGGCCGGGCGTTCCTCGTCGACTACCAGATCGCCTTCCGCCGCCGTGACGAGCTTCCCTGGCCGCTGCGGCCCCTGCTGGCCGCTGCCGTGCGCTACATGCAGCGGAAGGACCTCTACCATTTCTACAAGCACAAGCGCCGCCTCGCCCCGGCCGATCTGTCGCCCGCCGAGGCCGCCCTCTCCCGCCGCCGCGGCCTGCTGCACACGCTCCACCGCAAGCTCACGGACCCCTACCGCGCCCTGCGCCGGCGCTTCCTCCGCCGGCAGTACCGCTCCGGCCTGCTCGAAAGCCCCACCGCCGACCGCGAAGACCACCCCCAGCCGGAGAAACGGAACTGGCGGGGCGACTGACGGCCGCCAACCCGGCCCCGGGCGTTCCACCCCGCAGGCGCTGGAGTCTTGTCTGGTGTCCCGGACACTGCCTGCCCCGAGCATTGCACCGCCGTCCCAACTGCCGGCGCCCCCGGAATGTCCAGCAGCTTGCCCAACGATCAGAACGAGAGAGAGAATGCCGGGTTACAGACCATACGCGGATCTGGAGCGGAGACACAGATGAACAACATGACACGATATGCCGGGACAGTTGCATTCCGTTCACTGGCCATGGCCGCACTGGTTACCTTCGCGGGAGTCGACCAGGGACAATGCGCCGCGCCCGACGAGAGCAGGAACGCCCTGCTCGCAATCTGCGCGAGCGAGCAGTACACATTCACTCCGAAAGTGCGCCAAGCCTTCCTCGCGTACGCCAAGTCGAAGGCACAGGCCGATCTCAAAGCCCAAGGCAAATCACTGCCAGAAGAGTTCCTCGCCTGGATCGACGCCGACCGCGAAATCGAAGGCTCCGTATATGGCGCTCATAACGCACCGTCGGAAGTGCTGCTGCATCTATACTCACTGCGGCTGGACTTGGGGAAGGCCCGGGTCGAGAAGTACCGCCAGCTCGCCCTGGCCACAGCCATAGTGCACGCCAAGAGGGAGTCCAAAGCCGACATCACACCTCGCGGTCCGCTGGAACTCGTGATCAACGGAGATCCCCGCAAGCTGATCAACACCAAAGAGCCCGGCCGCACGCTGGACAAGAACGATCACATCATCAACTTCCTCAACGACAACACGATCGAGGAAGATGTCGTGGTCGGCTACAAGGCTGCGGCCCCCGAACTCAAGTACGACGATCGCGGTGTTGCGATTCCGGCGCCCAAGAGCACGCGGAAGCCCAAGAAGGTGCCGGTCACCGAGAAACGTAGCCGAACGCTGTACGCCGCCGACGTGCTCGCCAGCAAGGCCCTCCAGACGCGATTCAACGCCTATATGAAATCCAGAGGCCACCCCGTGGAGATCGACTGCGGCGACCGGATCATACACTGGAATAGCCGCGACATGGTCCGCGGCCAGCAGAATAGGGACATAACCGCCGCCTACATGCTGTTCCGTGGAGCCTACGAGGCCAAGGGCCTCCTGCCAGCACAGCGCGATCCAATCCCGTCGCCGGCAGAGCGGTGCATTTACATTATCCGGAACTACGAACACACATTCCCCGCAGAGGCCCAGGCCGAGCGCAAGTGGCCTCGCTTTCCCATTACGGCGCCGTGGCCGGTTCTTACTCTGCTGGTGGACGATGACCAACCGTTGCGCGAACGCGAGGAGCGGTGGATTGCATTCCGCGATCGCGGCGAGTTCAAAACGTACGGCGAGTACATCGGTTCGATCGCCCAACAGTATGACATGCAATCCGCCCGTCGCCTGAAGCCGTACCCATTCACCTATCACACCATCCAGATGATGCTGAAGGATGGAGGCGTGTGCGGCACCATGGCCGCCATCTCATCGCGCGGCCACACTATTCTGGGCATCCCCGCCTGCCAGGCCAGCCAACCGGGTCACTGCGCCATGGTCTTCTTCCGGTATGATCCGGAGAGGAAGATCTATATCTGCAAGGGCGGGCAATACGCGACCGGCGGTGACGAGAAGACCACTCCGTTCACGAGATGGTTCTTTGGAGATACCGCCAAGCAGTACCGCAGGAGGCAGGGCTTTGAGGTTCCGTTCCATCCACGCAAACCAATGGTGTACCATCAGAGCGTCGCATGGGCCGTGAACTATGGAATGGTGTCTTTCCTGGACTCCACGATGGCGCATAACGTTTATCAGCTCCTGGACGAAGCCGAGCGCAGATCTGCCGGCAGGACGCTCCTGACAAGCGGGCTGGCGATAAGCCCCTATAACTTCGTGCTGACCGACGCCGCCCTGGCGGCGGCTGACACTCCGCAGGGGCAGATCCAATTCTGGCGAACATTCCAAACCGCACTCCAGGCCGCCGGCGACAAGGCGGGCTGCGCCCCCGACGGACTTTACGGAAGGACCGTCAAGACAAAGGTATTCGCGAGCATCGCGAAGCTGCCTGTGCCGAAGGACAAGAGGGCTGCGAGAGAGGTCTACGCCTTTCTCCAGACCGAGAAGTGCGACGATCCCACCGCTCTGGTTACCTACCGGCTGGCGGTGGATGGACTGTCTGCGGTGCTGGCCCGCACGGAGGCGGACTACAAGGAGCATTTGAGTTCCACGAGGGCCGAGGCCTCGAGCGAGAACGATACGGCCTGCGCGATGATGGCCGCCGCGATCAAAGCCACCGCAGCTTCCATCACGGACAGGAACCAGAGAGAGCAATGGGCCCTGGGCCTCTGGAAACAGTCCGAAGGACGCGAGAAGTACTTCGGGGGCCGGATGCGCGTCGCCACCGACCCGGCAGTGGCCTTCCTGGCCAGACAGGCCGGCCAACGCCTGCCGAAAGACCCCCAACTCATGCAGTCGCTCCTGGACCGGCTCGCCGCTGAACTGAAGACATCCGTGACCGATCAGCGAGATATCAGACACTGTCGCCTGCTGGCCGCCAGAATCGAAGCCGCAGCGCAGTATACCAAAGACCCCGAGCAGAAACGGAAATGGGCGCAAGGCCTCTCAGAGATCATCACAGGCCACGAAACCTTCAAGCCCAAGACCACCCGAAAAAACACAGAGCCGGTACGCGATCCGTGCGCCAATACAATCAAGGAGCTCCTCGCGTCGCCTTGACGCCGCGACGGGAAGGTCCCCAAGAGGTCTACTGCCGCGACCTTCGCCCGCCCACGCATCGGCCCGGCGGCTGCACGGGCTGCACCGATCAGCGGGCAGGTATCACGGCCGCTCGACGAGGGCGCGGGGGCGGTCGACGGACTGGCGGAAGGCGGCCTGGTCGGCCTCGAAGGCGGCGGCGCGGGCCGGCGCGGCGTCGAGGAACAGCACGAAGTCGAGCTGGCGGTCGGCCCGGCCGGCCTGGGCGAGGCAGGCGCGGGCGATCTCGTTGGCCGGCAGCGTCCGCCGGCCCATGATCCGCTGGAGCGGGAAGCTCAGCAACCCCTCGTAGGCGACGTACACGAGCTGCGTGCAGACGAGCTTGCTCGTGTCGTCGAAGTCGAAGTTGAAGTCGTAGGGCTTGCCCACCTGCTCGAACGCCCGCGCGATCGCCGCGGCGATCTGCCCCCGCGCCAGCCGCGGGCGAAGCACGGCCACGTAGTCCGCGTGCGTCGAGTGCGTCAGCGAGTTGAAGATCACGCCCTCGCTGACGGCCTCGATGACGGTGTTCGCCCGGCCGTCCTCCGCCTTGGCGAGATAGCCCGCCTGCTGCTTCAGCACGGCCGGGTGCGTCCCGATACCGAGCTGCTCGAGCTGCTCGATCCGCCCGACGTACAGGGCCGCGTGAGGCCAGAAGCCCGGCAGCCAGGGGTTCGACAGGTACCAGTTCCGCCGCTCCAGCAGGATATCGCCGGGCTGGAGGCGGGGTTCGAGCTTCTCGATCTGCTCGAGGCGGATAAACGGCGGGCGCGTGACGATCCGCGTGTCGCCCAGGTACGTCGCGACCTTTGTGATCGCCCCGTACTTGTCCTTGCGGAACTGCTCGCGCAGGTCGCCCCCGGCCGCGCCCACCAGGGCGTTGGGGTCGCGGCGAAGCTCTTCCCGCCTGCCCGCCGTGGCCCGGCCGAAGTAGAACCCCGCGACCGCGACGACGAGGTGGCTCATCATCACGGCCCCCAGGGCGGCCCGCTTGCCGAGCGTCCCCGGCCGGGCCGAACGCAGCAGGCGCCGGGCCAGGACGATCAGCGAGCCGATCACCGTTCCGGCCGCGGGAACGGCGCCGATCCAGAGGTACACCGGCGAGATGCCCGCGAGCATGTCCTTCCGCAGGCCGAGGTAGAGGATCATCAGCCCCGCCCAGACGATGCAGATGCCCGTGAGCATCTCGATCACGCCGCCGCGCCGCCCCGCCCAGACGCGGAGCAGCATCAGGTGCGTGACGAGCACGCTGGGCACCATCGAGACCCACCAGGTGCGCCAGACGAACGTCGACGTCTTCCAGTCCGTCCAGACGAGCGTGAGGAAGGCGACCTGGCTGACGAGGATCACCGCCACGCCGACGGCCGGCAACAGCGACCCGCCCCGCTCCCTCCGCCGGCTGCCGAGCTGGACCTGCATCAGCAGCGAGCCCAGCAGGAGGCAGACGAACGTCAGCAGCACCTGCGCCCGCACAACGCCCAGCGAGCCCATCACCGCCGCGATGAGCAGCATCAGCAGGGCGCCGGCCAGCGAGGCGGCCATCACGCCCGCCAGCAGGCCAATCAGCGGTGTTCTGTCGAGGTGTCTGGCCATGGACCAACCCTTGCGCCCTTCGGGCGCCGTCCCCATTGAATCGGCTGCC
>Ga0307378_10008937_pt1 | contig 13221 bp, 23 predicted proteins | sample UN1MG_FD_202238 | JGI IMG/M metagenome (GOLD analysis project Ga0307378, IMG submission 202238) | Soil microbial communities from Risofladan, Vaasa, Finland - UN-1 | ecosystem: Environmental > Terrestrial > Soil > Coastal area > Acid sulfate soil | place: Finland: Risofladan, Vaasa | collected... | reverse complement strand
GGTTGATTAATGGCATACTGGATAGGTATACAAGAGGAATGTATAGTATGTGATGGAAAAGCAAGCTGTAAGGTTTTTGATTGGTATGATAATTTTGTTGGTTATTACTGCAAGGAACATGGTCGGATAAAAGTGGAAGAACTGCAATCACAGGAGCGTGCAGAACCAAGATTCTATAAAGAAAAGATAGGTGAGTGATGACTAAGCTAGAAAATGTAGAGAAGGTACTTACAGAACTATGCGATAAGTTAGAGGACATCAAAATGCATCCGGCATTTCGAGGAGTATTCGATATCGCACAAACACACTTTGGTATGTACAAGGGACCAACATGGGAGAAGGAATATAATGCAGCCCGATTGTTATTATCCAAAAAAGCCATATCAGATAAGAAAGGTGATTAATGCTTACATTTACATTTTTAGGAGTAATATTTAGCGGGATTGTTCTTGTATTGGTTGTATATCGTGTTGATTATTTACAAAGAAGAATTAAAAAACTTGAAAATGAATGGAGTTGTAATCGGATTCAACAATTAGGTAGAGAATTGGAAGCTGCTGCTGGTCCTGGTCCGGTCCTTGATCTTGATAAGGAATGTGAATCAAGAAAAAAAGAAAAAGAATATGAATACGGTGCTGAACAATATATAAGAGATGGTTTAAAGGACAGTGATTGATACTAAGGAGTAACAAATGAAAACAATTTCATTTTCAAAAGATCAAGAACGTAAAATAGTCAGTAATTATAAAAATGGGATTGGTCCAAGAATTATTGCAAAGGAATATAATGTAAGTTATCCACTTATTTATAGAGTCTTACATGCCTATAAAGTTGTAAGAACAAGAGGAGCATTTTCAAAAGAGCAAGAACAACAAATAATAAAAGACTATAAAAAAGGAACGTCTGTAAAGGCTATTGTCCTTAAGTATGCTAACAATTCTAGTACTATTCATCGTATTTTAAATAAATATAAAGTAATGCGCAAAAGAAAACTAAGGAAACCTATTTTTATTAAGTTAATGGTTATGAAAGACGAAATTATAAATTTATATACAAAAGAATGTTTTACAATACGTGAATTGGCTGAACAATTTGATACGACTCATGCAACAATGTATTATTTCTTAAAAGAACTTAACGTAACATTTAGATCAAAAGCTTCACGTTTTTTTGACAAGCAGAGAATTGGAATTAAATATATGTAAAGATTATTTGGATTGTCGTAGATCTAAAACAGTTGGAAAAAAATATGAATTATCATTTGTAACTATATTACAAATAGTAAGAGCTTATGGTATTATGACTAGTGATGTGTATCGTCAATCTTGTAGACGAATTAGAAAGAAAGGATAGAAAATGAAATATGCCAGCATAGCTCAGTTGGTAGAGCATCTGTTTTGTAATCAGAATGTCGCGGGTCCGAATCCTGCTGCTGGCTTATAAATAATAGTTTGGGTCTATGGTGAAATAGGATATCACTGGAGATTTCTAATCTCCAATTCCGGGTTCAAATCCTGGTAGGCCCGTATTTTTATATCCTATACGAACAACTCTTAATCTTTTTTATCAAATTTATTCTATACTTTGATATAAAAGTAATGGGAGCAAGCCTATGATAGGTAAAAAGGCTGTTATTCGTAAATGTAAATCTGGTGACGCAGAAGAAAATAAAACATGGTGCCTTTACAGTCATGAAAATAAACTACTTGGGCGACATCCATCAAAAGAATCAGCACAGAAACAAGAATCTGCTATTGAGATTAGTAAACATTCTAAACATATCTCTAAGATAACCAATTACCTTTTTCTATTTGAGTAAATAAAATGTCCCGTATAATGCTTCTAGATGACGAACAAATTATACTCGCAATGATAGAAGATGCTTTAACATTATTTGCAAAAGAATTTTACAATTCTAAATGGCCATTACGTTTTACAAAAGTTAAAACAGCAGAAGATGCTTTAGAGATAATGGAATCTCACAGCTTCGAATTAGCAATTGTTGATATTATGTTAGCTCGTATGAATGGGTGGGAATTTATAAAAGAAGTCAGAAAACATAAATCACAGGCAGATCTACCTATTGTAGTCGTCTCAGCAATAGATGGAACTGAATTAGAGTACTATTCAAAGAGACATGGTGCTAGTCTTTGGTTTACGAAACCGATAAAACCAAAGGAATTTTCCAAACAAGTTTTTAGTCTACTAGCGGAGAGATGAAAAAATGGGTTCTGGTGTTACAATGTCACTTTGGGATGCATTACTACAAGGATGTATTGCTATAATTTTTGTTGTTATTGGTGGATTAATTATCAGAGTATTCGTAGCTAGAACATTTAAGGGAATAGATGATAATATAAAAAACATAGATATAAAAGTAGAGAAGGAACTTACAGAAATAAATAAAAAAGTATCAAAGAATGTTCCTATTTCAGAATGTTCTTTGAAAATGGAAAAATGTATAAAATTAGAAAAACAAATGGATCATGCTTCTGAAGCTATTATACGATTACAAGAAGCATCAAAAATCTTAGACTCTTTAAAGAAAACAGCAGAGAATATAGATAAACTTAGAGTTGAGTTTCTTGAAAAATATCAACCAAAAGCTGATTTTATTAGAGAAATGGCCATATTAAATAGTCAATTGGAAAGTATCCATAAAATGATAACTAGGTTGGATGAAAAGTTTGATTCGTTGAAAAATACTACAGGAGTTATGTAAATGGCCAATAAATTATTTTTGAATCTTATAGAAAAAATTGTTACGGAGAATGGTCTAGGACATAAAGAACTACGAGAAAAAGTAATTACTGGAGAAGTTACAAAAGAAGAAGCAGCACTCATTCTCATGCGAGCAAATACAATAATATTAAAAAATCAGATTGAAGCACTAACTCAAAAAGTTGATACTGTTTTTGTCTAACTCTTGTATAATGATATTATATGGCTACTGCTAAACAAGAACTTAAACGTCTATGTACAGAACTAAATTCTGGAAATTTAGCTAAAGTAACTATATTTCAAAACCGTAATTTTTCTGAAGAAAGTGGTGGAAATACAGTAGGTGGTTATGTAATAGATGAAAAAATACCAGCACGAATACTTTTATGTAAAAAAAAAGTTAGCTATAGAGATTTAATTTTAATTTTATTACATGAAATAGGACATGTCCTTGATAAAAATAGATACCCAAAATGCAATAGATTAAAAATATGGTCTAAGTATTACTTTACATCAAAAGAATTAGAAAAATCAAAAGGGTATTCTAAATATATAAAATTTGCATTTTTACACACTGAGTATATAGCTGAAAAATATATTCCAAAACTGATTAAAAAATTAAAGGTAGCTTTGGATAAACCTTTTACAAAAAAAGAAATAGATAATAATAATTATAGTGTATTAAAAATATATAAATATGAATTTATATATGGTGAACATCCAACTAGACGACTAAAAAAATTATGGTTAGACCAATTAACTAAAAAACCAAAAGAATTAACATTAGAATATGTAAAAGATGTGAATCATATATAATGCCACTTTATGAATTAAAATGTATTGCCTGTAAAACTATTAACGAATGTTTAATCGGCTTATCAGAAATGCCTGCAGTAAATGAAAAAAGAGAAGTAAATTTAAAATCAGTTGGGATAAAATGTAAAACGTGTAAGAAAACTAAATTTGAAAAACTAATATCTTCGCATGGAAAAATGGGTAGTAATTGGTCAGCGTGGCAGAATCCTCCTCCTAAATAAAAATAATACTTGACAAAGTTATTTGAGTGTGCTACTCTGTATATAGTTCATTGAAAAATTATTATGGGTGTTCGCCTTGGGGCGTTGTAGAAAAGCTTGGGTGATTCTAAGTTAGTACTACATGAGTTAGTAGCTTGGAACCTTTGATCGAGGAAGATAGCTATATAGTGGCAATTGAATGCTGCTTAACAAAATCCAGGTGAGTCTGATCTACTTTCAACGGATGGACTGGTTCGAATCCAGTAACACCCACCCTTAAATACTTTTAGAAAGGAAAAAATTATGGAAACTACTTACTCTCCACAACTAGCAAAATTGGGCTTGAAAATCGGTGATGGAAAACTGAAAATTTTTGTACAGGATAACACTGGTAAAAAACCACTACTAAAAGAAATACCTAAGCCTGTAGCAGTAGAACCTGTAGTAGTGGAAGAGCCTGTCACTAAGACAAAAGAATGGAAAAAAATGACGGCTCGTAAATACGTCTTAGATATCCTGTACGACAATCCAATGGACACAATAGATATTGCTAGACAGTACATCAAAGATGGGCATAGTAAAAAGCCGTTGAAAAAAGTACAAGCTACAATCGCGGTTACTATCAGTGTCCTCCGAAAAGAAAAATATCCGATAGTAAAGATCAAGGCTGGTCGGTATGGGATTCGTAAAGATAAATAAAGAATTTATCTTTTATATCAAAGACTTACAAAATACTGTAAAATAATACTTGACAAACATATGCTGATTTCATATACTATTCACAAGAAGCAAAACCATTAACTAAGGAGAAAAATTATGGTAGTTACAAACGGGTTAGTAATTATTGGGTTCTTTATCTGGTGGGCAATTCGTGATGTCAAAATCACCAAAACAGCTTTTGTAGATCTGCTTACTTCAATTGGTTTTGACTGGACCTTTGAAGAAACAGACACAGGGTTACGGAGAACATCATTTCTAAAAGCTGTAAGAGAAACGAAACAAAAAAACAAGAACAAGTTCCTTATTAGGAAAATTTCAAAAGAAAAAGATTGTTATGTTTTTGGCTTGGTTGATGAGTCTATAAACAAAGCAGCTCGTGATCTAACATATAATCATACAGCCACTATGACGTTCAATCCTGAAACCGGCGATCTAACCAGTGATTTTACACATCGTGCTTTTGATGACATTAAAGCACTGTATAATGAGTATCAAGAAACCATGAATTCTGATGATGTGCGATCTGCTATCATTAAAATCATTTCAAAATTTCACAAAGTTTCGGTAAGGGAACGTGGTGGGATCTATTTCTTACCGAACAACTATGAAGCCGACGTTGAAAAGCTTGAGAAATTGTTAGAAGCTTTGCCTGGTGATTGCTCATTTAGTGTAGCTCCTCAGATAGATACAGAAAAAACAAAAGTGGCTATCTATAAATCATTTGTAGAGGGTCTAAAAACTAAAATGGGACTCTTTCGGGACGAGCTTGAAAATCCTTCTGGCAAGACGCGAGAAAGTACATGGAATAAACGCCTGGACCAGTTCAAGGAACTAAAGCAAGAAATCGAATTTTATAGGGACGCAATGAGCTTTCAGGTAGAAGATCTCTCTACCGAGCTTGAAGCTCTTCGGAATGGTGTTAAAGAGCAGTTATTGAAAAGTGATTAAATGCAGGGGGATAAATAAAGGAGAAAGAAATGAACAAACTAAAAAATGCAAGAAAGGAGAAGAAGCTAACGCTTCGTGCGGTAGCTTCTTTAGTTGGGATATCTCGACAAACAATTTTAGATTATGAGAATCTTAAATATCCTCCACGAGTTGAAATCTGGGAAAAGCTAAAAGCTGCATTAGATCTTCCTGGAGAGTTTTTAGATTATTTTGATCATGTTGCAAACAGTCGTGGAAGACACATGAAGTACACAGCGACATCAGTTTGTTCCGTTGAGGAGTGCAAAGATCGGCCTGTAGCAAAAGGTTACTGCAGAAGACATTATAATAAACTGCTAAGGTCATAAAAGCGAAAAGAATAAATTATTTTACATGTGAGATTACTTTTCATGGACCATAAAGTACATAAACATTTGAATGAAGCTTTAGAAAAATGGGTCAAGCTGACTGGTGTAGATCCTATGAGCAAAAAGTGGAATTTACATTCGTGGGATGTTCAAAGAACCTATGAGCAACTAGAGGAAGCTCAAAAGCTCGATATAACAGGCTTGACTACATCAATGCTTCTGCGAACATTTGTTGAAGAGTGGACATTGGAAGCTACTTATTCAGCTAATGATTTATTAAATAAACCAAAACAAGTATCTGATGAAGTAATGAAGATGCGAGAAATAATAGGTATATTGGAACATCCAGAAGTAAAAATACCAACAGATGAATTTTTGAACAGCTTAAAAACATCAGTAAAACATTATAAAATAGTTGATAAAGATACAGACTCTTTACTTAATAACCCATTCGATATCGCATATATTCGTAGAGATGCTATGCTTGCTATTAATCAATTAGCATCTCATCAATTTATGCGTGGTAAGACTTCAGATGGACCAATTAAATATAGCAAAAATATATATCAATTTTGGAATGTAAATTCATTATTGCGTGAAACTGCTAGAATGCCAGTTTCTGGTGTTGCATTATGTTTAATTAGGGATGTTGTAGAAGAGTATCATTCATATTTTGCATTTGCTATTCGTAATGGGGGTAATATTTCACTTTTGACTGATAAAACAGCATGGGTACATCCCGGTCAAAAAAATATGGATGTTAGAAGACCAGATAAAAAGTTTGAACAAAGAGCATTTCAATACCATTTTCCATATAATCTATTAGATATATTTATTGATCAAAACGATAGAATACGTATCCCAAAACAAAAAGGTTTGGTAAGATATAACACAGAAGCAATTATATTAGGAAAAATGAATCAGGTTCCTGCCAGTTCAATGATATGGTTAGTTATGATGCTTAAACTTATCAATGATAGATACTGGCATGAAAATGATCAAGCATTTCTTTTGTCGTATACTGGAGAAATGGCTGCTTTTCCAAAAGTGCTACGAGATGCTTCAAGTCATTTACCTATTTTGCGTTCAAAAAAGTTGACAATGCCTATAATTACATCAAATGATATTATTACAGATAACCTTATTAAAGAAAGACAATGGGAAATAAAACCTACAAAAAAACATGAGTGGATGATAGAACGTTACGGTAATAAAATACCTAAAAACATATTTAATTTAATTGATAATGGTAATCTTCCTTTACTTCCTGATAAAACTAATAATGATACTAGTTTTTTTAAACGAAAGAAAAATCCAGATAGATTAACGGGTTTAGATCCTACAGAATTTGGTACTCGAAAGACGCTAGTTAAAGATGCTAAATGGCATGCTAGATATAATCAAGCTATGTATATTTCAGAGCTTGCTAAAAAAGAATTTAATCATAGAGAAAAAGAAACATTAAACTGGTTCATGCAAAAGATACGTGAAAATAAAGAAGCTTTAATACGTTCAATTGCAGCTATAAAATATGAGACTATTACACAAGTACGGAACTCAAAATATTCATTCGATCACACACACGAAGTAGTTAAAAATATTTTACGCATTATGTGGCGACCAAAACTTTATCCAAAGATTTATCCTCGTGATTCTACTGCCTGGATTGGTGAGCACGATTCAGATGGATATCGTATGTGCTGTCTACGTAATGTAAAAGCATCTATCTACGGTATATTTAATCCAATGGTTCCTGAAGCTGTTGCTAAATTAACAAATTGTACTTTTAATGATTTGCCATTTGGGTTAAAACATTACTATGCAAATTCTCCGTATCATGGAAATCACGGTCAATCTAGAGTAGATCCAATGGAATGGGCTGCTGAAAATCCATGGGAAGATCTTAATCTATGTGTTATTGTGTGTTTATCAAAACGTGCGTTTAATAACTTACGTAAAGAATTAAAATTGTCTCCGTTTACTGTAGATGATTGGGAAAAAATTAAAAATGAAGATCCCTATTAAATGACTATGTAACTATCCTCTAACTACCTGTTTTTACTACTAAAAATAATACTTGACAACTTTCATTATCGTGCTATACTTGTACTTAGATATCGACAAAGGAGAAATAAAATGGAAGCTGTTCTAAAAAAACTAAAGACATTGCAAAGCGAATTAGAAGGTTGTCTTATTGAGCGTGGTGTACAGATTGAGGCATTATTAGCTGCTTTAGTTGCTGGTGCTCATGTCTTATTGCTTGGTCCTCCTGGTACAGCTAAATCATTGTTGGTTAGGTTAGTTTGTAATGCCATTGAGGAAGCTAATTACTTTGAATGGCTTCTAACTAAATTTAGTACTCCTGAAGAATTGTTTGGTCCAATTTCAATGAATGGACTTAAAAATGATGAATATAGACGAATTACAAAAGGTAAACTTCCTGAAGCACATGTTGGATTCGTTGATGAAATTTTTAAAGGAAATAGTGCAATCCAAAATACGATGCTTACCATACTAAACGAGAAAAAATTTCATAATAATGGTAGTCACATTGATGTTCCACTTATCTCTTGTATAGGCGCATCAAACGAATTACCTCAAGGTGAAGAACTTGGCGCTCTATATGATCGATTTGTTATCAAATTTTGGGTTAACTATATTTCTGATGATGATGCATTTTGTGATCTTCTTGACGGCTCAAAAGGGAACAGTGAACCGACCACAAAATTGACTCTTGATGAAATCAAGGAACTTCAAAAGTCAATTGAATCTGTCACAGTTTCAAGAGATTTCCTAAACACCATTAGAGAAATCCATCACGAATTAGAACGAGCTGGTGTGACTGCCAGTGACCGACGCTGGAAAGCCGCTATAAAAGTTATGAGAGCATATGCAGTCATTCGTGGACAGACTGAAGTAACCTCAGATGAGCTTGAAGTCCTAGCAGACATTCTCTGGCACAAACCAGAGGATCGCAAGATCGTCTATAATATCGTTGCTCCTCGTGCCAACCCCCTCAATCTGAAGGCTGTTGAATTTCTAGATTCATCTAAAGAGATTTATAAGATTTGGCAAAAATCAAGTGACATGACTGATGCGACAGGAATTCAACAAGCTGCATTGCAGGCAAATGGTTCTTTGAATGAAATTGGAAAAAACATCAAAGAGATTATTTCATGTGCAGACGAGTCTAAGACGAAAAAGCTTAAAGATGCTCTTGAAACTATCAAACGCTATCAAAAAGAAGTTGTCTCAGCTTTAGGACTATAAGGAATTGATAATGACCCTTATCCCTAACACAAAGTGGGAAGTTGCACAAAAGAGCCGATTTCAGGAGAAACATACTCCTTTTCAGAATGCAGTAAATGATGGTACTGACAAGGGTTATGAATTCAATGATTTCTCTCAGGATCTGTTTTCGTCACTATATCAGATCAACCCCGAATTCCCTGAAAAAGCAACTCCTGGAACAGGGTGGGCTAAGAAAGCCTTGGATGAGCTTAAATCACTTCCAGAATTTAGGCAAATTCGTGAGACAGGTACTAAATGTGATAGTTTTCAATCTGGCCTTGGAGCTACAATATTATCACAAAAATTTGCTGAATCACTACCTAAAATTGACGAGAAAAATCCTGATGAAATTCAGAAAGAAATCAACAACTTAGAAGCTGCTATAGAGAACCTTCCTGAAAACCACAAAAAAGTCAATGAATTCAAGGCTTCTTTAGATGCTGCACAAGGCGCATTAGAAGCCTCTCAGAACGCTTGGAATGAAATGGTAGACGCCTTGGACCCTAGTGACATAAGACAAACGCTTAGGCATGGTCTTATAGCCGTACAGGGGGCTATTGACGAAGCTGAAGCAACAGCAAATGCGTTTGGATTTGGTTCTGAACCGGGCCAAGATGGGTACACTTCAGCAGAAGCTAAATTAGCAGTAGCAGAAAAGATTAAAAACAATCCTAAACTGGTTGAGATTGCTAAACTGGCCGGTAGGTTCCGAAGAGAAGCCAGGAAGCAACAAGCCAATAAAAAGAAACCTGGACCAGATGAGCTTACTGACATCGAATGTGGAAATGATCTTGGCCGGGTAATACCTTCTGAGCTGATGCTGCTAAATGACGAAATGGGAGAACTGGTTTTCTTCAAAAAATATCTTGAGTGTAGTTTGATTCAGTACAAACTCGAAGAAGCACCACACGAAAACAGAGGACCGATTGTTATTTGTTTAGATAATTCAGGAAGCATGAGCGGTATTCCAGAGATTTGGTCAAAAGCAATTGCCTTAGCCATGTCACAAATTGCAATTGACCAGAAACGGTCAGTTAAAATTATTCATTTCAATAGTGATGTTGCTCGTGTAGATACTTTTCCTGTTGGTGACATCAATCCAGAACAGCTTATTGAATCATGTGCTTTCTTTTCAGGTGGTGGTACACTATATGAACCAGTTTTACAAGAAGCATTTGTTACGATTATGTCAGATGCAGATAAAGGCTTCAAAAAAGCAGATGTTGTTTTCGTTACAGATGGTATTTGTGACTTAGAAGAAAAAGCTTTAGAAGTCATTCAGACAAACAAAAAAGAGAGTGAAGCAAGTATCTATAGCATCGTCATCGGCCCAAAAGAAGAAAATACGATACTTCATGAAATTAGTGATTCTGTAGATTTTATAGAAGATTTTACAGATGCTTCTGACAAAGACATCAAAGAAAAAATATTCTCTATATAGAAAGGATCTTGACAATGAAAACTGAAAAAATTGGAGATGAAATAGTAATAACTCTAGAAAAACTTATCAACCTTTGTTTAGATTATGGCGTAGTGGCTGATGAAAAGCGTAGGCAGATATGCTATGAGCTGCTTGAGACGGCTGTAAAGAACGAAATAAGGAAGGGACTTAAACAAGAAGAGCCTACATTAGACTCTCTACTGTTTGAAAGACCTCAAAAGAAGAGCCATACGTTATTTGAAGAAAAATGGAGTAACGTAGAAAAATATAAGAAATAATTATAGTGAGGAGTAAATTATGGAAAATTTATTTATTTACGGTATTGTTGGATGCATTCTTCTTTGGCCAGCTTTGTTTATATTAGGTTGGATTTTTAAGATCCTTGGTGGAATAATAGAATTTGTTAGTACAAGACAGCAACGTAAAGAATGGAGAGAAAAAGAAGCACGATCAAAAGCTCTAGATAGAGAAGTTAAACAAGCCTGTGGTAATGATTGGATTGCTGGATTGGGTTATAGAATTAAAAAATCTCTTTATGAAATGCGTGAGATACAGAACAAGACGAATCCAGAACAGTTTTATCGAGATGAAGATGGTAATCTCCAGGAAGTAAAGGTAGAAGAAAAGGAACATACAATTGAATTAAAGACAAAAGAATTCAAGTGTCCTAATTGTGGTGCTCCATTAAATTCCGTAACAGAAAAGATGACTGCTACTTGTAGTTATTGCAATATACAAGTTGCCTTCCTAAAAAATTAATCTTTCCTGAACATCTCTTAAATTTCTTTCTAAAACTTCATATATACTTTGTGCATGGGAATCAGGATGACACTTTGCCCAAATTGCAAGAGTATTCAAAAGGCTGGAAAACCATGTACAATCTGTAAACAACCTATCCCTTTGAATCCTGGAGATCCTATACCAGAACCATTACAAGAGCGTAGGACAGATGATAAAAGAACATATGAACGTAGAATCAACGGGAAAGACTTTTTAGATAAGGAGTAACCTAATGGAATTTGATTTATTTGAATTGATACGTGAATTCTTTCAGAACATGCATGCTGGTGTCTTGTTAGGAATTTGTACAGCTATATTTATTGTAATAAACATTCTAAGAGGTAAAGTCGCAATTGGTGACAAACAACTGAAGATTCCATGGATAACTGATGCTTTTCACAAATTGCCTAAAGAGGCGAAAACTTACATTCTCCTTGCGATGTTTGGAATTACAGGTATCCTTACAACTATTGCAAATGCGGATAAACTCTCTGTATGGATTATTCTAGATGGTTTTCTCTCTGGTTTAATGATTGGTGTCGTTACATTAGGCATTCGTCAAGGCGTTAAACAAGGTACAAGTGGTGTAAAGAAATTTACTCAAGCTATGAAAGAAAAGAGAGCGAATAAAGACCAATGAAAATACGAGCAAAAAATATTCTAGCGCAACAAAAAACTGTTCAAGTTCCTACAGAGCAACTAGAGAAACAGCCTATTGTAGAAGAACAAGAAGAAGATCTTTATTCTGGATTAGGTGTTGATGAAAGACAGAATAAACTTGAATATGATTTTACAAAAAGTAATTTAGGCTATGGTGATCGATTAAGAATTACAGACGGATCTGGAAATATGTTTGATGTTATGGCAATGCCAGATGGAACAATAGCAATCCAAAACCTTACTTTAAAATTAGAATATGGGCGTATGACAAAGTATAATACTTGGGAAGATGCAAACGCAGCTATTCCACAGGATTATGAAATCCAAAAGGCAATCGTAGCTAAAAAACAAATAAATCCATACATATGATAACTTGGTTAAAAAAAGCTTTTTCTTGGATTGGTGCCAACTCTAAATGGCTATTGCTTGCAGGGGCTTCTATCTTTTTAGCTGTTATAGGAATTTGTTGGTATCGAAATAAACAGACCATTGCAGACTTAAAAAATAAAGTTTATATATTACAGACAAAAATGAAGCTAGATAAATTAGCAATGAAGAATGATATTATGGTAGAGGATTTAAAAGACTTGAAGGAAAAAGAAGCAAGTATCAAAGAGGAATTAGAAAAAATAGAAGAAGATCTAAAAATAAAACTTTCTCCAACTCTAACAATCGAAGAAATAGCCAAAAAATTTAAAGAATTAAACCTTTAAACTTTGTATAATATAATTATGAAAAAATCAATTTCACTATACATTTGTCTATTTTTAATTTGCTTTCCAGTAATAAGTTTTTCTCAGGAAGAACCTAAACCAGAACCAAAAAAGGTTACTGTAGAAGTACTAGATACTAATCTTATAAAATGGAACGAAACAAAATATGTTTTATTTGAAGAAGTTTCAGCAAGAAATATATTACAGAAAATAGAAGATTATCCAAAGCTTGAATTAAAGATAGAAAAGCTTAATGAACTTAGTGTTCTTTATATGGAACAAATAGAATTAAGTACTAAAGTAAATGCTAATCTACAAGAGCAAACCGGTCTTCTTACAGAAGAAGCTGCAACTTTGCAAAAGCAATTAGATGAGGGTACTTCGTGGTGGAAGCATCCAATTTTATGGTGTGCTATTGGAATAGTCGTTGGAACAGGGCTAACCGTAGCTATTTTCAAAATAGCTAAGGAGATCTAATGATTATATTAATTGGTAATGGGATGTTGGCTACATCTATAAAAGAAGTTTTTGAAAAAAAAGTTAAAAGACTTTGGCAATTTACAAGAGAAGATTTTGATTTAGCA
>Ga0307378_10008936_pt1 | contig 13223 bp, 15 predicted proteins | sample UN1MG_FD_202238 | JGI IMG/M metagenome (GOLD analysis project Ga0307378, IMG submission 202238) | Soil microbial communities from Risofladan, Vaasa, Finland - UN-1 | ecosystem: Environmental > Terrestrial > Soil > Coastal area > Acid sulfate soil | place: Finland: Risofladan, Vaasa | collected... | reverse complement strand
GTTGTTCGGCGAAGAACGGCTGCTGCAGGCTGTGCAAACGGCTGCGGCTACGCGAGTGGGCCAGGGGCTTGCGGCACAAGACATTCAGGATGCCTTGCTGGCCGCGGTGCGCGAGTTCGCGGGAGACACGCCCCAATTCGATGACATCACGTTGATGGTGGTCGCCCGCGACCCGGCAGCAGGGTAATCGTTGGCCTACTCGACCCCCTCGACGATCCAGTAGGTGCCGATGCAGTCGCCCGGCAGTTCGTCGAACAGGCGGCGGATGATCTCCGACTCTCAGGTGAGGGGAATGGCTCCGCTGGTCAGGTGCACCGTCTCGCCTGTGCGGGCCACAGCCTGGCCCGCCCCGTCTAGCAGCACCACTGTATCATTCTCGACATGCGCCGACCAATCGGGCGGCCACAGGGGAGTGACGACGCCCGGCCCCCATTCCGTCCAGACGTGCAGGCAGCGGTCGGACTCGGGTGGGGCCAGCGTGCCTTCCAACGTTCCGTGTTCGAGTACCTCTGCCTGGAGCGGCGGCTTTTGGCGCAGGAAGAACAGGGTGTGCTCCGTGCTTGTCAGCACGTCCAGGGCAAAGAGGTCGGAGCCGTACCTCAGGTTGGGGCGCACGGTGTTGCCGACGATCCAGTACGCCCCCCGGCAGGTCGGGGGAATCTGCTGGAGCACCCACGGGTCGGACACAGCGCTCTCGCCGCCGCTCATGAACACCTCTTCGCCCGTGCGGGCGACCACCTCTCCTGCTCCGTTAATCACCAGCGCCTCGTTACCTGCGGCGCGATCGTCTGGCAGGCGGAGGGTGAACTCGGGCGGCCAGATGGGCACGCGGACCTCCTGGCCGGTTGGCGACTGCAGTTGCAGGCACCCATCCTCCAGCCGCAGCGTGGCGACCAGGGCGGCCGTCATGCTCTCGCGGATCCCCTCGGTGGGCTTTTGGCGCGGAAAGGCGATGCCAGGCACGGGTGGGGTGAGCAGCAGGTCTTTATCCACGGCTGCTGGTGTGGTGCGCGGACCGCTGCAGGCGACGGCTGCCACGAGTACGAATCCCACCAGCCAGGGATGGCGTTTGAGCGATCTTATCTTCATACAGGCTTCTCCAGGCAGGATGCGGGCTCTCTATCATTGAGACGTTGGGGAGTGGGAAAGGGTTCCGGGATCGGGGAGGGCATTTGGACCACGAAAGGCACGAAATCTCGCGAAAAACGCGAAACAGGCCAGCGCTCTCGTGGATAGTCTCCCCGTTGAGTGTTGGTGCAGGTTTTTCACCGCAAAGACGCGAAGGGCGCCAAGTTTCCGCTTATTTTCTTTGCGTTCTTTGCGTCTTGGCGGTTCAAGCTGTCCGTCGGATAACACTGCGCAGTGGGTATTTTGCCCGTGTGGTCTTTTCACCGGATGATGTAACCGATGGATTCCGGCAGTGGCTCCTTCAAGGGACCATCTTCGACAGGCGGCTCAGGCCCGGTGAGGTGACTGTTGTAAGCAGGTACAGGTCAGAGCCTGGACAAACTGCACCGGCAGCGAGATGCGCGGCCTGCGGAACGATCGTGATCAGGCCAAAGTAAGTATCTGGCTTGTCCATCCCCGGCGCTGTCGAGCCCAGGTTGATGAACGAGGTGCCGTAGCCCAACCGCGTAATGCCCACCTTGCGGGTGTTCGCAATCGCGGGCAGGAGCCGGGCGTTCTCGCTCACGATGTCACCCACATCGGCCAACCGCTCGTTGATGTCCTCTGCCGTCTCCGAGATGGTCTCGTCGAGCCAGTCCCCATCGAAGTGACACCAGTACTCCCAGTACCGTGAGCGCTGCTGCTCCCACATGGACAGCGGGTAGTTGTTCGGATCAGGCAGCCTCGGCGTTTGATGGAACACAGTCCGCGCCGTCGTCATTGTCCCTGTCCTCTTTGGTTATCGAGATGGTGATACGTCCACCAGACCGGTCTGGCATGACACAAGGAACGTCGTACCACTCGCGCGTGAGATGGTCGTAGACTTTGAGGGTTCCATTTTGGTTGACCCGGACCCCGAAGCGGGATAGACTGCCATTCTCGCGCTGGTAGTACAGCGTTCCCTGCTTTCCGATGTAGAATCCCATCACTCTCCAGGTAAAGAGAAAGAGGCCGGTTGCTGTGATCGCAACCGGCCTCTACTTTCGTGCTGAGTGCAGATAGCAGATGACCTTATTTGCACATGCTGCGCCTGCGGAATGGCCGCAGGCTGCTGTTCAGTTTGGCTACATTCTACCAGGGCCTGATCGCCTGTCAAGGGTTCAGAGGGGATCAATTCACCAGTTGGCTCTGCCCCAAGCCGCCTGGCAAATTGGGTATTGACTTCCGCGCAAGGTTGCAGTACACTGTTTATGTGCGGCCAGACTGCGGACCGGGATCTGTGCGAGGGCGGTTGGGTAACTGGCCGTCCTACCGCGACGGCGTCACTTGGCTAGATTGAAGTCGATCCTGTCGGCAACGCAAATGTCGTTGGACGTGAGCGAATCATATTTGACTATTGGGTCCCATGAGCAGAAACGAAACACACATCTCCAACTTGCCCCCAAAGCCATATAGCAGACTAGTCGGCCGCGAGGCCTATGTGAACCAGATTATGCATGCCCTGCATGATCCCAATCATCTCATCATAGCTATCGAAGGTATTGGCGGAGTTGGCAAGACGGCCCTTGCCTTAGAAGTAGCAGAACAATGTCTCATAGGCCACATATTCGATGTGGTGATATGGCAATATGCATCGAGGCCTGACCTGTCTACCTCTGGAACGATCGAAAGGCCACAATCTTTTGCCTTCGATGATCTGCTTGTATCTATTGCCATACAACTGGACTTAAGAGAGTTACTCCAAGTTAGTAGTACCGAAAGAGAACACAGAATTGGTGCCCTAATGCATTCAGAGAGAGCACTTCTCGTACTTGATGGTTTGGACATAGCGCCACAGTTCCAGAAAGACGTCATCGATCGGCTGATATGGCTACTGAACCCCAGCAAGGCTTTGCTCACAAGCCGTCACCGCTTTGAAGGAGACATTTATAGGATTCACCTAACAGGATTCACGACCGAAGAGGCTTTGGCTTTTGTTCGTCAAGAAGCGCGAGAGAGAGGTCTAAATCATGTGCTTGGCGCCAGTGCTTCTGAGCTAGAGTATATCGCACATGCCTCAGCTTTCCTGCCGTTGGCTTTAAAGCTTGCAGTCAGTGAGTTAGGTCGTATGCCAGTTGAAATGGTCGTACGTCGGCTTTTGGCAGCGCCAAGCGCAGAGATCGGTGATTTGTATGATTTTCTGTTTACCAAAGCATGGCAGATGATCTCTGCTGAGGGTAAGCAAGTGTTAATTGCATTGTCCACCTTCTTGCCGAGTACCAGTGCCACTTTAGAAGCGATTGAGGCCGTAAGCAACCTAGATAGAGGCATCGTGCTTCAAAGCCTTGATGAGCTTTACAGGCTTTCATTAGTCGAAAAAGACGAGACTACAAGCAAGGGATATTTGAGGTATTATCTGCATCGGCTTACTCATCGCTTTATAGCCACAGTGGTTACAAGAGAGCAGCAATCGCTTGAGGGAACGGCTGATTGACCATCACGCCATGAGCCAAGCGCCCTCTGCAATCAAGAATGAAGCTCACTGAGATGACTGAGTTAAGTGCGGCGTCGTCCAAAGCAATAGTCCACGAAACTCGACTTAGGTATATTGCATACTATTTGGAATTCTCTGAGAAACATCGGTACGACTATGATGTTCTCGAAATGGAATTGGCGAATGTCCTAAACGCGGCGGATTTCTGCATTGAACAGGGGAACTTACTGCAACTCGTATCATTCGCTCGGAATCTCGGCGATTACCTTTTTGCGGCTGGTCTATGGCCCGCCTATATGAAGTACGCCAGCGCATTACTGGCGGCCCACGCCGTAATGGACACTGGTGAGCGACTACAACTCATAAGTCGATTGGCAGAGATTGAGCAGGCTAGAGGTAACTACGACAGGGCAGAGCACCTATATAGACAACAACTTCAAGACATAGAACAGATACAGATCTCTGGAAACGACATTGCTGCGAAAATCCTGGGGCGATTAGCCAAGTTGGTACTGCTTCAAGGAAAGAAAGCGGAAGCTCTGCATTACCTGACAGAACAGCTTACGGCCTCCTCTAGCCGCAAGGAGCGCGTCGACATCATTCTCGACACGGTTGACCTTTACATTAAGGGGCAACAGTTCGACAGAGCTGAGCAGATGTGTAATGAGGGTATTGAGATTGCTAGAAGTATAGGCTATACGGTTGGCGAAATCGACTTATTACGGCATCTCGCTACAACAAGCTGGAGCAAAGGGGATGCGAATCGCGCCCTTGAACTATATCAGATATGCCATGAACGGGCTTCAGGGACGGGTGATCAGGAGAGACTAGACAAGATACAAGAAGAGATTAGATACCTGCAGAGTCGGAAGGAACAAATGATGCTGAATGATGCTATTGTTCGCATTTATGATACAAATAGACGGGTAGTCGGCGCGGGCTTTTTGGTGGCCGAAAAACACATTCTTACTTGCGCCCACGTCGTATCTCAGGCTTTGCGAAAGTATGATGCCGATATACCGTCAGAAGATGTTTATCTGGATTTTCCACTGGCCGCACCTGAGACTACTCACAAGTCACGAGTTGTGATATGGCAGCCGCAAGAAGACACTGACCTTGCGGGTTTAGAACTGCTTACCCCTCTCCCAGCTAATATCCAGCCTGTGCGCTTGGTAGCAGAAGATAGCATAAACCTTTGGGGACATTCTTTCCGAACTTATGGATTCCCCAGAGGCTATGAATCCGGCGTGTGGTCAGCAGGAGTCCTGCGTGGCCCAACTGCTACTAACGATTGGCTACAGATCGAATCTGGGCAAGAAGTAGGATTCCGCATACAACCTGGGTTTAGTGGGAGTCCTGTGTGGGATGAGTCATTGCGGGGTGTAGTGGGATTGATAGCCGCCTCTGATGTTCAAAGCCGAGCGGCTTTCATCATCACCACATCAAAGATATCCACTGTTTGGCCCACTCTTTCATTCAGTGTCCCTGACAGGGCAATCACTTACACCCCACCCCACAAAAGAGAAGAACGAAAGCTCAAAGTCTTCCTATGTCACGCTTCGGACGACAAATCACCGGTTCGCAGAATTTGCAGACGCTTACAATCTGATGGGATTGCCCCCTGGCTAGATGAGCAAAACCTACTGCCAGGGCAAAAATGGCAATTGGAAATTCCGAGAGCTGTTCGCTCATCTGATGCAGTTCTGATCTGCCTTTCACGCAATTCGGTCACCAAGTCAGGATATGTGCAGAAGGAAATCAAGATTGCTCTTGATGCGGCAGATGAGCAACCAGAAGATAGGATATTTCTGATCCCTGTTAGATTGGAAGAGTGTGAAGTACCTGACCGCCTTTCGTCTTTTCAGTGGGTCAACCTTTTTGATGAGAATGGTTATGAACGCCTAATGAGTGCTCTTCGGCGATTAGCTCGGTCTATCGGCATACAGGCAATAACCCCGACTCCGACCGAAGTCCCATTGGGACAATTGCCCTCATTGGTATCAATACTGTTCTTATCATCTGACCCTTCTGATGCGTCCAGACTGCGCCTGGGTGAAGAACTGCGGGAGATTCAGGAAAAGCTGCAATTAGCTAAGCTACGAGACCGTTTTGAACTAAATGCCCGAATGTCCGTTAGACCTGCGGATGTTAGCCAAGCACTGCTAGATATTAACCCGCAAGTAGTCCATTTTTCTGGCCACGGAACTAAGGGGGGAGAACTGGTATTTGAAGATAACCATGGAAATGCCCATCTGGTATCATCTTCTGCGCTATCTGCTTTATTCGACCAATTTAGCGACCAAGTACAATGCGTAATACTGAATGCCTGTTATTCAGAAAGCCAAGCGCAGGCAATAGCCGAGCATATAGAGTATGTTATTGGCACTAACCAAGCAATCGGCGATAAGGCTGCTATTGCTTTCTCAGTCGGCTTTTACCAAGCTCTTGGAGCGGGACGCACTATTGAAGATGCATACAAACTCGGATGCGTACAAATTCGGCTACAGGGTATTCCAGAACATCTAACACCTATCCTCATAAAGAAAGGCCGGTTGTATTCATAACCGCCGCCCAACAAGCGGTTGGTGTGCCCTGCAGAGTCATCGTCTGCTAACCGGTGCAAGTCCGGTGGTGGTAGCTACCAGGAGGCCACGTAGCGGGCATCCAGTGCACCTGGGTGACCGGATGTGCTGAAGCGATGTGTCCCCTGAGAAAGGGGAGCAAAGCAGCAGCGCAAGGGTAGAAGAACGCTCTACACAAGAAGCCCCGGCCTTTGTGCGCTGGGGCTTTCCATTTGCGCATCCAGAGCCAAGGCAGTGGCCGCCAAGGGCACGATGAGCAGTATGCTTCGGCGCTAGCGCGTCACAATACGACGAACTGCCGATTTTGGACAAGCCATAGGAGCAGCATCGTCCAGAACCGCGTCCGCCGACATCTCCGGCGCGACCCTCGCTACCTTCACGATGTGCCCGCTGTGCACGTGCACGAGCCATCGCCCTGGCTGTGACAGCATTCGGCGCAGGATTTCGATGTCCTTGTCCATCATGGCCTGGCCCTCCTCAGATTCGGTGTCAAGGGTTGAAGACTGTGAGGGTCGCATCAGGGTTAACCTGAATCCTAAAGCGGGATAGACTGCCATCCTCGCGCTGGCTGTATAGCGTTCCCCTGCTGTCCGATGTAGAATCCCATCGCACTCCAGACAAACAAAAAGAGGCCAGGCGTTTTCACGCGCCTGGCCTCTGCTCTCTTACTCCTCAGAGCAGAAAACAGATGGCCTGTTTTCGTGCTATTGCGCCGGTGACTCAAAGGGCCGCAGGCTGCTTTTCAGTCTGACTACATTCTACCAAGAGCCTGATCGCCTGTCAATGATTGAGAGGGGGTCAATTTGCCAGTTGGCTCTGCCCCAGGACGCCTGACGAATTGGGTAATTGACTCTCGCGCAGAGTTGCAGTACACTGTGTACCGGAGATCTGAACTATGGCGGTGAGTAGTCGCACGGCTAAGATCCTGTGGGGGAAGGCGGGCGCGACTTGCTCGTTCCCCGGTTGTCAGCGAAGGCTCGTCGCGGATGCAACAGAGCTGAATGGCGATGTAGTTCTTGGTGAAATCGCCCATATCATGGCCCAGAACCGGGACGGTCCCAGAGGAAAGCATCCGGCGCCCGGGGGTGATGTGGACGCATACGAGAACCTGATTCTCTTGTGTGGGCAGCATCACACACTGATTGATGGTCAACCCAATACGTATACTGTAGCTCGTCTCTTACAGATGAAGAGAGATCACGAGCAGTGGGTCAGTGAGCAGTTATCCAGCGGCCAGCACCCCCAGCTACCCGGAGATACAGCACACAGAGATGAAGCGGTATCTGAAAGCAGGCTGCGTGTGTTTCTGTGCCGCTCTTCCGGCGACAAACCAGCAGTATGGCGCCTCTACCAGATGTTGTGTGTTGACGACATGGATCCGTGGCTTGCTGAAGAGAAGCTACTACCGGGGCAGGATTGGCACTTGGAGATTACCAAGGCGGTAAGGGCTGCTCATGCAGTGGTAGTCTGCCTTTCGCATAGTTCTATCAGGAAGACCGGTTATGTTCAGAAGGAAATTGAGTACGCCCTGGATGTAGCAGCCGAGCAACCTGAAGGTACTATCTTCATCATCCCATTGAGATTGGAAGAATGTGAGATGCCTGATCAACTGCAGCGCTGGCAGCGGGTTGACCTTTTCGAGAGTGGGGGCTATCACCTTCTGGTACGTGCACTACAGAGCCGTGCCCAAACGCTTGGGTTGGCAGTTCCGACTCATAATCTTGACAAACTACTCATACACGAGTTCGGCAAAAAGCTCCAACAAATGCGCGTGGCATGCGGACTCAGCATAGCGCAATTCGGTCAATACTCGGGTGTATCGCTGCGCCATCTCTCGGCGATGGAGAGTGGTCGCGCTAAACCAGGCGTCGACGTTGCACTGAAAATTACCATTGCGTTTGGAATGGGCCTTAGAGAGTTTATGGAAGTCAGGGTTGAGGAGACTCCAGATGCCAAGAACTCCGGGGATGCAGTCTAGTAGGGGCAGGATGGATACTATGCTTCGGCTCTACTGCGTCCCAGCATGACAAGAAGCCGGCTCTGGAGAAGCCTTGGAGGTCGAATCGTCCAGAACTACGTCGGCCGGCATCTCCGGCGCAACCCTGGCCACCTTCACGATGTGCCCCTGGTGGACAAAGAGTATCCACCGCCCGGTCGTCTCTAGCAGCCGGCGCAGAATTACGATGTCTCTGGTGTCCTTGTCCATTATGGCCTGGCCCTCCCCAGATTCGGTGTCAAGGGTCGAAGACTGTGAGGGTCCCATCAGGGTTTACCCGAATCCCAAAGCGGGCTAGGCTGCCATTTTCGCGCTGGTAGTACAGCGTTCCCTGCTTTCCGATGTAGAATCCCATCACTCTCCAGGCAAAAAGAAAGAGGCCGGTTGCTGTGATCGCAACCGGCCTCTACTTTCGTGCTGAGTGCAGATAGCAGATGACCTTATTTGCACATGCTGCGCCTGCGGAATGGCCGCAGGCTGCTCTTCAGTTTGGTTCCATTCTACCAGGGTCTGATCGCCTGTCAATGATTCGGAGGGGGTCAATTTACCAGTTTCCCTGCCTCCAGCCGCCTGATGAATTGGGTATTGACTTCCACCCAAGATCGCAGTACACTGTGTACTGGAGATCTGAACTATGGCGGTGAGTAGTCGCACGGCAAAGATCCTGTGGGGGAAGGCAGGCGCGACTTGCTCGTTCCCTGGTTGTCAGCGAAGGCTCGTCGCGGATGCAACAGAGCTGAATGGCGATGTAGTTCTTGGTGAAATCGCCCATATCGTGGCCCAGAACCAGGACGGTCCCAGAGGAGAGTACCCTGCGCCCGGGGGTGATGTAGACGCATACGAGAACCTGATTCTCTTGTGTGGACAGCATCACACACTGATTGATGGTCAACCCAATACGTATACTGTAGATCGTCTTTTGCAGATGAAGAGAGATCACGAGGAGTGGGTCAGTGAGCAACTATCCAGCGGCCAGCACCTCCAACTACCCGGAGATACAGCACACAGAGATGAAGCGGTATCTGAAAGCAGGCTGCGTGTGTTTCTGTGCCACTCTTCCAGCGACAAACCAGCAGTAAGGCACCTCTACCAGATATTGTGTGCTGACGACATTGAGCCGTGGCTTGCTGAAGAGAAGCTACTGCCGGGGCAGGATTGGCACTTGGAGATTACCAAGGCGGTAAGGGCTGCTCATGCGGTGGTAGTCTGCCTTTCGCATAGTTCTATTAGGAAGACCGGTTATGTTCAGGAGGAAATTAAGTACGCCTTGAATGTAGCAGACGAGCAACCTGAAGGTACTATCTTCATCATCCCATTGAGACTGGAAGAATGTGAGGTGCCCGATCAACTGCGGCGCTGGCAGCGGGTTGACCTTTTCAAGAGTGGGGGCTATGACCTTCTGGTACGTGCACTACAGAGCCGTGCCCAAACGCTCGGGTTGGTAATTCCGACCCATGATCTTGACAGACGACTCGTACACGAGTTCGACAAAAAGCTCCAACGAGTGCGCAAGGCACGCGGACTGAGCATAGCCCAACTCGCTAAATACTCGGGCATATCGCGGCGCGCTCTCTTGCAGATGGAGAGTGGTTACGCTAAACCAAGTATCGGGATTGCACTGAAAATTGCCGCCGTGTTTGGCATGAGCCTTAGCGAACTTGCGGAAATCACCGTTGAGGAGACTCCAGATGCCAAGAACTCCGGAGATGCAGTCTAGCAGGGGCAAGATGAATACTATGCTTTGGCTCTAGCACGTCTCAGCATGACAAAGAGCCGGCTTAGGAGAAACCGTGGAGGTCGAATCGTCCAGAACCGCGTCTGCCGACATCTCCGGCGCTACCCTGGCCACCTTCACGATGTGCCCGCTGTGCACGTGCACCAGCCACCGCCCTGGCGTCTGGCGAATTGGGTATTGACCTTCGCGCAAAATTGCAGTACACTATCCAAGGAGAGGGATTGCTCTGGTGCCAGGGGCTGTGATACGGAGCCGCTAGCGTCGGCGCTGACGCGCCTCCGCTGCGCGCAGTTCAACCGCCGCGCCGTTAGGCGGCTCACCCGTCCTACAAGTGATAGGCCAGCATGTTGACTTCAAACGATTGTTTCAAGCGATAGAAGGGGGAAAGCGCATGAGCGTCACTGAACTTGTTCAACTCATCGTCAATCTCATAGCAGTGCCTACAGCAATTGTTTCCGTTCTTTTCCTCACAAGGCAAACTCGCCAGCTAGACGAGACTTTGCGTAGCCAGGTTTATCAGGGCCTGATTGACAATTCACTCAAAATCGACCAACTGCTTATCGAACATCCTGAATTCAGAAAATACATCTACGGGAGCGAGCCTGTCAAAGATGACACGCCAGATATTGACAGACTCATGGGTGTAATAGAGTTTATGGTGGACATTATTGACAACCTCACAGTACAAGAAAGATTCATTCCCAAACCTCTCGTCAAGGGGTGGCGCAATTTCGCTCAGGAAGTTCTAGATAGCCCTGCCGCAAAGCACTTCTTGCAGAAACATGGGAGTTGGTACTCAAGCGGCATACCTGAAATAGCGGAGTGATTTGTCGGTGTCTACGCAGCCATACAACCGGGCTTTTGCGCGCGTCTATAATGACGAGTGGACTACTTTCGTCAAGCGCGTGGCTCCTTGGCTTGTACGCTTCTACACCAGCACTCCTATAAGCAAAGCGAATAGGTTTATTCTCGACATTTGCTGCGGTACAGGGCAACTAGCCCTCGGCTTCTTGGAAGCAGGGTACAAGGTGGTAGGCATTGACTTGTCCGATGGTATGCTTGAATATGCAAGAAAGAACACTCATCATTATCTCGAATCTGGTTCCGTCAGATTCACTCAAGACAATGCAACCGAGTTCGTTCTAGATGAACGCTTCGGTTTGGCCGTTTCCACCTACGACTCCATTAACCATCTTGAAGACGAGCAAGCCCTAAGTAAATGCTTTCAGTCAGTATTCTCAGTCCTTGAAGATAGTGGCTACTTTGTCTTTGACTTGAACACCCGCGCCGCCTTAGCAAATTGGAACAATATATCTATTGTCGACAACAGTGAGTTGATGATGATAACCCATGGTATTTACGATAGACACAGCAACAAGGCTGTTACGAGGATTTCAGGCTTTGCACGCGCCCCAAACGGATTCTATGAGCGGTTCGAGCAAATAATCCTCAACACTGTCTTTGAATTAGAATCAGTACGAAGCATCTTGCTCAGAATGGGTTGGAGACAGGTCCACTTCGCCAGTATTTACGACTTGACTCGCCCAATCGCTGAACCCGAACAAGTAAGCAAGGAAAATCAGGTCTTCGTCGTTGCACAGAAATAATCCGTCAATTTAGCGCCGCCCAACCCTGTGTGGGGCCGACGCCTACCCTTGCGCTTTCTTGTGACGTGTCTTGCCCGCTAAGTGCTGGTGATTCAGGTAGGTCTCGCCAGTGGCGGCGGGTGGGCGCGACTCACACCAACCGTTATGCAGCCAGACGCGACAGGAGGTCTTGGATGAATCTGTGGAAACGTAATGAGACAGACCGCTTCCGGCGAAAGATCGAACATCGAGAGCAAGACACCCGCTTAGTTGTCTGTCAGCGTCGTCGCGAGAAGATGATGCAAGCCATTCATCAGGCCTATGACGCATTAGGGCAGAACAATATCCAACAGGCAAGAACCCATCTGTATGAAGCGGAGTATCAGTTTTTTATGGCTCGCTATGAAGGCAAAGTGATCTTCTATGCTACGGCAGCAGCCGGTTTAGCATCAGGGCTCTATCTGCTCATGTTTGTGGCTGTCGCAGTCCTAGCCATCTGGTATACTCCGGTCAGAACAGATTCCTTTGTCTTCCCGATTATTCTTGCAGTCGTGGGCGGTGGTATTGGGGGTGTCACTGCAGTAATAAGTAATATGGTTGGAATTCGATTGGAGACGCATGCCATTACAACTCGGCGAACTTGGTATGCTGTTAAACCCGCGCTGAGTGCAATTATGGGAACGGTTACCTACTTTGCCCTGGTTTCCGGTCTGGCCCTTTTGTCAGGGTCTTTTGAGATTGAGAATATGATGGCTGTCTTTCTCATAGGTTTTCTGGGAGGCTACTTGGAGAGTTTTTCCACTAGAGTTCTGAACGAACTTGCAGATAAGTTAGCTGGCAAACAGAAGCCCCCTATAGTCGAAACTGACGGCAAGAGGGAAGAAACAGATGAGGCCGCATAAGTTAAGGTCGGCGGGGTGGTCACCCGCCCCGCCGCCACTCCCGAACCGCCCGTGACAGCGCTCCCGTAGGGAAGTGAAGGAATGCTCTACACAAGAAGCCTCCGCCTCTGTGAGCCGGGGCTTTCTGCTTGCGCAAGCACGAGCCCGAGACGTGGTCGCCAACGGCACGATGAGCAGTATGCTTCGACTCTAGCGCGTCTGAGCACGACAAGAAGCCGGCTTTGGGGAAACCTTGGGGGTTGAATCGCTCAGAACCGCGTCCGCTGACATCTCCTGTGCAACCCTCGCTACCTTCACGATATGCCCGCTGTGCACGTGCACCAGCCACCGTCCCGGCTGTGACAGCATCCGGCGCAGGATTTCGACGTCCTTGTCCACCCTATCGGACTCTCCCGGAGTTTTGCCGCAAAACTCGGCCCCTGTGATCCCGGTGGGCACGCCTACGCTGACTTGCCCCCACCACTTCCTCGACCTCCGTCTCCTGCTGCTCGCTCTCGTCAATGACGAATAGCCGGTTCATCACGTCCGCCGTCATAAAGAGGCAGGACGCGATGTCCTGACGCAACTTGGTGTCCGGGTTCTGCCAGGCGGCCAACTGCATCCAGATACCCTGGATACCCTTGGGCATGAGGAGTTTCTGCTTGCCCAGGATGAGTTTCAGGGCCACCACCACGCGCATCTTGTTGGTGTTCAGTTGGATACCCTCGATCAGCATCCCGCGCTGAGCGAACACCAGTTCGTCAAAGCGCGCCACTGACATGGGGGGGGCTGTGACCGCAGGCCCGCGCACGCCCATTGCATCTTCGGACTGGCCGACATGCCAGTCGCACAGCCGCACTTTG
>Ga0307378_10008935_pt1 | contig 13224 bp, 11 predicted proteins | sample UN1MG_FD_202238 | JGI IMG/M metagenome (GOLD analysis project Ga0307378, IMG submission 202238) | Soil microbial communities from Risofladan, Vaasa, Finland - UN-1 | ecosystem: Environmental > Terrestrial > Soil > Coastal area > Acid sulfate soil | place: Finland: Risofladan, Vaasa | collected... | reverse complement strand
CCCGAAGCGACCAACGGACAAGGAGATGATACGATGAAACGGTTCCATGGGATGGAGCACCAGGGGCGGTTGATTCTGGCGGCTGGGCTTCTCGCCTGCCTCCCGGTTGCGGGGGCTCTGGCTCAAGCGACCCGCCCGGCGCCCAGCACGAAACCGGCGCCCAGCACGAAACGGGCGCCCACCACGAAACGGGCGGACGCCGACGGGCGCATCTCGGTCACGCGCCCGGGCACCTTCGAGATCCACGTTCAGGGGGCGGACCTGCGCGGCGTGCTCCAACTGCTCAGCACGCAGGGCAAGCGAAACATCATCGCCACGAAGCAAGTCCAGGGCACGGTGACCGCCGACCTGTACGGGGTGACCTTCGAGCAGGCCCTTAAGGCGGTTCTCGCCTCCAGCGGGCTGGACTACCTCGACGAGGACGGGTTCATCTACGTCCACACGCCGGAGCAGAAGCAGGCCATCATGAAGTCGAAGGTGGAGCCGGCCGTGAGGGTCTTCCACCTGTCGTACATCAAGGCCGCCGACGCGCAGGTGCTGGTGACGCCGGCGTTGTCCGAAGCGGGCACCATCGCGGTGACGCCGGCCGGCACCGTTGGAATCTCCCCGAGCAAGACCGAGGCGGGCGGAAATTCCCACGCGAGCAACGACGTGCTGGTCGTCCGCGACGTGCCCAGCCGCCTCGAGAAGGTCGCCAAGCTCCTGGAGGAACTGGACGTCAAGCCGGACCAGGTGCTCGTCGAGGCGACGATCCTCACGGCCACCCTCGAGGAAGACAACCAACTGGGCGTCAACTTCAACGCCTTGGCCGGTGTCGAATTCCAGGATCTGGGCTTCTCGGCCTCCTCGACCGGCAAACAGACGCTGACGCCCACGGCCATCACCGGCAAGGACGTCACCGCCATGAACTTCCGGACGGATTTCAGCCCGATCGACGGCGGGATGACGTTCGGCGTGTTCGGCAGCGACGTGGCCTTCTTCATCACCGCCTTGGAGACCGTCAACGACGTGACCGTGCTGGCCAGCCCCAAGCTGCTGGTGGTCAACAAGCAGCGGGGCGAAGTGCTGATCGGCAAGCGGGACGGGTACATCACCACGACGGTGACCGAGACCGCCGAGACGCAAACGGTCGAGTTTCTGGAAACCGGCACGAGTCTGGTCGTGCGGCCGTTCATCGGAAGGGACCGTCACATCCGAATGGAGATCCACCCGGAAGACTCCGACGGCGGCGTCACGGCGGCGGGCCTGCCGCACGAAGATACCACCGAGGTGACCAGCAACGTGATCGTCCGCGACGGCCATACGATCGTCATTGGCGGCCTGTTCCGCGAGAAGACCACGAACAACAAGAATCAGATCCCCCTGCTGGGGAACATCCCGTATCTGGGGAGCCTGTTCCGGATGAACAAAGACCGCTCGGAACGAGACGAGGTGATCGTGCTGATCACCCCGCACATCGTCAACCAGCCCGCCGACGAGGCCGTCGGAGAGCAACTCAAGGACGATGCCGAGAGGTTCCGCATCGGCCAGCGAAACGGGCTGAGATGGTGGGCCGGCGAACGCATCGCCGAGCGGCATTTCCGGTGGGCCAAGCAGCACCTTCGCGACGGCCGAAGCGACCGGGCCCGATGGGACCTGGACCTGGCCCTGTCCATCCGTCCCCGCATGGTCGAGGCCCTTCGCCTGAAGGAACGCCTCACGCAGAAGGCCGTTTGGGCGGATACCACGAGGCGCTCGGCGGTGAAGTACGCCATCCAGCGCATGATCATGCAGGAGCTCGGCAAGCCGCTCGACGGGGTGATCCCTCCGGGCAAGCCCAGGAACGCCGAAGGGCTCGACGCCGAGGTGAAGAAGGCTTTCGGGATCCAGCCGCGGCTTGAGCCTCCGCTTCCGGGCGAGGCCAAGAGGCCCAGGCCCGCCCAGCCCAAGCCCGCGGCGAAGCCCAAGGCCGCCGCCGGCAAGGCCAAGGGCTCGTAGCCGTCTTTTTTTGGGCATGGGTGTCAATCTGGGAACTCTGGAGAGCTTGCGGAAAAACATTCCCGCGTACGGGAGACGCATCATGAAGAGATGGATCCTAGCGGCAATCGTTCTGGGGGCGGCCAGCGGTTGCCAGCAGCAGAAGGGCTTCCCGGACCAGAAGGTCGAGGCCCAGAAGCGCTGGTTTGGCACTCGCGCGCGAGTCCTGTATCAGATCGCCGAGAACCGATTCTCCAACGGCCAGGTGGACGGAGCCGCCGAGAGCGTCCGGCAGGCGTTGTTGCTCAAGCCCGACTACCGGGACGCCCAGTTCCTGCTGGCGAGAGTGGACATCGAGCGGGGCCGGTACGCCAGTGCGGTCCGGCGGCTGAAGGACATCGAGAAGGACGATCCGAACTCCTCGAAGGTGGCCTATCTGCTGGGCGTGGCCCAGGAGAAGGGCCGCGAGTTTCCCGAGGCCCTGGCCAACTACCGCCGGGCGTACGCCCTGGACGAATCGAACATGTCGGCCGTGAAGGCGGCCGCCGAGGTCCTGGTGTCCATGGGCGAGACCCGTCGCGCGCAGCTTCACGTGGACAGCTACCTCCCGAAGGCCGGCGAGGACCCGGGCCTGTACGAGCTGGCGGGACGGCTGGCGATGATATCCAAGGAGTATGACCGCGCCGTGGCCCACTACCTGCGGGCGCGGGACCTGGATCCGAAGAACCTGCGCTACCTGGAGGCGCTGGCCGGCGCGGAATACGCGGCCGGGAAGTACAGCCACGTGCTGGACACGCTGACCGAGTTGCTGGATCGCCCGGGGTACCGCGGCGGCTCGTGGGTCTACACGATGCTCGGCGACGCCTACCTGGCGCAGGGCGAGCCGCATCGGGCCTTCGACGCGTACTTCACCGCGAGCGAGCGTACGCCGAAGGAGCCGGCGGCGTGGACGGCCCTGGCCCGAAGCGCGTTGGCGATGAATGACCCTTCGCGGGCGATCCTGGCGGCCAGGCGGGCCCTGCGCCTGGCGGCCGGACAGCTCGACGCGACGCTGATCCTCGGCTACGCGCTGCTGCGCGGAGGTCAGGTCGATGAGGCGATGGGCACGCTCGCCGACGCGGCACGGAAACACCCGCGGAGCCCGATGGTCCATTGCCTTCTCGGCCGGGCGCACGCCGCCAAGGGGAACCACGCGGAGGCCATCCGGCGCTACACGCTGGCCCTGAAGCTGGACCCCAAGAACGCCGTGGCGCGCGAGCTTCTGATCGCGTCCGACACGAAACAGATATCGAAGACAGACTGAACGGACCGGTGCCGGCCCAAAGGCGACCGGAGCCCTTTCAGGCGACCACAGATAGATCGGAGGATACGGTGACCCTCATTAGACGAGTAGGACTGACGGGCATTGCCATCACCGCACTGGGGGCGTGCGCGGCCTACTATGCGATCTTGCTGATCACCCACAGGCCCACCATGCCCGACGCCAAGCTGGGGTACACGATCCCAGGCCTGTTGGCCGGCTTGACCGTCGTGGTTCTGCTGGCGTTCCAGCGGAAGATACACCGGTCGGCGAATACCATTGCGGCGGGATTGCAGAAGATGACGGCCAGTGAAGAGATCGGCCAGATCACGGTCGGCAAGGGGGACGAGCTGGCGACGATGGTCGCGTCTCTGAACGAGTACGTCGCGGCCACCCACGACCGCGCCGAGGCGCTCCGGTCGCAGAACCGGGAACTCCAGATCCAGTCGCGGATCGCCTCGGCCGAGAAGCACAACACCGAGGCCATCATCTTCTCGATCTCCGACGGCGTGATCGTGACCAACCGCTTTGACGAGTTGCTGCTGGCGAACCAGGCGGCCGAGCGACTGCTCGACTTCGAGCTGGCCAACTCGGTGCGAAAGAACATCGACCGGACCCTCTCGGACGGCACGCTGGTGCGGCTGATCCGGGAGACCCGGGAGCAGGGGGGCAGCTTCACCCGGAAAGTCGTCGAGCACAGCATCGACCACAAGGGCTCCCCTCGCACGTTCACCATCACGCTGACCCGGGTCGTCACCCCGGGGGAGGAGGTCTCCGGCGTGGTGGTCGTCCTGCACGACGTGACGCGGGAGAAGGAGATCTCGCGTCTGAAGACGGATTTCGTCTCGAACGTCTCTCACGAGCTGAAGACCCCGCTGGCCTCGATCAAGGCGTATGTGGAGATGCTGATTGACGGCGAGGCCCAGGACGAGGAGACGGAGAAGGAGTTCTACCAGATCATCTCCGCGGAGACGGATCGCCTCCACCGCCTGATCGAGAACATCCTGAACATTTCTCGAATCGAGTCCGGCGTGGTGAAGGTGGTCCGGGAGCCGGTGAACGTTCCGGGCGTGGTGAAGCAGGTTCTGGACGTGGCCAGCCCGCAGGCGAAGCTCAAGGGCATCCAGCTTGAAGGTCGGCTGCCCCCGGTCTACTACCAGGTCGAGGCGGACCGCGACATGATCTACCAGGCGATCATGAACCTCATCTCGAACGCCATCAAGTACACCCCGAAGGGAGGGACCATTACGGTCAGCGCGGGGATGGACGAGCGCCGCGGGATGAGCTTCTGCGAGGTCTCCGACACCGGCACGGGAATCTCGCCGGAGGAGCTGCCTTACATCTTCGACAAGTTCTACCGCGTGAGGGCGAACAAGAAGATGGCCAAAGGGACGGGGCTCGGGCTTTGCCTCGTCAAGCATATCATCGAGACGGTGCACAACGGGACGCTGTCGGTTACCAGTGAAGCCGGCAAGGGAAGCTCGTTCACCTTCGAGCTGCCGGTCCTCAAGTAAACGCCCATGCCCGGTTACCCGGGATGACGGAGGAAGGGAGACGGCACATGAACAGGACGATTCTGGTCGCCGACGACGAGGCCCACATTCTGCACGTGGTCTCTATGAAGCTCCGCAATGCGGGGTACGAGGTGATTACCGCGGTGGATGGGGAAGAGGCGCTGGAGCTGTGCAAAGCCGAGCGCCCGGATCTCGTGATCACCGATTTCCAGATGCCGTTTTTGAGCGGGCTGGAGCTATGCCGAGGCCTGCGAGCCTGTGAGGAGACGCGCGACATTCCCGCGATGATGCTCACGGCGAGGGGGTTCGACATCACCTCCCAGGAGATGGAAGAGGCGAAAATTTCGGCCGTTCTCGCCAAGCCGTTCTCTCCCAGGGAAGTCCTTCAGAAAGTGGAGGAGTTGCTGGCCAGCGCAGAGGAACCGGCGATTCCGGAGTGAGTGTTGTGGCGGGACCTGAGAATCATTTCGGTGTCCTTGCCGGGGGGGCGGAAACGACCTTCCGGCAGGTGACGGCCCGGTTGCGGGACCTGGGCCTGAACTTTGCGGCCTGGAGCCGCGAGGGGCAGGGCCTCAGCGCGCCGAACCCCCCGTGCGATTTCTGCCGGGCCATCTACCCATCAGGCGACGCGCCGTGCGTCGCCGCCTGGCGGGAACGGATGGCCGATGGCTGCTGCGAGGACAAGCCCGGCTGGTTCGAATCGCAAGATGGGGGGTGCTGCATCCTGTGCGTTCCCATCCGCCAGCGCCGCCGCATCGCGGGAGCGGCGGTGGCCTGCTACCCCACGACGCGCTGGCTCGACGAGGAGTTCCTCGCCCGGCGGTGCGGGGCGCTCGAGGTCGACGCGCAGGTCGTGGCGACCCTGGCACGCCAGACCTGCCGACACGACGTCGGCGACGTCGAGGACCTGCTGCGGATCTTCGAGTGGTGCATGGAGGGCGAGCAGTCCCTCGGCACAGCCAACAACGAGCTCGTGACGTTGTCCACCAACCTCTCCAGCACCTACGAGGAGCTCAGCCTGCTGTACAGCATCAGCAGCTCGATGAAGGTCACCCAGCAGCCCGAGGAGTTTCTCCGCGATGTCTGCGAGCAACTGCGGGAGGTGATGAACGTCGCCAGCACCGCCGCGATCGTCCTCGCCCATCCCCCGGCGGCCCAGGAGGACGTCGTCGTCGTGGACGGAGACCTCGACCTGACCCCGCGGCAGGTCAAGCGACTGGCCAGCACGCGGATCGCGCCCTTCCTGGCCCAGAACAACCGGGCGATAGTGGACAACCAGTTCATCTGGCAGGCCGAACCCCATCTGAGCAAGCGCATCCGGAACCTGACGGCCGCCCCCATGGTCAACGAGCGGTGTCTCGGAATGCTCCTGGCCGTCAACAAGAACGGCGGGGACTTCAACAGCGCCGACATGAAGCTGATCGGCTCGATCACCAATCAGTCGGCGGTCTTCCTGGCCAACAACATGCTGTACGCCGATCTGCAAGACCTGCTGATGGGCGTGTTGCACGCGTTGACGGCCAGCATCGACGCCAAGGACCCCTACACGTGCGGCCACTCCAATCGGGTCGCCATCATCTCCAGGCGCCTGGCGGAGATGTCCGGGCTGTCGCCGGACAAGGTGCAGCAGATCTACCTGACGGGGCTGCTGCACGACATCGGCAAGATCGGCGTTCCGGAGAGCGCCCTGTGCAAGCCCGGGCGGCTGACGGCGGAGGAATACGAGTCCATCAAGAAGCACCCGGGCATCGGCGCCAAGATCCTGGGCGGGATCCGCCAGCTCGACGACGTCATCGACGGCATTCTCTGCCACCACGAGCGGCCGGACGGAAAGGGGTATCCCCGGGGGATCAGCGGCGACCAGATGTCGCGGGACGCCCGGATCATCGGGCTGGCCGACTGCTTCGACGCGATGACCTCCGACCGGACCTACCGAAAGGCGCTGCCCTTGCCCGACGCCGTGAGTGAGATCGCCAAGTGCGCGGGCACCCAGTTCGATCCGGACATCGCCGAGAAGCTCCTGTCGCTGGACCTCGAGAAGTTCCTGGAGGAGCTGCGCCAGCCGGCCCAGACCGTCTTCCCTGTCACCATCAGCCAGGAGTCCGCCGAATGAAAGTCAGCGCCGAGAGCTACGGCCACGCCGTCATCCTCAACCTCAAGGGGGAGGTCTCCGAGGACGACATCACGATGCTGAACCAGGCGGTGGAACATCAGCTTGCCGGCCCGGAGGTCGTGGACATCGTGCTGAACCTGGAGGGCGTGCCCTTCATGGACAGCGCGGCGCTGGAGTACGTGCTGGACCTCCACGAGCGGCTGGCCGAGCGGTTCGGCCAGGTCAAGCTCGCCCGTGTGGGCGAGACCATGATGAGCATCCTGTTGATGACGAGACTGCGGTCGAGCTTCGAGATCTACGAGGACATCCCCGAGGCGGTCAAGGCGATGCAGATGTAGGGCCGCGGGTTCGAGGAAGGGCATGATTTCCAACGCGAGACAAAAGCTTCAACTGGGCCAGCTCCTGATCGACCAGGGCGCCCTGACGATGGGGCAGCTCGAAGACGCGCTGGCGTATCAGGGCAAGACCGGGAACTCCCTTCTGCTGGGCGAGGTGCTCCAGAAGCTCAACCTGTGCAGTGAAGAGGACGTCATGCAGGCGCTGGCGTCGGCCTACGGCGTGCCCTTCGCCAAGATCTCCCCGCGGATCGCGGACCCGAAGGTCATGGACGTGCTGCCCAGGGACTTCCTCGACCGCCACACCGTCCTGCCCCTCTTCAAGATCCGGAATCGCCTGACGCTGGCCATCAACGAGCCGGCCAACGTGTTTCTCCTGGAAGAGATCGGGCGCCTCACCGAGTGCGAGGTGCTGGTGGTCTGCGCCGTCGCCAAGGACATCAAGGCCACCTTGGAGACCCACCTGCCGGCCGCCAACGTCTTCGTCATCGACGACATCATCGACGACTTCGACTCCTCCGACCTGGCCATCGTCGAGGACAAGATCGACGACATCGGCGAACTCGACCTGGTCGCCGAAGGCTCGCCCATCATCAAGCTGGTCAACTATCTCATCTACTCCGCCGTTCGGGAGGGCGCCTCGGACATCCACATCGAGCCGGACGACAACTCCCTTCGGGTGCGGTACCGCATCGACGGGCGGCTGTACGAGAAGCTCCGCCCCCCGTTCAAGATGCTGCCGGCCATCTCCAGCCGCATCAAGATCATGGCCTCGCTGGACATCGCCGAGCGCCGCCTGCCGCAGGACGGCGGGATCCACGTGATGATGGACAGCCGGCCCATCGACCTGCGCGTCAGCACGCTGGCGGGGCAGTTCGGCGAGAAGGTCGTCATCCGAGTCATCGACAACCGCAACGTCCTGGTCAACCTGGAGAAGCTGGGCTTCGACTACGAGATGCTCAAGCAGTGGCGTAAGGCGGTCGCCCTGCCGAACGGCATCGTCCTGGTGACCGGGCCGACCGGGAGCGGCAAGAGCACGACGCTCTACGGGGCCCTGAGGGAGATCAACAGCGACGAGGTCAACATCTGCACGGTGGAGGACCCCGTCGAGTTCAACCTTTCGTGGGTCAACCAGTTTCAGGTCAACGAGAAGGCGGGTTTCACCTTCGCGTCGGCCCTGCGGTCGCTGCTCCGCCAGGACCCGGACATCCTCATGATCGGCGAGATCCGGGATTCCGAGACGGCCTGCATCGCCGTGCAGGCGGCCCTCACCGGCCACCTCGTGTTGAGCACCCTGCACACCAACGACGCGCCCAGCGGCGTGACGAGGCTGCTCAATATCGGCATCGAGCCGTACCTGGTCGCCGCGTCGCTGGAGGCCGTTCTCGCCCAGAGGCTCGTCCGGAAGATCTGCACGCACTGCAAGGAGCCCTACGAGCCGCCGATGAACGTCTGCCGGGCCGTCGAACGGTCCGTGGGCGAGGTCGGGGCCTTCTACCGCGGCGTCGGCTGCAACAAGTGCAGGAACAGCGGCTTCAACGGGCGTATCGGCGTCTTCGCCCTGATGGTCGTGAACGACATGATCCGAGACCGGATCGCCGGCAGCGCCACCATCAACGAGCTCCGGGCGGCGGCGAAGGAAGCGGGCATGGTCTCGCTGCACCAGGACGGCATGGCGAAGGTCAAGGCGGGACTGACCACCGTGGAGGAGGTTTTCCGCGTCACGGCTGTGTAGTGTCCACGCCTTCCGGAAGGCACGGGAGTGCTGCAAGATGGTCAAGTCCATATATCAGACGAAGGAAGCCCAGGACTGGCGAGCCCTAGCCGAGCCGCCCCCCGTGGCGTCCGGCCAGGCCGGCGTGCGTCACCACGGCCCCGGGAGGGTCGGCCTCCAGGACCTCCATGCCGTCGTGCCCGCCGTGCCCGTCGCCCGCGCCGCCCGCGCCCGGATCAAGAGAGATCAGGTCATCTTCTTCGCCACGCAGTTGGCCGTCATGATCGACACCGGCGTGACGCTCTCGGAGGCGCTCGACGCGATCGCCGAGCAGACCACCGAGCCGAACTTTCGGACCGTCGCCATGGACCTGTCGGGGCAGGTCAAAGCCGGCGTGGCGTTCTCGGCCGCCCTGGAGCGATACCCCCGGGCCTTCAGCCGTCTGTTCGTCGCCCTGATGCGGGCCTCGGAGGCCAGCGGCACGATGGCGGTCATGCTCCAACGGGCCAGCGACTACCTCGGCCAGCAGAGAGAGACCGTCCGGCGGATCCGGGGCGCCATGATCTACCCCATCTGCATGCTGAGCTTCTGCACGCTGGTCGTGATCGGCCTGCTGGTGTTCATCCTCCCGCGGTTCGAGAAGATCTACTCCGGCAAGGGGGCGGTCCTGCCGGCCCCGACGCGCCTGCTGCTGGCGATGAGCCACGGCCTCGTCGAGTACTGGTACCTGGCGCTGATCGGCCTGGCCGGCGCGATCGTGGGGGGCTACTACTTCTTCCGGTCCCGGGTGGGCAAGGACTTCATGGACACGCTTCGCATCCGCATGCCCGTGCTCGGCAAGATGTACCAGAAGGCCTACCTGGCCCGTTCCCTGCGAACGATGTCCACCATGGTCTCCACCGGCGTGAGCCTCCTGGAGGGGCTCGAAATCACCGCCGCCGTCTCGGGCAACCGCCACTTCGCCGACATCTGGAATTCCGTCGCCCGCCAGGCCAAGGAAGGCAGCGGACTGGCCGAAGAGCTCGCAAAGCATCGGCTCATCCCCAGCACGGTCGTTCACATGGTCGCCGCCGGAGAGAAGACCGGGCAACTGGCCAAGGTGACCAGTCGCGTGGCCGACTTCTGCGACGAGGACGTCCGGGTGGCCGTCAAGAGTATCTCCAGCCTCATCGAGCCGGCCATGATCATCCTGATGGGCATGGTCATCGGCGGCATCGCGATGGCCCTGCTCCTGCCGGTGTTCAGCATGTCGAAGCTGCTGCGCTGATCGAGGCACCCGGAAGGGGACGTCGGCCAAGCGAGACGCCGGATCCGCCGGCGACGGAAGCTTTCCCGCAAACAGCCCTGACCTGCCGGCGGCGCGTTGGGTACAATAGGACCCATGGCGAAGCGCGACTACTACCAGGTCCTCGACGTCAAGCGAGCCGCGACGCCCGCGGAGATCAAGGCGGCCTACCGGCGAGGGGCTCGCAAGCTCCACCCCGACGTCAACAAGGCTCCGGACGCCGCGGAGAGGTTCCGGGAGGCCACCGAGGCCTACGAGGTCCTCTCCGACCCCGAGAAGCGGAAGCTCTACGACCAGTTCGGGCACGTCGGGCCCACCGGGCCGTGCGGCGCCGGGCGGGGCGCCGGGCGAGGCGCCGGGCAGGGCGTGACCTTCGACTTCGGCGACCTTTTCGGCGGCGGCGGCGGGGGAAGCGGTTTCACGGGCATGAGCCTGGACGACATCCTTCAGGCTCTTCGCGGGCGCGGCGGCCGGCGGCAACGCCGGCGACCGGAGCCGCAGCCCGGCGCCGACAGCGAGACCCACCTGACAATCGAGTTTCTCCAGGCCATCCGCGGCACCACCACGCGGATCCGCATGACCCGCCAGGACGCCGACGGAAGAACGCACGAGGAGACCCTCGACGTCAAGATCCCCCCCGGCGTTCAGGAGGGCTCGAAGGTCCGCGTCCGCGGCAAGGGCCAGATGGGCGACGGCGGCGCCGGCCATCTGTACATCGTCGTTCACGTCCGCCCGCACCCGTACTTCCGCCGCGACGGCGACGACATCTCCATCCACGTGCCCCTCTCCATCACCGAGGCGGCCCTCGGGGCCAAGGTCGACGTGCCGACCCTCGACGGCATGAACACGGTGAAGGTTCCCCCCGGCACGGCCAGCTCCAAGCGGCTCCGCCTGCGGGGGAAGGGTGTCAAGCGGGAGGGCAAGGCCCCCGGCGACGCCTACGTCATCATCGAGATCGTCCCCCCGAAGGAGCTGGGCGATCGGCAGAAGGAACTGCTGGAGGAGCTCGACAAGCTGAACTCGACCGACCCTCGCGCAGCGTGCCCATGGACCTAGAACCGGGGAAGACATCCCGCTCGGTGAGCCTCGGCCTGGCGATCGTCGGCCAGGCGGCGCTGGCGGCCGGCCTGACCGCCATGCTCGTCATCACGACGCGGGGCGCGTCGGAGCTGACCGACCCCGCGGCGCGACGGCTGCTGCTGCGCCTCGCGCTGCTGTCGCTGGTGCTGCTGCTGGGCCTGCTGCTGATGGTTGTCTGGTCGATCATCCGCTATATCCGCCACCGCCTGCACCTGACCAAGCCCCTCGAGCCGTCCACCTACGTCAACGCCTGGGAGCTGGCGGGTAAACGATTCAAACTCGAAGACAACGACGCCGAGGAGCAAGACCGTGACCCATGGGATCCTGATGGAAATGACGCTGGAGGAGGTCCGTGAGTTTCGCGCCGAGGTCGTCGCGCTAGGTGTGGGGTCGGTCGAGCCCCACGGGCCGGCCCTGCCGTACGGGACCGACTACTACCAGTGCGACGCCGCCGTCCGGCGCGGCGTCGAGCGGGCCAACGAACGAGGCGCCCGGGCGCTGATGTACCCGACCCTGCCGATCGGGAACAACGTCAACTTCAAGGCCTTCCCCTTCGCCTGTCGCATCGCCGTGCCCACGCTCGTGCGGGTGCTCCTGGATATCCTCGAGGCCCTGGCCGAGGACGGCATCCGGAAGATCGTCCTCTTCGACGGCCACGGGGGAAACAGCGACACGATCCGGGCGGCCCTGCGCGAGCACTTCGGGTCGTGCCGGCCCGCCGAGCGGCCCTTCGTGTGCATCACGTCGGGCCCGCCGGGCCTCGGGCGCCCCCCCCTCGTGGAACACCCCAGCGACCACGGGGGCGAATCCGAGACCTCGCGCATGCTGCACCTCCGCGAGGACCTCGTGCGGACCGACAAGATCGGCGTCCAGCCGTTCGGCCAGCTCGCCGTCGAGGCGCTGTCCGGCGGGGGGGTATACTTCGTCCGGCCGTGGCATCGCTACGTGCCCGCCGGCGCCGGCGGCGACGCCCGAAAGGCCTCGGCCGACAAGGGCCGCCAACTCATCGACGCCGAGGCAGAACACCTCGCCGAGCTGCTGGTCCAGCTCTCGGAAGCCCCGTGGACCGACGCATTCCCCTACCGCCGGGAGGACGCGGCCCCCTGACGGCGGCGCCCGCCGCGCGACGCGACCGCCGAGGGGGTTGGCTGAGTTTGCGTCTTCCCTCAATACTTCTATTTTTCGGTCGACTTCCAGGCTTGACAAACCGCACGGGATCTGGGATGATCTTGTTTGCCCCGGTCGTTGAGTAGTGTAACCCCAGGGCTGGGCGGTCCCCCCCCGCCGCTTGGTCCGTACGCTCTCCGGCCGGGGCATTACTTTTGCGCGGGCCAAGGGGGGTGGGGAGCCATCGGGTGTTTCCCCGATGGCGGGGCATAGAAGAAGGCGACACCCAGGCGGAGGGGGGCCCAAGCGTCGCCCGATTGTCCGCAACCATGAAGGTGGAGGGAGACCTCCATGACAGTGCAGCGGACACGTCTCTTATCGGCACGGCCGGCCGTTCTTCATTCGTGATTCTGTCGCCGAAGAGCTTTATTCTCCTCGCGGCCGCCTCGGCCAGGTCGGGCGGGGCCTACCGGTGGAACCATTCAGGGCGTCCGGAGGGTACAGCCTGAAGGGCTGAAAGCCCAAAGCCCAGGCCAACGGCCTGGGTTTGCTTTCAAGGCTTCGCGCTCGGGACGGGCTCGGAACCCCGGGCGTCGCCCGGCCTTCGGCTCTGAGGCTCAGGCTCGAAGAGGGCGGATGAATCACGGCCTTTCAGGCCGGAAGAAACGACGCGCGCACCCCCATCCACGGCCCACTGGGTTCTGTCCACCTGTCCGAACGGGTCTCAGGCGATCGGCCGAACCCAATAGGCAGAGCGGCCGCGGGCGGCGGGGCGCGGCGGCGGCTCAGTCGACGGGGACGCCCTCGAGCTGGATCTCCT
>Ga0307378_10008934_pt1 | contig 13224 bp, 14 predicted proteins | sample UN1MG_FD_202238 | JGI IMG/M metagenome (GOLD analysis project Ga0307378, IMG submission 202238) | Soil microbial communities from Risofladan, Vaasa, Finland - UN-1 | ecosystem: Environmental > Terrestrial > Soil > Coastal area > Acid sulfate soil | place: Finland: Risofladan, Vaasa | collected... | reverse complement strand
GATGTACATGAAGGATCAAGGGGTGCAGATAGTCGACCAAACGCCTGGCGAGTAAGTGGCGACGTGATGCTTCTGTAACCGCGCCATATGGAATGGCTCCCCTCTTTCCGGATTGCGCGATTTCTTTTCGGTTCCGTCGAAACAATGCAAGAAAAAAAGGGGGTAGCTCAGGCTGCCCCTTTTATCGGGATTCTGAAACCAGCCAGCCGCAGTCGGCCGCAAGGTTTACACCGGTGATCGCGGCCGCATCCCGACTTACGAGAAAGGCCACGGCACGAGCTACCTCGACGGACTCGACTACCCAACCCACTGCGGTTGGTCTCCGCTGCGGCTCACTCAGGTGAACTTGACAGGGACCTGCTTTGCGCGATTGACGCTCAAGGAGAACACATCGGGCCGCGCGTAGTGCCCGCTGGCATCGAATTTACGGCGCGACGCCTGCACAGCAGCTACATTCAGCTCGGCGATGAGAAGGCCTTTTTCCTTATGCATGGGCCCGGCGGCCACTCCACCGAACGGCTTGTAGACGACCGCATCGCCGGCGTTTATCCACTCGTCCTTATCCGGAAACAATTCTTCCCTGTAAGGCGTGCCGACCGGGATGTCGGATGCTTCCAGTGATGTTGCGCAGCCGATAACCCAACAGCCTCCTTCGCGCGCGATATGCTGCATGGTTGCGAGCCAGGTTTCACCACTATCCCATGTTGGAGCAACATAGATGTCGATGTTCTGCGCATAGAGCGCATAGCGCGCCAAAGGCATATAGTTTTCCCAGCAGATCAACGCGCCGACTCTGCCGACCGCAGTGTCAACCACGTTCAGGCCGGAACCGTCGCCGAAACCCCATACCATTCTCTCGGGATTGGTCGGCATCAGCTTTCTGTGGTTGTTGGCCAGCCGTCCGTCCGCGTCAATGATCGCGCAGCTGTTATATATCGTGCTGCCGCTCACCGACCCGTCAACTTCCTGATACCCAAGCACAACAACAACGCCATGCTCGCGTGCGGCCGCCTGTAATTGCGCCAGCCCGTCCTTGCTCAGATCCACCGAATTGGCAAGCAGGCGCGCATAAAGCTCGTCGGTCTTGCCCATGCCACTGCCTGGCGCGAGCCGCCAGACAAAGGTTGGATAACCGGGTAGCCAGGCCTCAGGGAACACAACCATTTCGCATCCCCTGGATGCGGATGTGGCGATCAGTTCGATGGCACGCGCAACTGATTTTTCAAAATCCAGATATACGGGTGGTTCCTGAACTACAGCGACTTTGGTCAAGGTTTATCTCCAGCTGTTGAATAGAGGTGACGCGGCGGCAGACAAATACGAGATCATTGCAAACGGCAACCGCTTGCCGCGATCAGTGCGCGGCCCGCGTCACGCCCGACACATCTTCAACGGCTGGTGCCCACACCGCCCGATCCACACGCGCCTGTTCGAGCAATGCCGATATGCTGCCCACGATTTCGTCGAAATCATCCGACGGTGCAAGCGACCAGCCGTAGGTCTGGTCGAGCAGGTCATCAAAAGGCGAAGTCAGCCGTATGCGAATGGTCTGGTCGGAGCACGCAGCCACCGTGACATCGGGTTCACCGATGCGCGTGCGCGCTTGCCTGAGCGCATTACTGAGAAAGAGTTGAAAGCCAAGTTCGCGTACCGCGAACCAGCCTTCCTGCATTGCCCGCACAATGCTGCGCGGTGCGCGCGGAATGGCGAGCAAGGATACATCCGCAACAGTCAGTTGCTTCCCCAGTTCTTTGGTCAACGGGATGCCCCAACGGCCAATGTCGCCCGCCGCCTCGACAAAAGCCGGCGCATCGGACGGCGTCAACGCGGCACCGGAAATAAAACGCAGATGGACGGTTTCGCGTTCGGCAGGAACGTCGATATCTGCCGGCGGCAGATCGAGCCCGGCGTAATCGGTCCAGGCCTGTGTATTCGCGATCGAGTGCAGCGTTACCCAGGGGATAGCTTCCATATGTTCCAGCGCCGCAAGCGCATTCGACAACCCGAAGTTACGGCAGTGGCCAAGCACGCCCGACTGCTCGAACAAGGCGCGCACAGCTTCCGTGTCGGGCACGACACCGCTGATCCGTTGTTCCGTCGGCGCACCGACGACGATCAGCAGGGGTATAGCGAACAGGTGCAGGTTGACGCCGCTTGCCGGTACTGCGGTTTCGGAACCAGGCACGCCGGGCGTGCATGCAATATCCAGTGCCTGATATAGCGCACGGCTGGCTTGCGCAGAGGGGGCTTTGCGCAGCGCATCGCGCACTGCGTTTTCGTCGCCCTGCGCGAGCATGCCGGAGATCTGCCGCGCCAGCACGTCCAGAGAAGACTTTGAACCTGTGGTGGACGAGGCAAGTTGCTGAGCCGCGCTCGCTAGCGGTGACGCTCCGTCACTCGCGTACCGGCGTGGATCCGGAATCACGGTGGGCGTCAACATAAGCGGCCAGGCACGATGCACCCGCGCTTGCCAGGCCGACACGATGAGAAATGCCGAGTCATATCTTTTCGCGGGGATTTGCCGGGCGTTGCTGAACACTTCGCATACCCAATGATCCTCCGAAACCCCGCATAACGCCACCAAAGACAGCCATTGCAGAATTGCAGGCCTTGCCTGAGCGGGCCCAAACAGCGTTCACCTTGACGGCTGTGCCCGCGCCATTGAAACTGCACCTGACCATCCACTCTGACGCGAGATTTCCACTCATGAACTGTTTTCGACTGTTACTGGCCATAGCCATTACGGCGAGCCTGCCCGCTTACGCCGATTTGCGCAGCAACGCGGATACCGCTGCGTCGCGCATTGAACACAAAGTCATCGAATGGCGGCGTGACATTCACGCCAACCCGGAGCTGGGAAACCGCGAATTTCGCACATCGGCATTGGTCGCCGAGCATCTGCGCGGCCTGGGAATGGAAGTCAAGACAGGGGTCGCGCACACCGGTGTCGTTGCCCTGCTGCGCGGCGGCAAACCGGGACCAACCGTTGGATTGCGCGCCGACATGGACGCATTGCCGGTAACGGAAGAGGTGGATCTGCCGTTTGCCTCAAAGACCACGACAACCTGGGCCGGCAAAGAGACGGGCGTGATGCACGCCTGTGGTCACGATACCCACGTTGCGATGCTGATGGGTGTTGCCGAGATACTGGCTGGCATGCGCAACGATCTCAAAGGCAATGTGAAGTTTATTTTTCAGCCGGCAGAGGAAGGCCCGCCACCTGGCGAGGAAGGCGGCGCGGCGCTGATGGTCAAACAGGGCGTGATGAACAATCCGAAGGTCGACGCGGTGTTCGGGCTTCACATCGGCAGCACGCTAGAAGTTGGCACGCTCGGCTACCGGCCGGGTCCGGCCATGGCCGCAGCGGACGTGCTGCGCATCCGCATCAACGGCCGGCAGACGCATGGCTCTGCGCCGTGGACCGGTGTTGACCCCATCGTTGTATCGGCGCAGGTCATTCTGGGATTGCAAACCATCGTCAGTCGGCAGATCAAGACCACGGCAGAACCGGCTGTGTTGTCGATCGGCAGCATCAGCGGCGGCAACCGGTTCAACATCATTCCGGAAACGGTGGAAATGGTCGGCACCATTCGCACGTTTGACGAAGCCATGCGCGACGACATTCATCGCCGCATCCGCATCACCGCAACAAACATCGCGGCGGCAGCGGGTGCCAGCGCCGAGGTGGAAATCGACAAGCCATACGCGGTGATGATCAACGACCCCGAACTTACGCAGCGCATGTTGCCAACGCTGCAACGCGTCGCCGGCGCGGACAAGGTGATCCTGCGCGACAAGACGACCGGATACGAGGATTTCGCTTTTTTTGCACAGCAGGCACCGGGCGTGTTCGTTTTCCTCGGTGGGTCGCCACCAGGAACGGACCTGACCACAGTCGCCTACAACCATTCACCACGGTTTCAGATTGACGAAGCAGCGCTGAAACTGGGCGTGCGCACGCTCACGCAGATGACACTCGATTACATGGACATGCAATCCCGATGAGCACCGCCCGGCGCTATGGAGCACGGACTGGCATTGCGTGAATTATCTGGCGCATCTTTACCTGTCGCCGCCGGGCGAAGACGCGATGCTGGGAAGCCTGCTCGGCGACTTCGTAAAGGGACCGCTCACCAACACCGAGGTGAGCGAGCGTTACAGCGCGGACATTACCCGGGCAATAGAACTGCATCGCAGAATCGACAGTTTCACTGACTCGCACCCGGTGGTCACCGGGAGCCGGAACCGGGTAAGTAGCAGCAGGCGCCGCTTCGCCGGCATCATGATCGACATGTTCTACGATCACTTCCTCGCGAAGTACTGGGATGAATTTCATCACAACCCGCTCGACGTGTTTACCGGCGACATCTACGGCGTGTTGACGCGCCGCCACGCGGAGTTGCCCGACCGCTTGCAGCGCACCGCGCGATTCATGGTCGATCTGGACTGGCTCGGCTCCTATGCGCAACTGGAGTCGGTGGGCACAGCACTGAACCGGATGAGCCAGCGACTTCGTCGAGAAAACACCTTGGTCGATTCCGCCGAGGAACTGGAAAGCCATTACAGTGCGTTCGAGAGTGACTTCCGGCGCTTCATGCCCGATGTAATCGACTTCGCGCAACAGTCTGCGAGCCGGTTGTCGTTGCCCCGGTCAACAGCATGAAGGCCCCGGCACAAAGCGGCACATCGGACAACAAAGCGATACGCGCCATCGCCGTCATCATCGTTGCCGAGTTGTTCGGCACCTCGCTGTGGTTCAGTGCCAATGCATCAGCACAAGGGCTGGCGCGTGACTGGGGGCTGACAAGCGCAGGGATCGGCTTGCTGACCAACGCCGTACAGCTCGGATTTATCGCCGGCACTCTGGGGTTTGCCCTGTCGGGAATTGCCGACCGGTTCGCGGCGAGCCGCATCGTGGCCGTGTGCGCCTGCTTCGGTGCAGCAACCAACGCTGCGTTCGCCTTGATTGCAACCGGACTTACAGATGCCGTTGTCTACCGTTTCCTGACCGGCATCGCCCTGGCCGGCATCTACCCGCTGGGCATGAAACTGGTGGTCAGTTGGGCACCGCAACGCTCGGGCGAAGCGCTGGGCTGGTTGCTAGGCATGCTCACCATCGGCACTGCACTGCCTCATGCCGTGCGCGCCGCCGGCAGTGACTGGAACTGGAGCGTGGTGGTGCTGACCTCGTCCGTGCTGGCGCTGGTGGGCGCGGCAATGGTCGCACGCCTCGGCGACGGCCCACACCTCACCACCAATGCCCCCGGCCAGCGACTGCGCATTGGCGCGATCATGAAAGTGTTTCGCATCCCCGCTTTTCGCGCGTCGGCACTGGGATACTTCGGCCACATGTGGGAGCTTTACGCGTTCTGGACCATCGTGCCCTTTCTGCTGCTGCCGGTACTGGCCAGCACCGACAGCACGTCGCTTATTCCGGCATGGGCATTTGGCGTTATCGGCGCCGGCGCCGCTGGCTGTATATTCGGCGGCTGGCTCAGCCGCCACATCGGCAGTGCGCGCGTGGCAGCCCTGGCACTGGTGATATCCGGCACCGTGTGCTTGCTTTATCCGTTGTTGCAGAACGCTTCAGCCGCCATCGTGCTCACAGTGCTGGTGATATGGGGCGTGACTGTTGTCGCCGACTCGCCGCAGTTCTCGGCCTTGTCGGCACGCGCCTGCCCGCCCAATCTGGTGGGCAGCGCGCTGGCTATTCAGAACAGCATCGGGTTCTTTATATCGGTGATCTCGATCACCATCGCCTCGGCCAGCCTGAGTTCGCTCGGCGCTTACACCAGTTGGCTGTTGCTGCCCGGCCCGATACTCGGGCTGATCGGTTTCATGCCGCTGATTCGGCAGCGAGGCGTTTCAACAGCACCGTGACCGTAGCGGCAAATCAGCAAGCCGCGTCATCAGAACACGAACAGCAAAAGACAATCCCGACAGCACTATTGCTCTACGTCTGGCAGCACAGCCAACAAATCCGTTATGCCAACGTCCTCACCTGCCTGTGTCAACAGCGTGGTCGCCTGACCCCTGTGATGCGTCTGATGATTGAAGAAATGCACCAGCAACCCGTCGAGCCATTTGCTGGCGGTGACACCCTTCATATTGGTGTAGGTAACCATTACGCGCAGATCGGCATCGGTCAGTTCTCCTGACCAGCCAACAATGACCGTGTCGAGCAGCGTTCTGCGCGCCTGCAATTCCGGCAGTTCAGAAAAACGGATCTGATCCAGCGCGGCAGGGCTTTCTAGCTCGCGCACCGGATCGAGACATTCAGACTGCACCGGGCTGTTCGCAAACCGCTTCAACCAGACGGTGTCGCCATTGACGATATGGTGCAGCGTACCGAGGATGGATCCGAAAAACGCACCGCGTTCAGCCAGTAACCCGGTGCCGGATAATCGGCTGGCGACTTGGTACAAACGGGTGTTCATCCACGCGTTGTAAGCTGCCATGGTCTTCACGTAGCCGGTTGTGATCATGGCGCTGTTTGCCTTTGCCTGAACATCGGGTGAACGACTAAATGTCTGTTCACAGAATTCACGCGACTTGCCGGACTGCGCGACCGGTGGAGACCATGACGCTATTGCGCTTCGTCGGAAACTCGCGAAACCAGCTGGTAATCGTCGCCATGACCCACGCTGAAATCGTTGCCACCGCGGTCACGTCCCCGCAACAACCAGATCGGCCGCTTGCTCATACTGAAGCTGACATCGGCCTGGCGGTGCGTGTCACCGCTCTGGCGTTCGAAGGTCGAGGTTGCCGGCATGTAGCGAATCACGAACGCGGCGCGCCGGTTCGCAGAGCGATTGGCATTCGAGCCGTGAATCAAATAGACGTCGTGCAACGAGAACTGCCCGGCTTCGAGGACATCATCTCTCGCTGTCGATTCGTCGAAGAGAGCGGGTTCGACTTCCTGGTTCAGTACGATGTCGCTGCGCTCGCTGGTGCGGTGGCGGAACACAGTACCACCGGATTGCGAGCCCGGGATGTAACGCATGCAGCCGTTTTCGGGACGCGCGTCGTCAAGTGCGATCCATACCGAGCAGGTTGCACGCGGTTTGATCGGCCAGTATTGCCCGTCCTGATGCCAGGGTATGGCCTTGCCGGTCGCAGCCGGCTTGCAGAACACCTGCGAACCCCACAGGACGATATCCGGCCCGATCAACTGTTCGACAAGGTCAAGAATCGCGGGATCGCTCGCGTAGTCGAACCATTGCGCGGCGGCTTCGGCATCGTGCGTGGGCCCGTACGGTATGTGCGGACAAACCAGGCTTTCGGGGGCGATGGTGGCATTGTCGCGCATCAATTTTTCGAGCGATCCACGCATTGCCGCCAGCCTCACGGCAGACAGCCGCGTCGGGGACACCACCAGACCGTCTTGCCGGTACGTTGCTACGTCAGCAGCGGATAGTCCGGGTGTGCTGACAACCGCCGCTTTGGTCATGGCAGCAGACTTGGCATATGGTTCAAGGGCGTTTTCGCGTAAGCGAGCACCAACATTTATCTGGCCCGCGAGCTGTGGTCAGCCCTTGATCCACGATTCCGAAAAAGCCAGAAACGCCGTGCTGGAATCACTCCGGCCGACGAACTCGCGCGGCACCGGTTTACCGTCGACCGGTTTGCCGTTGACGCTCGCCGATGTCTGCCTGGCGTCAAAGAACATCGATACCATGCGGTGCTTTCCGGTAGCGGATTCGCCAGGCTTGAGATCGACCAGAAACGCTTCACTCAGTGCGCCCCATTCGAGCTGCACCTGGCCGATGGCGGAACGAAACCACTCGACGTGCCGTGTGCGTCCGTCGCCGCCGGGCATAAAGTCCCAGCCCGGCTGGTATTGCAGCGAGGCCAACCCGTTCGCGTTCTGGAAGGCGCCGAACTTCGACACGAAACCCGCTGCCAGATATGCGGCAAGCGGTTCGTTGTCGGTCAGGCAGACGTTCGGCCGGTTCGGTTGCTTGCCGTTGCCGTGCGGATCAAGCAAAAGGAACGCAGCGTGACCGCGACCATGCGGCGATGTAACAACCCGGAAAAAACTGATGAGCGTGACGTAAGGACCGGTCGCGCTCGCCTTGAGGTACATGCCGGGATTCTCCCCGGACCAGTCGACTTCTCCATGATTCGCCATTGCGCTCTCCCCTTGTCCCTGCTGATTGTCTCCTGATCACCGTCAGGCCGGTGCTGTTTACTCAGTCGTCGACCGTCTTGAAATCACCCGGCATGACAATCTCGATCAGTTCGAGATCATCACTGTGCGCCAACTCCGTATGCCGGATTCCCGGTGGCTGGTGAACACAGGTACCAGCTGTGAGCCGCTTCTTGCCAACGCCCTCGTACTCAAACTCCATCCAGCCTTTGAGAATGTAGACCATCTGGAACTCGACTTCATGATGATGACGTTGCGGTTCGCAATGCTTGCCGGGTATGGCACGAATCACGTGGGCGACGACACGCCCGTTGGTGGCATCGCGAATTCCGAGGTCGCGGTACTTGAAGAACGGGCGCAACCCGTCTTCCTTGAAATCCGCTTCGTTATGATCGTTGCATGAGAACTTCATGGTGTGATCCATCTTTTTCTCCTGTTTTCCGGTCCCGCACCAGACGTGCGGAGAATACGACTCGCGTGAACGACTTGCCTGAATAACGGCTTGCTTGAACAACGACTATATTAAACATGGTACCGCAGGCCGGATAGTGCAGCGATCAACACGTTAACGGCGACTTGCGCAAGCAGCCGGCTCGCGCCGCTCAGCCACCCATCTTGCGACGCAGCAACCGTAATGTCTCGGAATGAAACTCGCGGTGATAAAGAATGGCGACGACGAGGGCGGTGACAAACATGAACGCCCAGGAATTGAGGAACCAGGTCAATGCTGCCATCGCGAAGTAATAGGCGCGCAGTCCGTAGTTGAAGGTGTTCGACGCCGCACTCGCCATTTTTGCAGAACGCACCACGTACTCTTCCAGACTGTCGGCATCGGCATCGTGATCCGGCGCAGCGCCGATCAGCACCGAGCAGAAGTTATGCTGACGGAGAGACCAGGTGAATTTAAAAAACGCATAGACGAAAATCGCCAGCAGCAAGAAGATCTTGTACTCCCACATCACTGCGTGCGTCGTCGAAGAAAAGGGCAGGTCGGCAACAATCGCGATGGCGCGGTCTGAAGTCCCAAGAAGGGCGAACAATGCACCCAGTATCAGAAGCGTTGTGGAGGCAAAGAAGGTGGCGCTGTTGGAAAGATTGGTCAGTATCGTCGCGTCGACGATGCGCAGCTCACGGCTGATCATTCCATGCCACCAGTCCTCCCGGTAGCGCCCCATCGCACCCATCAGGCTTGGTTTGCCGGAGCGAGCCGCCCATGAGGCAAAGTGCTGGTAACCAAACCAGCCGATCACAAACCAGCCGAACGCAACATAATCCAGAAGAGTGAATGGCAGGGCCATTATATGAACAGGGTCAGCACGCCGGTGTAGGCGTAAACGCGGTTATGGGAAATCTCGCCGTTGCCGAAAAAGCCTACCAGCGGCACATCGCCAAGGCTTTCCTGAATCATGGCGAGTTCCTCCGACCCGTCTCCAAACAGATTGGCGCCGCGCCCGATGCACGAGTAATAGACGGCACCGCGCGGCCTGCGATACAAGCCGCTCTTGATGCTGTCCAGCATGCGCCCCATGTCTTCTGCGGCCGATGAATCGTCGCGGCGGCAAAACATGATCCTGCCACCCTCGCGCACGTTATCGCCGATAGCGACGAGCTTGTTGGTGGCGTCGATGCCGACGAGGTTGCGCACCAGGTAGTCCTCGCTGTCCGTCGGGCGTACGCTCACTCCGGCAAACAAGGTCCCGCCAAGCTGGTCGATGTCGCGCCACATGATTTCGCCGATGTCCTCGCGAAACACGTCGAGCGCGGCACGGCCATCCAGCGAGATCAACACGTTCTCTTGCGCGCCGGTAACGGCGTGCCGTGGTCCGATCGGTGAACAGCCCTGCGTCAGGCGCGTGGATACAACCACCTGATCCGAGAACATGACACCGGAAATGCCACCTTTTCCAACCACGTCGGCAATCTGGGCGTATTCGTTCCTGGAACTGCTTAACCCGCCCGTGACAAACCCGCTTTCCAGTGCACCCGCGAAGTCTTCGACCAGACGCTCGAGGCCGGCGGTGCGAGGGTCAGCGTGCACCACGGCAAAGTTTGCCGGTATGCCTTCAAAGTGCATCGGCAGGCGCTCGAGGTCTTCGGGCGAACGAAGGCCGGAGAAAACCTGAAAGGTGCCGGGCTCGAAACTGCACAACATGACCGCCATCGCCGGTTGATCGTAATACTCGCGACCGGTCGCACATACGCCCATCCCGACACTGCCAACCCAGTGATAAACCCCGGTGTTGACCCGCAGGTAGTCAAGTATCTCCCGCGCCTCCGTTGCGATGCTGTCGGTGAAATAGACGAAACCCAGATTGGCCGTGTCGGACACGGAGCCAATCTGCGACAGACACTGCCCGGCCGCATCGCGCCAGTTGGGCGATGCCGCACATCCATATGCGAACGTCTGGCTTTTTTGCGATTCAAACACGGCGGGAAAGTGAATCAGTCGTTATATTCGGAGCGATGTAGTGTACCGCGTGTCCGTCACGCCCGTCAGGTAAGTCGGCGTCGGTCCTGGAGTTTGCCCGGGGCCTTGCGGTAGAGGGCGGTTCAGGCGCAACCGCCGGGCGTGGCCGCCGGGGCCAAAGGCGCCTATACTTGGTTGTCTACATTGTCCGCCGGAGTCCCAGCCAGTGACCACTTCAGCCACTACTGCTACCAGTTCCGCTACCGAAACCGAGCAACCGCTGCTGCGCAGCGACGCACGCGGCATTGCGACACTGACACTCAACCGCCCCGGCCGATACAACGCGCTTTCGGAAGAGTTGCTTGAAGCACTGCAGGCGGCGCTGGAGGAAATCGAGACCGATTCATCAGTTCGCGTTGTAGTGATCGCGGCTAATGGTCCTGCCTTTTGCGCCGGGCACGATCTCAAGCAGATGCGCGCCAACCCTCGAAAAGAATACTACGACAGCCTGTTTGCGATGTGCAGCCGCTTCATGATGACCGTCACGCGGATACCGCAGCCTGTCATCGCGCGGGTGCATGGTCTGGCTACCGCAGCCGGTTGTCAGCTCGTTGCGACGTGTGATCTGGCGGTTGCAGCCGAGCACGTGAAGTTCGCTACGTCGGGCATTAACTATGGCTTGTTCTGCTCGACGCCGTCGGTCGCGCTGTCACGCAATGTATCGCGAAAGCAGGCTGCCGAAATGCTGTTTACCGGGGAATTCGTCGACGCAGCCACCGCGAAGCAGTTCGGGCTGGTTAACCGTGTGGTACCGCTGGACAAGATCGATGAAGAAATCAGCTCCATGGCGGCATCGATTATTCAGAAATCCGCCGTGGCCGTCGCCACCGGAAAGCGCATGTTCTACAAGCAGATCGAAATGGGTACGGCTGATGCGTACGACTATGCCGCCGAGGTCATGGCGTGCAACATGATGGCGGAAGACGCCGGTGAAGGTATCGACGCCTTCATACAGAAACGTTCCCCGGAGTGGAAACATCGCTGAATGCATTGAAGCAGTTACTGCATCAGCAAGTATTGGATTGGTAAGAACTGGATTGGCAGAAACTGGATTAACAAGAAGTGGCCTCGCGAAATCGGGGCCATTTTTTTGGCACCGCTTGTTTGCTCGACGGCACCCGGCCTGACCAGTTCGGCCCGCCCAAAACCAGAATGAATATTTTGGCAAACCGACTCTTCTCAACAGCAGCACGCATTGCGACGGACCGGCGAGTTCCACTCGCACTGGCGTGCCTGTGGATACTGGCCGGTTGCGGGTCAACAGCGACTGCCGCCCCTGCCTCCGGGTTTTGGGCGCAGCTCGAGCAAGGGGGATACGTGCTGATCCTGGCGCACGCGGATGAAACAAAGGCTGCGCGCGATCATCCTGTTCTGGCACCGGACGACTGCACAACGCGCGAGCATCTTTCCAGAGCAGGCAAGCAGGTACTGGCGCGTCTGAACAACAGGATTCGCGGCAGCAACGTTACCGTGGGACGCGTTCTGACGAGCCACGACTGCCGGTGCGTTGAAACCGCAGGCATTCTGTTCGCCCGGGCACAACCATGGAGCATCATCGACGATAGCGGCCAGTTGGATACGGACCTGGCTCGCCAAAGACGTGCCGCGCTGATCGAGGCCGCCAGCCGCTGGACATCGGAAGACAATCTGGCACTCGTGACGCACCGGACCGTTATCAGGGAAACGTTTGACATCAGCCTGGCACCAGCGGAACTGTTACTGATTGAACCGCTTGGCGACGAGGGTTTTCGCGTTATCGGCCGACTGAGTCCCGGAACAGACTTCTGACGCCGATCAAACGCCGCCGTCACCCGATCGCGCTGCGTGGCGCGCGCTCTGCCAGGCGCGAAAGTACAGCGCACCTGAGGCCCAGACTGTGACAAACAGCAGCGCGAACAGAAGCGTCAGGAACCAGCCCGGATCAAACAACGGCGCTGCCTGCGCGATCGCAAAGCTCAGCGTTATGAATGCCAGCGCAGCATGCGCTTTCCCGAGACGGTTCGGCGGCAACCAGCCCTGACCAAGACGCGGGTCCGTCATCCCGACGCTGAGCATCAACACATCGCGCCCGATCAGCGGTATCGCCAACCACAGCGGCAGCATGCCGTTCCAGGCCAGCACGAACGCACACGTGATAATGGTCATCTTGTCCGCGACCGGGTCGAGGAGTGCGCCCGTGGCAGAGGTAACCTTGAAGCGGCGGGCAATATAGCCATCCAGTCCATCGGACAAGCCGACCACAACGAACACCCAGAATGCGCCCGTGTAGAGATGGTTGGCCAGCATCACTGCAATGACCGGCACCATCAGCAGGCGGGCGAGTGTGATCAGATTCGGAACCGGGGACATTGCACTCCTCCAGCTAGCGGACTGTCTGTGCCGCTTTCATATTACGCGCTACTGCGGGCTCGATAAATGATGCGTGGCTACGCGCGCCCGATTGCGATCCGGCGCGCGTTACTGTGGCTCACGGAGCGCTTCCGTTCCGTTTGCTTGCCGAGTGCTCCCGCTCCGATTTCTTGCTGCCCGCTTCCGTTCAGGTTTCTGACTGCGCGCTCCCACTCAGTGTCAGCATCAACCCATTCAACCGCTTCACGAATGCTGACGG
>Ga0307378_10008933_pt1 | contig 13226 bp, 17 predicted proteins | sample UN1MG_FD_202238 | JGI IMG/M metagenome (GOLD analysis project Ga0307378, IMG submission 202238) | Soil microbial communities from Risofladan, Vaasa, Finland - UN-1 | ecosystem: Environmental > Terrestrial > Soil > Coastal area > Acid sulfate soil | place: Finland: Risofladan, Vaasa | collected... | reverse complement strand
AGCAACATCGGGTACGATTTGTGTTCCTTTGCTCTGGGCGTACACCCCTACCGCAGGACGCCGAAAGAGGCGACGATCTGGGCGGCGGCGAATACCTGGCCCTTGGTGGGCAAGCTGCTGTGGAAAGAGAAGCTCAAGATGTATCTGCCCATGCCTCAAATCCGCAGCGTCGTCTGGCATAACAAGCAGGAGGAAATCCCCGCCGAGCTTCGTTTGGTCAACGGCAATACCATCGAGTTCAAAGCCTACGAGCAGGGCCGAAAGGCGTTCGAGGGCCGGGCCATAGACGCCTTCTATGGCGACGAGCAGATCAAGAGTGATTCGCTGGGTATCTGGACCGAGATTCAGGCCAGGCTCATGGACAAGAAGGGTTTCAGTTCGCAGAGTATGACGCCCATCATGCCGCAAGGCTGGCTGGAAGAGCGCATTGAGACCATGCCGCCAACGGACGATGTGTTCTATGCCGATCTCAACGACAACCGTAAGAGCCGGGGCGGATACATCGACGACGCCGAGATTGACTCGCTCATTGCCCAGTGGCCCATCGAGATTCAGGAGACCCGTATCAAGGGCCGGTTTGCCGCCTTCTTCGGAGCCGTTTACAAAACTTTCAATCGCGCTGTCCACGTCTGTAAACCCTTCCAGATACCCGCCGACTGGCCGAGATACAGGGCGATTGACTGGGGCTTCAACAATCCCTTTGCGTGCGTGTGGCTGGCAAGGGATCCGGACAAGCGATGGTACGTCTATGCCGAGCACTATCAGGCCCGTGAGACCCTGGCCTACCACGCCGAGCGCATCAAGCAAATCAGCGGCACAGAGACGTACAGGGCGACGTGGGCCGACCATGATGCTCAGGACGCCCACGAACTTAGGAAACTGGGCATACCGAGCCTGCCGGCGAAGAAGGACGTACACTTGGGTATCGAGGCCGTACAGGCCGCACTCAAGATTCAGGGGGACGGCAAGCCGAGGTTGTTCATCTTCAAGACCTGCCGCAACACCATTAAGGAAATCAGCGGCTATAAGTGGGCCGAGGGGAAAGAGAATCGAGAGGCCAAAGACGAGCCCTTGAAGGTCAACGACCATACGACCGACCTCGTGCGGTACATCATATACGCCGTCGATGGGAAATTCTATTTTTCGCAGAGCGAGTTGACCGAATGATCGCCGATATCAAGACAAGTCCGCTGAACTATCCCCTGAGCGACGTGGAGCTGACGAACCAGTGCAAGGCGATCTTTGGCGGCGTGAGCTGGCCGTCTAAAGCGCCGGGCTTCGCCGTCGTGCTGGGGATGCTCTACGAGAAGCACTTCGACAGTCACGACATCTACCTGCTGGAAGAGTACGAGACGTTCGACACGCGGGAGCTGGTGCGGCGGTGCGGCGCGCTCGACGCCCGCTACAAGCCGACGGCATGGTTCGGCGACGCTCGCAATAATGCCGCCGATAAGCTCATCAAGGAACTGGATTCTGAGTTGCAATCACCGGCAACCTCGCTGGTCCTGCGACGCTCCTTCTACATCTGTCCGACGATGATGGTGGAGATGAAACCGCTCTACGCCTATATCCTGCCGCATCTCAAGCGACTGCTGGACCCTGAGCGGCGTATGCTGTTTCTCAAGGACTCCAAGATCGTCAACTACCTCGCGGCGATTGAAGAGAGTGACATTGTGGGCTTGCCCTTTGGCGAGTACCCCTCCATAGAGGCCCTGGCCTTCGCCGTGATTGAGATGAAGGAGCAGTATCCCGACGCCAAGCCGGTCCAGTTGGGGCAGGAGAAAGACGGCGACGCCAACGACTTCGCCAAGAGCTATGCGGTCAAGACCGTGTTCAAGTAAAGAAATAGGAGATTCACCCATGCACCACATCTATGAAAAAATCTATCCCGTCAATCAGCAGGCGGCGCTGCTGGCTCAGGTGGAGCGCCACCGAAGGAAGGGGCGACGGATCGTCTTTACCAACGGTTGCTTCGACGTTGTGCACCGTGGGCACGTCGAGTACCTGCAATTCTGCCGATGGCAGGGCGAGACGATTATCGTCGGACTCAACACCGATGACTCAGTCCGGCGCATCAAAGGCGCCGAACGTCCCATCAACTGCGAACGGGACCGGGCGGCGGTCCTGGCCGCGATGCACATGGTCGATTGCGTCGTGCTGTTTGCCGAGGACACGCCCGCCAATCTCATCAATAAGATTCGCCCCGACGTGCTCATCAAGGGCGAGGACTGGGCGGACCGGGGCGTCGCGGGGGCTGAGACGGTCGAATCCTATGGGGGCAAGGTGCTGTTCGCCCCACTCGTGGCCGGTTTAAGCAGTACGGCGGTGATCGAGCGGTTCAAGTAATTGCTGTGCGTTTGCCGAAGGCTAATCCATTATGGCAAAAAAACGAACGATAGCCGAGCAGAAGCAGCCACCGGAGCCCAAGACCACCGGCGACGGCAAGGAAACCCTCAGCGACCCCGCGTACCTCAAGAAGTGGATTCTTGACTGCAAGAAGGAGGCGGAGAACGCGACGGACACACTGCGGAAAAAGTGGCAGGAACTCTGGCAAATATACCAGAACATGCAGGACTACGAGGACAAGAAGGAGTGGCAGTCTCAGACCTGTATCCCGAAACTATTTATGGCCGTGGAGCGCTCGAGCCTACTCATCGAGCGGGCCACCTTACAAACGTCGAAGCTCTTTCACATTGAGTTGGACGATGAGTTCATCCTGCCGTTGAAGGAGGAGATTCGGCAGGCCAAGAAACAACTCGGACTGATGCAGAAGCGGGCGGCCGACGTACTCAAGACGGCCAAGCAGATGCTCGATTCGCAGGCCGGGCAGCAGCCGACCCCTGATACGATGGCCGCTATCGAGTTGATGCAGAGCCAGATTACCAAGGCCGATGAGGTTGTTCAAACGTCCAAACAGCAGCTCGAACAACTCCAGGATGAACTCAATGAGTACGAGCAGCAGGCGAAGTATGACGATCTTCGCTTCAAAGCCCATCTGAAAAAGACGAACTTCGTAGCGGCGTTTGGCGAGATGATCAAGGGCGCATGTCTCCTAGGGCTGGGGGCGGTGAAGCGAAGTTGGAACCGGGCCAAGAAACGCCTGCTCTATGAGAACACCGACGTTCAGAACCTCTACATCGCGCCGGAGTTCATGCCGTTCCAGGACGAGAATCCTCGGTACGTCATCGAGTACAAGGAAATGGACCTCGCCAAACTCATCGAGATCGCGCGCGATGCCAACAAAGAAAGCGACAGCGGCAACGAACACGCCAAGGATGCACCGTTCGATATGGCCGAGATCAAGAAGATTCAAGAGACCTACAGCCAGAAGGACGAGCGCGAAGATCGGATGCAGCGCGAGGGGCTGGATACCTATACCCCCGTCTCGAAGAAGGTAGGAATCCTGGAATTCTGGGGCGATGTCGTCAGTAAGGACGGCCGCGAGACCAAGAAGGGCGTGCTCGTGTGGCTCGCCAACGAAAAGTACCTCATCCGCAATCACCCCAATGGCTACAAGGATGCCAAGCACCCCTGGGACTTCTGGATCCCGATGGTCTATCCGCATCGCGGCGTCGCAGGAACCTCAATGGTAGAAGCCGAAGTCAAGCTCCAGTACACGCTGAATAACCTGCTCAACCTCTTCATCGACAATCTCACCTTCAGCGTCAACACGATGTACCAGTTCAAGCCGCAGGACTTGATGGAGCCGCAAAACATGACGAGCATCTATCCCGGCAAGCTCATCAAGCTCAAGCCGGGTGCGGCGGAACGGGCCGTCTTCCCCGTCGAGAAGAGCGGCATCGGCGCCGACGCCTTCCGCGTCTTCGATATGACCGAGAAGGCCCTCCAGGAGAATACGGCGATTACGGAGTTCCTGACGGCCATGCCGAGCGGGGCGAAAAAGACCCTGGGTGAGATTGAGATCAAGACGCAGGAGTCGCACGGCTACTTCGACGTGATTGCCCGAAAGTTAGAGGTCAACTCCATCGCCAAACTGCTCTATAACAGTTACGAAATGCTGGAGCAGTTCACGGATACGTTCTCGAACCTCGAACGCTATCAGTTCAACGTCGGCGGCCTGAGCCTGCTGCTGCTTCGTAAGGAAATGGTCGAGTACCTGATGCAGGCACTATCATTGGCTCTCAAGAATCCGCAGATTGCGGCTTGGACGAATTTGAAGGACCTCTGGGAGCGGCTGTTGGGCATTTGGGGTCTGGACGAGGCCCACCGCGAGGATGAGCCGGATAAGATAGTGCCGCCTATGCAACAGCCACAGAGACCACAGCTTATGCCCGGCCAGCAGCCACAGCAGCCACAGCCGATGCAGGGAGTGGCATAGGACGAAAGGATGAACAGTATGAACGAGACACCAGCCCAAATGGATGCGAGATTACAGGAACTGGCTGACCAGCATGCCGCCGATAAAAAGGAACCAGATGCGCAAAGTCTGAGGGCGATGAAAGAGCACATTGAGCAAGCCTGCAAGGCCCCGGTTTTGCCATTACAGCAAATTGCTCCTCCGCCTCAGACCATGCTCGTCAGTTTTGAATCGGGCCACTACAAGAAAGTCACTGGGAAGTGGAAGGGTGACAGTGTGTGGACGCACTGGATAAAACCTGACGGCAAGATGGTCCATATCAACAAGGACAAAGTGGAGTATTACGAGGAATTATAATCATGGCGAAACGAAAAGTCGCATCATCGTACACCGAGCAGCGACGGCCAAGTGACCATGTTTGAGCCAAACCCGAACACCATCCGATCTTATCGTTGCGACCGCTGCCCGCAGACGCGCACGGTGACGGTGATCGACCCGCGTCCGGACGACGACTGCTGCGAGTGCGGGGGGCGATTCACGATTCTGCTCTCCGAACTAAGATGGGAATTAAAACCAGTATGAGCGAATTCGAGCCTATCGCTGACAAGCAGGCCGTCATCGAGAGGGCCGCCAAGCTGCGGACTCAAACGCAGACAAAGGAAGCGAAAGGATGAACGATGAACCAACGCATATCCATAAAACCCGGCGAACTGTTCCGAATTGGCGAGAAACTGTATGCGCGTTGCAGTGATTGCGGTGACATTGTCTGTGTCAATAAACCACTAATTGGGAGCATGCATATTTGCTCATCGAACGAAAACTTTGAGAAGAAAGAAAAATGCCCTACAAGATCGAAAAGCGAAAAGGCCCCCGGCCTTACAAGATAATCAACACTGACCGCAATGAGGTGGTCGGAAGCAGTGAGACCCGCGCCATGGCCGAGATGTCGATTCGCCACCGCGAAGGTTCGGAAAACGAAGAAGACAATATGCGCCACTACGTCAGGGACAGGAAGAAAGCGACGGGGAAAGGAAAGTGACATGAAGATAATCGACCTGGGAGAAAAAGAATCAACGTGTATGCCGTCATCGTCAAAAAGTACGGAGCCGCGCGTCTATTATCCGAGCGTCCATTTCAGCGACAACGGGCAGGACGGCAAATCCTCATTTGATTCCTCCGACATCAACAAGAAACTTACGGTGACGGTTACGATCAAGTTAGTCAGCATTGGCGTTGACGACAAAGGCCAGGGCAAGAAGAAGTTTCAGTATCACTTCGAGGTCCAAAAGATCGAGATGCCCGACGATATGTCGAAAGAGGGTGACAGACTCAAGGGTCGCCAGGAGGAGCGGGCGAAGAAACGAGGGATGGCATGAGCCAATTTCAACCCCCTCAGGAAACGCAGGCCCTGATCCAGAAGGCCAACAAACTCAGGAGCCTCGTGGCGAACCCCGGATGGACGGATGTCTTCGAACCCCATATCCGCGAGGAAATCGAGGGTTTCAAGTGCACCATCCTGACGGGCGACTTTACCGAGATCGTGGAGTTGAAGGCCAACCAGGAGAAGCTCAAGTTTCAGGAGTACGTCCTGTCCTGGGTGTATGGGATTATCGCCGAGGCCGACGAACTTGAGAAACAGGAAACCATCCGTTTAGCGACGAAACCTGCCAAGCAGGAGGCCACCCAAGCACCATGAGTCCGCATCACGACATCGAAGCAGACGCAGAACGCCACTTTAGAGCCAAGCAGGATAGGGAGTGCCCCCTGCCTGGAATTACAGTCCAGGAGAGGAAAACGCCGAAACACGCTTTAGGCCAGTTGATTCTGGCCCACCTGCCGGTAGAATGGCAGCCGGGTTTTACGGGCCGGATTATCGTCGAGGTCGATTGCAAGGACGGTGTCGTTAAGGATACGTACATAGTGCCGAGAAAAAAGATGGTAGAATCATAGTCAATCGAAAGGATGAAGGAGATGGCAGGCAAGTAGATAACAAGCAAAACTGAGTAATTGACTTAACAAGAACAGCCAAGCTGGAAGATCGCCCCTGTTCGGTGTCACTGTGACGCCGTCAGGGGCTTTTTTTTATTGGATTTCTGATGAGGCTTGAACAACTCAGCGATGGGACTCAGGCCGGAAAAAGGAGATGTTGACATGGCAGACGAAATCAGACTCGAAGAGGGCTCAGTCGCTCAACCCCCGCAAGGTGACGCAGGGACAATGGGCGATGGGCAAGTAGCAGACGGTGCAGGTGCAGGTGCAGCGGCGGCCGGCGGCGCCGCCGGTACTCAGGGCCAACCCGCGGCCGGAACCGAAACCCCCGACTATAAGGCTGAAGTCCAAAAGCTCCAGGCGGCAACGAAAGAGCTTCAATCGCAGTTCACGAAGGTCTCTCAGGACGCCGCGCGCAGCCAGGAATTGCTTCAGACGCTGGAACCCTACATCGACTACAGCCGGATTCAGGGCGGGCAACCGGGCCAAGCCGCAGATGAAGCCGGGGACGCAGACGCTGAAAGCTACTTTACGAAAAAAGATGTCAAGCAACTGCTCGACCAGCAGGCTACCACCTTCCGCCAGGAGTTGATCGCCCAGAACGTCAGGACCAAATACCCCGACGTGTGCGACAACGGGCCGAAGGAAGTCATTGTCCGCTGGCATCTGCAAAACAAGACCTCCCCGCACGAGCCGGCCGAGAAGCGGATTGAACGGGCCGTCGAAATGACCCGCGAGATCCTCAAGGCCGAACGCGAGTCCGGGAGGAAAGAGGCTGACGACGCCAGGAAGAAGACCGAAGACGAGGCCAGGAAGAAGGCCGCCGCCGCCGCCCAGATGAGCGGTACGGCCGCGACCGGACCCACATCTCCAGCATCTGGAACTCCGCAAGTCAACGAAGAAATGACAGGTGAAAACTACGTCAACGCAAGGAGGAACCGACGTGCGCAAACACAGACGGTCGCTCCTTAGCGCTCGACGATAAGGAGATTTTATTATGGCAACACAGCAATTGTGGGTGACAAGCACGCTGGGCGGTTACATGACCAATCCGCGCTTGTCACAGAAAATCTGGGACGCGGCGCAGCCGCTCATGCGCTTCGCCCAGTTCTGTAACATTAAGGACGACGCCCTGAACGGCGGCGGGAAGGGCGCGATCATCCTCTTCGACAAGATGGGTGATATCCCGGGTACGCACGGGACGCTGGTTGAGACTTCGACCATGCCGCGTGCGACGTTCATCCTGGGGCAGGGTACGGCTACCGTGGCCGAATATGGTGTGGCGATCCCCTTCACGGGCAAGCTCGAAAAGATTTCCGAGTTCAACGTGGACAACATCGTTCACAAAAAACTCCGGAGCCACCAGGCGCAGACACTCGATCGGGCCTGTAAGGCGGCCTTCATCGACACGATGGCGAAGTATTGTGCCGTTGCCACCGACAGCTATTCGCTGACGACGAACGGTACGTGCATTGCCACGGGGGCCTCGAACCTCAACAGTTACCACGTCAAGAACGTCTGCGACCAGTTGAGCAAGTGGAACGTACCGCCCTACGACAATGAGGGCAACTATGTCTGCATCGCTTCGGTGAACGCCCTGCGCGGGCTGACCGACGACACTACATGGATCGACGTGTTCCGCTACACCAAGCCCGAGCAACGGCTCACCAATGAGGCGGGCAAGATTTACAACTGCCGCTTCGTGAAGGAGAACCACCTGCTCTCCAATGCGCTCAACACGAGCTATGGCGAAGCCGTGTTCTTCGGTGACGACGCGGTGATGGAGATTCCCATCATGCCGCCCATCATCACTTACGAGGAGAAGGACCACGGGCGCGATAAGAGCATCGCCTGGCGGGCTCTGACGGCCTTTAAGAGCATCTGGTGCGACATCGACGGAAAGACCGGCGACAGCGTCAGCTCGACCTACGGCTGGTATCCTCACATCATCCATCTGACGAGCGCCGTGTAAAGACCCTGTGAGTGTGGAAGTGTTTGTTAAATAAGTGAAACAGCCAACATCTTTTTAGGAGATACATTATGGCTGGCGAGCAATACACAGACCCACTGTATTGTGGGGCATCTGAAATCCAGATACCGAACATCAGTGGGACAGCAACGGCAACGGCGTCGGCCGGCGTGCCGAAAAAGGAAGACGCCTCGAAGTTCGAGCTTTTCGCCCGGTGCAAACTGCTGGCGATGAAGTTTCAGGTTCTGACGGCGTGTACACCTGCCATCGGCGGCAACGTACTGCTGATGAACGGGACAACCCAACTCGGAGATGTCGCCGTCGGACTGTCAACGGCCCTGACTGACGTGGACGGAACAATGACGGCAGCCGCCTGTGCGGACATTGCGGCCAATACCGAGCTTCAGATCGACATGAGCGGTACGGCAACGTCCTCGGCGGGCGTCTGCACGGTCGGACCAGGGAACCTGCGGATCACCTATCAGCGACTGTTTGCCTGACAAGGGGCTGATTCATCCTTTCGTTTTGGCGGCCGGGGGCGGGGCTCGTGGCTACGCCCCCGGCGCCACTAAGGAGTACACCGATGATCTATGACTGCTCGCTCTTCTACGATGAGTTTACACTGTTGGATATTCGCCTGGCCGAACTGTGGCCGGTCGTGGATAAATTCGTCATTCTGGAGTCCAACAAGACCTTCAGCGGAAAGACCAAGCCCCTGTACTTCAGCGACCAGACTGAACGGTATGCCTCCTATAAAGACAAGTTGGTTCCTGTCGTCTTCGCGCAATCGACCCCCAGCGCCGACCGATGGGAGAACGACTATGCCCAGCGCAACGCCCTCGGCGACTATTTGAAGACCGTCTGCCAACCCGACGACATCATTATCCTGACGGACGGTGACGAGATCGTTGCCCGCGATGCCGTTGAGGTGTTGCCTTTCTCTGTCTTGCCGGTTCGCCTCTCGGTAAGGATGTACTACTACTATTTCAACTGCCGCCTCAAGAAAGACTGGCTTTGGCCGATAGCCTGTCGATACGAGGACTTCCTAAAGACCTACAAGGGTTCATGCCAGAGTTTGCGGATCAGTTACTCCGATACTCAGCCAGTTGTCCCGAACGCGGGCTGGCATTTCAGCTACGTCATGCAGCCCGAAAGGATCGTTGAGAAGTTAGGGGCCTTCGCGCATTCGGAATTCGATACTCCAAAATGGTGCGACCTCGACCGAATCGAAGCCTGCCGTAGAAACCATACGGATTTATTCGAGCGCCCGGACCATATCTACGAGATTACCGGCTTAGACGATTTGCCGGAAGCCATCCGAAAACATCCCGAAGACTATGCGGAGTTTCTTGCGTAAGATGCCAGTATCTGTCGTCATTCCGTTTTATAAAAACCGAGTGCAACTCGACAAGTGCCTCGAACACCTGCGCCAGCAGACGTGCAGCGTCCAGGTCTATATCCACGACAACTCGGACGAGAATATCTATTTCACAAGAGCCATCAATATCGGCCTGCGCTACTTTCTTGAACAGACGCCGAGTGAGCCCTACATCATCATCTTGAATCAGGATATGTATCTCGAACCCCAGGCCGTTGAAGAGATGGTTTCGTTTATGGACGCTACGCCTGACTGCGGGATTGGGATGCCTCTTCAACTGTCACACGAGAAACCCAACGAGGTCATCTTTGCCGGGGGTTTCGCCGCCTACCCCATCGGGACGGCCGGTTGTGGGCCTCTGGATGATTTCCAGGAGAATAGGCAAATCCGCTGGGCTTCGGCCTGTTGCTGGATTATGCGAACGCGGATGCTCAGGGAAATCGGCCTGCTCGACGAGAACATGCAACTGATCGGCAGCGACAGCGACTATTGCTTCATGGCTCGCTCCCGTGGCTTTCAAATCTGGAATATCGTCAAGGCCAGGGGGATTCACGAGGGTGGGGCCTCGAAGGTCTTCGGCTCGCCTATCCTGCATACCCGTAAGGTCTTGGATACTGACTATTACGCCCGCAAGTGGATTACGGGTGAACTTTTTGAGGTTCTCAATCACCCCGACGTACCCGCGACGCGGGAGGCATTAGCGCCGGACATCGACAACATACGCGGCCAGGTGGCGGAACTACACAAGGCAAAACAGAACGAAAGGATGGTCACAGTATGACATGGACAGCACAAACATCGCAGGGCTATGAGGCCCAGAAGTGCCGGTATCGCATCGCCAGTTATCTTCGGGGAACGGGTCTGGACCTTGGCGCAGGCGATGGCAAGGTCTGCAAAGAGGCTATCGGGATCGACATCGGCGGGACGGCGGCAGACATCAAACTCGATCTCTCGGAAGATCGGGCTCTCGGCATCTTCGCCGACGGCAGTTTCGATTACATCTTCAGTTCGCACTGCCTGGAGGACTTCAAATGCACGGAGGCCATCCTGCGAGAGTGGTGGCGTGTCATTCGACCGGGCGGACATCTGATCCTCTACGGTCCCGACAGAGATTATTACCCGAATGTTGGAACCACTGGCGCGAATCCGAACCATCAAGTCGATCTCTACTGGCAGGACGTTTGGAAGATTCTGGAGGGCTTCGGCAACGCCAAGAAAATCTCAGCCAGTCGCCACAACGACAGCAACGAATACTCCTGGCAACTCGTCATCCAGAAAAAGCAGGGGCTGCTCAAGAGGCTCCTGCCGACTCTCATCAAAGAACCGTTCGGCGCCAATGACGGTCAGATTTGTTTTCCGCGCCAGAAGGTGACGAACAAGGAGTGCCTCGTCATTCGCTACGGTGCGTATGGTGACGCCGTATGGGTGACGCCGGTACTCAAGCGACTCAAAGCCGAAGGCTACCACGTCGTCTATAATTGTACGCCCTACTCGGCGGAGGTGCTGAGGGCCTGCCCGTGGATTGACGAATTTCTCGTACAGGGCAGGGACGTTGTACCCAACGTCGAATTGGGAACCTACTGGGAGGAAATCAGCAAGGGTTTCGAGCGGGTCATCAATCTGTGTCAGAGCGTCGAACGGACACTGCTCTTGCAGCAGGGACGGCCTGAATACCACCTGTCCCACAAGAAACGCCATGAGATGTGCAATGTCAACTACCAGGACCGCACAATGGAAGTGGCCGGCTATCCCGAGGCCAAAGGCCAGTTGCCGGAGTTGCACTTCACCGAAATGGAAGAGGCCCTGGCACAACTCATTCGGGAGGCGCACAAGGACAAATTCCTGATTCTATGGTCGCTGTCCGGCTCCAGTCTGCACAAGTGCTACCCGTGGACGCATATCGTAGCCGCGCGGATTCATCAGAGTTACCCCGACGCCGTGATTGTCACCGTGGGCGACGAGATGTGCAAGATGCTCGAATCCTGGTCGCACCCCAACACCTTGAACAAGTCCGGCGTCTGGACCATCCGGCAAAGTATGCTGATGACCAAGTACGCCGACCTCGTCATAGGGCCGGAAACCGGCGTGCTCAACGCGGCGAGTTGCTATCCGACGCCGAAGATCGTACTGCTCTCTCATTCGTCGCCGGAGAACCTGACGAAATACTGGCAGAACTGTGTGCCCCTTGCGGCCCCGGCGCATTGCCAGCCGTGCCACAGACTCATCTATGACGGCGAGTGTCTGAAGTCTCAGGCCCAGGTCAAGGCCGTGGACGGCCAGTTGATTCCCTTCAATGTGCGGCATGAAGGCGCTAAGTGCATGGAGGCCCTCCAGCCGGAACGAATCTTAGAGACCATCGAAAAATTCTACAGGAGATGGAAAAATGTTCGACCCAAAGAAACCATTTGCGACGTGCGGCATGGGCCAGCGGATCTTCTATCAGCAGGACGGCGTGTACTATAACCCCTCGACGAAGGAGCCGGTGGACCTCAGTACACTCGCCAAACCCAAAGCCCCGACCCCGGCCGCTGCTTCACTGGTCTGCACATTCTGCGGAGTCCAGCGAACTACGCCGGAACTGTTCAGGGAACATCTGCTGGCTGTTCACCGGGACAAGGTGCCGGAACTCTCTGCTCCACCTGAATCGCCAACACCGGAACTGGAACCCATCGCTCCGTCCAAGTCCGCCGGCAAGTCCAAAGGTAAGGGCAAGTAGTCTATGAGGCCCCGCCATGCCCGAAGTGAGTGTGCTCATCCCAGCGAAGAACGAGGTCTATCTCGGCAAGACCATCCAGAACGTCTTGGCCGCTGCCAGGGGTGATGTTGAGATTATCGCCGTGTGTGACGGATACTGGCCGGAACCTTGTATTCCCGACGACCCCCGCGTCGTCCTGCTGCATTACGCCCAATCCATCGGCCAGCGGCCCGCGGTCAATCAGGCCGCCCGCATTGCCAGGGGCAAGTACATCTTCAAGCTCGACGGGCACTGCATGGTCGATGAGGGCTTCGACGTGAAGCTCGCCGCCGACTGCGAGTACGACTGGATCGCCGTTCCCCGCATGTACCAGCTCGACGGCGAGAAGTGGCACCCGAAGATGACTAAGAAGACGGACTTCATGTTCTTTCGGTCCCCGGACGCCGCCGAGCATCCCTTCCGCATCGACTACTACGACGCCCGTATTGCCAGGGCCTTCCCCGAAGAATATGCGGCCTACCGCAAGGCGCCGTGGCGGCAGGGCGATATCGCCGACACCATGACCTGCATCGGGGCTGGCTGGTTCATGCACAAAGACCGCTTCTGGGAATTGGGTGGCATGGACGAGGAGCATGGTCATTGGGGACAGATGGGGGTCGAACTGTCCTGCAAGGCGTGGTTATCCGGCGGGCGCATGGTCGTCAACAAAAAGACGTGGTTTGCGCACTTATGGCGAAATCACGCACCGTGGAGGCTCACTCAGCACCAGGTGGATAAAGCCAGAGAATACTCCAAAGACCTCTGGCTCAATAACAAGTGGCCTCAGCAAAAAAGGCCGCTGTCGTGGCTCATTCAGAAGTTTGCACCAGTCCCTACG
>Ga0307378_10008932_pt1 | contig 13227 bp, 13 predicted proteins | sample UN1MG_FD_202238 | JGI IMG/M metagenome (GOLD analysis project Ga0307378, IMG submission 202238) | Soil microbial communities from Risofladan, Vaasa, Finland - UN-1 | ecosystem: Environmental > Terrestrial > Soil > Coastal area > Acid sulfate soil | place: Finland: Risofladan, Vaasa | collected... | reverse complement strand
GTACGACGAGGCGGCGACGTTGGCCAAGAATGCGCTCAAGTCCGGTCGCACGATCCGCGAGCTGGCGCTCGAGCGAGGGATGGACGCTGCCGAGGTCGACCGCTTGCTCGACCCAGCGGCCATGACCGAACCGGGGATCGGCGGGAAGCCGGCCGGTTAGCCGTGCGACCAGTCGCGTGCCGCCCGCCGCGTGCCGCCCGTCGCAAGTCGCCCGTCGCATGTCGCCCGGCGCGGCCGTGGCGGCCGTCGCATGTCGCCCGGCGCGGCCGTGGCGGCCGTCGCATGTCGCCCGTCGCGGCTACCGGGCGGCCGAACGCCGACTCGGCGCCAGGCGCTCGTACCGACCAACAGAGGACGGACCGGACCCCATTAATGGTCATCCTGGGCGCACGGCGCCGAAGATGACCGGGGAAGGCCCCGATCGAGCCTCAGCGCGCCGGAATGCAACCGTTCGCCGGCCCGTAGAGGCGCCAGGCGCCGATCGGCCTATCGGGCGCCGATCCGGCTATGGGGCGCCGATCCGGCTATGGGGCACCGACATGGCTACGAGGCGCCCGACATCGCCAGACAAGCACGGCCCGTCAGCGCGGCCAGATGCCGATCGGAAAGCCCGGCCGGCGAGTGACGGAGCGCAGCGCGGCGCGCTTGGGCTAAGTGAAGTTCCAGCTAGCCGTGCGACCAGTCGCGCGGGTCGTCCGAGTCGGGCGGTGACAGACCCAGGATGTCGCCGTGGATATCGATGCCAAGCCCGAGGACCGTCCGATTGGCGTAGGCGAAATAGGCCACGACCTGGTTGATCTCGAGGATCTGACCATCGTCGAACCCGGCAGAGCGCATCGCGTCAAGGTCGGCCACGGCGACCGAGGACGGCGCCGCCGTCAACAACACGGCATAGCGCAAGGCCGCCTGCTCACGCGGACCGAAGACACCCTCGTAGCGGCCCGTGGTCAACGCTTCACGAATCTCCGCCACGCGACGGTCATCGGAAATGAGCCGAGCCAAGCCCGCGAAATGGTGATCCACGCAGTAGTCACATGCGTTCAACCGGCTGACCAGAACCCCGACCGTCTCAAGGAACCAGGTGGGCACGGTATTCGAGGAGTGATGGAGGACGTTCTTGTAGAGGGCCATGTGGCCGTCCATCGTGTGGGGCCGCAGGCTGTGGGCCATCATGATGTTGTCGACCTTGTCGTCGGGTCCCTTGATTCGGTCGTACAACAGCCGGAGCCGTCCGGTCGCCTCGGCATAGCCGATCGTGCTGATCCAGGTCAACGCGTCCCTCCCCGTTCAGACTGACCCAGGGAGGCTAGCGCGGATCGACGCACAGGATCCGGGCCGTCAGGCGACCCACTGCGCGATCGGTGGCACGGTGGGTGGGCGTTTCCAGGTTTCGGGACATACTTGGTGACCTCATGATCAACCGCGAGCTTCCCTTCGGCCATCGCCCGCTCGTGCTGCTCGTCCTGGCGGCCGTCGTCGCGGTGGGCTGCACGCCGGGTGGCGGCGATGGGTCGCCCAGCCGGAACGGGACGAATAGCGGGTTCGCCAGCGCAGCCCCGGTGTCGAGTGCGCCGCCGGTGGTGTCGGACGATGGCGACACGACCGGTGACTTGGGTCCGGTCGCCACGATCGAGCCCGCGATCCCCAGTACGCCCGAGCCCCGCGACGTCCCCGCGGCTACACCAGACGTCGCTGGCGCGGCGGAAGCCGCGCCCCGTCCATTCGCGATGAACCTCTACCGCAAGGGTGATTTCGTCGGCCAGTACACGTTCGAATGGTGCGTCGGGGCGAGCCTGCAGATGGCCGTGAACCTCGCGACAGGCAAGTCACGGACGAGTCGCGCCGACCAACAGCGCCTGTGGGGGATGGCCCGCGACACGAGCTTCAGCCCGTACGGCGGCGCGAACCCGCGGGGATGGACCGCGACCCTCAACGATCTCGGGATCGGCCCATATCGACTCGTTTCGCTGCCCACGCTCGACGAGGCCGTGACTGTCGCCGCCGAGGCGATCCGGGATACCGGGCGACCAGTCGGTCTCGTGATGTGGGCTGGCAGACATGCGTGGGTGATGACCGGCTTCGAATCGACTGGTGACCCGGGCGTATTCGCCGAGATCGATGTGACGGGCATCCGTGTCCTCGACCCGCTCTATCCGCACGGAAGCTCCGCCTGGGGTCGCAGTCCGAAGCCGAACAGCCTGATCTCCCCGGCCACGCTCGGAAAGCAATTCGTCTTCCGTGACGGCAAGTCGCGCGTGAAACTCGACGTGCCGCCCGGGTATCTGCTCGTCCTGCCCGTAGCAACCGAGGCCTGATCACCGGCCGAGAAGCTTTCGGTCTACGGGTGGACGCTCAGGTGATCGAGCGGTTCAGGTGCGCGAGTCGCCAAGTCGCTCGATGGCGGCGTGAGTGAACCCGCGCATCTGCTCGAGTTGACCTCGCAGCGTCCTTGCACCGACGGCCGTCAACCGGTACGGCCGGCGCCGCGCCTCGGGTTCCAGCGCTTCGATGAGTCCACGGCGCTCGAGACGAGCCAGCGCCCCGTAGAGCGTGCCGGGACCCAGGGGTGATCCGGAGATCTCCTCGACATCGGACATGATCGCGTAGCCGTGCTTCGGGCCGTCGCTCAACGAGACGAGGATGTACAGCGAGGGCTCCGCAAATCGTCCGAGTTCCGGCATCTCATCGGTCATCCGGATAGCCTCCCTTAGCATATCGTGTGCTGGTATATCGGCTACTGATATAGTGCCTGGCCATGGCGCCCCCGTCAAGCCCAGTACAATCCGCCAGATGACCGAGACCCGTCTATGGGATCGCGCCGCGGCCGTGCCCGCCATCCGGGATGGTCGGCGCCTGCCCCAGATCGCGGCCCTGGCCAGCGACCGACCGGCCATCGAGGACCTGTTCGACTTCATGCGCGATGCTGAATCGCGCTTCGGCACCCTGCGCATGCGACTCGTCGAGCGTGTCCAGACGACCCGCGGCGATGACACGACGACGATGGACCTGATGCTCAGGCATCCAGGCCATGCCCGGGTGACCACCAGCCGGACGGGCACGACCGCCAGTGGCGAGTACGAAGTCTGGGTCTCGGATGGCGAACTCGTTCGAACGTATTCCGGCGTCCATCGGCTGGGGACCCAGCGACCCGTCCGCAACCGGCCACGTGGTCTCGAAGATCACGACTTGCCCGGTCCGTCCCGGGTTTATGAGCCGGTCACGCCGTTGCCGGCCGAGACGCTGGCCGATACCTTCGTTCATCCGGCCGGCTACTGCCAGAATGTCCTGGCCACCGGCCGCTGCTACGTCAGCGGCTCTGACCTGGTGAACGGCCGCGAGGCGATCCTCCTCGAGTGCGACCATCCAAGGACGACCGAGTTGCCCGGCGACCGACCGGATTTCCATCTCTCGATCGCGGTCGATCGCGCGACCGGCGTCATCCTCCGACTCGTCGAGACGATCGGTGGCTCCGTGACCCGGCAGGCGTACGTCGTCGATCTCGCTCCCGACGCGCCGCTGCCGCCCGCCGCGTTCGACCTCGAGTTCCCGAGCGGCACCACGATGCTGTACTGACGCCCTCGACCGATGTCTGACAACGACGGGGCGCGCGCGAAAAAGCATCCGCGTCTGATCGAACTCGAGGGGCTGGTCCGCGACGGCCAGATCGACACGATCGTCGTGGCCTTCGCCGACATGCAGGGACGACTCCTTGGCAAGCGCGTCCAGGGCCAGGCCTTCCTCGATGGCGTGATCTCGCATGGCGCCCATTTCTGTACGTATCTGCTGGGTACGGATATGGAGATGAGCACGCCCGACGGGTTCAAGCTCATGAACTGGGATACGGGCTACGGAGATTGGGTCGCCGAACCGATCTGGGACCAGTTGCGCATCCTGCCCTGGCTGCCGGGCACGGCCATGGTGCTCGCGGACGTCGTCGATGAGGAGACCGGCCAGGAAGTCCCCATCGCGCCGCGGTCGATCCTCAAACGCCAGGTCGAGCGCGCAGCAGCATCCGGCTATGTCCTAAAGGCCGGCTCCGAGTTCGAGTTTTACGTGCTCAAGGACTCCTGGGAAGACCTGGCCGAACGAGGTCATCCGGTACCGCGAACGTTCGGGCATTACAACGAGGATTACCACCTGCTCCAGGCGACCAAGGCCGAGCCCCTGCACCGCCTGCTTCGCAACCAGATGACGGCTGCCGACGTGCCCATCGAGTTCAGCAAGGGCGAGGCGGCCAAGGGCCAGCACGAGGTCAACATCCGCTACGACCACGTCCTGACCTCGGCCGACCGGAGCGTCGTGTTCAAGCACGGTGCCAAAGAGATCGCCTACCTCAACGGTTGGGGCATCACCTTCATGGCCAAACCGGACCAGCACTGGACGGGCTCGTCGGGCCACCTGCATATGAGCCTCTGGGACGCCGTCACGGACGTGCCGCTGATGCAAGCCAGGGATGACGAGCCGGCCGGTCCATACGGGCTGTCCGAGGTCGGCCAGCACTTCATGGCCGGGATGATGCACCTCTCCCGCGAACTGGCCATCTTCATCGCCCCGTTCATCAACTCATACAAGCGCTACGCCTCACTGTCATGGGCGCCGGTCAATGTCGTCTGGGGGCGGGACAACCGGACGACCGGGTTCCGGCTTGTCGGTCGCGGCCCAGCGCTCCACATCGAGGACCGCTTTCCGGGCGGCGACATGAACGCCTACCTGACCTACGCCGCGATGATGGGTGCCGGTCTGTACGGCATCGAGCACGAACTGCCGCTCGATCCCGAATGCAAGGGCAATGGCTACGTGGCCACCGACGCGGCCCGCATGCCCCGAGCGCTGTATGAGGCGATCGGCGAGTTGGAGCGCTCGGAAGCCGCCGTCGAGATCTTTGGCCAGGACGTCGTGGACCACTACCTCAACGCCGCGCGGGTCGAGCAGCGGACATTCGACTCGATCGTCCATCCCTGGGAACGCGAGCGCTACCTGGAGCGCGGCTAGCCGGCCGGGATCAGGACCGACTCGCGCGGACCCCGCGCAGGCGCCCGGCGATATCCCTGTGGCCAGCGGCATCCGCGAGATCGGCCGGGGTCGCGCCGCCGCCGGAAACAGCGTTCGGATCCGCTCCGGCCGACAGGAACAACTCGACCAGCTCCGCGTCGCCGTGCTGAGCAGCCGCGTGAAGTGGGGTGAATTCGTTGCGCTGGGTGGCGTTGACATCGGCTCCGGAGGCGATCAGGAGTCGACACACCTCATGGCTTCGACTGCCCGCCGCGCTGTGGAGCGGCTGGACCTGCAACTCGTTGGTCGAATAGACATCGACCGACGCGCCGGCCGTGATGAGCATCCGGGCGACTTCGGGCTTGTCGAAGAACGCGGCGAAATGCAAGGCCGTGAATCCATCAGCCGAGTAGGCCTTCGTCGCCCACGGGTCTTCGTCTAGTCGCTCGCGCAGGCGATCGATATAGCCGAGCGCGGTGGCTTCGAATACGTCGAGATCAGGATCCACGGCGAGCAGAGCGTCTGTCGTGGCCCGGTCGGATCGGTAGCGCGAGAGCATCAGGACGGAGACGCCGTCCCGATTTCGGGTCAGCACGAGGGACGGGTCTTCGGCCATGAGTTCAGCGACCCGCGCGGCGTCATCGGCGGTCACTGCCGCGATCAGCTCGGCATCCAGCGGTTCCATGGCCTCGCTCCTCCGTGACGCCGACCATCGTACGCGGAACCCCGATCGCGCCGACACCCCGTCGAGCCGAGCGTTACTCTGACGACGACACACGTGAGGGGTGCGATGCGGCTCGAAAACAAGGTCTCGATCATCACTGGCGGCGGAGGCGGGATGGGCCGCGTGGCCGCGCAGCTGTTCGCAGCGCAGGGCGCCAGGATCGTCGTCGCCGAGTACAGCGAGGCAGCCGGGGCCGAGACCGTCGAACTCGTTCGTGCCGCGGGCGGCGAGGCCACCTTCGTCAAGACGGATGTCTCCAGCGACGCCGATGCCCGCGCCATGGTCGAACACGCGCTGGCCACGTACGGCCGACTGGACTGCCTGTACAACAACGCGGGTGTCATGCCCGAGGCGGACCACTCGGTCGTCGATACGGACGTGGCCACTTGGGACGCGGTCATGGCGGTCAATGTCCGGGGCGTCTTCCTCGGCTGCAAATATGCGATCCCGGCGATGATCGCGGGCGGCGGTGGCTCGATCATCAATATCGCAAGCTTCGTCGCCCTCGTCGGCTGCAGCGTGCCCCAGGACGCGTATACGGCGTCCAAAGGGGCCGTCCTGTCCCTGACTCGCAGTCTCGCCGTGCAGTTCGGCCCGGAGGGGGTCCGGACCAACGCGATCTGCCCTGGCCCGGTCGAAACACCATTGCTCATGGACTGGCTGGTCAAGGACGAGGCCGCCAAGCAACTCCGGCTGGCGCGCAACCCGACCGGCCGGTTCGGCAAGCCGGAGGAGATCGTGCACATGGCCGTCTACCTCGCGTCCGACGAGTCGCGCTGGACGAACGGCGCGTCGCTGGTGGTCGATGGCGGCATCACGGTCAACTATTTCTGATCGAAACGGAGAGGCCTCGATGACGGAGGAACCAGTCGACATGGCCACGGGCAGGATCGCGATCGGCGTCGACGTGGGCGGCAGCGGGATCAAGGCTGCCGTCGTCGATGTGGAGGCTGGACGGTTCCGCTCCGATCGCCTTCGGGTACCGACCCCGAACCCCTCGACGCCGGACGCGGTCCTCGCCACGATCGCCCGGCTCACCAAGCGATTGGCCAAGGCGACCGGGATCGGCGACGCGACGCCGGTCGGCATCGGCCTGCCCGGTGTCACGATCGACGGCGTCCTGAAGTCGGCCTCCAACATCGATCCGGCGTGGATCGATTTCCCGGTGGTCGAGGGGATGACCCGGGTCATGAGCCGGTCGATCTCGATCATCAACGATGCGGACGCCGCCGGGATCGCAGAAATGCGTTTCGGGGTCGGCCGGGATCAGCCCGGGGTGGTCATCTTCCTGACCCTCGGCACCGGTGTCGGCTCCGGTGTCTTCATCGACGGGACCCTGGTCCCGAACACCGAATTCGGGCAGATGGAGATCCGTGGCCGTCCCGCCGAACGGCGATCCGCGGCGGCGGCACGCGCCAAGCGCGGTCTATCGTGGAAAGCCTGGGCGATGGACCTGGACGAGCACCTCGAGCGGATCCATCAACTGATGTGGCCGAACCTGATCATCCTCGGGGGCGGCGTGAGCAAGAACGCCGACAAGTACTTGCCACGGCTGACCGTACGGTGCCCGATCGTCCCCGCCGAGCTACGCAACGACGCAGGGATCATCGGCGCTGCGATCGTCGCGGCAGAGACCGTAGAGACCGTAGAGACCGAGAGCGTCGCGGCTGACAGCGATGCGGCCGAGGGCATCACGACCGAGAGCGTCGCGACCGAGAGCGCGTCGGCCGACGGACCCGGGACATGAGCGCCTGGTCATTGCGCGGATCCGCCTGATCTCCGGCCGTGTTCGATCCGTCTGAACTCTTCGCGCTTGAGTTGACGGAACAACTCCGGTTCATCCTGGAACTCGGCGCCGCGGTCGCTGCTGCGCTGGTCGGCGGCGCGATCGCCGTTCGTCTGCGTCAGCCGGTCATCATCGGGTACCTGCTCGCGGGCGTCGCGATCGGACCGTTCACCCCCGGCTTCGTCGGCGACGTCGAAAGCATCGCGGTGTTGGCCGAGGTCGGGGTCATCCTCCTGCTCTTCGCGTTGGGCGTGGAGTTCTCGATCAAGGATTTGCGCGCTGTCAGCCGCATGGCGGTCCCAGGTGCTGTGGCCCAGATCGCGGTGGTCCTCGTGACCGGCGGGGCCGTCATGGTCGGGCTCGGCTTTGAGATGCGCGAGGCACTCGTCGTCGGGGCCTGCCTGTCGATCTCCTCGACGCTGGTGGTACTCAAATCGCTTGTCGATCGAGGTGAACTCGACAGTCTTCATGGCCGGGCGGCCATCGGCTGGGCGGTCGTCCAGGACATCGCGACGATCGTGTTCATCGTCGCCCTGCCCCCGGCGGCCGGCGGCGACATCCTGCTGCCATTTGTCGCCGCAATGGCCAAGGCCGCCCTCTTCCTGGTCCTTGCCTTCGTGGTCGGGACCCGGTTGCTGCCATGGGTCTTCGCCCAGGTCGCCAGGCTCGGGTCAAGCGAGCTCTTTCTCCTCATGGTCGTCGCCACAGCCCTGCTGACGGCCTTCGTCTCGAGCGCGATCTTCGGGCTCTCGCTGGCCCTGGGTGCCTTCGTGGCGGGCCTGCTCATCTCCGAATCGGAGTTGTCCCACCAGGCCGCCGCTGAGGTCACGCCGTTCCGCGATCTCTTCGCCGTTCTGTTCTTCGTGAGCGTCGGGATGCTGGTCGACCCGGCGGCACTCGTGGCGGATGCCGGACTCGTCGCCGTGCTGATCGTCATCGCGGTCGGCGTGAAGGGCGTCGTGACGGCGATACTGGGCCGTGGTCTCGGCCTGCCGTCGCGGTCGGCGATCCTCCTGGGCAGCCTGATGGCGCAGGTCGGCGAATTCAGCTTCATCCTGGCCTCCGATGGCCGCGAACTTGGCCTGTTGAGCGCCCAGACCTACAACCTCGTGCTCGGGACCGCGGTCGTCAGCATCCTCATGAGCCCGTTCGTGGCGCGGCTGGCGAGCAGACTCGTCGGCTGGGTCGCACAACGTGCGTCAATGCCCACGACGGAGGATCTTGGGATCGATCCGCCGTCGGAGCGTCGGCGGACCGCCGAGCTATCGCGGACTGAAGCTGCCCGGCACGAACACGACGGGTCGAGTCGCCCGACGGTCGTCGTCCTGGGCGCCGGACGCGTCGGTCGGGTGGTCGTCAACGCGGTCCTGGCCCGTGGGTTTCGGTGCGTCGTCGTCGACCGCGATGTCAAACGTCTGGAAGCTGTCGGCCAACTCGGTGCGACGACGCTCTATGGGGATGCGGCCAACCCTGAGATCCTCAAGCGAGTCGGACTGGAGCAAGCCAGGGTGCTCGTTGTGGCTATCGGTGATGCGCTCACGGCGCGATTGGCGACGGAGCGTGCGCTGCAGATCAATCCGGGTCTGTCCATGGCTTCCCGGGTCCGCGGTGGAAGCCAGATCGAAGTGCTCCGCCAGCTTGGCGTCAGGCGCCTGGCCGACCCGGAAGCCGAGGCGGCCTTCGAGCTGGCGCGCCATGCGCTGCAACGGATGGGCGTGTCCGGCCCGGAGTTGAGCGCGATCCTGACCGGGCTCCGACGCGACGTATACGGCCGTGGCGGACCGCCGAGCGTATGATCGATGCCAGATCTCCAAGACGCAGAGGCACACAACGATGACCACCGACACCCCGGCCGACGTTCTCACGACGCACATGATCATCGGCGGCGAGCTGGTCGATGCGGTCGATGGCCAGACCTTCGATATCGTCGACCCATCGACCGGCTCGATCATCGCGACTGCCCCGCTGGGCGGCCCGGCCGACGTCGATCTGGCGGTCCAGGCCGCCCGCAAGGCGTTCGACGAGCGCAAGGGCTGGGCAAACTGGGCGGCCGGCAAGCGCGGTCGAACGCTGGCCAAGTTCGCGGCGCTCATCAAGACGCACACCGAGGAGCTCGCGCAGCTTGAGAGCCGGAATATCGGCAAGCCGATCACTGGCGCCCGGGGCGAGATCACCGGCGCCAGTCTCGTCTTCGACTACTACGCGGGTGCCGCCAACAAGCTCTTCGGCCAGACCATCCCGGTCAGCAAACCGGGGCTCGACCTGACCCTGCGCGAACCGATCGGTGTCGTCGGGCTCATCGTGCCCTGGAACTTCCCGCTCCTGATGGCCTCCTGGAAGGTCGCCCCAGCCCTGGCCGCTGGCAATACGGCGATCCTCAAGCCGGCCAGCTACTCGCCGTTGACCGCGCTCCGGCTCGGCGAGCTGGCCCTCGAGGCGGGTATCCCGGCCGGTGTCCTGAATGTGGTCACCGGCCCGGGCGGTTCGGCCGGTGCGTCGATCGCGGCCCATCCCGGGATCGGCAAGGTCGCGTTCACCGGCGAGACGACGACCGGGCAGGAGATCATGCGGCTGGCGGCCGGCAACGTGAAGAAGATCTCACTCGAGCTCGGTGGCAAGAGCCCGAGCATCGTGTTCGCCGATGCGGACCTCGAGAAGTTCGCCCGCGAATCGCCATATTCGGTCTTCGACAACGCCGGCCAGGACTGCTGCGCCCGCAGTCGGATCCTGGTCGAGCGATCCGCTCACGACCAGGTCGTGGAACTGTTCGCGGCCGCGACCCGCAACGTCAAGGTCGGACGCCCGTCGGAGGACGCGACCGAAGTCGGCACACTGGTCAGCCTCAGACAGCTTGAGCGCGTGCGCGACTACATCGAGATCGGTCTGTCCGAGGGCGCGACCCTCGTCGTCGGTGGCGACGCGCCGAGCGATCCGGACCTGGCCGGTGGCGCCTACCTGATGCCGACCGTATTCGACGGCGTGTCGAACGACATGACGATCGCCCGCGAGGAGATCTTTGGTCCGGTCGTGTCGATCATCCCGTTCGATACCGAGGAGGAGGCCCTTCGCCTCGCCAATGCGACTCCGTACGGTCTCTCGGGTTCGATCTGGAGCCGCGATATCGGCAAGGCGCTGCGCTCCGCAAGGGCGCTCCAGGCCGGCGTCATCAGCGTCAATTCCAACAGCTCGGTCCATACCGAGGCGCCGTTCGGCGGCTACAAGATGTCCGGGATCGGACGAGAGCTTGGGATGTCGGCGCTGGAACTCTACACCGAGACGAAGAACGTCTTCATCGACCTGACCTAGGGGTCGGGAGCTCGATGTCGGGGCGCCGCCAGGCGAGCCAATCGCGGAGCGCCCAGATCGTCGTCGAGAAGGCGATCTCGGCCCAGGGGATCGCCTCGGGCAGGTAGCTCCTGATCTCGGTCGCCTCGATCGTCGGAGCCGCCGTTCCCCCGACGATCCGAGCCTCGAAGGCGATGGCCACCACGCTGGCCTCGAGGCGCGTGTAGAGCCCGATGATCTCGCCGGGCTCGACCAGCAGACCGGTCTCCTCCCGGGTCTCGCGGATAGCCGCCTCGTGAACGGTCTCGTCGACTTCGAGGAAGCCGCCCGGCTGCGCCCACGAACCGACCCCGGGCTCGATCCCCCGACGGATGAGCAGGATCTCGCCGGCATCGGTGATCGGGAACGTCGTGACCACGAGACGTGGATTGACATAGGCGATGTGGCCACACGCGGAGCAGGCCAGCCGATCGCGATCTTCGCCCAGGACAACACCAAAGGTGAGGGGCGAGCCACAGCGCGCACAGAAGTTGAGCGAGGCTGCCAACCAGCGTGGCACCCCCAGGCCGGAGGGGAGATCGCTCGAGCGACCGTCCCGCCCGCGCTCGAATCGCTCGTCCGTCATGCCAGCACGACAAGGATCGAGGCACCGATCAGCGCCACGAGCCCGACCACGCTGACGACGACCCACGCCAGCCGGAACAGGCCCCTGCCACGATCGACCGGCATCCAGGCCCAGGCTGATCGCCAGATCCGGAGGACGGCATCGGCGGTGGTGATGACGAGTAGGGGCGCGGCGATGATCACGCACAGCTTGACCAGCGGGTTACTCAGGCCGGCCCCGAGCTCGAGCGCCGTGATCGCGATCGCGCCGCAGATCAGGACGATCACACTGAGATTGATGAAATGGCGCTGGAGAGGCGTCGGGGCCACCTCCGGGACGGACCGCGGCGGCAACCCCTGCAGGCTCGGCGGGAGGTTCGCGACCGGCTGCCGGTCGAGGACGGGCATCCCGGGCTCCCAGCGCTCGTCTTCCATCAGACCGTCCTCGTGCCCTCGGCCTCGAGATCGCCCACGCCGAGATCGCAGGTCGGGCAGTACCAGCGCGCTTCGAGTGGTGTGCCACATCGACTGTGGCGCATCGGGGACGCCGTTGAGCCGTCCTTCTCGGGAACACGTCGCGAGCCCCAGTCGGCCAACATCCGAAGGGCCGAGGCAAGATCGCGGCCATCCGCGGTCAAGGCATAGGACATCCGCGGTGGCCGCTGCTGGTAGGGGGTCGCGACGACGATCCTCTCGCGCTCGAGACGGCGCAGACGATCAGTCAGGATGTTGGGTGCGATCCCCGCGATGACCTCGCCGAGCTCATTGAAGCGGTGCGGGCCATCAAGGAGAGCCTCGACCAGGAGCAGGCTCCACCGGTCCCCGACCCGCTCGAGGGCGGCAGCAAGGGGCGACGACTCGGCCGACAGCGAGACCTCGGACATGGGTCCGATGGTAGGTGGACACCCCCCGGCTTGTCACGAGGGGCGGTAAGTAGTAGATTGCAAGTTACAAGTCAGAAACGACTATCACGGATACCGAGGCCACCGACCATGAGCGTAATCGAAGAACTCCAGACCGCCGTCTCCTCCATCGCGGCCAGTGCCGGCCCGTCCGTCGTCGGCATCGGGCGCGGCACGCGCGGCTCCGGCGTCGTCTTCGCCGCCGGCAAGGTCCTGACCAACGCCCACAACCTCCATGGCGACGAAGTCACCGTCACATTCGCTGGCGGCCGGCGCGCGCGAGGAACGGTCGCTGGTTGGGATGGCGATGGGGATCTCGCGATCATCGATGTCGACACGGCCGACGCCGCGCCGGTCACCTGGGCGAGTGCCGCCGAGCTCAGCGTCGGTAGCGCGGTCTTCGGCGCGAGCGCCAGCCATGGAGGCGGGACCCGCGTCACATTCGGGCTCGTGTCCGCCGTTGCGCAGGCGTTCCGGGGCCCTGGCGGCCAGCGGATCGACGGGAGTGTCGAACACACGGCTCCACTCGCCCCAGGTTCATCCGGTGGTGCGTTGCTGAACGCTTCCGGTGAATTGGTCGGGGTCAACACCAACCGGATCGGCGAGGGGTTCTACCTCGCGCTCCCGGCGGATGCTGCGTTGCGCGGCCGTGCTGACGCCCTGGCCCGAGGCGAGTCGCCGGCTCGTCCGCGCCTCGGAGTCGCCATCGCGCCGGCCCATGTCGCTCGGCGGCTGCGTCGCTCGGTCGGCCTTCCGCCCCGCGACGGGATCTTGGTCCGCGGGGTCGAGGACGACAGCCTGGCCGCCGCGGCCGGGATCGAGGCTGGCGATCTCATCGTCGAGGCTGGTGGTCGAGCCATCGCTGACGCCGATGATCTGCACGCCGCGCTCGGCGCGATCGAGTGGCCTTTCGAGCTCAAACTCGTTCGCGGGAC